>JGI24158J21664_10005453_pt1 | contig 16631 bp, 12 predicted proteins | sample Ectturendosymbi3_FD_21664 | JGI IMG/M metagenome (IMG submission 21664)
TTTTACCAAATCATTAAAAATACATTTTCAAACTGTCATCAAACCTCAAAGCAAATTGCTATGGGTGCCGTAAATTATTATTCTTTTCTGTAGGGTGNCGCAAGCCTAAAAAGGTTGGGAAACACTGGTCTAGAGAGACAAAGAACACTGAAAGAAATCGTCTTCACTCGAAAAACGCTTGAAATTTTGCACATTTGTTACACCATTTCACGCGAAAATCCCAAGAAATTTGAGTACGTTTCTCTGTNTTATTCAAACGAATGTCTCGCATGCTTTATCTGAGAATTCACCGTGACGACGCATGCCTTATCTGAGAATTCACCGAGAACACACGTGTATTTCTTGTGCTGATGCGTACCAACCAATCAAGGAGTTGGAATTCATGAGCGTCAATTCACGTATCACGACTTTGTGAATAAATGCACAAAGCAAAGAAGTCTTAAGCCTCTGATCTGTAATTCCTTGTGGTAAAGATAGAAGTTTGAAACAACCAAAAGGTGTGTAAAGTATACCACCGCAACGATTCTTATCCAAGGGTTGTGAACGCACCTACGAATCTAGTGGGGGCAGGTGCTGCTTAACTGGGTTCAAGACGATAAAGCAAATGTTGGCAATCAAACGGAGACACCTCTGCACGCTTTCAATCTGTGAAAGAACAAAATGGAAAAAGGGAGGGCGTTCGCACTGCTTTTGTAATTCTTTGAACCAGTCAGGTCTTCTCAAAATGCAAAAATTAAATTAAAGGTCGCAAACCGAACACGACAAAGCGCATGATTTTCTTTATACAACTGTTTTTATGCAAGTAACTGATGAGGATCTCAGTGAGCTCTTTCATTCATACAAGATTAGTTTTTACTGAGAGGTTTTTCTGCAAGAAACGCAACCACAGTTAGAATTTGCATTTTTTCCTCATAATAAAACGTAGAAAACGTGAAAAAGTATTTTCAATCGCTGCGTTTTTGTTCATGAATCTATGTCTTAAAATCCAACTTCTGCATTGTCAGCGAAATCAACTGAAGAACGCAACAGAATTTCAAAGTAGCATACATAAAAACCAAAAATTTCAATTCGAGTAAGTCATAACTCTTTGTGTCGTCACCTTTAAGACTTCTTGGCATCGCGCTATGTAAGCGAAACGTTCAAAAAATTTTGTAGCGCTGCTTCACGAAAGATTTTTATTAAAACATTTGAGTATTGCGTTTTTCCAGGCTGACCTACAAGCATGAGTGCTCAATCACTCGAACAGGTAAAGTTTTTAAGCACACAAGACACTGTCAAGAATTAGAACAACTGTTTGGCGATTATAGCAGCTATCAAAATGCATCAATATTTCACTGACTTTTCGTGTACAAAAGAATAGACTGGTCCTGTTCATTGTCTTATCTCGGTAGAAGAAGTGGAAGTAAAGACACGGATCCGAATTATTTTGGTTACTGTCCACAAACTTTTTCTCAGGAAAATTCGTACATCTACGTGCGAAAAATAAAAACAAATAGCAGATTTAGGATATGGCGCACCTCTGTAGGTCTCAATTGCATGGTGTTTTAAAAAACTGTTAAAAAGTTCTTAAACTCATAGACTAAAGCGAAGTGTGCGGGACCCTCAAAAGTGTTTCCAATCTGGCCCCACTGGGCTATACAACTTTATGACTCAAAAATAAGGCCAATAAAACATAAAGCAGGAAACCTTTCTTCGTCGTTAATATGACAATATGATTGTTTGTAATTATAAAAATCCTGAAAATGCAATCGACGATGAAACAGAAAAGCAATCGAACTTTTAAAAGAAGAGTTATTTCTCATTTGAATGTTCAGGCCCTATAGTCACTGCAGTCTGCAACAGTCGCAAGCCTTAACGTTACACTAAATACTTAAACGTTTGCAAATGAAATGCGATTCATGCGAAACTGAAAACGAATACAATTGTTAATACCTTGCAAAGATAATTTAGGTGACAGGTAAAGAAACTCTCTTTACAGTTTCTCAGAAGAAAGTTGCAACAAGTTTCTCTATAAGATTAGCAATAACTATTTAATTTTCTCTAAAATATATGGCGATAATTCTGAATTCACTCGCGTGCATATAACAGAATTTGTACGCCTCAAACATCATATGTGTAGAAGAGTATTCTTGTGCCCAACATGGTTGATTTTTTTCTGCTTTGAGAGGTTTGGCAAAGCGCGTTTGCACAAAAATTATTAGTAAACTGTGTCAAAACTTTCTAACCGGAGTTATAAAACATAGAGCAGGGTGCATACAGGTTCATAGCAATACACTTTATTTTCACAGCATTTGCACTGCCGTTAAAGCTGCAATTCCGCTTGTTTGCGCAGATACTGTGCACACTTTGTACCACATATGATTTGTTTGACCAAGCGCATTTCAAACACCTCCAAGAAATCGGGTGTACTCGTCTACATTCTCATGTATGAACAGCTAGGCATCAGCGGAAATGGCTACTATAGTTTCCTTCGAGGAGAGATTCTTTGGAACGGTGGATCTGATTGTATTTATAGGTGAGGTAGATATTTTCATGTTTTATAGACAAGTACACATGGTTGCGAAAAATTGTTAACAAATAAAAATAAAAGCTTTCGTTTAATATTTTAAAGCACGCTAAACTAGTTACGTATCCTGTAGCTAATTGTACTGTTATTTATTTGTTAATTATGTCAATATACACTCAATATTTTACTTTGCTTAATTGTTCCCACGGTAGAATTTTCGTATCCTAAAATGTTTCATGAGCATTGTGGGTTGTATTCTTCAGTCTTAGATTTCCTCATTCGGCAGCTTTATTGTTTGTGGGCTTTGTTTAATTCTAGCTTATACTAACATGCACTTCGCAGAATTAATGATCCTTGCTGATTAGGCGGATTATATTCTCGGTAAGCATCATATTGTGAGATTCTACTCTGTGACAGAAATCTTTTTGATAGTTACTGAATAATTTAGATTTTCTAAATGTTTCTTACGTTGCTTTAAGTGTCAGTGTACTTCTTCACATATGTCCTGTACTTACCGTTTTTGAATATAAAACGCGACATTCTTCTGTTCATAGCACTGGATCAAAGGATATTTTAAACGTAAATTCAATCATTACTTTCTGTAACGTACGTTTGAGAGGTTAAGAGATTTTCGTAGTAGTATAAGCAAAAATGTAGTCTAATTTTAAATCCTGCGTATCTAATCGCAATTAAAATGCCTGCCTGGTTGTTGTTAAAGTTTCATACGTGGTCCTTGCTTGCAGTAAAGACTACCCAAACATTTTGCAAATAGCGATATTGTTTTGATTAAAAAAAGTAATTATTTTAAATTCATGCTTGCGAAATAGGTGCGAAAAATTAAAGCTGACACTAGAACAAGGGTCACCAACTTTTTGAAACTGCGAGCTACTTGTGTACCAATTAATGCGAAGGGCTATTAGTTTGATACACACATCTGAAATAAAAATTTTGCTCAATTTACTTTCAATCATTTTATTATTGATATTCGTTAATGTGATGACATTGATCATGCTAATGTGATTTTTAGAACGGGCCCGCGGGCGACCTACATGGTCTGTGCGGGCGGCTTGGTGCCTTCGGGCACCACGTTGGTGATCCCTGCTCTAGAGCGTACTTTGCGCAATCAAAGTTAAGTAGACCTTCTTTAGCTTATAAACTTGACATGGAACATTTACCAAAATTGGAGAAAGTACTGCTGGGCTTAGTTGTACGTAACCTTTATATATCACTACAAAAAAGGAAAATACTTGCAGTTGAATGATACGTATAGAGCATTGATTTTAATGAAATGATACTAGATGTTTAGAAAAATAGTTGTTTTCATTGTCGTCAAAAATTCATTAAAAAAATACAATCATCAAATTATGAAGAACTCACACATCTGATCATTTGCACAGAAAAAAATGGGACAAAATAACAACCAAATTATACTCATTGCTATCGGTGAAATATCGAGACGTGTATACCTTCTCTGAGTGACTGAGTCAAATTTAAAAAATGGGCGCTGGTGTGGAGATAGCTTCGACATTTAGCAGCGTAAGTTCACAAGGGATGACAGGAATGCAAGTATTATCTAGTATTTACAGTTGCTTGAGGAAACGAGGATTACTGCCACTTTAAAATTGATAACATAATCAGGATATTTCTTGGTGTGCGCATGTGTTTGTGGCTTCAGAATTTTTGTGTACTTCAAGTCTTCTAATATTAAGGTTGCAGTGGGCTCGACGAGTATACGCTTCATCCCAAGAGCATGTCGGCTTGTACACAACGTTTGACCTTTTAAAGCACAAAAGCAATGTGGTGATAAGTTAGGTGTGAGCATGAATATTACTCAAGTCACCGCCGATTCATATAACAATTCTTGTAACATCAAAAAGCAATCTTATGTGAAACCTGAAAATTTTTACACAATCTATGCAGATTTGGTTAGATTTGCGAGCACAAGCACACCAGATTTTTCATGATATTTTGACATCAAACTGCTATGTTACGTTTTGTCAGCAATACAAATCATGCTGTACAGTAAAGTAAGCATTGGAGTCTCGTTTTTGACAATCATTAACTAAAGTGAATGGTGCCAGCTAGGCGTTTGCAAGTAACAAGCTATCAAATCTGCTTTTTCCTTCTAGAAGCAGTGCACTCGGTGTGTGGCACACTGTCCTCATTTTCATTAGCTGCAAATCGCCACAAAATCGTTAATACAGACGGCCTCATGATAAAAGTACAGGTAATGATAAAAGTACAATTCAAAAAAGATTGCATTCTCGTCTGACGCCATTTGAAAAACACTCAAAGCTATTGTTTGTGAATTTTCAACATTTTAGTGCTGTCAGGCCTCAACTGGTTTTACAACAGAACCACTTTCCTGCCAAACAAAGAAAAGCTCCATCATTCGTAGGAATCGGGTGAATGCCACGTGACAGATATATCTGCATCAATACCGTGAATCCGCATACTTTGGCAGGGTGCGTAAAATAAATCCGTAAACATGTTGAAATCGAGCCACAAGTCTTGAGGCATGTTTGCAGCAGTGATATGCTTGTGGAATACTGTAAGTGACTTAAGAGTTGTCGTATGTGATTGTTGGTGTAGCGACCACTAGGTATGAGGAGCTTGTGTCATACAATTCCAAAAAGATGCTGGTTGAGGAGTGAAACTAGTTGTTGCAGGAGAGCGGGTCATTTTTAAAACTGGGCGAACAAAGCTAAACCAATTCGGTATAAAAATTCTCAACACTTTTGTCCTTAATAACTCTCCACAAAACTCTTTAATTGCTTTCCTTGATTATATTCAGTTACAAAACAGGCTCTTCAATACACTCGAACGTAAGGTAGAGCAACGTAGTATGATACAGTTCTATATCGAATAACGTCGATCAGTAGTGTGGAGCTGAACGAACAGAAATTGCAAGCAATGGCAGTGATGTCGGTTAGCAAGTCTCGTATCAATTGATAAGCTATTCACGAACAAGTAAGTTGAATTGAATTACGAAAATAAGATGCCAGACAACGCTCATCAGCAGTGGCGTATGGTGGTCATTGTTACTGGATGTGCGCTGTGTGTGACGTCACACTGTGACGTCAAATCACGTTTCCAATCCAACGTTTTGGCGAAGTTTTTTGACACAATGCATATCATTATACACGCACTCTCCTTATTCATTGGTGAATAACTTATTTTGTCATTGTATTGGCTTTAAACTATCAGGGATCCAACTTAAAATGCAGGTGCAAAATACACTCAACGCCACGACCAAGCAATCATAACTGCAATAATATCAGACTGCACGTTTAAACCAAGGCGTGAAATTCACTCAGCCCTACAACAGCGCAAGTTTACATCTGCAAAAAGAATCTGCATGANTGTCTCTCAATACGAGCAGTCGAACACACAAGGTGTGCGCCTCGATTAGCGCACATCATGGATTGTCGGATATNAGCAACAGGAGAGCAAAATTCAATCAGCCCTGGAACAGCGCAGCTCACAACTGCNGAAATAAGNTGCGGCTGTGCGCGATTGTCTTGTCGATTACGAGTTTCGAGCCCTGCAGCTGTGCGCCTGGAATGTNGCACACCCTAGTAACTAGTTCACATGTGTCAAACTGGTGACCCGCGGGCCAAATGCGGCCCACCACCTNTTTTTATGTGGCCCGCGAAGCTTAAATTTTAAGCTTTAGCCTGCTCATTTTTTNAACTGCAGTGTACCGTTTATACCTGTTTACAAAGGCGAACGACGTTCTTTGCCATGCTAGAACCTTGCTACTTTAGTCATCTTGCTGACCTAACGTCTCTCTTTGAAAAAGTTATTCAGTTTTAAGGCTCTTTTCACTGCAACCAGGCCCGTAACCAGGGGGGACGCAGGGGGGGGCGAAACCCCCTCTAGAAAATTTTTCGCCCTGCCTGCAAAAATTTGTTGGATATATTTTCAAACTATTGGACATAGTTCAATAATTTGGGCCCCTCTCAGAAAACTTTTTGCCTCTCCTGGTGTCCCAAGCTGGTTACTGGCCTGACTGCTACATAACCATTATTACGTCACAGAGACGATCTTTAAGAATTAACGAAGCGTAGATGATTGCGGTTAATTCTGTTACAACTGGCACTTTGAGGGCAACCATACAGATACAACTTGCCCTTTAAAGGCAACTACAATGCTGGTATGGCCCTCAGTGAAAATGAGCTTGACACCCTGCCCTAGTTTCTCAGATATGAGCAACAGGGGAGTACAATTCACTCAGCCCTGGACACAGCGCAGCTCACAACTGCAAAAACAGTTTGCACAACTTCTCTTCGAATACCAGAGCAGTCGAGTTCATAAACATGGCTCACACCTTTGGGCTGGAAACTGGAAAGTAGATAATTATCTTTATAGTTTTTTTTGTGAATTTACCTTGATCGTACGATCGGTGCGCGCCGCATACCTAGCACACCCGGAGTATACGCCCCTACTTATTAGCAAAGCACAAAAAAGTAAAACAGGTATATAGACATAGTCGTAGCCAGGGGGGCTCCAAAGGGGCCATGGCCCCCCAATGTTTTGAAAATACTCATTGTGTTTTGAGAGGCGTTTTTCCAAACAAAATAGCGTTATTCGCCTAAAATCAAATATTTTGGCCCCCATAAAAATTTTTGGCTTCCCCCAAATTTTTGGGCTGGCTATGCCACTGTATATAGAATGCCGCCTTCGACAAATAGGCACGGATAGGTTCACGTGAGCTGACACCGCAAAGCACAGATTGTGTTCTGTTTTTGTCAAACATTTTGCAAACACAAACGTGAATACAAGCAATCACATACAATAAACAAACCTTTGATTCTGCTGTGCAGCCGCAAAAATTATCCTTGCCACATCAGCGAAAAAATATCCCTGTGAAAGATGCAGCAAAATGTGTCAGCGTCCTGACTGCAATCAGGCAAACAATTCCATGGTTAACAAGCTAACTACTCTTACCATCGGCACACCGTCCAAGTCGAAAAACACAAACCATTCGCATTGGCAAGAGCAGTCATATGATTAGCGGTTATGAGGGGATTATATTGCCAGAGTACACAAGTGTCATAAAAAATCACACATAAAATACGCACAAAATGCACATATATATATATTGACGACGAATCCTTTTGAACCTTAACAGGAAGGTAAGGCGGGGATGCAGACTTTTGTAACACGTATCTGCGCTACCAGTTTGCTTGGGACCGAGAATGGTTTATTTATTGAATGATTGCATAGAATATTGATGGGCATGCGTGATTGCTTGCAGAATGTGGAAATGCACGCTTTTTTCAATTTTTTCGCCTGCGTTGTCACCGGGAGAATATCGCACGCCATACTTGTTTTCAATCCCTGCTATTATACATTGAGGAGGCAAGCGTCCAAGCGATTCGACTTTAAGACAGACAATCAGAAAAGCGTTTTGCCTCTGTCTGTGGTGGAAGTTTACTGGTTTGCACTTAATTTGCGTCATGTTATATTGATCTATATATAATAAAAAAGCATGGCGGGAAAATCGCCAAAAACCGCTGGTCAGTCTGCGCAATCTAGGGAGAAGTCAGCTTGGCAGCAGAAGTGTTAAATATACAAAAAACAAACCGAAGATTATTCCGGGCGTTGCAAACAGTGCACTCTTTGTGGTTGTAATGGAGAACACAACAAATCCATCGCCCAATTGCTTCACAAATTATGTCAAAAAAAAATTTTTCTCCGAATCTTAACCTGTCACGTGCAAACTATGGTATTCTTGTGTTGTACAGACATTTAGTCACGCGCCATTTCATCACGCGACAATTAACTGACATTTTATCACTTGATTGTTAATCACGCAGACAAATAAACACCCAGACATCTAACCCCTTAGGCTCTTTGTCACTAGACAGATCAACACGCACATTTATACACAATGCATGCTTTTTCAAATGTACACAATACATTTCGAACTCGCTCGTGGCATAACTCCTGCAGCCATTTACTGTCTTTTACAGAGCAAGATTCAAGTTGTGTATGATCGTATGTTGAATGAAGTAAAAAGAAAGATTATTTTGGCTTCTCTTGAGGGAACACTGCTAGATTTTGAGAGTGCAGCTATAAATACTTTTAGACTAGCATTTCCAAGTGCAACAGTTACGGGTTGCTATTTTCATTTACACAAAGTGTCATGCAAAAAGTTAACGAAATTGGTATGAAAGAAGACTACGAAGAGAATGACAGCTTAAAGTTGGCTCTTCGCTGCTTACCTGCTTAAAGTATGGTTCCTTCATGCGTTGTTACTGAAGTTTTTTTGATACTAGCTGCCAGCATTCCAAGGCACAAGAAATGTCAGAGCTTTTAGCGTATTTTGAACATGCGACCTGGTGCCCGCGGGCACGACGTTGGTGACCCCTGATCCAGTGATTAAAACGTCAGTCAATAATTGTCGCGTGATGAAATGACGCGTGACGAAAAGTCACCAAACTATTCTTGTAGCCATGTGTGAAATGCCATCAACAGTATGTTGACCAAACAATAAACAAAATTTCCACGAGATGGTCAGCGCACCGTGGTACTTGAAAGAAATAAACCAGATAATGGGCCATGACAGCGACTAAATCGTAGAAATCGCGTCACTAAATAGTACTGAGTTAAATAAATCGCCTATCATTGACTTTTGCACTATTATTTTCGAAGAACAATCGAGTTTTGAGTCTCTGGATACTTGTGAAGAAACAGCACATGGCGCAACAACCTAAGCGTACAAATTAATATTCAAAGAATGATGTTCATTCAAGTGAAACAATTCTTGAACCCATTTGCAATCCTCATGGCTTTCTTTCCATTTTGCTTTGCTCAATTGTTTTCCTTCTCTTTTATCACACCTGCAATCTTCATTCAACGATCCTTGGACCTCTTTTCATTACGTTTAACTTTTATTTTTAAAGGCTTTCTAAGAGTACGTATTAAATTTACGACCGTCATTCCGACTACTCATTCACTTCGCTTTTATGTTATTCGCTAGGATCTGATTCCGTCGCTAAAGTTTGGTTGCTTGGCGACAGATAATTTTTCAGCTTTAGTTAAAGCAATTTCTTCGGACAATGCCATTTCAGCGTCGTTGAACCTGCAAGGGGATTGCCCGGTAGCCTTTTTCTCGCAAATGTTGAACAAACGTGAGTTGTACTATTCTAGCGTTGTCCATCATCGAAGCTGTCCGGAAATGGGCCCACTTTCTCACTGGACGTCATTTTACAATTGTAACGGACCAACGGTCAGTTTCATTTATGTGCAGTGGGGAGAACCGCGGAAAAATTAAATGACAGTGTTGCGTTGGCGCATGGAGCTTTGCATGGAGTTTGGCGCATGGAGTTTGATTTCGATATTGTTTATCGCTCTGGAAAGCTCAACTCTGCTCCAGATGCGTTTTCTAGAGTTTACTGCGCTAGCATGCATTGGACTGCACTTCATGATATCCGTGCCTCGCTGTGTCACCAGGGTATCACATGTGTGCATCACTTGGTGCGTGCAAAAATTTTACCGTATTCTGTTGAAGATGTTCGCCAAACAGTTCGCGATTGTAGCGTATGTTCGGAGATCAAACTTTTACAAGCTCCCTGCTGCTCATCTCGTCGAAGCTACCCAGCCGTTTAAGCGATGAAGTTTAGATTTTAAGGGTCCATTGCCGTCTTCCACCAAAAACCAGTACATGCTTACTGTAATCGACGAATTTTCACGCTTCCCCTTCGCCTTACCCAGCTCGAGTGTTGATGCTAAAACTGTCATATCATGTCTGAATCGTTTGTTTGCGTTGTTTGGTATGCCCGCTTACATCCACTCTGATAGAGATACTGCCGTCATGTCGCATGTTTAACGTCTTATTTGCACCGTCACGGTGTTGCCTGCAGCAAAACATCGGTTTATAATGCACCTGGTAATGGACAGTGAACGGTATAACGGAATTATTTGGTCGGCTGTTCGACTAGCATTGGCATCCCGTAAATTATCCGTTACGCAGTGGGAATGCGTGCTACCTGACGCGCTCCATTCCATACGCTCTTTACTCTGCACTGCCACGAACGCAACACCGCATGAACGACTTTTCAATTACAAGCGGCGATCGTCCTTTGGGGAATCAGGGTACGCCCAACTACGCTCGTGGCGTGTTCGCCTTTCTACTGGCAGAGAGACAACGTTTCCGTTACGAGACAGTGCTCCACTGAAGCGAGCACCAACACCGTTATTCGATGCTGCGAACCAGCGCGACGTCGCACTGTCCGGAGGTTCTAGTCTCGAACCGGAAACTTTGAGCAGCGACCACGCTATTTCCGCTGACGATCAGCAGGCACCCATGGTGGACACTAGTCACAAAGTTGTTAGGGGCAGGAACGACCGGGGTACTCTGCCGAGTGAAGACATTTCACACGATAGGTCACCGAGCGTTGACGACACTGTACGTGTTGAGCCTGCTGCCCAATCAGCATCACCTGGTACCAGCGCCAATGGATTACAGCGATCGACACGTCAAAGGAGGCCAGTCGACCGCTATGGGGTTGTTTCCTATCACTGACGTGACCACGTAGAACGCTTGTAACGTTAGTGCTTATGTTGTCCATTGTTTGTTTGTTTTCATGTTTATTAACCTTTGTTCTCAACTGAGCGGGGTAGAATGTTGTGCGATAATTTCCTTGTGATGAGCTGATAGCGCGTGCCCCAAATTCTGTTCGTGGAATTCTTACTTCTGCGTGTGCGTTGATTACCCTTCGAGGAATCTTGCGCGATTGGTGCCCTTGCGTGATTTGGTGCTCATTCTGATCGTGGTGGTTCTTAGGACAGTCGTGATCTGTGCTGTCGAAGTGCACGTTACGCTTTAGCTGAATAAAGCCAAAGTTGAGGTTGTGCAGATTTCTTTTCATATCACAATTATTTGAAAATGGCTTATTTTTCCAGTTTTTACTTGGTGCACCTTGTGTTTTGATTTATTCATTTTAGACTTGCGTTTGCATTCTCTGCCCTTGCTTTAGGCCTTTCAATATTTCCGCCGTATGTATTGCTTGCAGATTTCAGGACTGAGGATGCGTAGTGTTACGTGAAACGGATTTCCTATTACAAAATTTACTGAAAGAATTGACTTTTTCGCCTTTGTTGCGGTTACGTCAAAAAAGATATGTGCAAGTCTGAACCATCGCACGGTTGCGAACGCCGAGACTGGTCGTGTGATTCTCTAAAGCATGGTTTCTTAACCTGGGGTGCTGAAATCAATTTCAGGGGGTGCTGGAGAAGGTATGTGGAGGACCTCCACATGTGTGGAGGTCAAAGGTAAAAGGAACACGTTGGAACAAACGTATTTATACCGCGTATTTTAACACTTCGTCGACCGGCGTGCGAATATATTCCTACTTGCCAACTGGCTACATATATATATATATATACGTTATCAAGATGTACTGCACTTGCCTTTACTTTATCCTTACGGTAACCAGGCGTGGGCCAATGGTAGGGGGTGCTGGACTGCTTAGTCTTGACCAAAAGGGGTGCTGAGGTAGAAAAAGGTTAAGAAACGCTGCTCTAAAGCTTGCTGCAAACCTAGAGTTTTCACTTGTATATTTTTCCAGGACTTCTTTTTCTTGCACTTCTCATTGGAATCTACTATGCTGTTAAAGATCGAAGAAAAAGCGATACGGATACTTATTACTTTGGTGGAAAATCAATGTCGCCAGTAAGTGCGTAATTCTAATGTCGTCGTAGAGTAAGTTTTTAATCCAAGCAGCTCCATTGCAAATTATGAACGATTTCCACTGTTCTTAGAGAATAAAAAATTAGTAAGGACTAGACCAATTTGTGAAATATCATCTTCAGGAAATGGAAATCGTTTGCTATTATTATTGGTGCTCTTATTACAGATTTCTCAATTCTTTTTACTAGATTCCAGTTGGGCTATCGATTGCGGTTACATTTACATCTGCCATAATTATCATTGGATTTCCAACTGAGGCATATGGCTATGGTTCTGTCACTTTCTGGTACACTTTTTCAAGTTTAATTCCCGAAGCAGTGGCAAGCATTTTTTACGTTCCTCTGATCCATAGGCTTCGTCTTTCAACTATTTATGAGGTAACTGTTTGTTTGTCACACAACGTTTGTTTGAGTTTCATTTCTTAGTGGTTTTGGCCTTAATTCCTAATATCTTATTGTACATTTCAGGTTTTTCCTGTCAGTAAGATAAATGTGTAACTTGTCGAATTTCAGGTTTTTAGTAATGAAATGAACGATCGTATCGCAACACGTTTACAGCCATATAATTTTAACGATATTGCCACCATAAAAATTTTAAGAAAATGTATCAATTAGCTTTATGCCAGAAGCGGATATGTGGAAAATTATGCATTTGTAATCACAATATTCCAGGCTATTTGACAGCTGCATTTATTGACCAGTTTTACAATATACTAGGTATTGCTTTACCGTTACACACTAGAACGTTTAGTTTTCATATTGGTAGTTTTTTCGTGTTAACTCTTTTATCGGTTTATACAAAATCAATACCCTGAAAAAAAAAATAAAAATCAATACCATGTACCGTCGACACATTGAGTCACTTAGCAAGAAGCTGACATCACGCGTCGCGCTCCTGAGGCGGCTTGATCGCTCCAGCTAGGATGCTGGGGGAACAGCTCTGCGAATAGCCACCCTAGCCCTGGTCCACTCAATCGCAGTGAACTGCTCGCCTACTTGGTGCCACAGTGCTCATACCCGCCTCATCGACCCCGCCACCAACGTCACCCTGCGAATTGTGACTGGATGCCTGCGTTCTACACCAACGGACAACCTTTCAACCCTCGCATGCATCCAACCTGCTGAGTTTAGTCTCAGTGGAGCCACGCTGTCTGTAGCACGCCGTGCCATGGAGCCTGGACATATGCTCCATTCAGCGCTCACCCGTCCATCGAGTGCAAACGCTCAACTAGTAGCACCCATTCAGTGGCGTATCTATGCAAAGTGGCGCCCATGGCAAAATGTAAATGTGCGCCCCTTCTAATAATTTAAATATTAGATGTAGGCACAATATTTACGAAAGATAAACACTTTAGAAAAAGTTTTTAAAACGAAAAATATTTTTGTTTACTGTTAACTTTTCAGCACAACGACTACAACATACTTCTATACTCATTTATTTTTGTTGTGACAAATATAACTTACAAAACAAGCAAACAAAATATTGCAACTGCAAACAACAATTTTCCAAAATGAAACACATTTGATTTGAATTTTACAAAAAATTATTTAATGCAAGTGATGTATCACTTGTGTTCGAAAAACACAATTCCAATAATACAAATAGAACCAGCCTTTTCCGGTAAATTAGACAAATGTTATGCTAATTACAACACTTCGTGTTTTTTTGGTAGTAAAGTCGTTTATTATTTCATCAAAGTAAGCCTTCGCTGTTTAGTTCCTTTCCCCTAACTTATTGCTAGTCAATGAGACCAGTAGGTATGAAAAAACAGGTTTCAGTTTACTGAAAGATCGTTCGCAGCTAGCAGTACATTTAACTGCCATTGCCATCGTCAGCATTATCTGCAAAGCAATTTGAAGAATGTCAGGGGGAATTCAGGACGAGATAATTTTAAGTTACACGACTTGAAACCAGCATTTTGTAATCTAGAATCTTCTCGTATAATCAGTCTCGTCGCCACGAGGGAGGGATTTGGCGGGCATAAACCCCAAACAAAGCTTCAAGCCCCCCAAATTGAAATTTGGAGCACTATAAATCAGTGGAGTTTTGTTAAATTTTAGAATGCCAAACACCACTGCGCAAACGTGAAGCCCCTCTGTCGGAGATCTTCTGCGTGTAATTGCTTGCCATCTACATCTGAACTGTACACAGCTCCAAAATTGTCACACGTAGATTTTAGTTTTTCATAGTCAGAACTTTTTTGACAAGGCCTTGGACATTGAACAGGAAGCCAAATTCGGACAGAAAAAAACAGCTCTACACAAGATTAATAAATCTTTTCATGAGTTAACATTTTTTGCCGATACTAACTGCTAATTTTTCGAGGACTGACTAATGTTCTCAACCAGGGCTGCAACCAGGAACGGGCAAACCGGGCAATTGCCCCCCCCCCCCGAAATCTTTACAAACTACTGCACACGAAAAGTTATTTCTCGAGACTGCGTTATACTACGTTAACTTCTTCTTAAGAAAAAATTTTTGCATGCGTTTTATGCTGCGTCATATAGCATAAAATCAATAAACCGTGCTTACGGAAACTCACAACACAGGCTTTAAGGCGCTACTTGTGAAGTGAAACCATCCGTTTTATGAAAGAGACGTTGTGTTTGTGAATGTGACATCACACAGGAGTCCATAGGCTACTGCAACAGCGTGATTTTCAGTCAACACTTTCATGATTTGCATGGAACAAGGGTCGGGAATCTTTTTGGCTAAGGGAGCCATGAAACCTTATTTTTAATTGTATTTCCGTGACAGCCATAAAATATTTTTCAACGCTGGTGTAGGAGGCGGGGCGTAAGCGGACCCCCAAAACTTTTGATTTGGTGAAAATCCGGGCAAAATATGTGGGGAAATTTGAGCAAAATGTGTGAATACCTTCGCAAAACCGCTGTATGTGCTTTGATTTTACAAAAATAGCACTTTAAATCAAAGTGCAAACGTTTTTGTTTCGAGGTCATTTTCTTGGAGTATTTTTTGGGCAAGTTTGGTGAAATTTGGGCAAAAATCCTTCGCACCCCCAAAAATTTGCCTGCTCCTACACTTATGTTTTTCAACATTTAATGCAACTAATTTACTAACTAACGTGTGCATTTTTAAGCAAACCAACAATTTTAAGCAATGATAAATATCTGAATTTTCTCTTTAATAACATCCTTTTTACTGTTAATGCGGCTTCTGGTGCTGCATGGTGTTGCTGATGGTTTTGTAGTCTGGTAGATGAAAAATTACAGGAAGTTTCAATCGTAACAATCGTAGAAGCGTAGTGCGTAGCAAACCACTGGGGTACAAAGCCGTTGAAGTTAAATGCGTGTTTATCCCAACGGTAGCTTCGAAAATATTTTTGGGACGTATTGTCCCGTTGGGAGTGAAAGGGTTACAGAAAATGCCAAGCGAGCCAGATGCCGTCATCAAAAGATCCACATCTGGCTCGCGAACCATAGGTTCCCGACCCCTGGCATAGAAGCGTATGTCAGCATTTTGATTATGGCGAGTTTGATCAAGCTGTCTTGCTTACTGAATTACTATTCAAAAGCATAAGAGCAGGGAATGCAGAACAGGAAAAATGTATTCAAGGTGCAGATGAAAGCAAAAGGCTCGGAAGTGTAGTTCAAACCTTGAAAGAGATTAAAGCGCAAAAGGCGTTTTATCCAAACATTCACACTTTGCTACTAATATTGGCTACTTTGCCCTTTACAACCGCACCTGCAGAACGTCCGTTTAGCTGTCTTAAACGCTTAAAAACATACCTCCGAAACATTATGGGAGAAGAGCTGCTTTCTGGATTGGCACAGATGCAACTCCACCGCGCTCAGGTGCCAAATCCAGAAGCCGTGTTAGATAAACTTGCTAAGGAAAGGAGAAAGCTAGATTTTCTGCTTTAGGGAGTAACACTTTCGTAATCATTAGATAAATTTCCATTGCATACCGTAGTCAATTTCTGTTACAATACGGTTTCCTTTTTTGATGAGTACGTGACGCGCAGTTGATCCTTGAACCATCCCTCTGGGAAAACAGCTTCGTAAGGTTATTGCAAATAGTGTCACTTGTGCCAATCCAAATGTTTCCTTGAAGTTGTTTCGCTCTTTTTTCACAAAGACCTTTCTCTTCGTGAAAATCCGATGACATTTGCGTGTTGCGAGTTTTTTAGTGGTGGTACGTAGAGGATTTATGACGTTACTTTACCCAAAAGAGTTATTTCAGTTTCTCTATATAAATTCTCAAAAGTGAAGCCCATATAAAACTATGTGTTTGTGTATTAACCGCACACGCTCGCAAACCATTCATTTGTACCACTCTTTGTTATCAACTACGTGTGGAAGGATTTAGTGAGCTTCTGTTCTTTGTCGATTCCGAACCAGTCGTCAGCTGTCTTACCACTCAAATCATAAAAAGATTTAAAGCAACACGGTGATCGCTATCCAG
>JGI24158J21664_10005454_pt1 | contig 16630 bp, 18 predicted proteins | sample Ectturendosymbi3_FD_21664 | JGI IMG/M metagenome (IMG submission 21664)
AACGCCTGCAAACTTTTTCGAGGAAGTGGCCTAGCTAGCCAGCAAAAAGTGCTAGCACAGCGCGTGACAGCATCGACCTCATTTGCATACGCTGCGCAGCGCGATGTAGCGTACCTACAGTGAAATTGATGTACGTTTGTTATACATGTTAGTATGGAAAAACTGAAAATAATTTTCCAGACTTGATCTTTTCACATGACGTGCATGGCATGTTATTAATGTCACATGCATTCTGATACTCAACTGTAATATTTTATTCTGAAATCGTAAATAATATTAATAAATTTACTTTCATAACTATTATAGTGCCTGTATTCGACCTGGGTATGTTATTCAGTTTGGAAAAGTTAAAGTTTGGGAAAACAAAAAGGTCGGAAAAAAAGTCTGGAAAAGGTCTCGGAAACGTCTGGAAATTTATATTTAAAATTGCATTGGAACTGTATACTATATCGTATACTATTAGCCAGTAATTCTCAAACTTTTTCAGCTAGCAGCGCAATAGAAAATTTAAAAAATTCGCGGCATACTTATGTCACTACAAAACAAAGAGGTTGCTTTAAAAAATTAAGGCTATGGGTGTGCCTGTTTTCGGCAACAAATAATATTGAAACGAGTTTTCGTCATTGTCAAGCACACCCACATTTTGTCGTCAATTCCAAGTAATCTCTCATTTTTTGCCTTTAATTTCTGTCAGAGAAGAAAATCCATGTTCACAGAGCCATATAGATGTAAATGTTAAGATTATTTTGATGGAGTTGACACCGATCATTGAATAGGATTTGTAAGAAGATTGCCAAAACTCGTCCAAGCTGTTTTGGAGAAACAATAATGCTTGAAAANACGGGTAGTTTTGTACATCAAAGAGCTGCATGGGCNTTGGGCAGAAATTTTTCCAGAAGGTAGAAATATTGACATTTTGCTTATCGTTTTCAGATTGCTGACAAATGGACGTTCATAAGAAGTTTTATACTTTCTACACCGCAAAAAATTCCCCATGAAAGCGTGCGCTCCATTCGCATCCTTTTAAAAACCATATTGAATATATTCAGGTGGAAGTGTATACAAGTTTGCCAAAAGGGTGCACTTTCTGTCATCCGTTACTGCTTTTGCTTTAATTGACGTATATTCCAATAGCATTATCATCGTAAACTGCAGACAACTGAACCTGAATTGACTTGAAATATCCACAACTATATATGTGGTGCTGTCATTAGCAGGGCTGCCGGAGCAGTGGTAGGTCAGGGGATGCAGTAAAAGAGTTGAGCGTAATGGAAACTTATAATAAAGCAAAAAAATTGTTACCAATTATGCTTGTTTCTGTTCAACAACAATGTTGACCTCAAAAATAATGACAAAATTATAGAAAACCATTCTGACTCTTCTGGATGTGAATTCAAAATTGCTGCTATAAATTTGTTTCAAGTTGTTTTGTAAACAATAAAATGACTTATGATACTGTTATGAAAAGGTACCAATGCCCTCTTTGTCCCCCTTATGAAAGGGCAGGGGGGAAATGCTCCATTATATTCTGCCGCTCTCAGCTATCTGTGCTGGTTGAACCTCACTTCTCAATGTTTAGTCTGTTGTGTTTTCTATACTTCAACTATCAGAAATGCTTTTTCTGTTCATAAACCGCCTAATATCCGTTTTTGAGCACTTTCTACAAGCAAGTCACAATTTAAGAATAACCAACACCCAGAACCACATTAGTGGTAAAAAAACAAGAAAGTAAAATGCCTTGGCAAAACTTTTCAAGCAAGGAGAAGTAGACATGTATCATTGACCTATGTTGACACGACTTTTGCACAACTTACTAAAGTTGGAACACCACGCAGGATTTCAGGATTTACAAAAATGAGCAGATAAATTATAAAAACTCGCCACAGCAAATACAACTTTGCACTTATTCAGAAGTCAGAAATAAATCTTGATGGTGAAGATGTATTCCCACAAGGCTGCATAGATAACAAAAGCTACGATGTAGTTTTATATTGTGTGAAAAGAAGCCTGAATAAGCATTTATTTTGAAAATGCCATTCACTCAGGCACAGGGTCGCAACCAGCTGATATTTTCGTGGGGCAAAATGATCGCAACATGTTGTGTACTACTTTCAGGGAGGAAATGATGGTAACTTGTTGTTGTGCCTGAAATCTGAAAACGTTTTTGAAAATTTCGGTGGGTTGCAATTGTCCTTTTGCCTTGTGCAGGGTGAGGGTCATAGCGGCAAATAAAGTGTCATTGCAAGAAACAAATCAATTAATGGGAATTGAGCTGCTGATGTCAGGTTGTCTAGAAAATTTTGGTTCTTAGTCCCAATTTCCAAGGGGTACAAATGCCCGTTTTTCCCCCTGCGGACGCCCATGACAAACTGCTCTTCCTCTTCGGTAGAAAGATTACTTGATTCATTGATTCCAAATGGATTAACTACCCAACTAAACATTTCTGAAAAGCTTGTCATTATAGCATTTTTAATCAGACTAAATACAATTGCTTTCCTGTTAGCCTAGCTCAGCGTTGAAGTCAACATGTTGAAAGGTGGGACGTCTTGTTTCGAAATACATTGCCACATAGCAATTATAACGTAACAATCCAAATATAAAATGGCAATCACCCTTACTACATCAGCAAGGCAATAGGAAAACACCATATTATTATCAATTTGGATAGTGTGCATTCAAATCTCACATGCTTGCCTGCATACCTAATTGGAATACGAATTGATTATTTTCAAAATTTCCTAAAAGTTCCGTGGCACACCTGAGGATCTCTCGCGGCACATAGCTTGAGAACCACTGATCAAACATGCAAAAAGTGAACATACATAACTAGTAAAACATCAACCGTCAAATCTTGCTTTAAAATCACTGAAAACAAATGGCTGTCAGCATCTAAAGCTAAATGTCTCGCAAAACATTTGAAAGCTTGATCAAAAGAATTTACATGCTTTTGTGCAGCACTGAGCACACCTGTCTGATTTTTTCTGTTAGCCATTTACCTCAAACTCTAATGTTAAAATGTTGTCATTTCTCTCCCACTGCTGGATCCCTGTTTGATGATGAGTGAATGAAGTTATATTTGGGGTGCTGTTCAAGTGTTTTGCTCCTTTCAGTATTGAATGTGTACTAATACCTATGTGTAATGTGCTATAAATAACCATTTTTTTGCTCTTATGCTGTTTGATTAGCCTTGTGATATGGACCATGATTCTGAGGCAAATAAATAAAAAAGGGGTATTTAAAAAATTAGAAATGTGCGTTCTGGTAATTTTTAGCAGGCTGCTGCACAAGACTGTTTGCTGTAAATCCAAGAAAATGGTTGTGTATTAGTCAAAATCAGCTCCTAATGTCTATTTAAAAATCTGGCCTGCTACAGTAAAGAGTTATGACATGAAGTTTCTTTATTTTTACACTACATACTGTACTTAAAAATGTCGACAATAGTTGATAAGTCAGCATTGAAGTACAAAGTAGTGTAATGACTTGTGTTGTATTGATCTGACATTCAGTCTAAGAAACGGGGGTGGTTGTTGATGAGAATTTGTGTGTGATAAGAGCATTTTTAAGCAAGACACGTGTGACAAGCCAGAAAAGCAAAACAAAGCAAGTGTGATTGCTGATCAACAGAAAAAATACGATGAGTGGGGAATAACTTTCCATGTATTGTACGTCAGAAGTTTTCCCTAAACATAATCAATAGAATTAAAAAGGTTTTGATCACAACCATAGCATTTTAAAAGCTATTACTTCTTTATAATTTGTCAAGTGTCACCCAAAATTCTATCATGTCTTGCTGTCACCCACTGTTAATAGTTGTGCATAGCAAATGGCACTTAATGCATGTGCAGTATTTCTTTCTTTTTTTCATCCAGGCCTATGATTTCACAGTAGTATTGTACTGTGTGGGCTAAGCAAATAAGTTACATGAATCCTGAATGGACAACATTTATGCCAGGGAAAAGAAAAAATGGGAAAGCATTTTCCAAAAAGATTACAAATTTGTTATGGAATTTTTATTGAGCTGGTTGGTTTATAAGAATGCAATGTGTTTAGTGCACACACTGAAAATATTTCATCATAGTGGCAAATTGTAACAAGAATCTAAAATCAATTTTTTGTAGATTTCTTCTAGTATGTATATGCACTGAAAAAACAGCTTAGTAGTGATATTTTTTGCTTCAAAACTTGTTCCCTTCTGTTAGGGGCAAAATATATCACCATGTTAACACTTGGAGAGCCAGCATACGAATATATCGTACCTAGATTTCAGCCTAAAACCAGCAGTTTTCGGCTACCATACCAATGCCATATCTCCTCCGCCGATTGCACTAGGGAGCTGTTCAATGGCTCAAATGGATCGGCTAGAAAAACATTTTTTTGGTTGGGGATTGCGGAATTTTTGTGAGTGACATCATAAGTGAAGTAGTTCTTGGGCTATTTTGGCTCATGTTACCTGGCCCAGGGCCCAAGTATTTTGCTGAAGTTTTTATTGGTAACCTGGCTTGAGTCCAAATCTTTTGAGTCTTTAATCGACTTTCTAGCGTTTCTGGATCAAAAGTTATAATCTAAAATAAACAAATTAATTAATTAGCTAATTAGTCAAATATTTTTATTGCACACTTTAGTTAGATCATAACTCTTGAACCCAAAACCCCAGCAGGTCATCCAAAGTATCAAAAGACTGGGATTGTAGCTTAGTTTCCAACAAAAACTTTTGCAAAATACTACCATCTAACAGTTTGAGCCCAGGGCCAGGTGAAGTGGGCCAAGGTGGCCTAAAAGTCCTCTACTTATGACGTCACTCACAAAAAATCTGATGTTAGCCCAGTTTCCACTGAAAACTTAGTCAAAAAATTCCATCTGGTGGTTGGGGCCCTGAGGCCGATGCCCTTGGCCAAAATAGCCCAAACCTACCCCATTTATGCCATCACCCACAAAAACCTGAAACATAAAACTTTCAAAATTTTGTAAAATCAAACTAGAAGACTTGCTGCATCTTTTGAGGGTTTGAGCACCTCTTTAGCATAATCGTCTAGCGAGTTATGGAGTTGCTAAGTAACATTAGAAATGTGGCTTACGCAAACTGTTCCAGCTCCTAAGTTGTTAAACGTAAAATATTCATAAATGAAAGGTTGATATGCTGATATTCATCTGTAACAGGTTATTTTTGAATAGGATTCAATATTCTGGATTCTAAAAAGATTTCGGAATATTCCAGAACCTCCTAAATGTTTCATAATGCGCATCCCTAGTCATATACTCAGCTCGATTGTTGAGCATGTTTTTGATTGGAAATAATGGCGATTTTTTTAACTCATTGGTTGGTGACAATCTGTCAAATCTATTTTCACATAAAATGTTGGTTGTTGTTACATTGGTGCTTCTTGAACGGCTGTTGTCAGACTGGTAAATACAACCTTTCTAATTTAAAGTCTTTGACTGTCCCAATTTGCTTGATTGCATGCTGGGTCGAAGTTGTGTATCATATGATTTTTTGTTACAAAAGATTTATTAACTAACCTTTTCACAGGTGTGAAAATTTTATGATAAGATTTTTTTTGCATTGCTAATCTTGCTAAATTAGTATTGATTCAAATGGATAAAACAGAGCAATGGGATGGCATGTTACTGCACATGGCTACACAACATGAAGGAGGGATTGAAGAGGTGAGTTAAAAGGTTGTCTTACATAGAGCTTGCTGCTTAAAACATCAGTTTCTGACTGCTTGTTGGTACCCTTGGTTTTAAGCCTACAGAATACATGGTATTATAATTGTTTGGCAATGCAGACTGTCATTTTGTTTAAGTAATAATGCTTTATGATAACAGTTTTAAAGCAGCAGTAGTTAATGCTCTCAACATGTGGGTTATTAATATTTGGGTGTTTTTCATAAGTGTGTTATGCTTGAGCTTTCCTGCAGTTTTATTACTTGTGGTTGTTGAATTATTTCTAAAAAATGACTCGTCTGTGTGGTGTAGGTGCTGGACACTTATTTTGGATTTCTGAGAAGAAAAACTGATTTTTTTATCGGAGGTGTTGCTGGAAATGCTGAAAAGGTGAGGTGGTGCTTCCCTAGCATACAATGATGCTTAGCAGATTTTAACCTTGATGGAACATTGTGATTTGGTTAGCATTCGGATCTATGATTTCCACGAAACAAAACTCTTGCGTTAGGAGCGTGCATTATTCATTTGGGCAACACTTTTGGATATGTTACCTTGAACGCGTTGGTAAAAGACTGGATTTTTGGTGGAACTCTATTCGGTTCCCGAATTGTTGTCAAACAGATACTTCGCCTGTTTGCTGAATTTCTTCCTTGTTTCCAGATGGTAATGCGCAAGTTTAAAAAGCATGAACAAATCGCTCTGGAAGATAAGTCGAAGAAGGAAGAAGAACGGAAAAAGCAACAAGAGATCAAGGTAAGAGGATCATCAATATCGTGTCAGGAGCATCAACAAGCGCAGTGTTCTTGTTTTACTTTTCTGCTATCTACGCTGTTGAAAACTTGTGCGACTTGCGTGTTACATCTTGATTTAGGTCAGTGGTTCTTAACCAGGGTAGCGAGCCCTTATGCGCCGTACAACAGTACAGAAAGTTTGATCATTAAATTAGCCGTTAAATACATTTGTTTTACAGCTTATTTAAAGGCAGGGGGCTTGATGCAAAGGAGAATTACTTAAGTGAGGTGTGGTAAAAATAACGATAACAACCCTGATTTAAGTCATTAATTTTCTAATTAGAGTCGAAAGGCTGTTTTGATATGTTCATTACCAAACGTCAATAATACAACTTATATAAGTGTCTGTCGTTTATACGAATTGTTCAGTTCTGTTCCGAAATTATGGAATTTGTTTATGGTTTATAGACAAAAGTGATATAATGCATATATATATACATATGTCCCAAACAAATAGCCTATTGCTTAATTTGTTGGAGGTCTCTTTATGTAGTATTTAGCCTTGTTTTGATGTGATATAAATTTTAGTGGTAGTTTATCGTTTTTTTTCAACACGGCAGTGATGTGGTTTTAAATGCTGGCACTTCTAGTTGTCTTATCGTCAAGAACTTGTTTGAATTAATTCGTCAGGAAAAAGAAGAAAAGAAACGAGCCCGCGAAAAAGAAATCGAATCGAGTAAAATTGTTGAAATTACCGAAGAAGAAGCAGAGCAGATGAAAGCAAAGCAAAAGGTTCGTGTTTCAGGGTTTTGAAAATTCGTGGATTTCTCAACTTACTGAATTTAGTTTCGTGTCTTTGCCGATCAAGATCGTCTGAGCTTGAAGGCGTGCTATGTCTTCGTCGCACTGTCATTCCATTATCGTATTTTCAGGTTCTTTTGTAAGGAAAATGTTAGGTACCCGGTATAGACCTGTAGGGACTCGAAAAATTTCCGACTGTTGTATTATGCCTAACAAAGCATCCCGTTATTACCATTTCGTAATATTGACTGCAGTTTCCGTTCAGATATTTCCCTTGATAATTTTCTCTGATTCTAGAGACCCGATCCCTAAAACAACTTTTAAAAAAACTGGTGTTTTCATAAGCTTCGGAACTTTTCTGCTGATTGTTTAATGCGTTTTTTAAATACCAAGTGGTGGTGTAACGAACGAAGCAATGCTTAATGCACCCACCGCGTCTGATGCGTCTACCACGTCGTAAATACGAAGCTGTACAGTACAGTTGGTTGACGAACCTGATGGGAGTTGCTTAGCGTCTTTGGTCGAATGCAGGAGCAAGAAGTAAATGGAAGTGCTGGTAAGGAAGAGGCCACGAGCTCGCGCCAAGATGCAAAGTCGGGAGGCGACAACAACGAAGACGATGAAGATGACGATGACGAGGACAGCAAAGGAAAGCTGAAACCCAATATTGGCAACGGTGCTGATCTTCCCACTTATTCATGGACACAAACGCTGCAAGAAGTGGAGGTAAGCTCTTCTTGTGATGCAGCCTCCGCATTCATGCGTCAAAAGATATTTTTCATTCTCATGCCAGCTCCTGATAACGTCGCTTGGCCTTGCTGAAGCATTGGTTTCACCCGTGGGTCATAATGATTTTTGACCTGCCTGTGGCCTCCATTAACCGTAAATATTGTCCTGTTGCTATCACAGCACCTTCAGAGAGTGATCTGTGAAACGCAGGTTGCGAGCATTTCTTCGTCCGTGTTAAAATTGTTTTGATTTTCGCCAAATCCACCCTTCATGCGTTGATGAACGCTGCGTGCAACCCGTGTCATTGTGACGAGGCGCCGGCGTCACAATGATGTTACTCGGGGGTAACTTTTCCGCCAGATCTTAATGTACCGAAACAACCGCCACTACTTGAAAACCTGTAAATATTTCATTTTAATCCTTCGCCAGACCTGCTTGCCCTTCTGTGAGACTGTTGACAATCAAGGCTTTGCTTGAGCGTCATCGATGTTCTGGAGGAGGGTGCCCAAACCTTTCTCTGACCATGTACCCCTTCAGTATTTTGACAGGTGAACATGTACCCCTAAAATTCCTTATGACAATAAGGCTGAGTAAAATAACAAAATCCACTTAATTTTAATAGAGCTTTTATATTTTAGAATATTCGGAAATAAATAATATATAATATATCTTTCCCTTCTATTGCTAACCCTAAATGTACCCCTTCAGATAGGCAAATGTACCCCCAGGGGTAAACGTACCTCAGGTTGGGAATCCCTGTTCTAGACACGTTCTTTTTGTCTTTATTTGCCTGTTGATTTTTCTTCAACGACCAGAATACCTTTTCCAAGTGTGCAAGCACCGGGTGACGAGCGCTTTATCGTTAGCGTTATTAGCAGTTTTGGCACCGAGCACGCGCGATATATTCGGTTGTTATTGTTCGAAAGATCCGCGTGCCATTCAACGACCACTACCCCGTGCGCGGCCGTGACGTCGTCTGCGACGTTCATCGAAAACGTTTGAAGATCGGTCTCAAAGGTCGACCGCCTGTACTTGACGGAGAAACTTACAACGAAGTGAAGACCGAGGAAACTTTCTGGACCATCGACGATAAGAAAACACTTGTTCTCAATCTCGAAAAGGTCTGTATGGCAATGGCTGGAAAGTTTCGTGGTTGGAAAGTCGGTGATAGCTCAGTGTTTCTCATTGAAAACTTTAAATCGAGGTTAGTGGATCTATCCACCCAACTGAGTAACGTGCAGTATCACTCAGGACTTAAGCATGGCCGTCCACTTCGACTGCCTTTCTACAAGAATCTTTGTTTATCTGTTTTGGACTTGTTGTGAACAGCCGTCAATCAACCAGCGCAAGAAGCAGCTTGCTGTGTGATCGAAGCGAAGAGGCGTTGTAGTTGTAATGAGTAATTTTGCCCTTAGAGTAGGAGTAAACAACAGTGTGCTTGCCCTGAACGACCTGCGGATACGAATTACTCTTATTTCCGCGGCGTTGCCGGATGAAATACAGTCTAGATGTCATACGCTTCACACTGCACCACTTGATTTTGTTGCTTGCGTTATGATTGCGCAGCATTTCTTCAACAATTTTGATCCGGACAGTGTCTCCGTGCAGGTTTTATAAAAACCTAGCAAAGGTTTCTTTCTCGCAGCAGCAGATCAGTGTGGCGGCCTGTAGATGGCGCCACATGTGCATAAAATGATCACCGGTAGATGGTACCCAAGAGTAACGAGACACCGTGATAGACACCAAGTNAAAGATCGAAATTCACTTATCCCCATCTAACAGNAGTTAGCTTAATGTCTCCACTTAACGTCTTTCGTCTGTGCTCACCTCAGTAGTTCAAGGCTATGCAGGTAACCAACTTTAGACTTTGTAGCTGGTGCACGTGCGCTAAGAAGGCATCGTGTTATTTCGACCAGACTTGTACCGTTTTACGGGTACGTAGTGTGAAGAAATTTTCAAAAGATTAACGATGCAACAGCGAACGATGCAAATGAAATCATGAAATCGTAAGTGTTTCGAAACAACTTGCCCATCACCAGCAAATATCGATCGTTGGCGATGATGGAAACTGTTGTCTTCCGAAACGTCCAACATGGATTCCTTCGAATCGTTGGTTTTTCCGTTTTTTATTTGTGATACGACTGAGCAAGATTTCCAAATATCAGTCTTTACAAAAGGAAGTTCACAAAAGCCTTTCTATCACGCAATTTCATACGAAAGAATAAAAACAGCGGCGTCATTGTAGCTCTCGCTTCAACGCCGTGCGACGATGGTGAAATTTTATTTGAAGTAGAGGCGATGTGGTATGGCAGTTGTACTGTGCACGTGACGCAAACAACCTGTTGAATGCCGAATCGCGCCAGCGCTGCTCACTCCCATCCCTGCGCGTGCCAGATAAACAAGATGGAGTGGTGGTCACGCGTGATAAGCACCGAGCCCGAGATTAACACGAAGAAGGTCAATCCGGAAAATTCGAAGCTGTCCGACTTGGACGGCGAGACGCGCGGAATGGTCGAGAAGATGATGTACGACCAAAGTCGGAAGCAGCAGGGCCTGCCCACGTCTGACGAGCAGAAGAAGCACGACATGTTGCAGAAGTAAGTCGGGGCGGGATTCTCAGGCATTGAGGTTGCGTTGGTGTTGACGTGGAAACTGGGCGCTGACGTAACGATTAAACGTAACATGTTTCGTGAGATCGAAAAACGATTCAAAGCTTTTGGTGCTTGTGTCCTTTGGCGTTGCTGTGCTCTGGCTGGTATCACTGGACGCGCTGACCACTGAGTCTTGAGTGTCAGGGGCTGTTCACAGACCGATTTTTTTAAATGACCGAAAAAAAAAAAAATTAAGTCATTCGTTAATAATGTGCAGAAAGGTAGACTAGTGAATACTGTTACAGCGACTTTTAATACCATTATGGGACAAATGACCAAAATGTCTCAGCGAAAGAAAAGCCCTAACTCAGAAACCAAGTGTGGTTTGGGTTCCAACGGGTGTGAGTGCAGTTTTGCTTGGATTCAGTCGGTGAGCTGTTTAATGCAACAGGAGGATGTATTTCAAGTGCTTAAAGATCCGTTCGCCCTGCCAGTCGTTTCAAAGATAGAGCGCAACAGGTGCGCGGCCACTACGGTTCTTCGCTTTCCGTTGTTTTTTCCCGATTCAATGCGGTTTTAATTAATATATTTTCAAGTGGAAAGCAATGCTCAATAAACAACCTGCTGTTTGGGGGAGACGGTGATACTCTGTAATGTTGACATCAGCTGAGTGTGATTAAATTGTGCTGTGGTGGTTGGTTTGTTACAATGATTGATGTGTTGTGGTGATTGGTTTAATTGTGGTGGTTGGATTGTGTTGTGGTTATTAGTGAGGTATGGCAAGGGCGAGTCAAGTGACCTGAGCCCGCAAGAAACACACACACACACGAGTGATGGGGGGATAAATATTTCAATGCCGTGCCCTGGCGTGTTTTCATCGAGGTCGTAACGTTTTCCGCAGATTTATGAAGCAACATCCAGAGATGGATTTCTCTAAAGCCAAGTTTACGTGAAACAAACAACTGCGGAGATCGGACTGGATTCTTTGCATATAAGACCCACTGCGGAAATCCGATTGGCGGAAGAAGTCAAAAGACCCGCTGTAGCAAACATTAAAGGCCGGCACCTGATTCGAGAACTGTGCTATTACGTCATTGTTGTGATGTCATTGTCCAGAGCGCGGCAGCGAACGCTTTGTTTTGATGGATATGATTTGTCCAGCTTGTTTCTTCACTTTGTTTGATGAAGCTTTTCGAGTAATGACGATGTATCAGCTTTTCTTTCAAATCTGCGAAGAGAAATAGATGCTGAGCAGTTAACTGTCCTTTCGTCGAAAGTCGAGCGACTTTCTCGTCTGTTTCGGTTGTTCTTTGCAAAATACAACATGCCTTGTTAAGCTTTCCGCGAACAGCTGCTTTTAAATTTTAAAACTTCGCAGCCTTGATTGGATGTCTGCGCACACCTGGCCCGCAGTGAGGGGTGAGATGCGTGGTGCGATCGCCCATTCTTGGTCGTCGTTCCTGGCGCGATCCTGGAGGTCTCATCCGTCCAACTTGCCGTTCGGTTATTATTCATAGGAACATTATGTATAACAATGTTCCCAAACTGTGAGTGGCCAAGTGAGGTCGCCTGGATAACTTCGTGGGATCGCTTTTGTTTTTCAAATAGAAACAAGGTATCCCGTACAAACCAAGTTACACGCAGCATGTGATCTACTGTAGTTTCTGATGTCGACGTAACTCGGGAAGGTTCTGGCAGAGATGACATCACTCACTTTTGCTTTATTGCATCATAATTTGATAAATTATTCGTGTTTCCGGTGCTCTAGTTTTGTGCAGAACATGATTCGTGAAAGTAATGGACCAGCGTGGTGTTAGCTTGTTATTCGTAAGGTAATTAAACTACAGTTGTGTAAGTCTTTAATAATTAATCTTATACGCCGGGCAATCAGCGATGTGGCCCTGACTTACATCACTACATATTCTTCCAGCTTTCATGGGTGGTGTGTGCGACCAAATTCGTCAGACAGTAAAATCACTATCGGCTGGTCACTGTGCAGCAACACCACCTTGTCAGTCAGGCTACTCCTGTCTGCACATCCACGTTAGCAGGCAATGTAATAAAGTTGGGCTAAGCTCATGCCGTACTGTCCGCTGGTCGTACGACGAACTTGTTTGCTCAGCTTACCTTAGAGAGACCAACCAAGGTCTGAGAGGTAATCACACCACCTGGTCCTTAGTCGACTTCTGGGCCGCTTTCCCGTGGATGTAGCCAGCGGGACTTGCCTCTCCGGTTTTTCCTGGGACATTTTGGTCACGTGTCCGGAACATCGTAGCTGAGAACTGGCTCTTCATGTACGTCGTACGAATTTCAAAGCCGTGAACTGTTGGCAAAAATCCTATCTTTGCCGCTTGTGCTTGAGACATCACTCCTTCAGTCATTACCCAAGATTCATGACCATAGATGAGGAGTGGAACAAAGACTGATTTAAAAACTGACAGCGTTGCGGTGTTTGAAAGCACCCGTTTAATGACCACGGAATGATAAAACTCATGTAATACTGTTTGTTTCACTAATCTGTGAATCAAGCTCCTTGTTCTGCCTTTCATCACTTCGTAAATACCACTCCAAGGTATTTGATATTCTCGAACTGCTACATTGTATTACTTATTTTTAGCATACAGCGCTTTGGGATTTCTGGAGAGGCAATATACCTCGGTATTTTGCGCTAATTTTCATTCCTGGTGCACTGCATGCAGCTGAAAACCGATCAAGTGCATGTTGAAAAGCCTGTTGAGACCATGCAAGCAGCACCAAGTCGTACGCGAAAAGCGAACTGTTGATCCTGCAGCTTGCGGCAGTGATACCCTTGCAGGCCGGTAACTAAGGGGGCGAAGGGGGGACGAAGCCCTCCTGAAAAAATATTTTCCCACCAAGAAAAATGTTTGGATATAGTTTAAAACTTTAGTGTATAAATTATTGTATAGGCCCAAAATTTGACCCCCTCAGAAAATTTTCGCCACCCCTGGTGACGCAAGCTGGTTACGGGCCTGCGCCCTTGTTTACACGCCTCTGCCTTCTTCGTCGTTTGAGCCAGTTGTTACTATCCACTGCTTGGCTGCACTAAATCTCGGGGCAGGTGTTGAGCAGCCATTCGATTGTCTCATCGTCCAGAACCGTCAGGCTGTGCAGTCCATGGTGAGGTCGGTGGATTGGACATTGGAGGACAACATGGTCGACGGCTTGTTCTGCGCTACACTGAACAAGCTTTGATTGTCTATCCAATTCATACAGACTATAAAGAGGAGTGGTGACAGCACACACCTTGTCGGAGTCAACAACCACGGTGAACGGCTGTGATTTAACTTCGCCGACACGGTCACAAACGTCTGAGCAAGCATGCAGTGTCTTGGCCAGTAACAGGAGGCCTTCAGCACCGTACTCCTGCAACACTCCCCAGTGCTGTTCTGGAGGTCGTGTGGTTTCTCGAGGTCAACAAAATATGCGTAGACATCATTGGCATACTCCCGAGATTTCTCAAAAATTTGTTGGAGAGTGGAAATTCGGTCTGCAGTGCTACGTGCAGGACAAAACAGCACGGGGTAACATCCAGCTTAGGTTCAGTTATTTCACGGCATCTTCTTTCAAGGCACTTTGCGTATACGGTACTTTTCTTGGTAGGCGAAGGAAAGAAATGCTTTGAAAGTTTCTGCATTGCTTTCTGTCCCTTGTGTGTGGGAATGATCACCCCATTTTGCCAATCTTTCGGTGCTCTTCCAGAACGCCATGTCACTTGACATGCGATTTAGCTAATGAACTCCTCTTTTGAAGGGTTTGAGCGTTTCAGGGCAGATTTCATCACAACCTGCAGCTTTCAGTGCTTTGACAGCTAGGAAGACTTCGGCTGCAGTGATGGTATTTTCCTTTTCCGACTGCACCTCCTGTGTGTCTGATGGTATGATAGTGACTGAGTTCAAAAGACGTTTGAGCTACTCTTTCCATCTGCGAAGAATGTTCCCCTCATTGCTGAGTGAAACACCTCTCACATCGTTTTTGAGCGTAAATTACAGTCCATTGCATCCCAGCAAACTGCTGTGAAAGCATTCACAGAAGAAAAGGAATCACTTGTACAATACAGTGCACCCGTCACGTGTTGCCTCTTGCTCAAACAATTGGAGACAGCGTGCTAATGCCAGTTATGAACGAAGTTGTAAAACTAATGACTGATGAAAAAGAGAGTAAAAAATTAGCTAGCAGTTTAGTCATCACACAGCGTAGTGACGAGATGCATCTTAGAAACGTCTGATAATGTCCTTGAACAGACGGTAAATCAAGTGAAAGTCCCGTTTTATTCAATTCAGTTGGATGAATGTACAGATACTGCGAGCCAACCGCACCTGTCTATGTTCATTCGATGTGTTTATAGCAGGGGTGTGCAACATTTTTTGTCGGTGGGCCATATAACCAACTTCAGACATCTAGCTGGGCCACACGAAAAATTTTGTTTTTTCATGTACACAATGAATCAGAGTGTGTGGGAAAAATGGGAAAGAGTGGGAAAAATCAGAGTGCTGGCAAGTGCCACACTAAATGGCTTGGCAGGCCGGGTTGTGACCCGCGGGCCGCCTGTTGCACACCCCTGGTTTATAGCAACGATGAAGCATCAGGCGACTTGATGTTATGCGAAGTTCTGCTGCTGCATGCTAAAGGTGAAGGTATTTTCCAATGCCTTGGAGCTTCTTCAGCAAGCATTCAATTCCTTGAGAAAAATATGCGGGGATTTACACCGGATGGTGCAGCGGTATGTATTGGTGTAGCGTTGCTAAAAATCGTAGCAGTGAAACTGTATAAAAAACACCCAACGTTAAGTGGATGGATTGTTTTCTCTACAGAGAAGCACCAGCAGTAAAGAATTTATCAGAGGAGCTGCATGACACACTGAATTCTGTTACAAAATGTGTGAGCTCTATCAAAGCAAGACCGCTTAATCAACGTTTACTTTCTTTGTGTGAGGAGGTGGATGCCGATCACTCAGGATTATGACCTCAAACTGAAGTGCGATGGTTTTCACGCGATCGCATGCTGAAGCGTGTTTGTGATCTAAGATAACAAATTTTTAGCTTATTGAAAAAAACTAAACCTGTGTTCTCAGACAAAGTTTTATTCGGGAAATGTTTATTGCAAATGTTGCTGACCTAGCTGATATATTTGCCTCCCTGAAATGTCTGAATCGACCTATGCAAGGCAAGATCTTGGATTTGGAGTTATTGTACACACTGCAAAAATCAGCATTTAGACTACCACAAAAGACTCACTTTCAGGAAAAGCTAAGTAAATGAAGATGAGCATAGCATGTTTACTGAATTAAAAAACGTTTGCCGGCAAGAAAGTGGACGTCAAAGAAACCATAGCTGGTCACATTGAGCAGGCTGTGACAAAGGCTGAACACCACTATTGTGACACTCTGATGCCCATTAAAGAAAATTACGTACAATCGACGCATTTGCAGTCACAAGTCTGTATGGACTACTTATCCTTGTTGCAAAATAATTTCGGAATGTTTGCTGAAATAGCAAACCACACTGCCTTTGTTTCGTTCAAAGGAAAATCCTAATCCTTTCAGCAAATACAGTACATACTTTTAGGTTTTTGTGTATTCAACTTTTCCGACCATATCCAAGTATGTCATTTCACCGTTGATTCCATTTGGGAGAAACTTGACTATGTGAAACAGGATTTTGTACAATGAGTGAACTGGAAGCGAAGTATCGAAATCGGGTGGGCGTTGAACATCACATTCGATTGTGCTTAAATAAGAAGACACAGCGAGATTTCAAAAGCTTGTAGACAATATGCATTAATCAAGCGTGGGCTTATTTTTCCCGTAAGTAAATGAAACATAATTGTGAATTAATTTCTATTGCCGACTTTTTACTTCTCATGATTTAATATTTCGTAATTTGTTTTGCAGAAGATTATGCATATGCACCTTCAGGTTTAGGTTGTGTGTATGCTAGGGTCGCGAGAAATAGCAGAATTATATTTCTTTCGAGTTTGGGGTCGCCTCAACAAACGTTTGGAAAATGCTGATGTACACCATTCCAGAGGGCTGTCAAATCGGCCGCAATGGGAACGGGACTGTTTTGTGCAATATTGGGGAACGTGGAAACATTT
>JGI24158J21664_10005455_pt1 | contig 16625 bp, 6 predicted proteins | sample Ectturendosymbi3_FD_21664 | JGI IMG/M metagenome (IMG submission 21664)
TTTTTGTTTCATGTGTCGACTTTTGCGCAGGACTGAAGATGTGTAACACACGAAATTAGTTTCCTTACGCAACAAATTGTGATTGATTCGCTTAGTGGTGGTCACTGCTGTGACTTCACTATTATTGCTCTTCGCCGCCATTGCAAATTTTCACACGTAAATTGTCTGGTAACATGCAACCAGCTCAGATAATGCTGCCACAATCAAAGAGCAAAACTAATCACACTTATGTGCTTTCACTGTTGCTTCGTTGGTGTACTGCCCAGAACAAAGTGATTAACCTCCTTTTTTCATTCATTTGGAAAATGCTTGTTGCAAAAAGGACTGACTATAATATTCATTTCCATCAAGTAGTTTGCTGGGGCGATGCAAGCAAGAAAATTCATATAGCATGGAAGCCAGGCGTTTGACAGAGGCACATATTCAACACCTTTTGAGTGCTTCTTTTAGTAGCAATTCTCTATCAGGTAGTGCTGAGAGCAACGCTGAAGCTGTAGGTTGTCCAGTAGTTGTACATAGTTTCACTAGCAGTGAAGAATGTATGGTAATTGATCATGGGTCAGACATATGTTCTGCAGTTGTAGCTGAGAAATGAAATACAATGGTTTTCACTTACCCTTGGTCATTTGGGACGTGCGCTTTTGACAGCACTGATTGAGAACAACTGATGTCACATTAAAAAACATGCAAACGCATGCCATGCATTTTGGCAAATCCCATTGAGATTGTGAAAAACACACTGAAAGTGTTATATGCAAGAGCTGCTTTTCCAATAATTTTGCATTATTGTGATCAAGTGATTTGTATCAGCTTTCCTTTGATATACATCTCAGGTAGTAGTCATAGTTACATTGATATAAATTTCTATTGCATATGCTGCAACTGTAAAAATACTGGTTTGAGTTAAATTGGAATGGATTATACTATTCATCCATCTTCCCCATCATCAAGTTCTTCATCTTCATCATCTCCATCTACCAAACTTGATGGTTACATTGTAGCAAAGTCTCCTAGTAATGAAGAACTGCGTCAAGAAGGAATTGATTGTGTCATTCAAAGGTTGAGGCAAATTGAAAATGAGCACAAAAGATTACTTATCGAGCGAAGCAAGTCTATGAAAGATGTCAATAAGAAGTTGCAGGTAACATTGTTTGTTTTTCAAATAAATAGGTGTTGCTGAAATTAATGAACTGATGTAAATGTTATGTTTCTCATTAATGTTAAAATAAGACATTCTACTCAAAATATGCTTTGTCATTTAACTTTTTTGAAAAAACACTATCGTGGTGATATGATGGTTCAACATCATATGTTGTTGTATCATTGTTTTACAATTGCATAAATTGAATTGGACTGACAACAGATGTTAGCCCAGGGGTTCTTCAAGTTTGACTCAATACCCTCAGGGTGTATTCAGGTTAGATGTTGGAGTATTCAACAGTCCTGGGAAGTAAATTCCAAATTCAAACTCAAGTCCTCATTCCAAGAACTTGCTTTCAACCAGATTGACTTTTCCAGCATCATTCTAGCAATTTAACAACATTGTAACCACCTGAAGAAGATTGGTGCTGATGAATATGATGCAACCTTTGCATTGACTTTTTTCTTCAGTACTCCAGTGAATAATTCTTTACCAGTTCTGTATTATTTCTTAAAATTTTTTTGCTATCAAACTTTTTGAAAAGTGGTATCCAGATTGATGAAAATTTGACTTAGGGGTACTGAAGCGTTAAAATTTAAAGACCATTGTGTAGGACAGTTTCTATACAAGGGATAATCCTTGTCATAATATGTCAGTTGTAGATTTTTCAGTTAGCAATATATTGTCAGCTTGCTAATGTGAGCAAGCTGTATTCATGCAGTACTGAATGTAGACTGTGATTTCATTATTATCAATCATGAAAAATATTTTTGTAAACATTTATTGAATTGCACTAATTTTGTCTGATGTATCTAAAAATCCGTACCAATAATGCAAAATATATGTGGCAGTACTTCATTACAAATATTTAGCTTCTAATGAAGGCAATGTTTCATTTTGCTTTGTGAGATTGGGAATAATGATAAGGGGTAAGCGTCACATCAATGGTTAAATGAAGTTTTATATCAGCTGAAATTGACTACAGCTTACAATAGTCACTGGCCACACTGTTCAAATGACTTCATACTGGTAAATACTAGGATGTACTGCCATCTTGGGCTTGGACATCTTATAGGAATAGTTTTCAAAGTGGAAGTATCCTGGCAATTGTGAGTCTGTTGTTTAAATTGACCTACATTGGAGTTTAATGGTGACTCTTGCTATGGCTGATGCAAGCATCATATTGAAAGGTGTTGATGAGATTTCTTGATATGAGGACAAGTTAGTGTCTTAACATTCATATCCAGAGAAACATGTTCTCATGATAATTTCTAAGATTTTACTAAACAGATGACTCTGGATAATTGGATATCAGTTAAATGCATAAACCACTTTATCAAATTGGTTTTGGTATGAACCATTCATATGTGAAGAAAATAATCTGGTTAATTGCATAACATTTAATTGCATAAACCAGATATTTGTATACAAATGCTCTTTCCAATTGTAGGTTAGTATCACTTAATCACATACTTTACTTGAAAGAAGTGTAAAGTGCACTGCCTGGATGGTGTTGAAAGCGGTTGCTGAGCTCCCACCCAAAAATAAGAGATGCAGCAATTGATATAATTCATCGGCTATTGCAGTTTAAAGCCATGAACATGAACCTGTTTTTTGAAATAGTGGCCTAGTTGGTTGAGCATGCACCACCAAAACTGGTAGATTGGGTTCGATTCCCAGTGGGGTCATATCGAAGACAAAAAATAGTACTTGCAGCTTGTCCAGCCTCGTGTTTGGCGTTGATGGGTGGTGCAAAGGAACAATTTGTGTGCAGTGCTGCCATTGACTCACAACCAGTGCAGCATTCACTGCAAAAGCAGCCGTGTGGCCCACGGCATGTGTAAGCAAGTGGATATGGGTGCCACAGATCACTCGTGACACCTTGAAAGGAGTACAAAAACCGAGTATAAATTGAACTGAACTGAAAAATGCTTGATATAATTAATCTGCTGTTTCGATTTCAAGTGATGGATATAGACCTGTTTTTTGAAGTAGAAAAACGCATTCTTGACAGCATATTCTAAGACCAACAATTGAAAGTTTTTTTGCAAACTACAATTGAGAGTTTTTAAAAAATATATGATGCTTAACATCCATGTTTGTGATTTAATTCACCTCATTTCCATCACTGTGTGTTCTCACTTTATTAATGTTAAAACAAGCCATCTCCTTAACAATAAACATTTGTGTTGTAGATCAATCTGTGTTCAGCGACAGTCAATAATATAAAAAGAAGTGTTGTGTGGGCAGTGATTTCTAGAATGTCCAGAAACACCTTCATACTGTTTTTTGAAAACCCAGCTTTTCTCTCCTGCAGTTGAATTAAAACTCCATGTTCGATGTCAAACTACCAGATATCAGCAGTATCAGGTAGCAAATATGTGGACAGAAGTGGAGTTAGGTGGTAAACTTGCAGATATTTGTCTGATACAGATAATTGCATATTCCAGTTAAACATGTAAAAAAGTTTGGCAACTTGCCTATGCTATTAACCGTATTCATCTGGATTTGTATAATCATATAACTGATGGCACTTTCTCCTTACAATGACCTCCATTAATTGCATCTTTCTATGTGAAGCTATAGTTCAGTGGTTTTAACCTGGGTTCGATGGAGCTGTTTCAGGGGTTTGACTGAGGTGCTCTGAATTACAAAATTCAGCAAACGTTTTTGGTTATATTTTATTAATGACTACTGTATATATCAAAATAGAACAGTCTTCAGTTTCATGAATTACCGTAACACTGTCCATGCCATAAATAAGTAAAGGTACTGCATAAGAGATCTTGGATGAAGCTTGACTAAAAGCACAGTTACGGTCACAGCAAATTAATCACAATCATGACATTTTTACTGTTCTAATAAATCACTTCATTTCTGTGATGCAACAATGCCATCATAATCTTGTTTGAAGCGTATCTTCACTGCACATACTGCGCTGTACAGAGAACTATGATATCATGGCTAGATCAGCTTATAACATGGAAAAAGAATATTGAAGTTATCTAAATGTTGTAGGTCAGGGGTCGGCAACCTGCGGCACGTGTGCCAAACTTCGCACGCCAAGCAAGTTCCAATGGCACACAGAAGCTCCATGGTTTACATATCAATTTTGTTATGATTCACACAGAAGGTATATTGTCCTTGACTTGTATAAAAATATGTTATGTTGTTGGCACACTAAATGATTTGAGACCTTAAGTTGGCACACAATTAACAAAAGGTTGCCGACTCCTGTTGTAGGTAGTGTCAACTTGACTCTCAAGTGTGAGGAGGACATCATCCACGTCATGCCACTTATAATAAATTGTAAATACATAATATTGTGTAATAATTTGCATTTTTTGCTGTTAGCAGGGTATAACTCTCACCATAGTTTACTTATCTATAGTAATTTGATTAAGAATGATGGTCCACATAACTTTCACACATCACATTGCGTGTTGCACAGACACGCACTTGTATAAAAAATGCTGTTACCAATACATGCTTGCGCTCTCGAACTTGTTGTTCAAACTGTTAGTCACGCATGAGGGCATATTCTCAATTATTGCATTTTTATGCAGCTGTATGAAGAAACAGACTCGTAATTATAAGTCCTTCTCTACCCTTCTGAAGTTCATTGGCTATCTCGGGGAAAATCTACCCTTCTGAAGTTCATTGGCTATCTCGGGGAAAAGTGATAAGTCACGCAAGTTTCTACAATATCACAACCATAGGCATTTAAAACACTTTGAAGGGTCAGGTTTTCTTCTCACCTGGCTTATTTTGCCGACATTTTTGGTGCCCTTAACACCTTTGCTGCCAGTGTATGATACATTTGTACCTAAAAATCACACATGAGCTGCTATTTTTGCACCAGTTTGCAACCCAGTTGATTGTACTAAAGAACTGTTCAAACCCTCAAAAGACTCGGCAAGTCTTCGAGTCTGCAACGAACACATTTTTGGTTTTGGTTTTGCTTTTTTTGTGAAGTGACATCACAAGTGAGGTAGATTTTTAGCCAATTTGGCTCATGTTACCTGGCCTAGGGCCCAACCGCAAGAGGGAAGTATTTCACTCAAGTTTTTATTGGAAACTAGGCCATAATCCAAGTCTTTTGAGTGCTTGATCGACTTTCTAGCGTTTCTGGTTCAAAAGTTATGGCCTAAAAACAACAAATTAATTGATTGTTTAATTAAGAGATTAATTAATTATTTTGTTGTTTTTAGGTCATAACTTCTGAATCCGAAACCCCAGCAAGTCATCCAAATTCTCAAAAGACTCAGATTTTAGTCTAGTTTCCAATAAAAACTTGAGTGAAATGCTACCATCTAGCAGTTTTGGCCCATGATGAAGTGGGCCAAAAAGGCCTAAATCTGCTTCGTTTATGACGTCACTCACAAAACATCCAAAACCCCAAACCAAAAAATTTTTTGTTATTGCTGACATGAAGATTTGCTGAGTCTTGAGGGTTTGAACAGCTCTCTAGCACAATCGCATGGTGAGTTATGCCATTGCTTAGACACATGGAAACTGTTTGATTTAGGCCTACAATACTGGCTGCGAAGGTGTTACTCACATGAAAACTGTTATAGGATTTGAAAAGACATTTTGAGTGCTACTTCCCTGACAGACAGCATCATCCAACATAGATATGGAAGCCATTTACCTTGACACTACAAGTGCAGATATTAATAATCAACAACCACACAGATGACAATGTTGAGCTTCAATAAAAGTGAGATTCAAAAGCATACCTTCAGTACAACAAATCTTAATATGTTTTGGTGCCACACCAAATGGAAGGGTATATCTTTAAATTTACTGTCATTGTTCGTAACTGCATACTTATGCAAGCATGCGTTTTCTATATGGATGGATGTTAAAACAGAAAATTGAAGAGACTTCCGGATTGCTCTTTCTGAAACAAAGCCACAAATCTCCCAGATTGTTTTTACAATGTATTAAGTTTAACTCTTAGTTGATTTTGTTTCAGTAACATACCTAATCAGTAACCTATTTTTATTTTCTTGTTGCTGCTATTTTTGTTTTTTTGTTATCACTGTACAACAAAATGGGGTTCGAAACAAGCTTTGAGAATAACATCAGGTGTTTGGCAGGTTTATGAAGGTTAAGAACCACTGTTGTAGTTCTTTGAGATAGCCCCAAGCATTCATGTCTACACAAAGGAAAACCAGTTTGTTAGCAATGCGGTAGCAATGAAAGCATTGGTTCATTATTTTTTATAAGCACCTGCAGAATTTTAGGAACACAGGCTTCCATGTAGATTAATATTAAAATTGTCTGGTGCTGAATATTGATGTTTTTAAGAAATGGCAATAGTGACTTGTGTCTTATGTCATGCTGTATATAAAAATGTACATGAGGTGAATATGTTTTATGCAGTGCTATTCCAAACCCATGAAATTAAACTCACCCTGCACTTGCTGAACTTTGGACAAGTTTACATGTGTCTAGCCACTTGAATAAAATTTCCATGCTTAACCTTTTCCTTTCATGTCACTTGACATGTTCCATGATACCAGTTTTTTATTCCTTTAAGAGCTGATTAATATAAGTCAGCACTAAGTTTTTTTCAAAGGAAGTAGACTTAACAGTAACATCAATCAGCAAACAATAGCAAGTGTAAAGATATTTCACAACATAATGTAGATCATAATACTTGTATGTTTTTCATTTACCAACTGCTTTTTTCAGGTTCACTTATTGGAGGTAAGAAGCATGAGAGAAATAAATCAAAAACTTATGCAAGAGAAAGAAATTCTTCTAAAAGAGAAAGAAGATCTCTGTGGCATTTGTTGTTTTCTTGATGATGACCGTGAAAAAGCTAAAAAGGTTGCCAGGGAATGGCAAATGTTTGGCCGCTATGCGACATGTTTTCTACAAAAAGAATTAGCCAATTGGCATTCAAAAGTTAAAGATTTAGAACAAAGGCAACTTACACTTGTCCATGAAAACAGAAACCTAAAAGAGTTGTGTTCAATGCTGGACCAAGAACAAGCAGGAAGTCGTAATTCTTTGAATAGTCATGAAAGTTTGCCTGGACCACCAGGAAGTCTTCTAGCTGTTGCTGGTACAAGAGATTCAGGAGATGGGAGTAGCAACGGTTCTACAACAAGCGCCTGTAGTCCTGATCAGCGTCAAAGTGGTTTGCCCCTGTCAAAGGAGCCTGTGTATTCATCTGGTGAGTGGAAACAATTGATGCGTGATGGTTTCAAATTTTATCATACTACAGCACTAAGCAAATTTTGTCTTAGAACTGTTCTTCATGTAGAAAATGCTAGATTTCACTTAGATTTTGAAATGCAACATATTTTATCATTGATTGTTGTATTTGTGGTTACCATTTTCATTGATTTTACTGCTAAGGCTTCCAGATATTTTCCAACTTTTTTGCACATATTTTTAAGTCAATGCAAGTAGAGCTTACCACGCTGTTGAAGTTGCTTCAAGTCTTCCAATGCTATCTGGACTGGAGCTTATTGTTTTCTTATTGAAAAAGCTTATGAATAAGAGCATTGTTTAAGTTTATTTTATGAAAAATTAGGCAGTACAAAGTATAGAAATTGGCTTACATGTACNGTTTATGNAAAACTGGCTGGATAAAAAGCTTTCTAATAAGCAATTAGTCTCTGCAAAGGTGACGNAATCCAATCCGCAAGTTGAANTGATANGAACTTGGAATTTCATGTCAGTATANGCATCCCCAGTCNTTCAAATCGCAAACAAAAGCTAATGAGTGAAATACCGAAGAACTAAAGCAAGAGTACAGAAAGTATGGTATGCAAACTGAAGTCTACGAAAAATCAAACACAGGTTGTGACAGCAACAATTGTTACTTGTTACAACTAGTGTTTGATTTGTTGTAGACATCAGTTCGCATGCTTTCTTTGCTCTTGCTTAAATTCTTCAGCATTTCACTTGTAAGCTTTCACTTGCAAGTTTGTGTGCTGGGGATNCGTATAGTTACGTGAAANGGATTTCCTATTAACACAATTTGCCGATTGATTCGTAATTGTTGGATGTGTACAAGTCTGAATCATCGTAAAGTTACGAAAGAAGAATACAGCCGATTGATTCCTCGAACACTTAGCAGCAAAATCTAGAGCTAGTGTTTTTGTATTTTTATGAGGTTGATGTGAAAATAGATTGTCCTGTAGAATGTGGGCATCTAAAATAATACACAACAGCGTCGGAAGTTATCTGCAATATATTCTATATGTGTTGCGTCAGACAGCTTCTTTAACTTTGGTCATCTCTTCAATGGCTTCAGTATCAAATCTTGCTTATGTTTGTTAGTGACATGTAACTGTGCAGTGTTGCTCACCATTTGTTACTCGTGCGTAGTGGGTTTGAGGTTTCCTTGTTGCAGCTGCAGGCTGTCGTGCATAGGTAATTCTAAGCGGCTTCTGTTCGGCCGGGATTCGGTTTCCTGCAGCGTGTGGTGTGTGCTCCATTTTACCGGGGTTGCCGTTGCGGATCGTTGCGTACTGAAGTGAAGATCTTACCGTATTGGATTTTTAGAGACCAACAAGAAGTAATCGCTTGTATGACTAATGAATATTCTGAGCAGGTATTGCTCTTAGCTGTTCGAGATGGTTATTAGTAAAAAATTTTAGTCACAAGTTTAACCTATACGTAGTCGCAAATATTATGTCTTTCGTCAATATAGTGCAATACGTGCAAACCATCAAAGCGCAACATTTGTAATTCAACTTTAGTCGCGATCTTTCGCCTGCTCCAACGTCTTGAAACATTTAGATGCACATTTTTTCGCCCATCCTAACATTGGCAGTGCCCTTGATCACTGTACTTTGTTTCACATTTCGTGACATATTTGTCAATGACATAAATAATGCATTGATCCCTTGATTTTCGCAACGTTGGTTTTGCTGTTTGTGCTAGCTTTCGCCTGATAAACCAGTCTTGTGCTCTGCGCAATTAATTTTCAGCGCGGTGTTGTCACAACTGAATTTGCGGTTCCCACTATGCTCGAGTTTTCCTAAGGCGCAGTTGTAGTGGTTTGTTTGCAAAGTATATATTTTTCTGTTCTCATCCTTCAGTTGTGACTGCGACACGGTATTTTCAGCCGGTGTATGTGTTCGCACGTTCGTATTTACTGACCGTTTCAATTTCACACTTTGCTGTGACCTGTTCTGACGAATCAGTGCGGCAGTGCTTTTTGTGTGTGCTGTACATTTTTAAGATCGTTGACAAATTCCCTTTTTAAATTAATTTTATGCCAGAAGCTGGTTCATTGCTCACTACTTCGGTTTTTCCCTACATAGCGGTTTATTACAAGGTCAAGGTTGTTCTGGTTTGAAGAGCATCTAGCGTTGTAACACCGTTTTGCCGAGTTGTCACTGCCAAGAACATTGCTTTCGTGGCGTGCACTTACAATTGATCGCCTTTTCCATTAACGAAGGCTGTTTCCCGGTGCTGATCGATCCATCCGCCTCGACTGCGCTAAAACTGCGCAGGTAGTTCAAATGCATGTCGTTGAAGTTTCAACCACGTTCTACTTTTCCCAGTCAAAAACGTTCTGCACTTTCTGTATTTTGGTATTTTCCTCGCGACTCATCACCCAGTTCGTGGCAGGCGTTAAACGTGTAAATTTCATGTCGCTTGGGTTGATTTGGTGCTACCGCTGTTCAAATGAAGCACTAGATCTTCGTGCTGTGCTTTTCCTATCAGTTGAAACTCCAAGACGAACACACTCTTGTAAAACAAGGACCAAGTAACCAAACGCCCACGTAAGTTCAAGGGAAGTGATAACTGTTAACCAGAGGACTATCGAGACATTGAAAATATCCACGTATAAAGCAACGTTTACTTGCCCGTCACCGCTCTTCGCATATTTTTTTCTAGTCAGTTTGTGATTGAGGTTTTACCTTCTAATGCGAAGGAATTTCCATGAATATTCCTTTCTCGGCATTAACAACTTCTATCGATTTTCTTTGGTGAGGCAAAACGTAGCCACTAAGTTAGTTTCAAATATCACCTCCTTGCCAGGTGGCCGTCCGCTCAAATAAAACGCTTGGTCCTATAGCTATGCGTGCTTTTAAGATGAACCGATATTTTTATAAAACAGGATGTCCAAGTTTTAAGAGCAGTATTTTTTCGAAAGCGTTTGTTTCCTGTTTATAACGATCAAGTACCTCGCGCTACTTTCTTCAAATCGCCCGTCTTGGTGGATTCATTCGTTCGAGTTTTCGACTACCTTGTAGTGTTCATGGTCCGTTGGTTTCCTATTAATTCCCTTTAATATCTGAAGATACGTTGACAACTGATGCCCAACTGCATCTCAGAAAGAACACTCGTTGAATTTTATGATGTTCCTCTTCCACATGTGTTTGTGTTTGCTCAAATCTCTCGAGTGACTGAAATTTGTGCTCGGTCTGCGCACGCGTATTTGAACATGAATACGTGTTTGAAAAGACGTTTTTGACATTTACGTACAGAAAGTCCATGAACTTTATGTTCCAGTAGTAATACAATGTGCACGTTTTTTTTCACGTATATATCCACGCGTTGTGAAGTTCAATGCAAGCTACTTGTTTGTTTCAGATCCGACTCATGGTGATAGCTACATTAGATATTTGGAACACAAAGCGCGTCACACGGAAGAGGAATTAAAAGGAAGGGTCAAACGAGTATGTAACCGAAACCTTTTCCTCTTATTCTCACAAGCCCAATTAAATGAACCATTTGTCATGGTGACGTAAGCTGAAAGAACTTGAGCTTTTTAGGCTAGAAATGCGGCTATCACAGGCGAACGCACGGAAACATAACTCTTCTGACGAACTCCAGTAGTAACTTCAAGTTGGCTCCTGAAAGTAACTTTTGTTAAACAAAGTGGTGAATGATCGGGACTTACGATCACTGGACTTACCATTTAACTTGTGTTAAATCTTATGCAATTCTTTTTGGCTCCATTTTGCTGTTCTTCTTGACAGTCTAATTTCTTTATATATCATTTTCACCCTTTTCCTTACTGGTAATTCGCGCACAGAGAAAAATACATCTAAAATATTGTTAGTTGAATTGAAAGTTTAAGTGGAATTCGAGAAACGGATGCATTTCCTTTCAAAACCCATAAATGGCGGTGCAAACCATTTGTTTTGCTTATTGTCGGAGACGCATTGAATCGAGGCTTTTGCCTCGTAATGTAGCGTAAGCTTTTTCACCAGTGACATCATTGCTTTTTTTGAGGGAAGTCTTTGAACGGATCGGTATATTTTAATAACAGACAGTAATTTTAATGTATTTTTCCAACAGATAACCGTTCCTCCTCCTCAACCGTATTCGCAATCTTCGCCACTTCTCCCAGCATCTTCGGAGGGTTTTGGGTCACCCGGTAAACTAGAAAGAAAGTTCTTTTCGTCATCCGTTCTTCCTACAGCTTCCTGTGGACCTATGCCTGGACACCAAGTTCCCGCGCGTGTGCCTTCAATGGTGAGCCTTTCAAATTCGGGACTTCCAAATTTTTTCGTGCAGCTAAGGACACTCAGTGAATTGCTACCTGGCCTGAAACCAATGTAATTGTTAGAATTGCCCGTGTGTTGCGAGTTGCCACCTCGCAAAAATAACTTCACATTTTATTACTTTTAGCTATTGGTGACTGCTTTTCTTCAGCAGTCGCTTAATAGGGTGGTTCAGGTTCCGTATATACCAATGGAGGTGTTGGGAGGCAGTTTACTACCGAGACAAGATAATTGATTTTTCATGATTCTGGTTGGTTACCTCGAATGCTGGTAGGTGGTCGGTCGTGTACTTCATTCAGAAAAACGTTGTGATCCTGCATCTACTGTAAGAATGCGGAGTAGTGCACTTAATTAGAACAAAGTTGATCTGTGAAGAATCAAATCGAATGGTATCAGATGTGTGTCTGGCATATGGGTTATGCTGTTGTGTCTTTAACTTCAGATTTTTATCATGTGAAATACTACTTTCATGAAGCTTAGGAAGTCGCTTGAGCTGCCATAGGTATTTCTTGGGACGTGTTGCATTACGACAAAATGACCTGTCATTTGTGAACAAACATTGTGATTCATCTTTTGAGAGATAGGGAAATATTGGCACTAATGATTCTAAAACACTTGCTGCTTCAACAGTGGTTGGCTTAAAGCTGGTTTGGAGTTCAGTTCCCTCGAAATTAGGTTCTCCACCATGTTCTATTGTCAGAATTAAAGAAATTGTCAGAATTAAAGAAAGGTTAAGGATTTCCGCACGTAACGGAGTAGATCCAGCAGCAGTGGTTGCAACTTAAACAATTTATCGATGTTCGCCGAGCAGGCACCTGTGTAGATGAAGCGATGAAACCCTTTTGTGCACTGATGCCATCGATTTGTTTGCACATTTTTCACTGATGCAAATACTGCGCAAGTGGGATTTTATACGTAACGATGTAAACAGTTCGAGATGTCTTTAAGACAATGAAATAAATGAAACCGCCGATGATTGCCTACGCTTCGCGCAGTTGCAAAATGTTTGATAAAGTAAAACATTGATGATTTAGGGCAACCAAATTTTTGACCTATAAACTTAAAATTGACTAAATAATCTCAAATTTTGACTTTATTTTGACCTATCGATTTCCTACGTTTGCAACTGAAACGCGAAATAAATCAAACCGGTAAGTTAAAAATATTTTTTCTGTTCAAATGAAACGAATATCAAAAATCTGGAGGACCCAACGAAACTAGAGGTAGCAAACCATAGAGAGAGAGAGTTTATTGGCGCAAACATTAAACAATTTCATACAAATTAAAGCTAAGGCGCTGGGACACCGAAAAAAACCTGACCTGATAGACGAAAGTCAATCCAAACGCACAAGAGAAATATCCAGTGTTAACCAATCTCCTTAAGTCGCTGAGAAGGTTGTGCATTGTTATACAGCACTTAAACATCAAGTCTAATAACTTCGGAGTCGCTCATGCTGTGACTTGAAATTTCGTTTGTGGACGTTTTATAAACATTGAAAAATGCAGAAAATTTTTGACTTCATTGACTTTTGATTGTCCTAGTGATTACTGTTTTTTTTATGCGTATTCGTTGCTTGACAATAATTTTGTAAAAGTTAAACTTTGATTTCACAAGCTTTCAACAAAATGTTACTTGTCGTGAAACCGCTGACATCTATGCCAGCTTTGTTGTATGATGAGGTCCATAGTTTGAACTTCTTTTTATTTGGAAATCTTATTACTCAGGACGTGCGGTTTTTGATAGGTTTGTTTGACTTGTATGTAAAAATGGCTGTATTGCTCCATATGTAGTAAAAGCTACGGAAAGATTGAGCCCGACGGGGTCTTGACCAATTTTACGAGGCTAGCTGCATTTTCCAGATGGCAGGGGAGGGGCTACAACCGCATTCTTTGCTGTGAGCAAACATTTGGTGCACTATTGTACTGGTATTAATGTTTTCTTGCTTGCAAGGCAACCATTGAAGCAAAACTTGCTGGGGAAAACAGCTTCACTTGAGCAGATTGTGAGATTTGGAGACTGGTTGGTTGTGTTTGTTCGGAAATCGCCACGAGTGATTGCTGGCGAGGTAGCTTAACTTCTAATATGCCGTTTTGTAAAGCATTCTACTTTTTGACAATGCTCGTTGTTATCGGTACACACCCAGCTTGCTGTGTTTGGCAAATGGACGCAAAAGTGTACGTTGTTTTGCGGTGAACAATTGATCCGTTCTCAGCGTGGTTTGTTTTTAATATTGTTCGAAAAGACTTAAAGTTGGTTGGTGGAAATACAAATCTTTGTTTGTATCAACCATTCAATTTCCAATCGTGCCACAGACGTAGATTTCCGGAGAGGATCATGTTCTGTAGAAAAACATTTCGCGGAGCGTAGGGCTACTAGCTGCTGTACTTATCCTGTTTTCGTAAAACGACCCCATGTAGGGCTGAGGTCGTGGGATTTGCAGTTGCCATGTTGACCTTTAGCTTCTCGGCGCGATTAACGCAGTTCTATGTCATTCACTAAAAACAGTCGTAATGTGCTCGAGTGAACGTAAACTCGATCTGCGTTGTTTAAACGGAACTACTGATGAACTGCCTTCAAAAGTACCGCCAAACACGATATTCTGCATGTAATCTGCGGTACGTGATCGCGGTTGATTTCAAGTTATTTTTATGAGCTATCTTATTTTACTGCTTGCACTTGTCTTATTTTCGTTTAGCAGTTGACACACCTCAATAGCGTTCACAGGAAAGCTAATCCTGCAAGCGTGAGGATTATCTACATGATGCATATCAAGCAAACGCGTGTGAACGCACCATTTGATGTAAAACGCACACAGCTCTTTGTTCAAAGCGGAAACGTACAAAACTAACCCATTGCTATGGAGCGCAGCGAATCAGACCTATTGTAAACGGCCCTAGTAGTCTATTTTGACCTTAAGGTTCCGTTTGAAAGGTTTTCAACGCCCCGACTGTGATGGCGCAGGAAATGTAAAGCTCGACGCCGCGCTGTTTGTTTTTTTCTGCTCGAGCACGTAGTTGCGAAGTTGTCGTAAACCGTGTCCGGGACACGGACCATTTGCTCTGCTACGTGGCTTATCTATGCTTTCATGCCGTGACTGGCGAGGATGGATGTTACTAAAATGCAGATCGATTGGAAAAGTGCCTACTGTTTCCCTCCAAATTGCTCATGTACCACAAGTCTGGTTGTTTGTCTTCGTACTACGGTAGGACGTAGAAAACTTACCGAGTCGATTCGTTTTTGTTGCTAGGGAGGCTGATTTCTTGACAGCTCTCCCTGGTGGGACAAGAGGTCTAGTTGCACCACGTACGCAAAAACAACCGTGGCCGTAAATCTGAAATAAAGCCAAATTTGAAACTTTTATCCATCGTCTTGTTCGATCTGATCACTGCTGAAAAAGGAAAGAAACGTTCAATTGGTGGTCTGCTCGCTTGTTCTGAGCATATTGTTTTTTTTTATACCAAAAAGACGCTCCCAGAATGCAGGGTCGCCTTTGTGCCTTGTTTTTGACTGCTCGCGGCATTTTTCTGGGCGCAGGTCAACTGAAATTAAGAAAAGACGACACCTGTTCTGGGTGCTTTTAGTTGCAGTATCGAATAAGTTTGTATAATTTCGTACGATCTGAGGTTGTTGAAAAAGTAACATGCAATCAACCGGTCTGTTTCAGTCAAGTATGCGGCGAACGCAGAGTTATCAATTACCAACTTTACACTGCACTGCTGTTGGATTGACGCGTGAGCGATTCATCGCCCTTGGCTTACCTTCGTGAACGCAGTTGCGAACTCGATATTGGGGCGTTTTTACACTGCAAGGAATTCGAAGATTTGCTTCAAGCGCTTGGCCTATGGTATTGCGAAGGCTGGGGAATAGGTGAAAATGAAAAGATGAAAGCTGATCCCACTTCAGAAAGGTGTTTTTCGTAGGTGCAGTTGGAATCGCCGAGATTGGTTTTATTTAGCGTAGTCCGAAAAACAACAGTCAGCAGCGAAAATCGTAGAGAACTGCTGGGCGATGAGGTCATGAAAACCGCGTCGCATCGTAATTGCACTGTTCAAGTGACTTTAATAGAATTTGAACAGCTTCTCTACAGGGCACGAAATGGGAGTTAGTTTTTACACTGCAAAGCCACTTTGTTGATTTCAGTCAAGATCATTAACCAGCCAATTCTCTGCAGTGCAATACAACAGAGTGTCAAATATGAGGATTCACAGCACTTTGTAAGTCATAATCTATGAACAGGAGGTACTGCAATTCACCAAATTGCAATTATAAGCTATTTCACAAACTTTTATGACACATTTTATGCTTCTCCATGTGTTACATTATGGACTGAGGAAATCATAGCCACATAACTGGGATACAAAGTTAAAGTGTAGTCTATACTGAAGTCATCCACTTCCAATATTACATATTTTGCAGAGGTTGAATAATTCTACTATACCAAGGTGCAATGAAAACCTATTAATAATCTTTCAGTTTGCTCAACCGCTTCAATTTTGCTGATTGTTTCCCTAACTAGGTTTAGTTAGCCTACAGGCAAAACTATTAAATAAAGTAAACCGTCATTTTTGCTAAAGGTTAACTTGAATAGGCTAATCTGTTCCACGGTAGTGGTTTTAGCACCAAACAAGCACAGAAAAGGTTGCACAAGACTCAATACAAACCACCCAACATCATTTTCAATCGAATCCCTTATTATCGGATTCCCAATCTAACTCTGCTAGTTGGATTCGCTGAATCGCATATGATTGAAAAAATGCGTGCTCAAGCAGCTCGGTGAGACACTTACCCTCTTTGCACTGCACTGTTATCGGATTCGCGTTGGATTGGGAATCCCATAAATCGCTCCAAGCACGACCGTGAGTGTCTCACCGAGCTGCTTGAGCGCGCATTTTTTCAACAATACCCGATTCAGCGAATCCAACTAGCAGAGGTAGGTTGGGAATCCGATGATAAGGGATTCGAGCGGAAAAGAGGTTGGGTGGTTTGTATTAAGTCT
>JGI24158J21664_10005456_pt1 | contig 16623 bp, 14 predicted proteins | sample Ectturendosymbi3_FD_21664 | JGI IMG/M metagenome (IMG submission 21664)
GCGTTGAGCCAACCAGATTCACAAGAGCCCGCCATTATCACGGTCCTGCGCGAGGGGTTCAATTGCGGCTGGATCGAGGCCGAGATGGTCAACATCGCGTTTGACCACGCCGAACCAACGGGCGCGTGGGGTTCCTCGGGATGGCTTCCAGCCGAACGAGCCAGGGTCGAAGTGCAGGATAGCCCGAGAAGGATGGTGCGGTGGCAAGCGAAGCACATGTCCATACCAGCGGACCCGGCCGTGGGCAGCCAAAGAGGAGCCCGGAGGCTGTCCGGCAAAGGCCCGCACCGTTTCATTGGAGACGAGGTCGCGCCAGTGAATGCCAGGAATCGATCGGAGAGCCGTACTGTCAAAGCCGTCAAGCCTGAAGGAGAGGGTTCAAGTGAGAAGCCAGGTCTCTGCGCCGTACAGCAGCACAGACAGGGCTGCAGCATTGTATATGCGCATCTTGGTGGTACGCGAAATGGACTGCTGGCGCCACAATGGCTTGCGGAGTGCCTGCATCACATTTGACTATAGTGCGCGTCTGTGCTCGATTTTGGGTTTAAGGTCACCGTTGTTGGTAACTGTTGAACCCAGATACACAAATGAATTCGCAAATTCCACAGCATTCCATCGATGTTTAGAGATGGAGTATCAGGGGCTTCACCAACATGCATCAGTTTGGTTTTCGCACAGCTTACCTTCAAGCCCAGTTTACGTGACTCGCGATCGTAAACTGAAAGGGCAGCCGTGAGTTTCTCGATGGCATTGGACAACAGCATGGTGTCGTCAGCGTATTTGAGATCAGCAAGATGGAGGTTGCCGAAAGACACAACCGGGATCTGCACGCAAACCCGTGACATGAGGTGGTCAACAACGCAGTTGAAAAGGTCTGGAACAGCTACACATCCTTGTCTAACGCCACTGTTGATGTTAAACCACTCCTAGAGTTTCCCGTTTATGCGGACGCAGCTTTGGGAGTCTCCATAGAGCTTCTTGAACAGCCTTAGGATCTTGCCAGGCACACCAATACATGCGAGAATTGCCCATAACGAGGCATGGTCGAAGGAGTCGAACGCAGCTTTCAGATTGATGAAAGCAATGTACAAGTGACGGTCTTTACGAAACTCTCGAGTCTTCTCAATGATGAGGTGAAGAGCAGATATCTGGTCGATCGTTGAGCGGTTTGGTATGAAACCGGCTTGCTGTGGCCGCCTGTAGCAACGGACTGCTGGGATCGAGCGACCGAGTAGGACACGGGTAAAGACTTTGCCGGGAATGGAGAGAAGGGTTACACCTCGGTGATTGCTTCAGACCAGCTTGTCACCTTTTCTCTTCCAGAGTAGTAATATGATTCCGCGTGTCCAGTCCTCGGGGAGATTGTCAAAGTGCCAGACCTCATTGATGATGTGCGTCAGCCACCGAATGGTATTATCGCCACCGGCTTTAAGCATTTCAGACGTAATCTTGCAGATGCCCTGGCCTTGGTTATTTTTCAGCAGTTGCACAGCCTTTTTTACCTCATCCACGGCTACTGGATGTTCCATCCACCGAGAGATGCAGCCGCTCTCATTGTTGGTGATATGGCCTTCCCTATCCTTTACTAGGAACGTCTTTATTAAGTGTCCAGCTCTTGCTCTCCGAAGAATTTAAAAAACCTGGGAGAAGTTGTTGGTTTGGCCGCCATTTCTAGACGTTCCGCCTGATCATTCCAGAATTTCCGTCGATCACTGCGGATGGCGGCGTTACGCTCTCGGTTCAGTCTGCGATACTCGGCCAAGTTTCCAGAGATATGAGCGGATCGACGCTGATCAATAATCTTCAGGATGTCACTGGATATACAGGGTTTCTTGGGTCGGTGTCTAATTGTTCCAGCAGTGCACGCGACCGGCTGAGTGACTTCTTCCGCGAAGTGTTTCCAGTCAGGTCGGACTGCGTTTGTCAGGGTGTTGAACTTGTCAGAGAAGGAGCATTTATAAGCGGATGCGATTATAGGATCGTCAAGCCGGCACGAGCCAAGAGGCCGTGAATTCTGTGCTGGTCGGGAGAGTTTTTTTAATTTCAATTTGAAGGTCCCCACTAACATACGGTGGTCAGCATTGCCAAACTGCGCGCCGCGGTAGACACGGGCGTTGGTAACAAATGAACTCCAGCGTCGGCTTACAATGATATGGTTCAAGGCCTTGCGTGTTCTTCCGTCTGGACTGTACCACGTCCACTGATTAATTTTCTTCCTGGGAAACCACAGGTGTCAACGATAGGAAGGTCGTTGAGACCACATAGATTAAGGAGACGTCTGCCGTTGTCGTTGGTACATGAGTCCACAAAGGATGTTCCAATTGCTGACTTGGTTTCATCGCTGCGGGAGGAGCATGAAACTATTGCATTCGCATCGGTTAGGATGACGGTTATGTCGTGCGGTAGGGCCTTTTGTACAACTTGATGAAGCTTGTCAAAAAAGCGTCTTTGGCGGGGTCGTCCGTGACATCCGCGTAGGCGACGATGATGGTCATCTTGCCATGGCGGTGGAGAAAACGGGCTGTCAGTATCCGGTCACTCACAGGGCTCCAGCTGACAAGAGAATTACGGGTGTGGTGAGGCATAGCAAGAGCGACACCATACAGGCCGCGACCATCAGTAGGACCAATCCAAATAAATGTGTGGTCTGCTGCAGAGCATTCTCCGCTTCCGGGCCATCTGGATTCGCATAGCCCGGCTATCGATGTATTGTATCGTGATGGCTCATACGAGAGGAGCATTGCAGATCCCGGGCGTAATAATGTTTGCACATTCCATGTGGCGATTCGAACATTATGTTTGAGATTCATAGGAGTTGGTCCGTGTCCATTCGCAGGTCGGGGACAGGCAGAGGTCCGTCTTTGTGGGTCAGTCCGGTTGATTCTGGTCAGTTTCTTAACAGGTTTGGATTTCTCTAGGGTGGGTTGTTAACCCTCCGCTGGATAAGATGGCTGGTGGGGCTGCCACCTCGGCATGCCGTCAAGCCGGTTTCCAGATATACCACTGGAGACTTGGTCGCACCCACAGTAGGTTCTGTTATAACATGAGGGGCCACTGGAAGGCACTGCTGCAGGCACATTTGTGTAGGAGAGGCCAAAGTGCAAGTAACTCACCCTGGAGGAAAGGAGGCCTCGCGGCGATCACTACACCTGAAGGGGAGAGGCTATGTATGTCGCAATCACACCTTCATATCGCCCCCAGAAACATGCGAAACGCATAGTAACTAAATGTTGATAACAATCAATGAAATAATAGTTTGAAAACTAACCACATTTCTGCTAATATCTGCCGTCTTTTTGTTATTTCAATACTAATGCTTACTTTAAATCCCTTTAAGTCCGCGCGCGCCAAAATTTTGGCGCAAGACAGTGGTCAATATTTTCTATTATAACTCGCCAGGCGATTGTGCTTAGAGAGTTGGCCAAACCTTAAAAAATCCGGTTAGTCTTGTGCAAGCTATGCCAAAAATGCGATCATTAGTTAATTAATTCCTAGGTGATTAATTTTCTTTGTTTGTTGTTCAGACCATAACTTCCCAACCACGAACGCTAGAAGGCCAATCAAGGGCTCTAAAGATGCGAATTTTAGCCTAGTTTTTTTAAATAAATAAAACATTGCGCCTTGAGGTTGGGGCCCAGAGCCCGATAAGAGGGGCCAAAAGGCCTGAGCTCTCCCACTTTTGACGTCATTCACAAAAAAACAAAGTCTAAAACTATCCAATTTTTAAAAATCTAATCTGCATGACTTCCCGCATCTTCAGAGGGTTTGAATGCCTCTCAAGCTCAATCGGCTGGCGAGTTGTGGTTGAACAAAGATTTGCCTTATCAGGCAACTTCCTATATTTTTGTCAAAATTTAGGTTTTTTGGCCATAACTTTTGACCCAAAAGTGCTAGATAGTCAATCAAGGGCTCCAAAGACTCAGATTCTAGCCTAGTTTCAAAAAATTTTAAGTCAAAAATTTGGCCCATTGGGTCGAAACCCATGGCCCGATAAAGTGGGACAAAAAAAATATTACCCTCTTTGTGACTTCACCCTCAAAATACTCAAAATCCAAAAGCTACAAAAATTTTTTTATCGAATCTAATAAACTTGCGCATCTTTAGAGGGTTAGAATAGCTCTCTAGCTCAATCGCCTGTCTAGGTATGACTTGCCGAACTTGGCCAAATCGCGGGTGATAAAGGCGTCCAAATCGCGGGTGATAAAGCGGTTTTGAAGGATGGCATCCAAGTTTTTTTACATACGAGAAGGTGAAGAGATATGTTGTATGCAAGGAGGGTTACGCCACACCAGACTGAAAACAATCATGCTTTTTTACGCTACGGGAATTCAGTGGCCTACAAATCAAAACAGATCTTATTGCATTGCGACATACCCTAAGCACTAACATGCTCTCTTAATTTCCTAATTGTTATTTTTCATTGTGTTAAAAAAGTTGCGTGCACAAACTGCAGGTTTTGAAAAGAAATATTTAATGATTGCTTTTTAGTTACTTTGGAAGTCGCAACATAACATGTTTATTTCTGCACAGTGTAAAAGGCCATGTAACAAAATCAGTTTTTTAGTAACTTTACTTGAATGTCCGTAACTTTGTTTACCTATCGCATCGCAAACAGTGTCAACTCCACTCCATTCCCCGATCTGCAAGCAGGTTCGGTTTTTTGAACCCAACAGAATGTGCGATGGTGGGCAGGAAAAGAGAAGTCTGTGACCAGGAATGTAAGGTCCGGGATGGTAGTTTATTATTTTTCCAGCCATCTTCTTCATTCCGGGAAGAGGGTCGCCGCAGACAATAGCTGAAAGGAAAGTAACTTACATCATACCCGACTTACAAAAGAAATAGTTTGGTTTCGCAATCGATGCAATATAAACTATGTCGTTTCATAAAATGAATATTAGTAAGCACCACAATAAAAACTGCTAATACACACGAGAAACCATAAAAAGCGTGGTATGTTATGCTGTCATAGCATATAGTAGCGTTGTCCATTGTGATTTTCTTACGTTCGTGAAATAATTCTACAAAAATGGTGCAAGAAGATTTCTTCTTAAATACGAAATCCTATTTTGTTACGGTGAGCTATCACCCATAATCGGGTTGTTTGCTGTTGAAACACGAGTGGAAAAAAAATAAGTCGCTGGTGATAAAGTGTAACTTACGCTGGCACTGAGGTGTGATTCCGCTCCATGTTCCCCCACCCGTGCATGTCTTGAAGGAGTTTCCGCTTGCCATGAAATATCCGACCCTACAAGAGTAACGAGCGATTTTGCCAAATCCATCGCCGTCGTACTTGATGTCAGCATTGGTCGTTTTATCGGCAAGCCCGCAACTGACATCTGGGAAAAACAAGTGATAAGGGGGCCAGTTCCTTGATTTAAAAAACAAAACGTGAAACCATTTTTGGATCATTGCATGCCTTCAACTCTTAAATACACTTCCATCCAGCTTTTTGTTTTCTTTTTAGATCAGGGCAATAATTGCAGTTCGCTAGACGCATCGAGAAAGAAATGTTATGAGTCACAGTCTCATCAAAAGATATTAGTTAAATTTTTGAGAAAAACAAGTGCATAACTAATGTGCATTTTCTTAAGAACAGACTTTTTTCTTGATATTTTTTTATCGCAGTAATGGAAATGCGATAGACGAAGTTCGCACGCACACCAACATCGTGAAAAGACAAACAGAAAATTAAAAGACAAGGATGTAAATTGACAAGTTAATCCCTCCAAGAACTGCGAAACGACACGCAACGATGTCCAAAACATATGTTTTACCTGGGTCGATGCAAGTTCTTCCACAATGACCGTCGCATCTACACACGCTTTGCCCATTGCAGTTCTCCTGTTCTGTACAAAGCTTACCACATTTCAACCCACGCAACCGAATTTCGTTCTCGTTTCGAGGAAGACAAGCAACTGCATACAAAAGCGTTCATTTTGTATAGGACCACGACATGGTTGACAGCTGACTAGCTCGGAATGAATAAAACGATAAAAATAAAAAGGGTACATTTTGAACTTGTCCGTTATCATCAGTTTGAACCCGATGAATTTATCACATACGCAAGAAAAATCTAAATTCTTCTAATTTCTTGTTACTGTTCGGGGAAAAAGATACTCACAAAATATCACAATGGCTTCATTACGTTTTACTTGGATACGCTTTTATTCTGCAGCATGAGCATCATTGGAATGCTCGACTTTTGACATAACTCCACTCAGTGCCGGATTAAGGTAGCGTGGGGCCTGTAGCATCATAACAGCGCGGGGCCCCAAGTTAAAAATACACTTCAACAAGTAAACAACTGTTAAATCATAAATTCTGTAGACATCCATGTGACTACCATTAAGCATACTGAATTTCCTAAGTACGAAACACTTGGTCCTAAATAGCAACTGTTGCACGTTATGGGCTACACAACATTTTTACCATAAACTACATAACGTATCTTTATACCAAGAAGGAATGCATTACTATACAGCTCACAAATACAGTGCAGAGACAGTAATTAATGCTTCCAGATTCATCAACAAAATTGATCATTGCTATATTGAGACTGTGTAGTCACACAGTACACGTTTCGAAGTCGAATGTCAAAAGCAACAAACCAACTGTTTAAGATTGCATTTTTGAAATTTTTCCTTAGCGAGTTTGTTTATGATACTGGTGGTAGGGTCTATGCAGAGCCGTATCAGCCGCACTCCATACCCCCAATTGGGGGGGGAACGCTGTTACATGGGGCCCAAAATTCAGTCCCGTCACCATTTAGGCCCCCAGAGAAAGCTTCGATTCCCCAAATTGAAATATGAAGCACTAGAAATCAATGAAGTTAGGGGGCGCTTAGAAAGAAAAGTGCTTATGCATTAAAGTTACTTTAGGCACCTTTGAAAGCAAGGTACTGTGTTCACTCATTACAACTGCTGTTGGGGAGCCCTTTGACAGCAACGTAGCCTGCTTATACATTACAGTTACTGTTGGGCCCCTTTCAAAGCAAGGTACTTTACTCATTACAGTTGCAAAGGGGGGCCCGAGGCAAGCACCTCACTTACCATCGCTTAATACACCACTGTATATTACCCTGACAATGATCTTATATGAGAATATGAAACCGATTGAACACGTTGTGCTTCATCCGATATGCGTACTTTCTCACCTGATGTGCACATGTAAACACTGTGATGTAAAGACACTGTCTATGGAAAGAAATCCTCTCTCAGCAAAGAATTCGACACTAAGATCTTACAGAGTAGGCCAATATAATTCGCTTACGAAGCAGGCATCATCAGCTCTTGTTCAAATGGAACCAATGTAAAGTTGTAATGTAAAGTTATCTTTATATTATTGTATTGTAATGTAGAGTTATAGTGCTACTGTAATGTAACATTATCTTTATATTATTGAATACACTGAAGTTGCTGACGAGTTTTTCACTTCAAAAAACGCAGATTTAACGCGATGTTTCATAATTGAACCTAGACACACAGGTCGACTAAAGAACACACCAGACAATAAGGCTCGGTGGGAAAAACCGTCACTGAGAGCCCTGGTCACATGCGGCAAAGCGCCTGCTACAAGTGTTGCCAAGTCCACAATGACAAAATATGCCAAATTGCGTTTCAGAATATACCAAACAGGACAAAAATATGCCAAATTTTTTTCGCAACAAAAAACACCTGGAAAATTGCCTAAATCGACGATTCATATAAACACACAGGGTTGCCAAATATTTTTCATAGCTTATGGCCAAAGTTCTAATAAAAAATGACCAAAATAATTGTTTTTTGAAAAATGTATGGCCAAAATGACCAAATTACTATGGTAATTAATATATTCGTAGGGGACTTTTAACTATGGTAATTAATATATTCGTAGGGGACTCAAAGTGTTTCGAAGGCTTGTAAGTTAATCTATTTTTGTCTATATGGTTGAAAGTTACACTACTTTTGTCGAAAAACTCTTGTTTGGCCAAAAAAGCAGTTTTGACTCTAATAGACCAATTTTTGCCATGAACTTAAAATTGCGCGTTACAACTTGTCTTTCTTTACAATAGACAACCATATATATTAAACACTATTGCAAACAAATGCTTCAAATCTGACATACTTGCGTCAAACACTTTGAAATTAAAACTTTTTCAATCCAATGACAACGCTGGTATCCTATCCATACAACTGTCACTGACTGAAACATTTGTACAAAATCAGCTGGCTGCAAGTGTTAAATCATTACTACACACTTCAAAACAATACAAGGTCGAAGTACCATGGTGTTTCTGTAACACTGATATGAAGACCCTCCAAAAAATGCAAAAAAACAAAATATTTATTGAAAATTTCATTATAGTGTGAAAACTGAAACAAATGGCCAAATTTCATAAAATGGCCAAGTATGTTTTCTCATGGCCAGCGCATTTCAAAAATGGCCAATCTGGCAGCCCTGTAAACACAATTTAAGGCTGTCTATCGAAAAGAATCGTTTCCCAGCAAAGAATCAGACACTAAGATGTTACAGAGTAAATATTTCACCTACTAAGGTGGCATCATCAGCTCTGCGAAATGCATGAAGTATGAAATACAATTAAATAAAGCCCACAAACAGTAAAGCTACCAACTGAGAGAATATAATTGAAAAATTAGAACCACAGCTGCCCACTATACATAGAGAAGGAAAGGGCCACAGTAGGAACTACGAAGCAATTTTAGAGCTGGGTTGATGCTGCTGTCATGTTTATACTAATAGAGCGATACTTTACGTTCATGTCAGGAATACTGACTGGTGAGTGGTAGCCATTACATGCAGTTCTTTTGAGAAAGCGAGGTTTCGCTGTATACACGTATACTAGTGTATACACGAGTTCAAATTCAACAGTCGCTAACAAGACAGGGACTTGCAACATAGCGACATCAGAATTAGACAGGAGGACATTCACATTGGACATACAAAATGCTAGAATAACACCTTAAGTGTACACATGGAAAACGAAAGCACTACAAGGCATCTATTTATTCATTTGTTTATTTACTTCAGATTCATGGTCTATATGACAAGGGTATCAAATAACAAAAATGGTTAGTTATAAATTTATAATGCATTAATTACAGAGTACGTTTTAGTTGATAAACACCGTCAACAGGGTTTCAAATTTTCTTGCGAGACATTTAGTTTCAAGGCTGATGACCGTTTGTTTTCACTAAATTTTGAGCAAGATTTAGCGGTTAGCATTTTGCACACATCTTCGACATGCAGGGAGGTGATAGAAGAATCACAAGAAAATATAGAAATCCTGAGGCGGCACGAAGCGAAGCACACAGGTTTTCGTTGCTGCGCAAAGGCAACACTGTTGAGACGCATACACCAAAGCAACATTCCAACAACTGTTTCAGTTGGTCACCGTCATACAGGAATGTTTAATAATTATGGAAAAATGAATACTTGTAAAAAGCATTAGACATATGGAGCATAAAATTAGATGTAAAAATTCGGATAAAAAAATTAGATGAAGATGCACATTGTTTAACAAAACCACATACATTGTTTCTAAACAAGACATCAAAGTCCTGACTTAAGGTTAACTTGGTGTGGGCGAGAACACTTACATTTCTGAGTACGTATTGCATAATTCGGTAGACATTGTTGTAGGCAATTCGTAACCGTTTCAAACTAGTATCTGTGTATTTGCTCCACAATTGGCCAGCATATACAGTATTGGCATGGAATAGAATGTTTTTTACTGCAGATGAGCACTGAAAAAAGGTGCATCTGAGCTTGTTTCCTGCACAGTACAGCGATTTCACTTGCACTATGTCTAATTTGGATAGCATGATCATCCTTCAATGGGGCATTTGGCAATACACCAAGATATGTGACTTGGTCAGAAAATTGTATAGGCTACGTAACGTACACAATTCAGAAAAACATTTGATGGTTGGAACAGGTTGTTCATACCTTTTGGGACAAAAAGTACACCAGTTGTTTTGTTGCAATTGAACACGATTTCGTGTTCAGGTGCATAATCACCACAAACATTCAGAATACACTGGAGTCCACTAATGCTAGGTTGTATGTTGTAGAGGCACAAAATCTGACAACAAAAAATGCATCCATGACATTTTGCAATATTATATAGTATTACACTGTAGTACCTTGCAACTGTTTCTTCAACGTTTACCTTTGTATATACCAACAATGAAATTTTCCAGCATTTTTGATCACTACCAAGTCTTTACCATAGTAAAGATTTGTTTCACTATTAAGTTGTGTCTAACTCGCAAAATGGCATTTAACATTGAAAGTTCAACTTGTTTCGAAGTTTTAGGTTGCCACATGCGGTATGTTAAACATCATCGGAAACACGATTTTTTATGAAAATAACGCACAGAGGACTGAGGAGTTTAAAAGAATGTTTCCACTCACAAAAGTGTTGGAAATTTCGGAAAGAATTTAGTTCAACATTTTGCATATGTCAAAAATGATTGGTTACTCAAAAATATGCCAAAATATGCCGAATCTGATAAATATACCAAACCAAAAATATTTATGCCAACCACCTCCGAAATATGCCAAATTTCAAAAATTTGGCCTAAAAATATGCCAGTTGGCAACACTGCCTGCTACTATAACTTGAAGTAAACATTGGAAGAATTTTTGCCGTGTTATTGTTACGCAATAAAGACCAAGATAGGAACAATCCGCTTGCCAGTTTCGCAACCTGCCTCTGCGGGCAAAAATCGGACATGAGCGAACTGCACATTTGCACAGTTACGCTAAGCGTTTCGGGGGCTTCGCGGTCACGGCTTTGCCCTGATGGGCCTCGCGTTCATTTATCCAGCGTTGCATACATGCCTAGTTGTAAACGTCCAGAAGTCAGACTTCCACTTGATCAACGTGTTTTCTGTGGTGATTTTTGTAAAAAATGTAGGCTACTATGTCTAGCCCAGGTAGTCTTCTCTTATTTTGTACTGCATAGCAGCAAGATACCTTTGGTGCTTATGACCAACGTTGCACATTTGCGCAGCCTGTTGTTCAGACATCCAGATGGAGCTAATTGCATAGTTAGAAGAGTTTATTTTGGGGTTGTCCCAAAACAGATTAATGCAGTTAGTGGATTATGGAAGTTAACCCTTTTCGTGCAGGTAGGCCTTAGTCCATATTTGTTAACATTTGTAGGCGATTTGAGATACAAAATGTTATTAATCTAAATATGTGCCATGCACCAGGAGATTAACAGTTCAGACATCAGCAAGGTTTATAGGTCTACATGTGTATTTCGGCCAGTAAAAAGCCCAATGCGCGCGCTTTATAAGCATATTTCACTTAAGCTCATGGTAAAGTTCATCAATTTGCGCTATTGAAAGAAAACGTTCTTGGCGGCGCACACGCTTTGACCGGCCACATGTTTGCTCCTTCGGTAATAATGTTTTGATAACTGAACGATAGGACTGATTCTGATTTCTTACAATTTTTTTTACATTTGCATTTCATTATGACATCTCTAAATACGGTAATCGCCGTCAATTAAATGACGATGATTTACGACCCAATTCCTTTTGTTAAACTCGTTCAAAAATGTTAATTGGAAACTACGAGCCTATTATGGGTATTTGCGGTAAAATATTTATATATAATTTGCACAATCTGCAAATCTTGTTCATGTTGTGAAATAAAAATAAATTGTCAGAATGTCTAGCCCCCCTGCACAAACATGAAGGCTTCCAATGGAAGACTTTCTGGGGACGGTTCTGCCCAGACCCGCAGACACGGGGGGCATTCGGAAGAAGTTACCCCCAAATCTTTTTTGTTCCCCTCCCAAATTTTATTGTGCTCAGAAAAATAAAAACCTCTCTCCCCTCAAAATGTATTTTCCCTCCCGAAACCTTAAAACCTGGCTACGGGCCTGGTTCTGCCAATATTGTGTCTGCAATTAGGATATTTTGTTTTGAAGGCTATTAGGCACCGAGATGTAGCGTAACGTCGACATATTTTTTTATAAATCACCATTAAGGGGGCCCCTGTGAGCATTTTGGGGAGGGGAGAGTTGGGCTGATGCGGCACTGGGTCTGTGTCACCTAGAAGTTCATGCTCTTCTATAGTACTCTTTAGAATCATGTTGTTCAGTTTGTTTTGTGCAATGGTGCTCCTTTGTTTATTCTACCATCTTAAGTTTAGAAAATGACCGTTCTCGACTGCAGTTAGTCACCATGAGATTTAAATATATGCGCAAATCACTTCCCGAATTTGTAAAAGATGACTACAAGTACACTACCCAACGACTAGTGAATAGACGCCAAATCCAGAGCTGCTTAAATGATATTTTTTACAAAATATATATATATATATATATATATATATTGTATTGTGTAACGTCTTCACTCCCACACGCAAAACGCTAGACTTTAAACATGCATCGCAGTAAAAAGAAGAACACAAATACACGAAAGAAGACGAGGATATATTATATACATTGCGGTAGTACAGAGTATACGCTTGATGGCGCTAATGCATTAACTGCACTCTGACGAAATACAAGCTTTTAAGACACACGCATGAATGACACCATCATACCGGGGTTTTCCGGAAGGCCGCCCAGGGCCGTTAATAGGAAAATAGACACATTGGGAAAATAAGACGTGGACCAAATAACCACCCGGGCTGTTATACGGCAGTTGCATATTGCTTGTGTCTGAATTTTATTCACTAAAGCATTGTGAATCACCTTGCATGTCATAATGGCTTTTTTCATTGTATGTCATAATGGCGCACAATACAGTCTGGAGCGTGGGCACTAATATCTGAATAGTTTTCAAACTCTGCATAACGTTGGACTTACCGTGTAAGGGAACAGGTACAAATAGTATTCAACTCAAATATTAGCACCATATAAACGCCATCCTAAAATAAGCGCCCATGGGCGGATTAAAGACGGGGCGGCCTTCCGGAAAACCCCGGTAATTATTATAATGAAGAACTACAATGACTTACAAGTACATCGATGTATAGAATGCATGAGGGAGTTGGAGGCTGCGAAGGACCAATGATCATCTAGGCTGCAGACCTCCCAATAAGGACGACGCTGCTTCAGTGGCGTGCAGAGTGGGGGGCAAACGGGGCGACGGCCCCGGGCATTCAAGGCAGGGGGCTCCAAAGAGTGACATTACAAAAATTAAAATGCTGTGACTAGATGATTTTTCCTATTGTAAGTCTACTACCACATGCTGAATGGATTTAATTTATCGAAACTAGTTTTGTTGTCAACACTAATTGTTACGTATTCATATGCCAGTAATTATCAGCTTCTTCATTATAATGGTCTTTTACTGTAGGTGCACGGCGCACGCCCAATTATACTGATAGTGACGTCATTTATTCCAGATCGTGCGATCAAGGGAAAATCACAAAAAAGGATTGAAAGACAGTCAGGGTTGAGAAAAAAACGTTTTTTTCAAAAAATTCCAACCCTCCTGTTATTTTAAATTCGGGTTTTTTGTTTTTTTTTAAAGAAACAGGCTTTTGTTCTTTTTTCAAAAAACACACAAAAGCCCTACTCTGAATTGTTTTTATTGCATTATGCAGTATCACCATTTGCAGAATCACACAATAATAAATTGTTATAGCTACTCTATTATGGCATTCTAATTTGAGGGTAAAGAAATGTACCCCATCTCTCTTTGTTTTCGCAAAGTGTTGTTGGCCAATTCACTTCAAAGTAGTAAAGCTTAGCAAAAATGCGCACAGCAAACAGAGAAAAGCCACTTCCACACAAACTCTGCAGTTTCACGTCAAGTTTATATACATGCCCTGCTAGTTCAGCATCTACAGTATATAGTGTATTTTTTCAACGTATGGTTTGGTGTGGTCCAACATCAGAAACAGCTTGGATGCAGAGCAGGCAGAAAAAATGATTAAAATATACCGAATTTACAGAGCTGAAGAAGATAGCCAGTAGAATTTACTCAAACTGTTCGAATTATTGTTCTCTTTTTTACAAGTCCTTCAAATTTCGTTGCTGTTCGTTTTATTTCATTCAAAAAAATTTGCAGTTAACTCTACAAGTGTGCTGCTTATTTTAATTTTTACTTCATAGTACATTTTCAAAGGAAAAGTTAAGAGTGGGTTTTGGTAGGTTTTATTGGTTTAAGTGGGCCTTTCTAAGCGGGTGATTTTTTTATTTGGGTCCAATTATATTAACGCTGAAGATACTTATGAACGTTTAATTGATGTCTGAGTCAAATTTCAAAAGTATCTAATTTCAACGTGCTTGATTTAGCTGATTTTATGATGCATGACTGACTTCCCGTTTCGTTTTTTGTGCTAATACAGTCGTACACCTGTGCTTGCAATATGTGCTTCGTTTCGAGCTTCGTCATCAACTGGCAGTTCAGGCGGATTGATCATAATGGCTCACAAAAGCCATTATCTGTTCTTTTTACTTAGTAATTGTATATATAACAGCAACATAATAAAAAACGAAAATTTTCTTGCGTACTTTATGCGCATATTCAATCCTTGTGTAATTTACAAGTTTCAAACTGTCAAACCTGGGTGTCCGTCATCCCAGCCACATACCTTCTGATCGACTGCTATTCGACGAGACATTCGCGCGCAGCCTTGTGTTTTGCAGTTGTGAACTGCGCTGACGCAGCATTGAGTTTGTTCTACTTCCCATGTTTTAACGCGTTGCCGGATATTTTTGCAGTTGTGAACGGCTCTGTCTTAGGAGACCGCTGATAATTTATGTTCATTACAGTGACAAATTGTACCCTACAACAACGAGTAAAGAGAGTGCGTGTAGATTAATATGCACAGGGACGCAGGAAGTTGGAAGCATGGCGGAGGCATTCATCCCTCTGTTCTTTCAAAAGGGGAGCAACGAGGGCGGAGGTGTCTTTTTATCATAGGTTTAGGAGCAAGGAAATTTTTGGTGTGGCGAAGGATTTTTGTCCGAATTTCCCCAAACTTTCACGAACATTTTTTGTGCAACTTTTACCTACAAATTCTCTCCCACAAAGATCATGAAGACCTTTTTTGGTGTGATTTGCAAAATAGGTCTTCATGTAATTTTCTTCAAACCTTGGGGAACATTTTTTGAAGTCAAGCAAGGTTGGGTGCCATTTTCACGCGGATTTTCAGGGATGTTTCCCAGATTTTCAGCAAATCAAAACATTTGGGGGTGCGCTTGACCCCCACCTCCAACAAGCACCACTATTTTTCATAACAGTATCATAGGTAATTTCGTAGTTTACCAAGATCGAATTGAAACATAGTCATTGCAGCTTTTTCGAGCACCCAGATATTTCAGAATGATTTTCTATAATTTCTGTTATTATTTTTGAGGTCAACATTGTTGATGAACAGAAACAAACATTATTGGTAACGATTTGTTTGTTTTTCATAGTTTCCATTGCCCTAAAATGTTTTACTGTCCCCCTGCCTACATCTGCTCCGGCGCCGCTAAATATCCATGTTGTGTCACCAAACTTGGCCAAAACGTTGGTTGCAAACCTGAATATGACGTCATATTGTGACGTCACAAGCAGCGTATATTCAGTAAAAATGACCGCCATGCAGCACAATACTAGAATTTGGTAGGGGGGCATCCAATCAAGGAATTGCCCCGGGCATCACCAGACCTCTGTACGCCACTGAGCTGCTTATAGTGTAGAGGGAACAGTTTTCTGTTTCATTTATAAAAACGTTTCGTATTTGGCAGGTCAGGTTTCAATAGTTGCTGTAAAATACGTTTCAATAGTTGCTGAATGTTGATATTTCCAAATTTACTACTACTTTTCTGATGGTAACGTTTAATTCGTAAGTGCAGATGTGTGCTGCTTAGTCTGCTTTTTAATAGCGTTGTTCAATTTCTCTCTCGTAGTAATTAAATAGGCAACCTGAGATTGGCGAAAACGTTTGAAATAAACTCAGTTTTAATTATGAATGACTACTTCAGGTGTGAAAAAATAACGGTTCCTTAAAGAGTAACAGAAAATTATTAACAGTTAAGCTATTTGCAAACAGAAGTGACAATTTCATTCAAGTGAAGTAAGCCTCATGATGTTCTTGTGGTGAAAATTGCATCATGAAACACTGCTGAAACATGGATTCTGGCATCAATCTCACAGACTGGTGTTGTAATTTCTGAGATATAGCCTAACAAATTAAAATTGCAAAAAGTGTGAAAAGGTGGAAAATGGAAAAATTTTGTGTTTGAGATTTGAGGCTATTACAGTAGGCCTACCTGCCTGTTTTGTAAAATAAAAATGTAGGTTTAAACTTATTGGTAGATCTACAATCACTTCATATATTTCTTCAGTGTTAATGGAGAAAATAATGTTTAACCTTCTCCGGGATATTCAAAAGCTGCTCTAATAAGTGGTTTGTAGCCTACTCCTTTAATCGGTGCTCTATTAAGTGTTTTTCACTGTAACCATTTTCCACGTTTAAAGTATGCAGTGACAGCCAGGTGTTTTTTACAGTCGAATTTGGGCTATTTATTTAAGAATATGCTTTGTCTGTAACTAAGCTAAATATTATGAGTCAAAGACCAGGAGATCTAGACAGAAAATACAGCATCACGTGGCAGCCAAAAGAGGCCTAAACTAAGGCATAAACAGACCGAAACATAAAAAA
>JGI24158J21664_10005457_pt1 | contig 16621 bp, 10 predicted proteins | sample Ectturendosymbi3_FD_21664 | JGI IMG/M metagenome (IMG submission 21664)
CCTCCAGGGGGAAATAAATTTAAAACTCTCGTTCATTACGCTTATGTGAAACCAATCGTACCCTGATTGTTGGATATGCGATAGATTTTGAATATTTCAAACCAATTTTCTTACCCAGTCCAATAAGCTGGCTGTTGAAAATAAGTAACAAAAATGAATGCATATTTATTCACTCCTAATTCTGAGGTACCACTTCAGATCAACTTACTTTTTACTTTTGACCTACGTAGTCTTTAAAGAACCGCATTCTTCTTCCTGTTGGCAAACGACACACTTGGAAGCTGGTCAATAGTGAAATACTGTGACTTTGTTCGCTATTAGGGGTGGAATTCTGCTACCAGCTTCTTTTCTTTGCACACAAGAACACCATAAGCGTCTTCGGCAAATATGTTTCATGAATAACTAGTTTTTTTTACAAAACAAGAACCAAGCGCAGCTTGAAGAAAACTTTCTGCGCAGTGGCGACTGATTTGCTGCCATGAGTGTGTTGATGGCCTCCCAAAGATCTTATTTGAAAGGTTGATTCGCTTCAACAAACGAAAACTGTTCAGGAGATGTTCTTTATTACATTTGGTTGCATCCGATAAGTAGAGGTAATGTTTCGCGGGAACTTAAAAACACATAAACAATAAAACCGCAGGCTGATGATTCTCTCAAATGCCATCAGCAACCAAGAAAAACGTCTTCGCTGACCTTTTGGGTCTCGCCCGTCATTGCATTTGTTTTTTAATCAGATTTTCTGTGTTTTGTTCAAAGGCATAAATCCTTTCACATTAGCCGGGACGCGAACTGGTGTATGGATTGGAACAACAGGATCAGAGACCGGACAGGCCCTAACACGTAGTTTTCAATGTACAGAAGGTTACAGCATCACTGGCTGCTGTGCTTCAATGTTTGCAAATCGTCTCAGTTTCTTTTATGATTTGAAAGGTGAGTGCAATCTGTATTGCCCACATTTTATAATCCGCTGGTAAAAACTTTTACTTGCTCGCGTTCGCCATTTTAATTAATATTTTTTCACGATTACTGGTTTTAACCGCAGTTCATTCCAGTTTTACATCGTTGTGACCGAAAAAAAACTTAAAATGAATTAAAGTGAAGTTATAGAATTAGTTTAATTGCATCGCGACGTTTGTCAACATTTCCGCTCCAGTGCTGAACAGCAGTCATTATTTTGTAATAAAATGAGCTGAAAATTTTCAACTATATTGCTAGAAAGCTTTGATTTGAGGATGTTTTAAGTTGTTGCTACTCGAAAATAATTCCAAAGAAAAGCGAAGAAAAAGTAATTTGTGCTAAGAATTTAATACTTCCAACTTTGAAGATAAATTTCTGGGTAGGCCTTAAGAGCACTTACACCTTCTCTAGAACGTGTTCCGATTCAAGAATGTGTTCTTAAATTTGTTGTCACCATTTGTACACGTCGCGGCAACGTCTGAAAATCTCATTGTTTTCAAAAAGCGAAACTTCTCTGACGCCCGTGACAGCCCGATCAGATGATCAGTGAACCGTTACGACACTGCGAGTAAGCGTTTGTTCAGTGGTGACTTATCAGCACTCTTTGACGCCACATCAATGCAATTCAGTGTCTGAACAATCTGCGAGCACATTTTCGACTTTTTCTGTCTTCCGGGGTGTAATTGGTTGTTGATATTTAGTGGTTGTATAAAGCAGATGCACTAAACAGTAGACGACCTTCGCAGCAGATAATAATACTTAACATTAGGCTCACCGCATGTGCTTTCCTTCTAGCGTTATTTCCATCCAAACACCCGTAGGTATGCTCGCTAGAAAAATGTTTTGAAAGTTTTCGACGTAATGTTTTTTCGAACTCCAGTAATCTCAATGTTCACTTGCAGCCATTTCGGCGGTTTCGTTGTTGGAACAACAAACATGCAAAGAAATCGAAACATTTCTTCTCACAGTGAGGATCTCATCAACCTCTATCTACTCTACAGAAGGACATAGCTAATATCGGAGATTTCTAGTTATATTGGAATCAGCCTAACCGTGTTTGACTGCATTATGCAAACCTCTTCGTACAAACTGTCGCAAAATTTCAGCCCTTCTCGAGAGTCTAGTAACAATATTTCACTCCAAATGAAATACAAGTATCATTTCTTGCCAGTTGCGACGATTGTTTTTCGTACAAATACTATTTGCCTGAATAGGCTACTTCCCCACACCAACCATAGGTATAGGTGTCGTTACTATCCGAGTGATGCTTGCCAAATATCTGGAATCGCGTCATCGATATTAACTCAGAAAAAATCTACAGTAAAAGCAGGGTTAGTTTTAAAACAAGGTAAACGCTTAGTTTGAACAGAGTGCAGGCTAATCTTTAACTAAAAAACGACATTTTTTTCAGAATTTGTTTACTTCGGACGTGGTGTCTTTCATAAATAAACTCACATTTTATAATAAATCCAAAATTATGCCTCGAAAATCGTTCAGAAGCATAGCAGTTGAGGTAACGAACTCTCTGAATCCTTTTCAGAATGGGGCCATTACTGAAAACCAAGTGGAAGCTTACCACAACTGATAAGTTAGTCTGGTTATGTTACACGTTTGTGGGATTCTTGGGACTTGACTTTTGCTGTGGCACTCCACGAAGCTCGAGATTGTCAGTTGCGGCTCGTAAATCACCTAAGTTACAGTTGTGTAACAAGTGAAAAAGGCGAATCCTTTCAGAAGTAAGTTATCGAAGTTATAAACTCTTGACCCCTTTCAAACTTGGGTCGTTACTGAACACCAAGAAGTTGCCACGCACCGGAGAAGTTAGTCTTGTTTTGCGAAACGTCTGTGGAAATCTTGGGACTTAATTTTGTTGTACTACTCTATTAAACTCGATATTGCCTGCTGCGGTTTGCAAACCTTTAATTTACTGTTGTTACACATGCAAAAAGGCGAATATTTTCAAAACAAAAGCAGTTGAAGCTAAAACTCTTGACCGCTGTTAAATTAGGGCCGTTTCAGAACACCAAGCAAACAACACACCGNAAAAGTTAGTCTNCTTTTGTTTCATATTTATGGGATTCTTGGGACTTGAGTTTTGCTGTGGCATTCTACCAAGCTCGAGATTGGCGGTTGTAGTTCGTAAAGCTCGTAAGCTACAGTTGTTACAGATGCAAGAGGCACAAAATACCGTTTTACACTGGAGTCAAACGGGGTTGTGTAATTGTGTTACATGCGGTGCCAATCAGATCACTCCGCGCTTGCCCAATGTGATTTTAGTATTAATTGTCTTAGTTTTCAGGTCAATGCTTTGTTTTTGAAATATAATTAGAAAACGAACAATTAAGCAGAGAAGTATGTTTTAAAATTCTTCCAGTTAAATAGAATTTCCAAATTCTTCCAGTTAAATAGAATTTCCACAGAGATTTTAAATTTTGTGGCATTAGAAATTTCATTCAAAACCACATATTTCTCGCCGTTTCCTCGCAATCAATTTTTGTCCAAAATGAAACGTATCCCAAATTTTCAGAAAAACAGTACAACGCATTCAAGACTAATCCATAAAAATGTTTGGGTTTTGTAAGTTTGTATTTTCAGCGAGAAAGTAGTTTGTTGAAATGGCAAGCAGAGACGATGAAAATATTCAATACGCTACAAGCAAAATAGTGCTTTGAAGATGTTGGAAGAGGACGTTTTGCTTCCTGCCCCCTTGCAGAGCATGAATGTATTATAGTAATGACAGGTTAAAGCTGTGTTCTGGAGCAGTGAACTGTCTTGATCTGACTACATCCGTCATGCACAATTTGCTCCCGTTTCGGTCACACGTATTCGTATTACGGCTCAGTTCTTCTCAATTACAATGAGCTCAAAATGACAGCTGGAGATTTATTGAGCATTCTGTAGTTCCTCACGTAATGTATAATTGTTTTATCATTAGGGCAACCAATGTCTTGTTCTGAGAACGTAGAAGTTTGACTTTATAATTCACAAATTTGACTTTATTTTGACCTATAAATTTTCTTTGTGTGTAACTGCAAAATAATTCAACCTTAGGGGTTGAGGCTAACCCAGAAGCATATTTATGCACTGTATGCTTCGAAATTTAAAAAAATGTGGTTAACTTTGGGGATGATACAGTATCTTGATACGTACATTGATAACTTAGTCGACTCAAACCTGAGAACATCATGAATTTGCAATACTCTATACATAATGGATTGAGCATTTTCCAAACCAAGTACTGTAAGACCACGTCCCTTACCTCACCACGCCTATCCTGCAAACGATTCACTCGTCCAAGAGTGGACAAAGCAGCATTAATACGTCAGAAATCGCAACAAACCAATTATTATTACAGAATTGCAACTAAATATGCACAAGCATATCAATATCTGTTGTTGTAGTTTCAATAAAATATGGATAAAGATAAAAACCCGGCTGCAAGAAAAGTTGACCAAGTGATAAATTTTGACCTAATGACAAATTGTGACTTTTTTTGACCTGATAACTTGGGATTCCCTCAGGATATGAAAGTGAAATTTGGTTTGTGGACGTTGCATAAACTTTCAAAAAGGCAGAGAATTTTTTATTTCATTGACTTTTGGTTGCCCTATTTGTCATGTTACGGATATACTTTGTTGGATCTAAGACTGAACTTGGGTGCGGCATGAGATGAAGCGTCATGACTTATGAGGCAAGGTGAGATGTTTTTGTAATTTAAAAATATTCACTGTAAAATAGAAAATTGGTGATAGCTTATCCAATTCGGTTTTCAGAAAAGTTTCAAGAAATTGACGAAGCTCCACCTGAGGATACGTTTGCTGTCTGTTTCCAAATTTAGGGCGTATGGTTCAACTACAGGCAACCACGCGTTGAAGCACTTTTTAGACACATATTTGATTGTATTCAGATACTTTTTAAAGGATGAATTTTGTAGGTTATAGTGAAAACGATATTTCATCATAGATTTCAGGGTTTAAAAGGCCTCAAATCCAGCACAGGCTTCGCAAATATTCAAACATTCAGAAAATTTTCCAAAGGTCTTATGTTTAAAATGATGCGGGGAGAAATTGGCAAGTTTCTTCCTTTTCACCAGCGTCGGCTCGTGACGGTGATTCGTGGGGGTGCTACAACTCCTCCCAACAAAGATTTTATAGAGGCTAAAAAGCATGGGGTTTAACACGGAAGTGGGGACTTTTATGACATATGACGTTTCACTTTCTACGATCCAGTAGTGAGACTTCCGTACATTGCTATGTTGCAGTGACATGCCCTGGGGTGAATGACTGGTGAGCCACTGCTATCTTTAAAGCTACTGTCTATGCGCATGTTAACCCGACGCAAGTAACAACTCATAACATTCCCTTAACATTTACTCAATGTAAAAGAACATTTGTTTCCAACCACCCCGGGGTTCCTAAAATAATGTCATAATTTACCAAGTTCAGTTGTCCCAGTCGCACTGGCGCAACATCCTGAGAACAGAAACCACCATGGGTGATCACATCACACATCCTAACATGGGAAAGGAGTTGCTTATCACTTGGGAAAGGCAACTGTCATTCCTGGAAATACTTTAACACAGTTATTTGACATCGGTCACTAATAGAATGATGCTGACATCGACATCGACATCGATTAGCATGTGCGTGAAGTGAAAAGAAGTCAAGTATGCGGTCAAAGCGTGTTCCGGAATACAGCTAATGCAATTTCTGCCAATCAACCTCAAACCCCAAACCAGCTTGCATTGCAAATCCAAACCAACTCCAAAGCGCAACATCACCTCATGGATAATTTTCAAAATCTTGTGTTATTAAACCCAGTACACACATTAACAATCACCACCTAAAGGAGGTACCAAGTGAATATATAGCATTACTGACAACAGAAAAAATCTTGCGCAAGCAGGCACGTCGCCATGTATATTTCATTAATATTTTTTCACTTTACTTTTCCGCTGTTTATAATGAAAAGACACCAAATCCAATCACTGCATGCAAGCGTCATTACCACTTTAATACAAGGTGTCATATACAGTATCACGGTGCGTTGTGACGCTTTAGACTTAGAGCCTACAATTTAGGTACGGTGCCTCTCACCAACACTAGGATGAACACACCCATTCTGCTACCTGTTACAGGCCATTGCACTTGCCAGTCCGGCGCTGCGGAAGCAACAACTCCAGGCTGACATTTCCAGGTTGGCTTTGTTTGATTGACAGGCCACTACCTTTCCTATGTTTTGCAAAAGCGACACCGGCGCTGCACGCACTCTCAGCTTCAGGTTTTCGTAATTTCCAGTTCTTCACATGAAAAAAAATTGATAAATTGATGTCTAATATTTAGCTTTGTGCAAAACATTTTGAGCAGGGAAGACACATCGTCAACACTTCTTGTTCATGCAATATTAAATATCAAAATAAAACAATAAACTGACCTCAAAACGAAATATATCGTGAAATGTGGGGTGCCGCAGTTCCTCACTGCCTACATGCGAGAAGCCACTTTTACGATTATGGTGCAATTTATTAATCTTTTGCAAAATCATTGGACATATGCTGCAAATTGTAATTTCACCTGCATTTAACATAGCCAATGAAAAGTTGATACGTATATAGTTTTTCTTAGTAAGCATTTAGTTTTCCCAGAATTCGTTCAGCTTGAATGTGATTTAAAACTGGTAGCAGAAGTCGGCACATGTTCAAATAACAGTCAGCGAAATAAACATTTTGCACTTTGCATCGAACAAGTAACTAGCGGTGGAATTGTATGGTCTGTTTCCCTTGCGCTTCCATGCATGCCCCTTATAGTACATACATGAACGAAAAAAAAAAATTTACAAAAAAATATTTCCTTAAGACAAAGCATCAAAATGTTATCAGTACGCCAGCAATAAACGGTAATTGAGAAATAATTGCTTTCAAGCAGTCTAACGTACGGAACAAAATGCTTTAGTTTGCAAATTTCTATTAACCGCGAGGACGATTTCCCATCTCAAAATTTTTCAAACTGCAGCATGTTGTTCTGCTTTTGATAGTTTTGTTTAAAAACGTCGCTTTTCCCAAATGGTTCCGGTGTCGATGAGTGACGCAAGCGGAAAACTTGCATTTCACCTCGTTTCATGATTCTGAAAGGCTTTAAACATACTAGAAAAAACGTTTGAAAAAACAAACGGAAATGTGAAACCTTGCGTGTAGTTGTTCTTACAAAAACAAGCAGCGATTTGCTGCATCGTGTGTGCCGACATAACCCTCGATCACATCTCTACTTTCGTCAGTGCAAAGTAGACAAACAATTGAAAAAACATGAAAAAATTTTAGTTGTGTTTTTTTGCATTCCACCGGAAGATTGCTACTGCCAATTTTTTCCTCGGAAAACTTTTCAAGATCTGTCAGGTGTAATGGGGGTATGTCTTCCACTTTTGAAAATACGCCACTTGCGAAAGACTTTCCACACATTTTTGTCACAAACAGGCAGGCTACAAGAATATTGCGTTAAAAAGCGGCGCGGACTTCAAACAAGCCACAGTTTCAACTCGGTCTGTTAAAGCGCAATGGAACTCCGTTTTGTGATTATCTGCGTTGCGCAAATTTTGTTGTGGGTTGGACCACGTTCCGAGCCCTGTGATTACTGGAAAAATGTCACCGGTTTTGTAAGAAATTGTAACATACTGTATAATGCCGGATTTAAGCGTGTGCTTTGTGTACGGCCTCACACGGACCTCCTCAAATATGCGCCTCTGCGTGAATGCGTAGTTTAGATTTTAGTTTGTTTAACTTCTAAACTTGTGTTATCAATTTGCAAACGTCCAAGTCTGCAAAGCGGATACCCGAATCAATTGCGCTACTTTAATTTGGAAAGCTTGGAAAAGCGCCGGGGTGGCTTGAGAGTACATTTGCAGCAGAATGGCCAGCAGGTCCCGCAACCGCATCATTTTTAGTGGACTACCGGCACTTGCTTATGTGATTGTCAAAATTCGCATGGAAAATTCCGGAACGGGATTGAAAGAGTCTCCGTGCGTGTGTGTGTGTGTAACTTTCAATCATCTTGTCTGTTCAAAGTCAAAACAGTATTCGCATGGAACAAGGGGCCTCCGCATAGCTTTGCGCACGCGGGCGTCCACACATTGAAATCGGGCAGTATTGCGTCGAGCTTACGTTGCTTTATCAGTCACAATTCCAAGTCCGTGACTTTGTTCTATGGGCATCGTCAGATCCACCACTTAAACTTTGATGTACTTGCATTTTTCGATCGAGAGGTTTCATCGACGAAAGATTTCATGTCACTTCTCAGTTTTTCAAATTTAGTGACATTCCACTCTGTTAGAATTACTTCCCGGCGGTAAAGATTTAGGTGAAAAACATTCCCACAGGATTTGCAACTTTCGTTGAGAGTTATTTTTTCAGTGATCAATTTTGAATCGTTTTCGCTGATGAAAATAACGCTGGGTTATGTACAATGTTTCGAACAGGAATTTGTTGCAATCCACTTCATGGCTACATGGCAAAATCCTGAAAATTATTTGTGCAGGGCCAAGCATGGCAGTGGACACCGCTTGTTCTTCCAGTCTTCTATGCCTCCACATGGCTTGCCAAGCAATCAAGAATGGTGAATGTGATGCTGCTATTGTCGGCGGAGCCCAGGTCGTTACCAAACCACAAACGTCTCTGCAGTTTAATAAACTGAACATGCTTTCTCCTGAAGGTGCTTGCAAGGCATTTGATGTTGACGCCAACGGGTAAGCTCAAAAGTGTGAGTTCACTTATTGTTTAGCATTTGACATTTTGACTTTCAAATTGTTGAAAATTGGTCACTCACAATCAATTACGTCGAAGCTTAGGAAGCACATATGATATGAGTTCAATTCAGTTTCGTTCTATTCACTTTTTTACTCTTTTTCGAGCGACACGAGTGGTCTGCGTGGCCCATTTCCGCTTGCTTGCGCCGTGAGCCGGTCACGTGACTGCTTTCGCAGTGAATGCTGCACTGGTGGCGAGTCATGAACCGCTACTTTACATCCACCCACCAACGCCGATGAAGAGGCTGTACATGACCGCAATTACAGTTTTTCAAGACTTCAGCTCGACCAGGATGACATTTGAATCCAGGCCACCAGATATTTCGGTGCGTGCACATCTTTCTGCACGACTTTGAGTCTTAGACAGTATGAACATAATAAACTTTTGAAAAATATCTGCAGGACTAGAAAGTTTATATGATTTTTGCTGCAGTTGTTCCTGTCTCAGGTAAAACAATTTTCATCTTCGCTTGCTTGCGCTATCGGTCACGCTGTTGCTTCGCATTGAATGCTGCACTAGTGACGAGTCAGTGGCAGCCATTCTCGCGAACCGTTTCCATGCACCCAGTCATCAACGCCGAGCACGAGGTTACGCAGGACTCACGTACAGTTTTTGAAGTGCTCGATACGACCCGGCCGGGAAATGAACCGAGCCTACAAACCTTTTGTGGCGCGTTCTCAACCAACTGTCCCACTTCGCCGATGATCTTTAAAACATGATATGGAATCTGCCTCTTTTCACGTGCTAGAGTAACAAATTAAATGTTTTGCAGTTTGGAAAATTGCTCAAATGATGCAATATTGTTGCAGCACACAAAAAGAATGGTTTTCAATTTAACATCAGGTTGAGACGAATATGCTATTCGTTCAGTAGAGAAACGCTTTTTCATTCTGATATACAATAACTATAAGATTTGAATGATAAAACAAGAAAACAGCATGCCATTTCACGACCGGCCCGCAACCAAGGGAGCAACCGGGCAATTGCCCTCGACATTGTCAAAAGCATATTGTAATCGCAAATAAGTTCGTTAATTACAACAAGTTGAAAACGTTTCGCCACCAGAAAATTTCAGCTGGTTGAGGCTCTGCTTCAAGATTTTGCTTAGTATAACTATTTACTGAAGATAGTGTTTTCTTGGATAACTGAGGCTGAAATTAACCAATTTGTTTTGATTTAATCTCATTCTGAACACAGGAATTGAAACCTTTAATGCAAACTCTGTGATATAGCAGAGGTTTTTGCTTTAGGGCTAATGAACTGAAATCTGGATTGCGATAGAGAACTTTGTAAGAAAAGAGGCAACGAGTTAACGGATGTTTTCAGGTGGTTTGTAACAAGCTGACATTTGGTCCACGATCCTGCAAGGTTATGTTTACCGAACTGATATTAAGACTGCATGCGGAAGACACTGCTTCGAATACAAGTTTGGTGACGGACTGAAGGTCACTAAGTTGAGGTTCAACCTGAAATGTTTTTACAAAACTTGGTATGAAACAAAAATATACATTTGCTGGTGTGCAATGTTGCACTATAGTCAGTCACAAATAGAATGCGCAGCGAGCTGAAGTACGAAACATTATGTAGGCCATGTTTTACGGTTATCACTTATATCCTTATGCTGTTCTTTTGTAGCTACGTCCGATCAGAAGCAGTAGTTGCGATTTATATTTGCAAGAAAATTGATTCTCGACGTATCTACTGCAGCTTACTTCATTCTAAAACTAGCTCAGATGGACACAAAAGTCAAGGAATCACATTTCCGTCGGGTATGCCTATCTTTCTTTGTTGTCACGATGTTAAATCCCTTTGGAAGCACCAAATATTACTTACTTATGAAAAATCCTGATTTAAAGTCAGTGGCAAATCAAATTTACAGGTTTTTCGCATTTTTCCCTTATGAGTCAAGTCAATCTATATAAGGATTTTAGTGTGCATGCCATTTGAACGTAAAAGCTTTGAATTGATAGTGTGTCATCTTATGTGTTAACTTCATTGTCCAATTTTCAACTGATAGATAAATGAAGTAGCTTCCCATCAAATAATGGTTCATTGTGTTTTCATCAGCTTGGAATTTTCAAACATTATGCGAAATTGAAAAAACTGTTATCTATATTTATGAAAGGTTGTTTACTAAAAAATTAAATGGTGTTTTTGTAGCGTAAAGCATCTTCATTTGTGACATATTCAAGCAATGTAAACGCTCCTCTGACGCACTTTGCACTGTGTTGGAATAGGTGAGGACCAGGAAAGATTGTTGAACAAAGTCTATGGTGAAATCGAAGGCATCAACCCCAATGACGTTTACTATGTTGAGGCGCATGGAACTGGTACAAAGGTACTTGTTTGCTGTCAAATCGCTGAAATTTTTACGTCCTTAGCTGTTCTGGAGAAAGCGTGCGTTTGAATGGAAATTTATTGCGTTGGTTATTACAACAAAATAATTGTACTGCTTTCATTTTTCAGTCAGAAGGCAATTTATGCATGTACTGCAATACCTACTTAATATCTAAGTTAATGGTCAAAATCATTACACTCAATCCCTGTCAAGATGTCCAATGATCTCCACAAACAAACATAATTTCATCGCTTGGAATGTTTCACGGAATTCGGAAAAAAGATTTTTCACATCATAAAAGACCCTGCATTTCACACTGATCAATCTTGTGTTTGCCATTCTAGCTACGCTGACGATTTTCTTGCTTTGTGTCGTACGCGAGTTTTACCAGAAAAAGTTAGTTACTGTTTACACTACATCTTTGAACTTACAGTTTTTTACAAAGCGAAATGGTTTGCTGGGAAGTACAAACAATATATGAACAACTGTTGCACAAAGCTAAACTGTGAAATGTATTCCAGTCAAAGTTAATCAACATCACAAACCAACTCTTGCGCAAATCGTTGAAAAAGTAAAAAGAGCAAAAAATTAAATTCAGTCAAACTAAGCTGCCCTGCCTCAAATATGTGTTTTCGATGGTTTGTTATAAAATTGATTGTAATTTCTTCGAAAACTTTCCGTTTTGGCCTAAAAGAAAAAAATCTTTTCGCGTTGGTAATTCCAATCTATAGAAAATGTCCTGATTGACAGCAGAAAAATCTCAGACAAGGTTAGATTTGTAAAGAAGCAAACTACTAGCAGGAGTTGATACTTCACTTGGAATATTTGCGGTTGCCTCGTTGAAAAACGAATCTCACAAAAGGACACGCTTCGCTGTGTTTCTTTCTTGGGTTTATATTCCAAATCGTGTCCTTCAGTTTTCATCAGGTTGATCCCGATTTGTCTCTTTTTATCAACCAGAACTGGGCATTTTTCAATGATTACATCAGAGCACATTTAATTAAAAATTGAAAATGAAGCTATTTGCGCAAAAATAAGATGAAAGATCTCGAGCAAATACAACTTTCTTTTTATGTCCCAACATCAAATGCAGAAGTACTTTCTTAGATGATCCCATTTCTGCTCTAGTGCGTTAAAAGGATTTGCTTTTCAACTAGATAATTTGCGTGTGTCATCCTTCCACTAGGATAAAAAAGGTATGTGTTTAAACCAAGGCTGGAGATCCTCAAGAAATCGGAGCATTGGAAAAAGTGTTTTGCCAAAACCGAGAAAAACCTCTCCTGGTGGGGTCGGTCAAATCAAACATGGGTCACAGTGAGCCTGCAAGCGGACTATGCGGCGTCATAAAATGTGCTCTTGCGATGCACTACGGAAAAATTCCACCGAATCTTCATTACAACACAACAAATCCTTCGTTAACAGGTAATTGAATTCAACCAATGTACACGAATATTCAATGTGATTTTCCAAATTCATTCTGCAGTTTTCCCCCACATATGAAATAAGTTTCTTGATGAAGTTGTTTTCATCGATTTTGATCAACTGAAAGGACATATGACGTTTTGTTGTTAACAACCAGGGTTTCGGAGTCAGAGCCGGTGTCGTAAGGATTCAAAGGGTTTTGGGTGGAGTCGGAACCGGATTTGTAGCAACACAGGGAGTCGGAGGCGCAGGCAGATTTTTTTGTCCGACTTCGACTCTGGACATCCAATTGGATAATTTTTTACATTACACTCCTAAATTGGGTATTCCTGTTGAATTGGTACAATTTCTTTTGAAACTTTTGTTGAAACAGAGATTTCCTGCCGTGCACCACGATTTCCATTGATTTTAACAGCTACATTGTATTCCCTTTGTGTTAAAGAGTCGGAGTCGGAAATTTGGAAAGGTCGGAGTTGGAGTCGGAGCCGGATATTTTACCTCCGCCTCCGCAACCCTGTTAACAACACAAGTGTTTTGTGTGAATGTGCACAACATTACATTCTTTTTGTTCCTGCGTCTTCCGCCAAATGCATAAAAATAGTTTTGAGAGTTTGTTCAGAATGTGAAACTTTAATGCAGTTGGAAAAAGTGTTACGATGTTTTTTTAGAAAATACTTGAAAGAGCGTACTCAACTAGTTTTTATTCATAAACCTCATGCAATTAGATACGCTGAAACGAAAATTCACGTTTGGAATATTGGAAAGTAGTTTCTAAACTTAACTGTTCATGCGGCCATTCTTATGTTGAACAGACCGAAAGAAACGTGAAATATCGCCTCAATGGTCATAATCCGTCAAAATCTAACCACCATACTACTGACGTGGCCAAACATTTTTGCTCATGCCAGATCATTTCATGGACTTCAAAAACCAAAAATTTTGGCTTCGCCTTTCCATTCCCGTGAGTTGTTAGGAGACACTGTCAGTACAACAGCAGCAACACAGAGTTAATGTGAATGATCCTTCCACACCTTATTACATAACATCGCATGGTTTCGGTGTCTCTTTGTTGCTTAATTTACATGTTCATACTTAATTTCATGTACTTTGGTACTGGTATTAATGCAAAGATACGCTGCGAATTCAGAATTTCAGAGGTTATCCCTTACCGCCTATTGTAATCTTGCTCAAATTTTGTATAATATCACAAGTTACTAATTCTACGTAATTTTGCACTGTTGTAGGTATATTAGTACTTTGTTGAAAACATTCTCCACATGCTGTAATCCATACAGTGCTTTGCAGAGGTGTTTTTACCGTTTTGTTCAGCGTTTCATCGATATTGGCATTTTTACTGTTGGCAAATATTGGCATTTTTTACAGAGTCCTAGAATTGCCTCCAGCGTTTTTACATCGCACACACTTATCAACGTTTCAAAGTTATTCAGATTTAAAGTGCTTGTCTTGCTTGAAAACGTTGCTTCATTCCAGATTGAAAATGGATGAACAACAATAAGAAACGTTTCAAAACAAACCATGCACAGTTTTTTGAGAGTTGTTTGAATTTTGGTGAAGAGTTTGCTAGCTTTTCAGGAAAGACTAATTTTCCAATTTTGCAGCACCAGGCTTCACAGCTGAGTTTCTTTGTCACCATTCTACTTCCGCTGATATTCGTTTAAATTGTTTTCCCTGATTTGAAAAACAAAATGTGGATGTCCTCATCATCATCTCGTGTTTGTGTTTCTACTTCGTGTAGAAGATTACTTTGCGATTGTGCAGTTTCACGGGCTGAGGAGTCGGTTTTCGCTTGCGGTACTGCAGAGTGTTGTACGCAGCGTGATTTCCTTTATTTGCTTGCTATTTAACTTCCGATTTGCTTCGTTTCTTCGTTTCAAGCCATCGCTGAAGGAAAAATAAAAGTGGTCAGTGAAGCAGAAGCTCTGCCACCGAACTCTGTTGTTGGAGTAAATTCATTTGGATTCGGCGGATCTAATGTTCACGTTATACTGCGAAATGAAACGGAAATAAAGAAAGAAGAAACTCTTGACCACAAGCCAACAATAATTTTGTTGACTGCAAGGACGGAGGACGGGATCAAGAGTGAGATGTCTCACAGATGTTTATTAGAGTCCGTTGTGTGGTGTATCTGTGACTACATATTTTTGCTAAATTGTAATGCATGTAATTTTTCTATAGTTTGTCTAAGTGCAATCGAGTCTGAGTCGAATGCACGGCCAGTATGTATCTTCACTTGATTGGAAATCCATTAGATTTGCTTTTATAGGTTTGACCTTGTTGATAAAGACATGCCTGTTCTGTTAATGTTTGTATCTAGTACTTGCGAACATCATATTACGAAAAAATAATGCAATAGTCATAGTTAAAACTTCCATTACATATTCTTGTTTGTCATGTGTATTTGGCTAATAATCAAAGTTATGCACAACCCTCCTTGTTTTTGTGCGCCTGTGTGTTTTTTGTACAGTAAGATTCACAGAGTAAGGAGCTTGAATACTTAATTTCAAACAAAGGAAGACATAGCCAAGTACAAGTCTATTTCTGATAAGTGCATGATCATTCACATTGAAAAGTAGATAAACGGTCATTTAAGCATGCATGTATATGCAGTGTGAATAAGAACGATGGGTTTTTGGTCTGTCCGTGCGTGACACAAACGTAAGGATTTGTTAAATCAGAATCTATCAATCTTCAGACATTGATGACGATGAACAAAAATGTCCGCCACGCGTTAAAGCAGCATTCTGTGATTTGCAGCACCTGTAAATATAGACTATTATTACTGTATGTACGAGTGGTTTGAAATAGCAAGCTATGCCATACGCACACTATTCGATGTATTTAAGTTTCATTTTCTGATAGTTCGAGTGCCTATGTCTCTAAGCGTCAAAAGGTTTGCCTCAGATCGTAATTCCTCGATCCAGCACTGAACACCTCGATCACAATTTTCGTTGCCCTGCATTCTCTTTCTACCAATAAAATGCAAGTTTGCGTGGGAAGAAATTTTTTTACATTTTCTAGACAAGCATCTAACCATAAGTGCTTTGCGCAAACACCCACGCAACATTCACGGAATGTTCAGACAATAAACTGTTTGCCAAACCCACATGCGCTTTGCAGAATCAGCAAATAATCGTGTGATAAAAGTGAACTGATCGGAAGGAAATTTTGATTTGTTTCAGAAAGCATGGATCAACATCGAAACACTACACCGCATCTTTCAACATTTATGAATCGACTCAGCGCTGTTCCCGGACGTTTCCACCCCTACCGGGGTTACGTCATCAACATGGGCCCCGATGATGTTCTGAGCGATGTTGAAAAGCATGAGAGAGCTCCTACTGAGAAGAAGCCGATCTGGTTTGTTTGTTCAGGTTGGTTTTTCGCTTCAGAAACAATCATCAGAAGAATTTGTTAGATGAAAATCATACAAAGTTTATATGACTTTATCTGAGTGGTCTGGAAAGAAATATGTGTGACGTTAAAAGCATTATTCCCAAGATAAATGAGATAATGGATTTCACAATGAATTAATTAAAAAACAAACATAATTCAAAAATCTTTACCAAGATTGTGGTGAAGCTAACTGGTTACATCAGAGGTAGTAAAGGTCAGCTGATTACATACAAGGTCAATAATTGAAGTGATTTTTCGTTAGCTTCAAAATAGTGTATAACGAAATTGAGAGTAATGCAAACTTTTCGCAAAATTAATTAAAGTAAACAAAAATGACTTTAGCCTAATACTACTTCAACACAGAGAAAACTAATAAACCGCTAAAGGCGTGTCTGTGTGGGGCTATGTTTGATTCAAAATATGTCTCCATTCTTTGTAAACCAATATAACAAAAATATGAAATCACCCAGATCGAACAACATGTAGTGATTCGGTGGCTATAGAGTGACTGCTGGCTGGTCATGAACCTTTTCTGCGCTGCGCAGATGAAGTACTAATGAGTAACAGTGGCGTAGCAACCAACGTTCTCTCTAAGAGCTTGCTTAATGTGCGCGGAATGGAAGGCCGTGTGAGCTCAAATCTCAAAGGTGGGGCTTGCGTCCGATTGAAAGCACGTATTTAGTTTGTCTTGTCAA
>JGI24158J21664_10005458_pt1 | contig 16620 bp, 8 predicted proteins | sample Ectturendosymbi3_FD_21664 | JGI IMG/M metagenome (IMG submission 21664)
CTAACAACACGAGACAGAAGTCCGTTATTGTTTTTTGTTTCCAGGAATGCAGCCGCCAAATCATAGCACGGTGTGGCTCATATTGTAACTACCGAAAGCACGATCGGAAAAACGTCTGGAGACAAAATGCTTTATCGCTGTTAATGATAGCAATATTTGGTTTGCGACGTGGTAAAGACAACTTTTGTGCAACTGGGATTTTCTTGGAAAAGCTATTTTTCAATGGTGTTTTAGTTTTAGAGATTTGATAACCAACAATAAGAAAAAACAAACAAACTTTTGAACATTATGCTTTCAAATCTGGTCACCACAGAGGTAAGCCTTTTATCTAGCATATCTGCCACTAACAAATGTCATGCCAGGGTTATTGAAGCAACCAAAACCAAAACATGCAAGATCTTAAGACGCCGCACATGCATTTCAAGCAATGATGATCGCCAGAGCATGCAAAGCAAAACTGAATGTAAATGAACCCAGCCCTAAAAGGAAATCTTCATCTCGTCAGTGGTTTACACGAATCCTGAATACTGCAGTCTGGAAATCAACACCATTTCTCTTTCAGAATTTTCCGGAGTCCGGATGGAGAGAACAGAGGTTGCCTTATCTATCAGCTTGTGAGAGACCGTTCAAGATAGTGTTTTGCACGGGCATGTCGGTTGTGTGTGCAAACATATATATCAAAACCGGACAGTTGCTACATCCTGCAATGTGCTGTGCATATAAAGGGTCAAGATATTTTGATATTTTTTAATTTTCTATTATTTGGCATCGGCGACTGCCTCGTCAACATAACGCCTAAACAAATTGAAGTAAGGCACTGGTCATTTCCCAGGAAGTAAAGCACTGGTCATTTCACAAGTGCAGTTTTACTTGAGCTGCCCACCAAGTTATATATATGCGATGGGCCTAATACAGTTGTTCTGGCTTATACAACAGTTACAAGCTGTAGCCGCTCGCCATCTTAGTTGCTTTACTATTGTCAATGTTCAGTGGAGAAGGTACGGAACCGCAGCAGAGATGCAGCACCTTGCCAGTGAAATAATTTATTTAGATATCATTGCGGTAAAGGCTAGTGCAGAAGAGCTAGTTTCGATGTTTTAGAGACTACTGCATCACGAATTAAGCTTTCAACGAATCTTAAGTTTAATTACTGCGTCCTTCTACTGTACTTGAGCGAAAAAGCTTTTTTAAGTTTTCAACGAATTTAAAATTTTACCCGGTCCCGGTAAAACAAAACCTGCGGTGGCGAAGCGAATGAACTGAATGCAAGTCAACACATTCACGTATCGGGTTTAACGGGAGGTCACATTATTTTAAAGCTGCAATGCATTTGCTGTCCTTTCTAAATAGTTGTTTTTTCTATACTGTAACGTTGCCACGTGAATGGAGACATTTTTTCTTTTAAGACCCACAACCTGCGTCTAAAATTAAAATATTTTATGGTCTGTTCTTCAAAACATAGGTGATCTCATATTTTTGCAAGCAGGAGCAAAAGTTGTCTGAAAACACCACATATTGCCGAAAGCTTTTGAACTCCACTCAAGTTTATTGCATAGTTTTCGTTTACATATTGGCAGACACGGCCTTACCTACATTACATCGTAAAACAAAGTCACAACAACTTTTCCAAATTTTAGTGATAAGCTTTACGCCAGGTTCAAGTAAAAATTATACGAAATCTCTCACATTTACCCCATGCTAAGATTTTTCAGTGAATTGGCAAATGATTCTGGATGGTTTAAGGAGCTTTTTTGTGCAAAGTTCAAATTTATGGGCAAAACCAACCGTTTTCAAACATTGCAAGATCGTTAGTGTGACGTGATTCAGTATTGTATCAAAAAAACTTCAGATCTTGCTTTTTCTTTAGACGTTAATGTTGACTTGAACATAGCAAACTTCGAAACACATTCCTTTGCAGAACCTTCACTTTTTGTGCTTGACTCTCAAGCTTCAAAACAAAATTTAAATTTTACATGGTTATGCCGATCCAGCAATATTGAATCACACCATTTAAATTCCGGAATTATACCTGGCCCAGATACAAACATATTTTTTATGACCCCACAGCACATTGAGATGCCAGTCTGACTTTTTTCAATAGAGGAAGTTATTTTCTTAGCGTTACGATGTAGATTAGCGAAACTTTGTGCCCCGGTCTATACGGAAAATATTGACATCCAAACTCAGTCGCGAAATATTAGATTACCCGTATTTTCGGTTATTCTGAAGTTTGATTCTTAAGATCTACAGGTTTGACCAATCTGTGATGGGTGAAAACATTGCGTATCTAAGAGAGCACATAGATCTATTACAAACGTTAGAGCACATTGCATCAAAGAAACATTTACTTAAAAAACGGCGAATTCTACACTCATTAGCCGAAGTTTTTAAAGTGTAAAATTCAAACATAACGACTGTGGTTTCGTTTTTTCTTTGCCAAACCATTTTCAACAAGGTTGTAACAGAAATCTGTTTCATCCATTTTTTACTCACAATTATTTGTGAATTATTAATACCAATGCACAGATATTGTTTTATCGCAGTAGACGCAGATTGATTTGCTTTCTATTCCTGTCCGTCTCTCAGAGTTTACGACTGCCCGCTTACGCCCTTTTTTGACAGTTCTCGCATTCCATGTAATCTGAGCTTGGATATTACGGTTCAAATTGTTCCCGGCAACAACAAAAACACTTCCTTTCAAACAGTATCGCATCCTTTGAGATTTCGATTTCAACAGCAAATATTGTAATAATAGGCGTGATTTGTAAAGCGTGATGTTACTTCAGTTACATGTTTTAAGTTCCTTGATTTAAACAAAATTAATTGTTCTTCCAAATCGGTGCTGAAATTAAACCAAGTCAGTGAAGCTCCGTTTTTGATTCAAATGTATTTGTTTTCTTTATCGCCTAGTTGGGTTACATGCGAGTCCAGAATATTAATTAAAATTTGTAACCACTGACTCCTGAAGTGAACTGCTCATAAAGCAAATTATATTGTTTCATTTCACAGTGTCCTTTCACAAAAAGCCGGAGTATAACATTACGACATACCTAGAGTTGTAACGTCCAGGTGTGAATACATATTTTTGAATGAATTGTACCGCATGATAAAAATTTCAAACACAAATTTCTTTGAATTTACTTGTAAAAATTAAGATACTGCTGACTTTAATATTTCAGTGATTATAGATCAAATGGTGATATGAGAATCTCCCCGTTGCCAGCCTGTAATTGTCACCTACATACAACATAAAATTCCCAATAAACCAGGATGTTATTAGCTGTAAGAATAACTGCATAGTTGCGTGGGATAAAAATACAGCGCATGTGGCAGTGACCATAATTTTAAAGGTAGGTGAAAGTTTGTTTATGTTTGAACATGTGTGACATTAAAATTGTTGGAAAGAAAATGACGAATAACGCCCACAAATCACTTCGCTTTGTCAGTTTTTGTCTTTTCTAAAAGTTAAATCCAGTAAACGTTCAGTTTATAGGACATGCAACGAACAACCCTTTCCATAATGATTGCTCAGACTAACATTTGAAGGCCAATGCCTTGACAGAACTGCAAACACATACAAACAGACCGAGATTTCTCTGGGCTCAGAATAAGTTAGGTAAAAAATTCCTATTCCTACTTACTCATTGTAGCATCCACCACCAACTGGCACAACAGGCAGTTGCACTGTGGGAATAGCATGGTGTGGAACGGTAGTTGGAACGGTGGCGGTAGGTAGAGCCGTGCCGGTGTAGTTGGTCGTGATTGGAATGGCTGGAGGCAAGGAACCAGGCACGGGCCCTGGCATCGTCCCGGGGATGGTTCCAGGAATGTTGAAGAGATGTGGAATTGCTACCGTGGACGCCATACGCTTTTACAAACTTACTTTTCTTGATCAGCAATCCTAAAAAACCAACAGTCAAACTTCTGCAACTTTTTCCACCGTCTTGACTGCACGAGGCGTTTCCAGTCCAAGGTAACAGACGCTCAAATCCTCGCCTTCTGCTTCAAGCTCCTCGGCGAAAACAAACAATACAATGTGCACAGGTAACGATTACATCAACGACTCTCGAGCACAGTTACTCTCTGCTCCTCACAGGCAACCGAAATGCAGTCAGCTGTCTGAGTAAATGCACTATCGTGCGTCGGGATCCATTCTGCCTTCGACTGTCACACAGCCTGCTGGTGAAACGGAAACGCGTCTAAAAAAGGCAGCAGCGGGCTTGCCGGTGTTAGAGCAGGTTATACGCAATGCAAGCTGTTTTCCACTGTTGCTGTTTCGCGCTGCATCCTAAAGCTGCGGGAGTTTAGAGCCGGCCTTCGTAACTTTGCAAACCACCCCACTACACCAGGCCCGTAGCGATGGGAGTGCACCAGAAGAACTAACACCCCCTGTGCAGTCTACAGTTTGTAGTGTGAGCGTGTCACTCAGAAAAATGTTTTGTATTTTCGATACTTATACAAAGTTGTGAATAGTCAATCTTTTTGTAGCAAATATTGTTTCAACTGTAGAGCATGTGGTCACGAACTTCAGGCCTCATAGGTTGTCATTCGCAATATTCATCAAAAATGCCATGTGCTTCACGCGTCTGCTTCTTTGAGCATGAGAGAAGCGTTTAAAATTGATTTGCAAACATTCACCTAGTCTGCAGAACACCAGAAAGTATTGTGCTCTGAGATTTGTAAAAGTGAAGGAATGAAGCACGGGATCCAATCTTCACCCAGTAAAGCTCATATTAAAGAAAGCGCAGGCTCCGCTTTCACAGCCAACATAGAAACATACTGCTCTTAGACAAGTGAAGCAGTACCTTTAAGTTGTTTCATTCGTTTCTTTTATACATCAAACATTTGGCTCTTTAATATTATATGTGTGAAGAGCAGTTGTGTTTATGCGTATAGCTTTGTTTAAAAATTCGGACTACGTTGTTGAAGGTTTCAGAAACCTTGAAAAGCACCAGTCAAATAAAAACATTTTAGTTCAAAAAGAATTTCAAAAGCTACAAGTTTTGGTTTTATATCATTCAAGCAAGAATGAGCTCGGCTGCAGATCACGTGATGGTAGGATGAGAGTTTCTAGGCATTAATAATATGTAAGCACAAGCCAGAAAAGAAAAATACATGTTATTGAGCACAAGTGGAGAGCACGTGGCCTATGGAAAAACTAATTTTAGTGTCCCTATTCATTAATTTTTGCTTTCTATATCATGCAAATGTGTTTCGATACGCTATGCATATTCTTTTGAGCGCTGCAAGGCAACACAGGTGAACTTTCTCACTTCATATTTTTATTCGTCCGGCTCATTCAAGTTTCAGTGTAGGTTAGAATCTGGATTATGCTTGTCACACATCATGATCCAATTTACGCATCAAGTTGATAACAATAAGTTGTTAACTGCTTGAACTAAATTTTCTTCCTCAGCATGCAATTTCACAACTCAGAGTGAACTCCAGATATTAGCACAAATAGCTTATACTTTTCTATATGATCGCCTGATTTTAAAAACACTAAAATTGCTGGCACAAGCCTTAACGTTTGATAACTTGCACAACGATCTTCGTAACGTAGAAGGATTTAGAATGACGACTGGTGACAACTCAGACTTTGTAAAAACGTTACTGCTTATGTAGCAGTAACTGATGATTTAGAACGCTGTAGGGGCCATAATTAATGACACGCCATAAAAAACGAAAGTAGGAGAAAAAGTACAAAGCCACATAAAATAAGCAAGCCACGGAAAGCAAGGGGAAATTTTTTTTGATGAAACTTAGAATCAGGTGAATGTCAAGAACCAAATTACACTTTTTTCATTCATAACGTGTTTATTGTAACAAATATAAAAGTATCCTAAAAGCGATGGAATTTACTTTCAAAGTCCAACACCGAAGTACTTTCTTATTTCTTTGGTTTTTATGTCCAGCGTTTATTTTTATGCGTTGCTTTAGGCTTATTTTTCTTTTACCAACGTAATATTTGTAGAGTCCAAACAGATGAAAGAGCGTACATACCCTGTCGTAATCCTTTTCCTTGTGGCTCGAGTTTGTCCAGTAAACTTTCCTGCACACAATTGCAACGTGGCACAACTTAGGAAACTCGAACTAGCATGTACACATAATGACCATCAAAGCTACCCCTCCCTTTTAACTTTTGTGGCTACGATCCTGCACTCCATTCGTCGTCGCAATGCGCAGACGCGAAGCATCTCCTTAACTTCCTGTTGATCAACCGTCACGGGTTATGTCTTGAGTGTCAAACAACTTGTTAAGCACTGCTTGAGACTAACTGCAGGGGAGCATGCAAAACACTGATACATCATGCAATCACCAGTGTGCCGAATTAGCAACGGTAGCTTCAAGACCCAACGTAATTCCATCGTCCTAACGTTGCAGTACGAAAAACCTCACCAACATTTTTCACAGATCTGTGTAATGCGACGGGCAATGAACAACTTTGGATTTTCTGCCGCTGTCAGGGTTTCATACCTAAATCCAGGCTTGTGTCAACTAAAAGTAGATTTTAAACAGTATAGCAGTGGACAGTAACTTTAGTTACTATTGCGAAATTTCCTTTCGGTTGCACAGCACTGTTAGCAGAAATGTAAAGTTTTTTTTTCGCAATTTTGCTCAGTCTAATTTGCAACGTGTTAAGGCTTAAATAAGCGATCCCGTAAATGAGATTTTTGGAGTGGTTTGTGGAAAGGTGTTTTTCTAGTATACATTGTAGAAGAACAGTTGCATATCTGATTGTTCCATTTGTTTAGTACATTATTCACAAATTTCATGAGGTAACCAGACAATGAAAGCTTCGTTAATTGCCTGCCGCCTTTTTGTGGCGGGGAACCCTGTGAGCTTCGGTCCCCCCGAGAGTTATATTTACTGGAGCAACGACTCCTGACAGGGTTACCCATGCCCGATTGGACGACGCACAAAGGCGTGACTAAGCACAGTTCATGTCAGTTCGGCAGCAGGAATGAACAACCGCATTGCGCCAAATGCTCATTTTCCCAGAGTTCTCAGGCGCAGTATTGACTGTGGCACGCACATGTGTGGCAGCATCCCGCATCACAAGCATGTTACTCCGGGCAGGCAAGGACGTAACGAGGGAGAGCAAGGGGGGCACAACCCCCAGACACCGAATCACTATGGGGGCGCTGAATGACTGCGGGGGACGCAGAAAATTCCGAACCATGTCTGGAGGACTTTCTTCAATACAGTAAATTTGCTTCCGAAAGACGTCAGTTTCGAACATGGGGACGCCAAACTTGCTTCTTTCCCCGGGCGCCTCTAACCTCTTTACGCCCCTAGGGGAGGGCAACGTGCAACACTCCAACAGTGACGCCTATGCGTTCCGTTGGATAGTTTTGTATTTTTACACAGGGGAGCGTGTGTCATGGGCAGTCATTCGTTTTCAAAATCATGCTTAAGCGCTCGACGCAATTCGATCTTATATGATGTACCCCAGTCATACCTAGTAGCAGATCCGGGGTTTTCCCGAAGGAAGTCGTTGCTGCTCGGCTAGACGCATGTACTGGAGATGGGCACGGTCGGGTCGCCATCCTACGACCACCTCCTGCTGTCCCTTGCTAATCGCTGCTTGCTGTAATGTTCGACATCTTTGAATACAAACTGACCAAACCAGACTTGTTTCAAGAAATTCTTGCATTATTGACTTGATACTGGGATAATCAATTTATAGATGCTGCGGCTTCAAGTGAGACATGGATCACTGGGTGTGCATCCATCCGTGAGGAACACCACACTTTCTTTCGAAAATGGTATCTGTTTAGAGTGCAAGCTTGAAACATGATGCTAGAAGCAGTGGCGTAACTGACGGGGAGACAAAGGGGCAAATCGCGCCCCCTGGCAAGCTAAATGGAAAAATCGGGCCACCACTTTGCTTATATTTCCGTTTTAGTACAGTATTTCTTGGTTTTTAGTAGGTTGTTGTTTTTATGCGTTTTTCGGAGTATTTTCCAGTGATTTAGGGTTTTAGTATAGCCAGCCACATCCGGATTCACCATCATTTCTCAAGTTTCTTTCTGCGTGTTGGCTAGTGGGCCCACTACATTGGCCAGTGGACTCTTTCAGTTAAGTTTCCAACTCCTGTCTCAAACCTCTAATTGCGCCACAGGCTAGAAGTGCTGTTCGCAATTGCCTGGCCTCGTGTGTAGAGCAACCAAGAAATACCCCCACTCGAGTATTAGCAGCACGGGTCCGCGTATTAACAGTGATCACCGTTGCATCACCACCCTTAGTGGTATCAAATTCTGATAGAAAGATGTTTTGAAAAATTGTGGATTTGAAAACGTTGAAATAAACTCTGAAGCTTGCGAACAACTGACGTGTTTTGTGGAGCTCTCTCATACGCATCAAACATGATGATTCCATTCAGAAGTACATGATTGCCTACGATTGTCGTCGTTCGGATTGTCGGTCAAGACGGGAAAGCCCATAGAGAGGGAAGCGGTCTTCCCAAAGAGTTCTCATCATTCTGATTCTCTTTAAGAAATCATTAGTCAGTGATAGGGCCAACAACCTCAAAAACGCGCACAATTACGTTTACCGTGGCCATGCGGCTGCTTTCTTATTGAATGCTGCATTGGTGGCAAGCCATTGACAGCATCGCGAGTGAAACTTTCTTTTACAACCATCCATTAAAGCCGACCAGGAGACTGTAAAGGGCGCAAAAACCGTTTATACCAGGGGTCTTAATCTCAAATAGCTCCCAGGGGCAAGCGCGTTCTTATAAAGTTAAGCGAGGGCCGCATTATGACCTACAAGAGGGTAGCATTACGACGCTGACACAACAATGGCCGTATCTGAATCTTACAGAAACAGCTTTTGCATCTTATATCTTGCGAAAGGTATCATGGGTTATAGGCAAATCATTTCTAGCTGGCCCTACGTTCGTTTAAAAGGAACTTGTTTACTCGCTGGCCGACAACTTTTGAACAGAGGTGAATAAACTAAATAACTTACAAGTTAATTACTTCAAAATTGCCGAAAAGCATCGCGGCGTGCACAAAAATTCCTAATATTTTGTTAGTATCAAAATCTTGAAAATGCGTTTGTGTAAAGTGAAAGGAGACGGGAGTTCCGATTTCTGAGAAATCAAACAGCGAAATTTTCCACACCTTAAAATTTGTTGATTTTGTTGATTCTTTTCCACAACAACCATTTGGGATGATTAAGCTACTGTTTTAAGCGTTCCTTTAGTAAAAATGCACTCCGAGCATGGTTTTTGATTTCGACGTCTATTTGATTGAAATGCTTCGTGAAACGTCATACTTCGAAAAAAATAAATACCCAAATAACGCAAAAGTCCCTACAGCAACAATATGGCTGAGCAAATAGGGTCAAAAAACGGCTGGCCAGAAAATTGCTCCATGTAATAACAACACGGCCAGAAAATTGCTCAATGTAATAACAACATGGCGAAAAATTATTTAATACAATCGTTTCATGAATTATTACCATTATCTGCACTGCAGTGAGAACTAAGCGGCAGCAGCAGTGACACACAGTTGTGCAACAAAAGTGGACAAGAGAGAGTTGAGAAAAGTCAAAGTGGAAAAGAACATGACGACTTATATGTAAAGTAAATCTTGACGCTTACGTACAATAGAATCGGCTTAGTAAACTACGCATGAGCATGACTTCTGGAAATATCGCACTCATTACGTACTAATGTTATAAACGATTTTTCGTCGAGCTTTGTAGCTTCACCTCATTTCAAACCTTGTGCCGAGTTGTACACTTAGTCTATAATAGTATGGAATGGAAAAATAACTAACCATCCATTCTCATAACTTCAATGCGAAGCTCTGTGTTCTTTTGCCTCTTTTCCCAAGCAATATAAAGTGAAAGAATGGAAATACATTTCTTCCAGCCACGTCACAGTAAATCATGTCTGCCTGCATGATTCGGCAGGTTCCAATATTCCACTAACACACGTGTCAGTCGATTCTATGATTGCAGCCACACAGATACCTGGCACACGGACAAGTGTTACTTTCCACCCAGGACAACAGCCACTGGGGCAATATGAACCCTCCAGGCTTCTTATTATGAAAGACATCTAAACTTTTCAACACGCTGCTTTTATGGCAAAAATGTTTTGGAATCACAAATCTACATGGCGATAGTTTCTTCGTCCTCTGACGACTTCGGACGCTTCTTTAATCTTCTTTTAATCTTTTTTTGATCCTTTCAATTTTTCAGAGCAACATTCGTGCATACACAACACTGCACCGTACTCACTCCACGTACTCAGCAGCTAACGATTGTCGACAACCAGCTAGTTAAACTTGCTGATGTTTTTTTACGGCAAAACAAAAAAGGTAAATTAGCCACAGGCGTTTGCAAAAACCGTTGAGTTTTTCATTGAAGTCTTTCCGGTTTTTCATTTGATTTCGGAAAATTTCAGTGACCCTTTTTTCNCAAAATAACTATCTCCCCCGAACCCATTTCGGGGAGGAAAAGGTCTAAAACTGTTGTCTCTTCTTTATCCGAATTGCNGTTACATTCCTTAAACCTGCATCAAAATTATTCAGACTGTCTTTAGGCCCGATGTAGATGACAATTACTACTGAATTTGCANAGATTTNATGTTATCATCTGCAACAATTGTGCAAGACATACATAAGTTAGTTTTAAACNGTTATCTTGACACGTATCAGTCAGTTTGCTGGTTTAGTGGTTTTGAAAATGTAATGTCCTATAATTATTTGCTTTCATGTAGTGATGGCAATTANCAACTAAAACACAATTCATTGGATTAGCNTGATACACAGCAGAAACATTTACATGAATATTGTGTTTACGCTTCAGTTTGCCTGGAACAAACCGTTGATTACACAAATAGCGATTCTTTGATATCTTCTCGTCGTTGATGGCTTAAGACAACCAGGGATTGTACACCATCTTGCTATGGAGAGTCTTTGAGCGTCACGACACAATGCTTGGGAAGTAACGTTCAGTTAACTAGTAAAATCTCGCAATAGCCACGTACTACAGTGACTTTGCCACTGCTTTGGAAGTGGAAGTAAAATGCTGTGCTGGTAAGGTAATATTGACATATACGATGTGTGCATATGTAATATCTGACACAAAGAGCCCAAAACAAGATTGAAAATCTGGATTCAAATAAGTAATCTCGTTCACTCTTTCCCGAGTTCAGTTACCGTTATTTGCAGGGTACTGCCATATATTTGTGCAGCGCTATTTGCAGTTACTACTTTGTGACCCGTAGTTTTTCACATAAATCTTGGTGTTTTCTGCATGCAGTTGCTGTTATCAATACGAGGTACTGAACTTTTCCAAATTATCATCTGCCACCGTTTGTGTTTACACAAAACGCCCTTCACGCAGAGGCATATGGCAAGTCCGCGCCAGTCACGTGCGCGTTGCCAAGCGGCGATAACAGAAATACCAGATGACGCAGCACACGCATGGAACGCGCATTTCCTCTTGCGAACCAACCTGATCGCGCGCGACGATCCGCTTCTGATAACCAGAGGAAGCGCTTAATTGCGAATACTCACGCTCAACCCGCAACTACCAAAACACCGGCTCCGGTCGCAGCTATGGGGTGCTAGCTCAACAGCACGCTTTCCAGCCGACAGTTGGAGGCCGGGGGAGGGAGAGTTGTGCAGAAACAACCCGATGTCAACACCTACAAATATCCGAAAATCCTAAATTTTCCTTTTGGATGGAAACAGGAAAAGTAACACGTAATCAATACGTTTATCTCTATAGGGGCTTACAGAAATAAAAATCATCACCGTTCAAAGTATAACAGTACTTCTGTGTATTGGCCGGCCACGGTTTACGTACGATAGCACTTACATCTGCTACTTCTGTAAAAAAAAACACATGTTCAAAGGCAAGTGGCAAGTTCTCGCCATGCTAAAAAACTGCCTTTGGGCACAAAAAAACCCAAAATTTATCAGAAACAATGTTAAATGCAAAGCAAAGGCATTCGATTGCAATTTCAAAAATAACGTTTGGCTCAGTGACGCTGCTCCAAAAAGGAGTAAAGAGGAAAAAGAAAGTGGACGCAATGTCTTGAAGAAGGGGTGTGTGCTACGGAAGGAATACCGACAAGCATCTCTCAACGCACCTTGGTTTGACAAGTACACAATTATTTCGTTTATTTAAAACCTGCGAAGTACTCATCTCGACTAACTGTAAAACAATCCGGCCAATGTTGTGGTGACGCGCTGTCTCAGCATGCACGACTGTACGTTGGCCATGTGTTATAACGCCATTACTGCTTGACAGGATGGACACGAGCCGCACCTCCGCTTTATCTGAGTATCGTGTCTTGAAGCGAACAAGAACAACCCGTCACGTTTCGTTTACTTGAAGTGGCAATTGTGTCTAAAGTTATGTTGCAAACACGCTGTTGGCACGTTTTTGCCACATTTGTATGTAAACGTTTTTGCCACATTTGTATGTAAACGTTTTTACCACATTTGTATGTAAACTGTAAACAGCGAGCAGGTATCATACTGTGTTTTCGGACGCTATAGCGACTCTGGACCCGGTACAAAGGTCAGTGAAAAATCATTAACGCAGCCCTGTTTTGAAGATGGGAAACGGGCAACAAAGAGTCGGTAGAAATAAACTTTGCCGACCAAAGTTGTGGTCAGTGCCTGCGGCAGGACACCTTGCGGCCTTCCGACTAGCTCTTGGTCGAGAAGGTTTAGCTGCAATTGTTCCCCTCCAGTGTTCATTGTTCGGTGTGCACGCTCCTTTATCGCCCACGCGCACATACCAGTTAACCGAAGGATGGACTATGTCGTTTGCTTGCTTGGGCTGCAGGTTTGTCTGAGGCTTTCAAACTTCAAAATGCTTTTGTAAACGACGAAGTTGATTTTTGTTCAAAATTTTTTATTACATGGTTGTTCTGCTTTTAGCATACGACGCCAAACAAACTCAAAATTAGGCAGCATTTGAAAGAGGGTCGCAATTCAGCTTAATTGTACATGTGCGTTACATTTAAAGCAGACCCATTTCCACACAGCTGTGGACCGTCGAAACTGAAACCCGCACAGGTGCTTCGTAGTGTTTCCAATTCGGGGCAAAATTTTAAAACCCGGGTTTCTGGCTTCTGTGAAAAGAAACCCGGGCAAACCCGTTTTTATTTCGGGTTTTGAAATGAACGCGCGTTTGAATGATAAAACCTCAATACCATTGTGTGTGAAATTACTACTGTTGTCCCTGCGCAATTTATTAGCGAATTATTAATCAAGTTAAGCACAGTTTTTCAATGATGTTTATGATATTGACGCATGATAATCAAAGCACACTTTCATCATTCAGTGTGTTAATGAATGTGTGACAAATAGTTCCGTGGTTGAAAAATCCCACTCTGGTTCCACTGATGTGGGCCTGATTGTAATTAAGGCATGGTACCGTTTTTCATGGTTATTTGACCTCTTTTTTGTAGCCTCAAAAAGACTCATTTCCTTTTTCACAATTTGTGATCAGATCTCTTCCTGTGCCGGAATAGTTTTGTTGCCTTCACTCTCATGGATTACATGGATTCTGTTCTTTGATTTCAAATGATTGATAAAACTTTCGTTGCTTGAACCACCTTCTTTTGTATAACGAAGTACAAATTGCACTTTGGTGTTGGTTGAGCCTTATTGCAGAAGGAGTGGCTCTAAGCTCCGGATTTTTTTTAATTACTAAAGTCTTTAAAGTGAATACGTATGATTAAAAATCTGCTTAAAGTCAAAGTCGACTCCAAATATTTTGTAGAAAGTTATTGCAAACTGAAAAGGAACGAATCGATTTTGCAAAGAATCACAGTCTGTATATGAACTAGTAACACATAATAGCTTATAAATGGACTTACTAGGAACTACGAAACCACGGCATAGCTTTGAAGAACTACCTCAGGTGGTAGTTATTTAATGAGGTTAACGAAAAGACTAAAGTTCACGTAGACACCTATTATGTGCAAAATGACGTCACACTCCGTCTAAATAGGTCAACTGAATGAAAATATATATGGACTAACAACGAGCCTACGATGGCCACCGAGAAAAACCTGCATCTCCTGCCTCACGATAATAGTTGAAGGTTCAAGCGTGCTAATTTGGCCGTTACACGCACCATCTGCAACTTCAGTGTTATCAGACTTACTAACATTTGAATGCAACAGCAATCCCAGTCTTTTTTAAATACCCGAATTTGATTGTTGAAAGAAAACGGGTTTCGGGTAGTAGAAAACAGCCAAAAAAACGGGTTTCGGGTTCGGGAAAACCTGGGTTGGAAACACTCGCTTCCAGCTTTGTCGTATATAATTAACTATACATTTTATTGTTTTATGCTCTCAGCGTGTGATCCAGGAATATCTATCAATTCTAGATATCCCTGGTGACATCTCTCTGCCATGTAGTGCCCTAGAATAAACGTATCTAACACTATTTCTGGGAAAGGGTTTACAGACTTATCACCACAGAAATAGAGATTTAATCTTTATGCTTTTCTCTTTTCTTGAAAACTCTCAGCGCAAGTCATCTCTCTGGCATTGCTTTTCAAAAACGTTTCCGGTCGTTTGAGCCCTCTGCCCTCAACGTCTTCTGTCTACTTTGTTTCTAGCCTGGTGTTCTTGGCAACTTTTCAAGGAAGCAGCTCAGGAATTCTCGAAAAATATCTATTTAGGAAGATAGCCTACTTATGGCTCAGTTTTGGGTAATGTAGAATATAACTTGAGGCTCCTGCGGGGCTTGATAAGTACGTTGATCCATACAAGGCAGGCCCGCAACCAGGGGGAACCGGGCAATTCCCTTACGAAATTTTCAAACACAATTTGAATGCGCTGAAAACTTGTTCAGTTGTTAGTGGCCCCCTCGCAAATATCAACTGGTTGCGGCCCTGATACATGGGCAATGAGTATAGGCAGGTCTCGCCTCAGGTCAAAACCTCGAACATTTTAAGGCAACATGTTTTGTTTGTATGCAATTGTCTGCAATGCAGATGGCTCCTGCAAGTTGGCTGGCGATTTAAAGCAAAGAAGATAGTTATTTGTTGGTTTCAAAGCGGTGCGCATTAATGGAAACTAGTGGCATTCGCTTGCTGTAAGTCAGTGGTTCTTAACCTGAAATCGATCGAACCCCTGGGGTTCAACGGAGCCGTTCCAGGAGTTCGACAGAGGTCCTTTGAATTACAAAATCCTGCAAACGTTTTTGGTTACATTTTGTTAATAACTACCTGTTTATGTCAAAATTGAACATTCTTCCGTTTCATAGATTCTCACTGTACAACAAAATGGAGTTCGAAACAAGTTTTGAGAATAACGTGGGTGTTCCGTGGGTTTGTAGAGGTTAAGAACCACTACTGAAGGTAAACAATAAGAATTTTTTCACGTCAAAAGTTAAGGGCTTGCCTTTACGCAGCACTTGAAAATAAGTAGGTGTTCAAAAATATTTGCACTTGGAAAGGTAGAGCTTGAATTATCATCTTTTGGTTTTGAAAATTTAATAAAAAGTTGAGTAATTGGTTTTCTTCCGGATAAGTTAGGGCGTAACTCTTCCACAGGCCTGAGTGTGATACAGCAACAGTTCATGTCACATACGTAACTGCAACAGTAAATTGAACTTTAACGTTGTAGCCTGACCATTCTACAAAACTAGATGCTGTGCTCAAATTAGGCGATTGTAGAAAAAGTTGCAAGACTGCAATCACCCTCCACTACAATTGTTTGCTATAGGATCTGTCACAACAGGACAGACTCGTGTGATAACCTGTTGTAATTCAAACTGACAGAGACTAACATTTTTATGAAACAGTACTTTCTTCGTTGCTGTCTATTTTTTCAGAGTGCGAAGTTTCTTCCACGATGAATATAAATTTAAATTCGGTGCAATTTAAGACATGGCTAAAAATCAAGAAATAAACAGCACTAGTATGTTTATAAACAGCACTTCGCGTTTTTCACCCCGCTGCCTCGAATTACGTGCCTGCAAGCTGTAGCGCGATGTTGCTCGTGTGTTATCTCGTTTTAAATGATCGTCTGTTTCAGAACAATTTGTTATTCTTGAGTGCTTTCTCTTTTATCTTCCGTTTACTTTTTCTAAACCTAACACTCTTGTGCTTTTTTTCTGTTTTCTGTTTTATTGTTGTTAAGGTTAAGTAAACCCTTAACACGTTATCAGAACTGTCTCATGAAAGATCTTGAGTGCATGAAACACTCCTGGAAGAATTATGGAAAGAAGAACGTGGACAATACTGTTTGACAATTATTGTGTCTAGAATGTAGCAATCGCAATCATAATGACATGACAAAGGTAAAATATTTATAAATTGGCAAAAATCACTGAAGCAAAACGGACTCAGAAAGCAGGCCTTGCAAAATTGGTCAAGACTCTTGCAACAGGAAACAATTCAAGGTAATTAAAACCACAAGCCATGGCACAATGCATCACAAGGCAGAAAAGTCGACAAGCAGCAACATGGAAAATGTACTGAGATTGCAAGAATGTCATAAAAGAAATATAACGTTCAAACAAGCTTTCTTCAGCCGAGGAATGGTTGACGATAGTGTACCCTTAAAACAGTTGTCAGCCAAAGAAGAGTTCAGTGCCTTGGTAAATTGGATCAGACATGAACTAC
>JGI24158J21664_10005460_pt1 | contig 16618 bp, 10 predicted proteins | sample Ectturendosymbi3_FD_21664 | JGI IMG/M metagenome (IMG submission 21664)
GCTCCAATGTTCGCTAATGGTTGGCTTACTGCATGCGATGGCTTTTATGATGCTTCTGCTTGTTGGCTGAGTCATATGAAACAATAAACCATTGACCATTGCATTTGTGAATGCTCTCACAACTTGTTGCGAGGGAATATATAAGTTTCCTCTAAGCAAAAGTCGAAGTTGAAAAGACATAAGAAAGCTTTGCGCGACATAGCTTAGAAAACAAAGAGTTTGAAAAGCAAAAGAAAAATTATCCAAACCGGGGGCTTTCTTGCACCGTTATTATCAGGTGTTGTCCCAGCTATTTTGAGCTTGCTTGGAGGTGTTGCTAGTCGTTAAAGTGATGGATAGCGTGAAGAAAATGGTTCTTGTCGAACCAAGAGTGTTGGAGGTTTTGAAGGAAAAGAAGCATAAACAATCTCCGCTACTTAACGCAATGTCTAGTCTCGATGCTGAAATGAATGCTATTATTTCTCGTTCTGACTTGACCGACGCAGACAAAGTCCGCTTGTATGATCAAGTCTTGCAACAGTACAATGTATTCAGAGAAAAACTCATCAGCGCTCCGAATAAAGTTGAAGTCGAAAGTAAGAAACATTTTGACGAGAGTGAAATTTTATCTAACGTTCCATCGTCGTACAAGAAAAAAACGAAGCAACCATTGCGTCAGATAAAAACCAACTCCATCGGTTGGAACGACTTAGGAGAGTTTGTTTACGTGGAGCAAGCTGTGCCTGACAGTAACATTAAAGAGTTGATTGCAGCGACAGTGCGTCAAAATAAGTCAACTCAGCTGCGTGGGTGGAACGAGTTTAAGAAAGCTTGGAGGACATGTGCAACTTTCCCCAATTTACAATATTGTCTTTATCATATTTGCGAATTAGATTGTTAGCTCTAAATAGGTAGCTAAACACCTAATCATTTTTTGGATGCGAGCTTAGTGCACTAGCATACAAAAAATGCTAAAATAGTCGTATTTCATAGCGTTTCATGGCATAAAATCCAAACATTTTTTAAACGCGTCGAGGAACTCTATCCTTTATTTTATCAGCTTACATACGTCAACCAGTCGCTCAAGAATCGGACAAGAACCACGACTTTAATGCGCGCAAATTTTTTAGAAGGCCTACATTCGGACGGACGTCGGTGTATTAGAGCAAAGTCACTACGACGCTTCGATTAAACGTGTGTTGGTGTACATCAAAAGCGTCTAAAATAGACAAAGAGGAACGAAAGTGATGGCCACGATTACCTCTTGCTCAATCGCAATATTAGCTGTAAAAATCATACTGCAGAAATTTTACTTGCAGCACCAAGATTTTCACAAGCGCTTTTGCAAGAACCTTTCACGAGCAAATGGTGGTTTTCATCCAAATTAGAACCTAGGAAATTTATACTAAAAACACACTTTTTAAAACTTGTCAATTCAAAGAAAATGGACTTTCTATTTTCCGGCTTAGATCTGAACATAATTATTCAGAAAAAGGCGCCAGAAAAGATGCACGTTTTATGGATGATGCTTCAACAATAAGTAGCATTAAATATTCAAACGTTGAGAATCTTTTGTTATTTTCCCCCTCTATCAAAATTTCTGGCTATGCGCTTGCCATACAATAGGTAGTTGAAATTGCGCCGGAAACGCGTTGGTCACAAAACAACGCAGAAATACTGAAACTGTCAGGTTAATTTCAAGCCAAATTTAGGCCCAATTGCTAATAATTTAGGCCCAATTGCTAATAATTGATTTCTGCCATCTACAACAATTGCCTCCACGTTCGCTAAGCTTCTCTCCTCTTTGGTATATTTCTGACAACTTCTGCAACCCTTGTCTATGCCCTTGATCATTTTGTATATGCAGTGTTTTCAGATCATCAATGAAAATAATCTAAACATGAGTAGCTGCAAACCTACGTAAGCACATCAATGCTGATTATATATAGAAACTAACGATTGCTACAAAGCCGGAATGAAACCAGAATTTGTTTTTCATATCACCACGGAGACGGGAAAGCTAACCCAGCCTGGATCTCGGACTGTACTGAACCTGGAAAATCAGGGTCGACTTTCAACTCTTACATAGCATTGAACAGACTAAATGGCTTTGACAGCTTTTTTGTTAGAAAATTGCATTTACGTTGTTGAAGTCAGTTCCTGCGAGTTATACTGCGTAATTCATCAGCAGCTGACTACAGCGCAGAGGTGTTTTAGGGACCCGATTCGGGTCTCTAGAAATGAAAACCGCTATAGTGGCTCAGAGATTTTTTTGTATTCTAGGCTATAATACCAGCCTTTAGAGCCCTTGATCGACTTTCTAGCGTTTCTGGTTCCAAAGTTAGGGTCAAAAAACCCATAGCGTTTACAAATACCTGGGGAAATTCCTAGGGATTTACCTAATTAATATTCGGTTATTTTGCCATAACTTTTGAACCAAAAGCGCTGCAGAGTCAACCAAACCCTCTAAAGCCTCGTATCATGACCAAGAATCAAAAAAAAGTTTGAGCCACGAAATCGGCTTCATTGGTCGGCTCCCAGGGGTGATGACGTCATCAAAATGTAAACAAATATGCATAAACATCCTCTCATTAAAGAAACATCAACAAAAAAGCAACATCCCAAGCTTAATTTGTTTTCAGTCTAAATTACAAGACTTTCGCCATTTATTGTGCGCTTGAACAGCTCTTATAATCTGGGTGTAATATGCCCAAGGTCAGCGTTTGTGGGGATATAATTTTTTACCAATTTTTGTTTTTTGGGCCATAATTTTGGCTCCAGATATACTAAAAAGCCTACCAAGGGCTCTCAAGACTCGGATGATTGTCTAGTTTCCAAAAAACTTTGAGCCAAAAAGTTGGCTCATTGAATGGGCGTCCAGGGCCGGGTAAAGTTGGCCAAAATAACGCAAAAACGTCCACACTAGTAACGTCCCCCACAGAGAATCCCAAAGCCAAACCAAAAAAAATATTTTTTCAATCTCAACCAGAAGACTTGGCGAATACGTTGTTGGTTAGAACAGCTTTCTAGCTCAATCGGCTGGCAAGGTGGCGTTGCAAAGCTTTGCAAAAAAGTGGTGCACGCGGGACATAAACGGTACAATCTACCGCTTATTACATCCAAAATGATTGGAGCAGAGTCTTCTCAATCATTTACCATTATAAACACTCCGGTTAATTCATCCAGCTAAAAAATTTTTAACGAGCTTTAAAGGAATTGGGTCTTAATCATTGTCATTTAATTAAAAACGATTATTTAGAGATGTTGTAATGAAATGCAAATGTGAAGAATTTGCAGGAAATCAGAATCAAGCATATCGTTCAGTTATGAAAACGATGTTACCGAAGGAACAAACCTGAGGCCAGTCAAAGCATTGCGCCGCGATGAACGTTTTCTTTCATTAGAATAAATTGATAACGTTATGATGAGCTTAAGTGAATTTTGCTCAAAAAGCACGCGCATTATACTTTTATTCGGCCGAAATACACATGCGTAAACCTTTCTCATGTTTAGACTTGTTAATCTCCTGCTGCATGGCACATACTTATATTTTAACATTTTTTATCTCAAATAGGCTATAATTGTTACGAAATATAGACTAAGACCTATATGGACCCAACATGGTTAGTTACCATCCATAAATTACTAACTGCACTGCTCTGTTGGGACAAGCTTAATTATGCCAAATAAACTCTTCTAAATACACTATTAACCCCCCTTGCTGTCTGAACAGCAGGCTGCGCAAATATGTAACTTTGGTCGTCAGCATCAAAGGTATCTTGCTTCTATTCAATACAAAATACGAGAAGACATTCCAGGATAGTCAAAATACATTTTTTTCACAACAATCACCACACAAAATACGTTGATCAAGTGGAAGTTTGACTTCTGGCCGTATACAACTAGACATATGGGCTAACTCAGTGGTTCCCAACCGGGGTGCCATTTACAATACTCAGGGGTGCCGTGAGTTAAGATGTTTTCCAATATATCATTAAATAATTACATTTTGAAAATGTTACGAAACTTTACAGCAAACTACTGTGGGTTCGTCACTGGGTGCCGCAAATTATATTTCTCGTCCGTAGCGTACCACCCACAAACCTGAAAGAGGTTGGGAAACACTAGGCTAACTTCACGTTCAACACTCCAAGCAAAGAATACTGAGTCTTTACGCTCAAGCCGCAAATACGTTTATTATCTACGAAACGCATCAGAAATGATCAGACGATGTTATTGTAGGCAACCACGGGAGGCCTACTACTCTATAAATTGCAGAACAGAACAAAATACCTGGATACAGCTCTGTTCATTGGTTAAATCGACACGGTTTTATATGCTCTCGACGTGAATCTCAAACTTATCTGAATAGATCTTGGATTGTTTGATTAATACATTTGTTTCTCGCAAGCTTAAATTATCTAAACAAACAACAACAACATTGCATACCCTCGGGCATGTGCAGGCCTACGACACGAAGTTAAAGACCAAGTTGCCCACTTGCAAATAGCTCGCTTGGCGTTCTGTTTGCGTGCTAGAGTTGTACCAGCTGTTATGGAGAGTACATTCAGAATTAATGTGAGCTAAAAACCGTATTTTTATTTTTACAAAAAGCTTTCAAGATTTACAATGAAAAAAAAGATAGCAGTATAAAGAAAACCATATAAAATCCTTTCCAAGACGTGATCTATTGGAAAATGTCATGCGACAAAATTCAAGAGTTTAGCTACTGAAGCTCAAATTGAATCTGGTTAATTATCAAGAAAACGCAAAATCAGCTGCAATGCTCTCATAGCCAGAAAAGTGCTCATAGTGTGGAAGGTCATGCCACAGTGTAGCAACAGTTTTAGCACCTGTCAAACTAAAAGCTTATATAAGAAGCACAACGCAACAATCAGTGATATAATTGAATCAGTATTGGAGTCGAGTTTCATTGACGCAAAAATTATAGTTTCATGCAAACCTAATGTTAAAGAAATGGGACATTGAAAAGGCCTACACCCCACTAACAATGTTTTGCTCTTTGTCTTTCGAATAGCTAGCGAGAAGCTTGTAAGCTTAACCTCTAATCAAGTGCTTCTCTAATATTTTGTCGCTGCAGACCACTTTCACAACCAAAACCTCTACGGTAACATTCATTTTGACAACGTTTTTCAGATTATTGAAATATTAGATATAGTCGATTCTTAGCGTGAGCACCTTTCAAGAAGCAACTTTTAGGCATCGACCTGCAGCCGATTACTGCCATCGTTCCCCCTTCATTAATGGGGACGTCCAGAGCAGACTTTAAGCTTTTGGGGTAGACACCCTCTCGTATGCAAAGATTAAACATTTGTATTAAAACATTAAGAAATTTCCAAACCAAATGTTTTCATCGTCAGCAATTCGTTGATTAAAGAGAAAAAAAACTTTTCGTAGTAGAGTTTGCAAGAGCAGAAATAAGCAGACAAGAATTACAGTCGATTATTGTTTTAAGTGTCGGATCAGCTAGACAATTCACAGTGTCCCAGTCAACCATTAAAATCAAGTATGGTGTGAAACTAGTGTGGGAGGTCTTTTGCTAGAAGCGATCGGAGAAGCTTAGTGTGTTGATATCGTAAGAGGATGCCAAGCTTCCTGGTTCATCAAAATTGACAACATGTTCAGTGTACTTGTTGGTGTGTGCGTGTACCTTTGCAATTTTGGAATATCTCCCTTAATTGAGGCTACTGACAAGGTTGCATTCAGTCTGACCAATATACATGTCACCACAAAAATGTGTAAAATGAACATTTTCAAGGGCTTTGCCGCTCCATAAGTGAAAAGTTGTTTTTGAGTTTGAACGCCTTATGTTAGAATAAGCATACACATCAGAACATTATTGAGTTTTTAATCACGGTAGAATTATTAAGTTTTGAATTAGCGTCTCATGCATACATATGAAAATAACACTGCATTATGAATTAAAGTTGTTGCGTTTAGTATTACAGAGAATGTTTTTCAACTACCAGCGCAGTTAGTGGAATGTCAAACTTAGAAACTGTAGTTTCACATGTACATCTCTTTTGGGTTCAGCTGCCTGATCCACAGCATATATCTCATTTCGGATTGTGGGCTTAGGTTGATTGTTCATTGCAGGTACGTTTTCGAATTGAAACATCAACAGCGCGGTAAGAAAATCATTGTTCAACAACGTATTTTTATTTTTTCCAATTCCTCATGTACAATTTGGTGAGAGTGTGCAGTTAAGCAACACAATGAAACACAATCTTAACCAAGTTTCTTTTGCATTGCTGTCGCAAATCTGGAACGCCGACGTTATAAGTGTGCGTGCGGTCGGTACGGTAGGTGCGAGTGCTGCGGTAATCAGACAATCCATCGCATTTGCGGTAAGATCTAGCAGAAACAGAAAACTTCAGATAGAATATGTTTGAAGCTTTTACGTGTGCTTGACTACAGTACAGATATATACAAAGAGAGCGCTGCCAATAATACTGTATCTGTGTTTTATTAAGCCGTTTTTGGGTGCCAAATGTCATCCTAAATATTTGCAATGACACCCTAAATTCTAGAAGGCAAAATATAGCTTTGTATTGAAATATTACCCTTAAGGGCATTTATCTTCGGATTTGCAATTAAAAGCTCCAGAAGGTTTTCTATAGGCTTTAGAGGAATCAGCCGATTGGGCTCTGCTTTCATCTTTTGGCGTTTATTCAAACTTGCGCATATCTGTATTCAAGTAACTTGCGAAATAAACAAGGAATCAATCACAAATTTAATACGAAATCGATTTCACGTGAAACTATGTATCATCAGTCCTTACATCTGCAATCATCAGTCCTTGCAAGGTCAGCTAGCAGTTAGTAACTATGGCAACCAAACCTCAGCGAGCGCGTTTGGAACGCTGTGACTGACGAGAACCAAACTCTAGCACGCCGGCCGCGATAATCAAAACACATCAACCGTCAGTGCAGAAGCGAAACAAGAAAACTTTTATCTCACGTGGGGGAGCATCATGCTGTGAATATTAATTTGTGCGTCAAGCTGGTTGTACCATTTATCTTCGCAGATATTCAAGAAGCGACAGTTTTGTCGTTCAACAAAAGTGACGATTTAAGCTTCATGCATGGGTGGTTTACTTACGTTACCATGAAACAAAGCATAGTGCCGCAACGTGGCCATTTCCTCGTTTTTGTCATTTTTGCAATTAGGTCTGTTCAAATTACTGCGGTGCGCTGACCATCTCTTGGAAAATTTATTCTTGGTTTTTCCGACATACTGTTCATGACATAGCACATAAGTCGCTACGTAAATACAATAGTTTGCGCAGGTCAAATTTTGGTTCAGCTGAAAGGTTTTGGTTTTGCTCATTATTTGTGAAACACGAGGTACCATTGATTTGTTGTGTTTCCCATAGCAACAACAAAGTTCACAGTGGCCGCAAGGTCCTGATTCACCCTTGACAGGCTCTCTCATCTTGCTTAAAGCAAGGTGTTTGCAGTTTGTTAGTATTTGCCCAATTGTCTTAGGTCGTTTGTAGGTTATCATTGCCTTCGGATTTAACTTTTTTTTTTTTCCTTGTTAGAGTTATCAGATGGGGAATGATGTAGCCCAAACTTGTGGGTCATCTTTTTTGTCGCATTTTCATCTTTTTTGTTGCATTTTCATCATGGTATTTTTGAACTATTTCTGAAAATTTCGCCACAATCTTGGATAATGTGATAGCCGATACCCTTCCAAGACAGATCTGTTCATAACAGAGCACTCATAAAAACCCTTCGAAAGAGACCATGTCCATGGCAGACCTGTTCAAGACTGACCACGTTCATAACAGCCCACGTTCTTAACAGACCATGTTCATAACAGATCATGTTCATAACAGACCACGTTCATTACAGACCACATTCCTAACAGGCCGCCTGTTCACAACAGACTGTTCATAGCAAACGTGTTCTCGTCTGTCAAAACCCTTTAAATTCTTTCAGTTTGCAACTCCACAACTCGCCAAACGATGGAGCTAGAGAGCTGTTCAATCCATCTACGGAATCCGCAAGTCTTCTAGTGTACTTTAAAAAAAAAATTTTCGTCTTGGGTTTGGGGTTCTGTGTGGGTGACGTCACAATGGAGGCATGTTTTCGCGCCTTTGTGGCTGAAGTCACCTGGTCCTGGGCGCCAACCCAACGAGTCATTTTTTGGCTCAAGCTTTTGTTGGAAACTAGGCTATCATCCAAGTCTTCAGAGCTGTTGATTGGCATTATAGCGTATCTGTATTTGAAACTAAGCACCAAAATTTTCTAGAAAACATCAAGTGAGCAGCTCATTTCCGATCAATTGATTAAATTTTTGCAATGCCTCTGTGTTTTCCGGTATGACACTCAAACTGCACAGCAGCCAGGTTCACTATGCTGGTGCCATGCAGTTGTGAGCTTGCAGTTCACTCGTGTCGACTCCTTTGCGTGGCCAAACTTGGGAGCGAATTTTTCTGGTGTTCGTCTTTATTGCGTAACAATGTCATGGCAGCAAATTTTCAAAGGTTCGCTCCAAGTTACGATTACGATAGAAGGCGTATTACTGCATGTTGCATTTGAACACTAGTGCAGGGTTGCCAGGTTGGCTCTTTTGGGCCCGAATTTAAAAATTTGAAACTAACATGCACGTGAGGGTCAAATTACATTGGACAGAACCGCCAAAATTTAATAACCCGAATCAAGGAACACAATTTGATCAACGTTCTGAACTAACATGATGACAACAAATCTTCAAAAGTTCACTTCAAGTTACGGTCGTAGGCGTTTTGCCACATGTGACTGTTGAACGCAGACATGTTTGGCATGCTGCGAGACAGTGACTGCTGATAGCGGTAAGCTTCGTAATTTTGTGCTGCGCAGTGTGAAAAGAACCATGAATGATAAAAAAGTATTGCTGCGCCAACGAAGCGCGATTTTTGCGATTGCTGCCGTAGCAGGGGGCATTTTCGTTATGGTGTAGAAAGGGCAAAGCTTTGTGTGAACGTGCATTTGCACTGCATCGTCAGCAACATGGAAAGGATGAGCAAAATGTCGAGTTTGCCTCCCCCTGGAAAAATTTCTGCGGACGCCCATAGTACTACCCATGTTCTGCGATGAGCTAGCAGAACTGCGGGAGTTGAAATGCTATACCTGTGGTGCCCCCTTGCACACTTCTATACGGAATGCTCCGGCAACCAGTTGTAACGGCAACCAGCTGGTTCACTACCTAAATGTGCAAACTAGAAGTGAGAGCAGTCGTGACTGTCGAGAAAAACTTTGTCAAAGCTTTCGCAACACCACACCCAGAAGAAAGCTTTGACGTTTTTGCGGAAGGCCCAAATACCGAATTTCATTGTGGAAAAAGTGAGAAAAAGTACTGCGAAATTGATTTCCAAATTAAGACGTCTTGTTGGTTTGCAGAAAGGATCTGCCGAAATAAGTCCAACATGTTCAAAATTGAGACCCACCTCAGTTTGGTTAGTCATTTGTTAAAGTGTTTAGAGTAGCAGTGAATAGAGCAAGCAGGAACTTTGAACCATCTAGATCAGGGGTCGGCAACGTACGGCACGCGTGTCACAATTGGCACGCGAAGAAATTTCTGATGGCACGCAGAAGGTCCAAGTTTTACATATCGATACTGTTATGACTCACGCAGAAGGTATATTGACCTTGACTTGTATAAAAATACGTGCGCTGTTGGCACACTGAATGATTTGAAACCTTTGAGTCGGCGCACAGTTAGCAAAAGGTTGCCGATCCCTGATCTAGATGAACATGGAAGTTGTATAGTTTCTGCAGTTTTCAATGTATCTGCAACGCAGTGAATTATAAGTGAACGTTGCAGAAGTAAGCGCAGTTTTGCCGTTGGACTTATCAATAAAACAAGCGTGCGTTTTAATTTGAGAAGAGTGACTGCGATGTTTGATCAGTAAGATTAAAGCATTGTAAGTTGCTCTAAGACTGTTTTCGTGAAAAGATTGAAATTAGAACCCACAATGGGATGGTGTGCTTTGTCACTTATCTTTTTGGCCACTGCCGGGGAATACTGGCCAGAAAACCCACTGCGTTTTCAGCGTATTCCTCAACCAGTGGCGGAAATAGAGGTTTGAGCCAGGGGGCAAAAATTTAGCTGAACGAGGCCCACTGGCCACCGAAGGGGAAGAAAAAAAGTGGAGAAGTGATAGTGAATCCGGATATGGATGTCTATACTGAAACCCGAAATCACCGGAAAACACTACGAAAGACGCAAAAAAACCTGCTGAAAACTAAAAGAGTACTAATATCGAAATATAAAGTAAGTAGGGGCCCAGTTTTTACATTTAGCTTTCCAGCAGGCGGTTCGCCCCTTTGCCCCCCTCGTCAGTTACGCCACTGTGCTAAACGCTCTTCATTCCTTAGGAAAAATGAATGGCAGAAAAAGGTGTTAACGCTTATGCCTCCAATTCTCATGTGTTCTGCAAGATAGAAGCTAATAACTGAAGACAAACAATGCTCTTTGTTGCATTACCAAACTTGTAATGTCAAAGTGTCTGTATCAGTTTGAAGAAGTAGAATGATTCATTGATAGTAAGAATTTTTTTACGACAAACAGTTTGGAAAAAGAACTTGCAGTTGTTATGACATTGACGCTCAAACTAAATGATGTGAACGACATTTTTGCAGATATTTCGGTTACTCCTGCTACCGCACCATCAGTGGAATTGCAACTTGCAGTTAAATCTATATGATCTAGTTTCTAGATTTAAACAAAATCATGTCTTTTTCTGTAGGTTATATAAAGAAAGTTTTGAAAAGACAAGGCACGGACTTGTATCGTTTTTCGACATTTATACCTGAAATCTGATGTTGAAACCTGAAAAGTTTGATGCTGAAATGACAGAGATCAGTGGCATCACTGGGAATGAGTGATGCCTAGTATTGCTCTTGCAATATTTTCCCTTCCAGACTGCTTCTACAATTTATTCGTGTTACCTTTCAACAAAAAGTACTAACGTTTCTTTGCTTAGCTGCTTGTGAGACATCTTACGCTCGAGGGCTGAAGCAAATGCAACTTGCTGCCGACTACTCCTTGCACAATCAAACTGCCACCATCTCTGGCCCCTTTCTTGATTGTGATCCGATGATAATCATCGAAGCCATGGGCGTCTGCAGGAGGGAGGCAAAACGGGCATTTGCCCCGCCCCTGGAAATTGGACCCAGAAACAAAATTTTCTAGAAAACGTAAAGTCAGCTGCTCAATTTCGATTAATTGATTTATTCTTGCAATGACAGTTCATTTGCCAGTAAGACACTCACACTGCACAAGAGCCAGTTTCACGGTACTGGTGTCATGCAGGAGGGAGCTTGCAGTTCACTTATGTCTGGTCCACGGCGTGGCCGAACTTGGGAGCGGATTCTTCTGCTGTTGGTCTTTATTGCGTAACAATACCATGGTTCACTTCAAGTTAGGATAGTAGGCGTTTTGCCGCATGTTGCTGCTTGCTGTTGAACGCAGATATCTTGGCAGATATAATGCAGCGACACAGTGACTGCTGATAGCGGTAAGCTACGCAGTTTCATACTGTGTGAAAAGAAGCCAGAGTGAATATATAGCAATGCATTCACAAGTGTGAAATACCCATTTTTAGTGTGAAACTGAGTGTGACCAATGCGCGTGATGAATAGCTTAATCCAGCGTGGTCCAACTCGTTTTGACCCACGGGCCATTTTCCAAAAGGGCCACTTCTTACAAAATGATCTGTAAAATAACAGATCCACATTGAAATTATTGCACATCAGCAAACAGCAATTTATTACAAATCTCTATCAGTGGGATGCCTGTGGTGGAGATTTCTGACACTATCGTTCTTATATCAAACCCAATATGTCAGTTGTCGCAAGGCTGAGACTGCTGTACAGTGTTTCGCTTGCAATTCGATTTCTATTTTCATATTTGGCTTGCTATGGCAGAAAGTATGCTCCAAACTTCGAGTGGATTTTTTATGCGAAATCTTTCAGTTTGGGAAGCCTATCTTTGCTGACCAATTTCCAGAATCTCTCTACAGTCTAGTAGTCCAACACCGTTAATATTGTACATTTTAATTAAAAAGATGCTGTGCTTGTTCTAACTAAAATTACCTAGTGTAACATATACTCAAGAAAAAACACTGAGAAAGCTCGCGGGCCTTAAAAATTCTATCCGCGGGCCACATGTGGCCAGCGGGCCTGTAGTCGAACCACACTGGCTTAATCGAACTACGCTTATGCAGTTTTCTTTTTGCACACTGCGTGGCTTGTTATGTATGCAGGCTTGCAGAGTGGAAATATACATAAGGTTTAGTTCTGACTTCTGAGTGAGCAAGTGCAAACCTGTATTTGCTCTAGCGAGTTTTCATAATTAATCTTCGCAATTTTTTAAGCCTGCGTGATGTTCTAACTGTAGTAAGTTTTCGATAGTCGTTGTCACCTTACAGGTCTACCTATCATTGCTTACAAGAGTATGTGAGTGTCTAGCTTTCGTGTTTTTTAACCGCTACTGATATTCTTACCGTAGGTTATTCTGAAATAATGAATTAATTGTAGAAAGCGCTCGAAAATGGATATTAAGTAGTATATGAAAAAAAAGCATTTCTGATAGACAAAGCGTAAAAAACATTTCAGAGTCAGACTAAATTTTGAGAAGTGAGGTTCACATTCCAGACTAATGTGAGCACCGCAAACGTAGTTGTGGATAGTTCAAGTCCAATTCAGACTCAATTGTCTGCAGTTAACAATAATAATGATACTGGATGATACCCCTATTCAGCAAAAGCTGCTAAAGGATGACAGAAAGTAGTCTACAACCTTTTCGTAAACTCAAATACAACTCCACCTGAATACGATTTCAAAAAGGCGAATGGAGCTCGTGCTTTCATGGGGAATTTTCTTTGCAGGTAGCAGGCCCGTAACCAGCTTGGGACACCTGGGGGCGACGAGTTTTCTGAGAGGGGCCCAAATTTTTAAAACTATGTCCAACATATTTTTCTAGACGGGGAGGAAAAATTTTGTAAGGGGTCTTCGCCTGCCCTGCTCCCCCTAGCTACGGACCTGCGGTGTAGAAAGGGTGAAGCATTTTGTGAAGGTCCATTTGCATTGCATCATTCGCAGTTTGAAAAAGGATAAGCGAAATGTCGACGTTACTCCCCCCCTGGAAAAATTTCTAGGGACGCCCATGCTAGTAGGCACTGAGCCAACTTAGTTCTGAATCGTGCAACCACATATATCGAAACTTTTGGCAGCTTTGCTTTACCAGAAATTTTTTTGCCAGACATTACTAATTACCAGCGTTACTGAACCATTTCGAAATATCATGCCGTGGGATAAATATATATTATAATTCACCAATGCTGTCTTTCAACCTAACGCGCTCACTCAGCACACAAGCAAATCATTTAGGCTTCACCAAGCCATCTAAATACTTGTTATTAGTTATTAAGATACAATTATCTGCATGAACCAGCTTCGTTCAATCAGAACAAAAATTCTAATAATTGCAGACAGGTGGTTGTGATTTGTCATGCTGTTACCCAATTAAAAACCTCATAAAGAAGATAAATATATTATTTGATTAAGGTGTAAAATTTTTCATCTTGAAAATCTGTTGAAATAAATTTTTGGTCAGGAATTTGTTACATGCTAAACAGGGGTGTAGTGCTAAAAAAATAAGTATGGGAAGGCTGTTCCCACCACACTACACCCCTGATTGAGGTTAAACCCGAACTAACACCAAATATCGCTCAGATGACCTCACACGCAAAAAGCACCTTTATCCTTTAGTTCTGGGAACGCGTTCCCACCCAACTACACTCTGCTAACGGTTGGTAGAAGTCTGCTAGAAAATCAGCTAACTGCAAGGTTGAAAATTTTAAAGCTAACTGAGAAAATTCTGCTAGATTTAGCAGAAAATCAGCTAAAATTGCAACACAGCTGACCGTAGTCTTATGCCTTCTGTTACGTTACTGTACAGAACGAATCAAACAAGAATTTCTGGGCACAGACAGCGTTCAACTCAACACCTTCGCTTACTCATGTAAAATTATCAAAAATACTGACTTCTTAGACTGAAAAAATATTAAATATAAGATTTATTGCAAAAGACCGCGGAGCCCCCAAAAGCGCGGGATCCCTTAGCAATTGCTACATTTGCTAATATTGTTAATCCGGCGTTTATCACACGTTATAGGTCCTGCTCTTGTGACGAAGCATTTTAATTATTTTTACAAGTACATTTGCTACATTTGTTTTCTTTTCGCAGGTTGAGGTGACACGTTGTAGCTTTATTTGCTTGATATTTTGCTCAACTGTAACGAAATTATCCCCTGAAGAGAAAATAATGCATTTGAAGATACTGATAATTATTAGCGTGTTGCGAGCAGGACGACATGGCACAATTGCTGGCTCGAGGTAAGCAAGAATGTTGGAGACAAATGCATGTTTTTTGTAGCTAAATCCTTCAAAACTGCGCCATATGTGGCACTAAACAATTCTAATGAATCATCTCAGTCAAAAAATAGATGTTGGACATTTGCAAACATTATAAAGACACCTTCGAACAACCTATCAAACAGCGAAGTGATTCGAATCTCCTTTAGTGCTTCTTATGACAAGCACCTAAAGAAATTTATTAGAGGTTAAAAAATGCTTCATGAAGTGACCAAGCTTGAAAATATAGCTACATTGACAAAGTGCTGCATACTATGTAAAAAACAAAGAGTGCAATTTCCGGCAATGAAAAGCGAAGATTTTCTACACCCGCCGAAAGCAAATTAAACAGCAGATATTTAGTGCTAAGTCACGTTGCATGTCATATTGTCATGCCGATTGATAAAATTTATAAAATACAAACACGAACAGAAGGATTTGCAAATATTGAGTGCAGTTTCAAAACAAGACATCGCAGCAGAAAATCGACCAGTTGCATGCAAGCGAATGCATACGTTTTTCCCAGGAAAGAATAGACGTTTATGATGACCCAACATTTGTAAAATCTTTGCTTTCCGAAATTGGATTACCAAAGGTTGCAATCTTTTTATTCAAGTTACATCTCCTTTAGTCAAAGTATAAACTTTACAATGCGAGGCATTCCCTGACAGCAAAACAATGCAAATGCAACTTACTGTCTAATTTTGCTGTATATTAAGTTTACGTGGAAACTTTTATTTCCAGAGTGTTGTCAGAGAGCGGAAGAGAGGTAAGCTTCTAAAGTCTTTCCAATAAATGCATTCATTAACGTACTTTAGATCAACTCTCACGTAGGCATATATTTATTTGTAATATTTAAGATTTTTATTGTTGTATTTGCAAGTCTGAACCAATTTTCAATTTTTGAGAGATAAAAGTATCTACAAAAACTAGCAGATTCTGGTGTTACTTCTAAATCATTCTCTTTCATCAGAAACTTTCTGTATCTAGATATTGTACGTAAAACAGTTTTTTTAAGGAAAATGTTAGGTACCCGGTATGGACCTGTAGGGACCCGATTTCTCTGATTCTAGGGACCCGATTTTCTCTGATTCTAGGGACCCGATTTTCTCTGATTGTAGGGACCCGATGATAATTTTCACTGATTCTAGGGGCCCATTTTAAATTCTAGGGAACCAATCGTGTCCCTAAAACACCTTAAAAAACCCTGACGTAAAATATAAAATCTCAATTGATATTTTCATTATCGAACTTGTGTCATTCTTCTTTGCGTATGGATTAGGATATTGTTTACGTTGTGCGTTTAAAAAATGCTTCCTGGTCATTATGGTGCAAATCATAATACTTTTGATCGCAATGCACTATTTCACTAAAAAAAACAACTGATTTGTTTTTAGTTGTATCCATTAGAACTGGTCTACAGAACTGAACCACTTTTAAACACAGTCGTTACAGTGATCGGGAACCCTCTGCTTCCAAGGTGAGTTACTCGTTTTATATACAGGATCTTTTTTCAATGTATCGAAGATGACCAGGTAATACGTACGAGCAACAGAGGGTCGAGATTTCGTAACAACTTTTGACCCAAAAAAAGCTGCCCGTGTGGTCTTGCTCCCAGCTCTGGATTGTTTGATTTGATAGCATGGATTCAACATCTGCCTGTAACTCGTAATTGAACAATGTCATATGTTCACAAGCAAACCAGAAATTGGTTAGTAAGAATGCAAGAGGTTGTTAGTAGTGGTCGTGCAAAACTGATAGACCAGAGAAAAAGTGATTTCAATTGTACAACCCGTAATTTATCATATTGTATAATCAATTGCTTATCCACACGTTCCAAACTAAAAACCATTCGCCTGAAGCTGTTTCACGCAACTGATTCCACTTATAAAATTTAGCATGACAATCTTTTCAGCATTTAATAGAAATAAAGCCGGTGGAATCTACATAAGTTCTTGTAATCGTGGCAAAAATTAATTTGCAGTAAGACATGCGAGAATAAGTATGCTTGTCTGTTATCGTTACCCAAACTTGGATCTTCGAACTATTGAATGCAGCAAACACATTTCACTAATGATCAATTTGTGAAAAGTGTTTGAAGTCAAACTGAATGACTTTTACAGTTAATTAAAGTTAAACAATGCGTAGATAACATTTACAACTTTGATATACAGTTGTCTACAGAAGATGCTGCAGACGAACTGTATAGTCTA
>JGI24158J21664_10005461_pt1 | contig 16617 bp, 10 predicted proteins | sample Ectturendosymbi3_FD_21664 | JGI IMG/M metagenome (IMG submission 21664)
TTCTGTTTGCACGACTAATGTTAGATCATATGTTCGCCTATTTATCTCCAAGAACCATTTGCTTCAGCAATGTCTTATTCTCGACTTCCTTCTTGGAATCGACACGGAAAACGCTTTTTTCGCTTGCTTATTTCTTGAATCAATTCAATACTAAACCTTTGCTTCAAAGCCAGCTTTCCTAAGAATTCAAACCCAGTAGACAGNTTACTGTGCTAACAATACCTGATAGTGCGTTACGTCTCTGTGCTGCAAGCTTATACTACTTTCATCNCATCAAAAAACTTTGATTACAAAACGTTTACGACTAGATATAAATGGTCTGTATATCTATCAGATATTGCTTATTTAAAATTGTTATGCTACAGAAAATAAGGACAAATAAGGACACAAGTCACAAAAAAGGACATTTCTTAGAAATAAGGACATTTATATTTTCTAAGACGTAGTACTACAAAATAAGGACGAATCTTAGAAATAGGACGGTATGGTAGCCCTGACTATAATTCAATCTGAAAGTGCGTGCTGCGACAGTTGTTGATTGTGTTGAGCTGTCTCTTCCTGGCGATAACGTGATCCATTTGAGTCACCGACGAGAGAAATGGTGCATCAATGTTACTTTAGAACTCGTGGAAACACAAAAGTAGGTGTTTGCATGTGCTTGATCCAGGGCTGTGGAGCCGTAACTCATATATCAGGCTCCGACTTTCACACCACCTTCTGAAAGTTATTGACTCCGGCTCTGGCTCCAGTCATCCAAAAATGGATGGGCTCCACCTCTGTCTTCGGGCTTCGCCTCCCACTCCACAGCCCTGGTTTTATCTACATGTTGTATTGCTCGCCACTGCGTGTATCAGGGAAAAAAGGAAGTAGATCCAAAAATATAAAGTCTGTCTGATTTATTCAAACCTTTGAAAGCACTTTAGTTAGAATGTTGGAAGTTTTAGTGGTAATATGCAAACAACAATTCATATTTCCTAAGAAAAAGGTGTCTTACCCATTTTGGATTTCTTTGAGCATTGTTTTCAAACTTATTTCAGCTGGGACAAATTCACGAAGTTTCATTTTTTTCTGAAACGTTTTGAAAACTGAAACATTTTTATGTGAAAAATACTTCTGATGGTAATACAAGGACAGTATAAAAAATATCTTGAAACTAATGCGTTTTAGTTGCAAAAAATACGATATCGGCAAATGTCCTTGTTTTTTCAGTGAACCGCAACAACTGACATTTTAATGAAGACCAACAAATTAACAGTTAAAAATTTGATTGTTTTTTTATTTGTGAAGGCTACCTTTTGCCAGAATTTTAATAAAAATAAGAATTTACCACCAAACGTACATTGTAGGTTTTGACAGGATTGGTATTCAGTGCTTTGTCCTGGGCAGCTTGTATCAGGTCCTCCACTGTTCATGCAACTCCTTGTTCTGTGCTGAGTTCCGAAATCTCTGCAAGAAGCGTCGCAAGACGACCATGGGCCGTAACTGCTCCACTGACTGCAGCTATAGCTTGTGCAAGGCATCGATTCTTGACTGGCACCAGCGCAGCTACCTGGTCCCTTACACCTCCGAGACCTTGTTTGCTGACCTGAACCACACCGGACGCTACATGTCGACCACTGGTCCCATGAACTCCACACTCCCGAGTTTTGGAGTGAAGGCCGCTGCTGTTGACTTGGTACTGGTACGTATCCAGGTGGAGGCTTTAAACACAAAATATTTTCATGTTCAGTATTTGTATTACAATTCCAAGCTAGTTTTTACCTTTTCGTAAAATGTTAACGAAACTTGCAATGAATCAAACTCAGTATGGATAAAGAACGAGAAAGGAACGAAACTAGTAACTAAAAGAAATCGTTTTTTCAACGCCCAACAAGAGCAATCGTTTCAAATATCTCAGCCCGGGGCTACTCCCCTTGATTTAACAGTATTTCGCAACAACTCAAAACACTGCGTAGCAGAGTCGGACTAGCTGGTAGTTAAGCTGCTTTTTAAAAACATTGCTTACTGAAGCTGTGACGTATATAAAAGTTGGGCCCAAGACAAATGAGTTCAGCTGATATCTCGGATGACATAGGTTTGAAACAAATAGAATTACTTGGAAAAGCTGGGATAGCTGATTTTAATCTTAGTATTTCGAATGACGATTGCGACCATTACATAGATTACTTTGGTATTTTCGTGTTTGTTAGGCCAAAAAAGCACAAAAGCTTTTACAAGATAGCCGAAAGTATAAAAATATTTTTGGTGTGTTTGTCGAAAATAATATCATTACCTTTTGCAATCGCTCTCAGTTTTGTAGTGACAATTTTCCAATACTTTCCCTACTTAGCCCCACGCACACATATCTGATGTACATCAAGGATAAAAACGACTTACTAGTTTCCTGTGATAGCAGGCATGTTGCTTGCAGCAATCGGTTAGTTTGTGAGAAAGATTGGGAAATCCCGGTAAGTGGTAGAAGTTATATGGGCAGTAAAACTGAGTTAGACTTGAGGGTGATGCCGGAAATAAGCCGGTAAAAATAGGAATCCCAGTGCCAAAGCCTGGAAACTGAGGATAATTTCGGAGTGAATTGAATGGAGATCCGATTCCTGAAGATGCTGCACTGGTAATGATAGCTAGATCAGACAATATCGGTACGAAAGCCAAAATGTTTGGGCAGCAATCTCCTCTAGGACATTGAAGGTATATAGAAGCAGCTGTTGTGTTGTTTTTTGGGCATCGGCAGGGCAAGCGTTTATAAATAGAAGGACGGAACGTAAAGTCGTTGACCTGAAAATAACAACACACAATAAAACTAATTAATTACAATGAACTTTTGCATTCACTCAAACGTTTTTTGGTGTTATAATAGCAAGATCAGACGATTGTTCGCAGCAGGGATACAACCGTGCATTTACTTTTAATTGCCGTTTTGTTTCACTACTGTAGTTTATTTTTAGAAAGACAGCTCTTTTTAAATTCTTTTTCAAGAACCCGGTACAGACTGTCTACGTAGGACTGATTTAAAGATGGTCGGCAAAACAGTGAAGGAAACTCACAATGCATTTGAAACCAACAATGCCCAGACACATTTTTTGTGTAACTGCAGTAGAAGCCATATATGCAAAAGACTTCACCTCACGTCGAATATAAAAAACTTCCCTCTGGGCTTCATTCTTTACATTTGTGATGATAGAACAAAATCAATCAAAATTACAATGGACTAAACAAATGAAAGCTTTCATACAGAATGTACATCAAAGTTACAAATAATGCAACGAAACAACAAAAGTACATTGTGAGTCGATTTGATTAAAAGTTGTGAACCATGTAAATCGTTCAAGGATCACTTACTGGTTGGCAAGTTGTTTCTTGCATGGTTTCAGCGTACAACTCCGGGTACAGTTCATAAGGCGGGAAAGGTCCAGGAACCAAAAAGTTCGTGTTGGGATAGTTGCACTCATTTATTTTGTCGTCGTAACAACATCCTCGCAGTTGGCATTCTAGTTTCGATATGTCTGCATGTTAAACATAAGTATATTACTTGAAGGCTTTAGCTGTATAAAGAGTGCGTCTTCCTAAGCAGTAGTGTGGCAGAACCTCCACGAGAGAGCATGATCGGTTTGAGAAAAGCAGGGATAGTCAAGTTCCAAGGATATTTGGCGAAGCCGTGCGCTCCAGATTATAGACCAGTGGTTTTCAACCTTTGTTATGCAGGGACCCATTTTGAAACCCAATTTAACCTAACGATCCCCTTCCGAAAATTTCCATTCAGGCATATGTAATGCAGTTGTGTTTGCACATTAGAAAATCACAGTGACTAATGTTGAACAAAGACTGATTTATTAAATTCATGCACATGGCAGCATTAGAGAGAATGACCCGTGCCGTATACAAGTCACTCCACAGCACAACGCATTGAAAAATAGAATAGCTTCCAAGTTAGCTACCGGATTAGGATATCTAATTTACAAACACAGCATATTTTTACGTCACAAAGTTATTCGTGCGTTGCCAAACGCAACATTACTCTGCACTGTAATGGTCATAATCACACTCAAAATTTTGTAATGGTCATAATCACATTTAAAACAATTTTGAATGAAAAAGTAGGCCATCATTTTTGCCAGGTGATCTTATCACTTTCGCTGCGACAAAAATGGTTAGATATAAGATATTTAAAATACAGAAACTATGAATGTTTATATCAGAAGCTCTCGCGACTCCTAGAAAAAAGGCAAACGACCCCCACAGGGGTCACGACCATGGGCATCGGAAGAATTTTTTCCAGGGGAGGCACTGGGGGTTTTTCCAAAATTTTTCCAGGGGGACCAAAAGTGGTGAAATTTGTTTTTTCTCACTCAAAGCTAAAAAAGCAACCATTTTTGCTGAAAATTTCAAAATCCAGGGGAGCCTTGGCCCACTCGCCCCTCCTTCCTACACCCATGGTCGCGACAACCAGGTTAAAAACCACTGCTATAGACATATGTTTCCCAATCGGAGACGGAATTTAGAGCTGCAGAAAATCTACTTTTACATCTCTGAAATGGATGAACGGTCGGTAAACACTTCGAGTACCTGATATCAAATTCAACGCAGAGGTTGCTTTTGGCAATGACACTCAGAAAGACTGAAAACGTGACCAAACCAGTGCAGACGCCTTGTTCTATGATGGCTAAACCAGAAGCTATACCCAATGCGCTGCAAAAAGAACGTACTGCTTACCTTGTCTCTACTGATGACGGCGCAAATATTGCGGAGCCATCGCATGTGTTTTCCTAAATCTAAAGTGTCTATCTAGAATAGGCTCATTGACAAAGTTTTTTTCCTACTTGTCGGTGTAAAGTATCATAAGCTTCAAAATACCTTGTTGCGGAGATGACAAGGTTTAACAAACATACTGATAAACGATATTTTCGCAAAGATAAACTTTTGCAGTTAGTGGTTGCGACTTTACAAAAATTATGGGAATTAGCCCATTTTTATCATAACAGTCTAAGTTCAGAGTTTTTTTCTATTTTTTATTGGTCAAGTATAAAAATTATTGCAACTTTAGCAAAATGCAGACATTTTAATATTACGTTTGTGGAGAGTAAACACATTTTCTGAAGGCTTAGTCATACAATTTTGAAAAGGGTTATGCAACGTTTATCAAGGTGTAGTTTTAATTTCATAAAAATTTTTTTGACCATCAGCGTTGCTAAAGTGCCCAAATATTACCTTGAAATTGCTGCCGATAGTGATTGTGTTACCCTAATGCAGCCGAAACGTTTTGCCAAGGGGCAACTTCACCACACGGTGTGCAGTGTGTTTGCATGTGCTTTGGCACACAGCAGCAAAAGAGCTTCAACACACTTTGTTCCGGTAAGTTACCTGTACACTCTATTACAAAAAAGTTTGTCTTGATTTTCTCCAAGTGCTACGTGAAACATTGTTGAATAATATCAAAGTAAGTCAGTTCAATGAGACAAACGTTCAATTACTGCTTCCTCTGTACATAGCATGCATGCCAAACATGATTTTAACATTGGCTTAAAATAAAAAAGATATCTGATTGTACGCAACGGGATGCCGTTTGTACACAAAAAAAGCAACAGAAAAAAAATTGGAAGCCTTGTAACGTCGCACAATAGTCGGCAACGTGACAAATAGCTTTCCTTTAAATTTCTACAAAGGCAGCTCTTCTCAAGTTGCACTGTCGTATGCCTGTTTCTCGAGTCATCGCGAAGACCTCGAACAATTGCAGTGCATTGCTGTTTGAAATTCTGCCGTTTTTTTGGTACAATGAAGTGAAAAAAGAGGTTACATTTTTTAGTTTGTCGGTCTTTTCAGTGGAATTGTATTTAGGTAAAATCATTCGTTGTTGCGTTCATATGCGTCGGAAGGGGTGGCAGGGGGGACTTGACCCCCATGATTTTGAAAATTTCAGCAAAACAAGGTTGTTTTCTTAGATTCGTGTGGGAAAGAACAAATTTCACAACTTTTGGCCCCCCTTAGAAAAATTTTGGAAAAGTCCCCTTGTGGTCCTCCCTTGGAAAAAATCTTTCCGATGCCCATGGTTTGGTTACAATGTTTCTCATGAGTCAAATTTAACTGTTTGGCAATAATAGAGCCTCCTGATTACAACACAAACTACATTAATTAGAAACCATACCTCTCCAACCACATTTCTTTGCTTTGAAGAACGGAAGATTAGTCAAGCTCGTTAACTTGCAAATAATTTGATTTTGGTAGTTAATTGCTGCATCAAAAAGTTGTTGAAATATTTTTACAACTGCCTCTTGAAAAAAGGGATTCCACGGTTTTATGGATTTGGCAATGTGCCTGTAAAAAAGACATCTCTTAAGTACATTTTTTATACGTTTACAGAACACCCAGAAATATTTTAAAAATCATTTTTAATGAAGTTTAATAGTAAACTTTCCTTTCATTTAAAAATCTACAATTCTGCTGGCGGACCATAACTTCTACGCGAGATTTTTTCCCCAAAGCCGAGATTTTTTCCCCAAATCCTTACCAATATCTCGAAGATGTGGGTCCATGATGACAAACCGGGGCTCCTCCCATAAACCTGGGTCCAAATACATACTTGAAGATGAATAAATCTTTGTCGAAACAGCATCGCGGATCAGAAAGACAGGCCAATGGATTGGTCTCCGCTCCGGGAACGTGATCTGCGCATCGCGTTCTACAGAAATTGCAAACTTGAGCATATATTTCGAGGTGGTATGTGTTCTTGCATGCATTTGCCTTACCTGTGACACATTGGGACATTGACTGGACAAGCCGGAAAATCCAGAACAAAACCAACAAGAGACTGTGGAGCAAAGGAGAGCGCCCTGCTGCTGATTTCTTCTCTGACATGCTGAAAACAATTTGTCTGTACAGCAGAATGTTGTAAAAGCAAAAATTTTATCAGTGCAATTCAGTTTCGCTATACCCGCTTTGGACATCTCCGCTTGTGCTGTGGGCCACGCAGCTGCTTTAGCAGTAAATGCTGCATTGCTGGCGAGTAAGACGCTGCACCGCGCGTGAACCGTATCCTTACACCCACCAGTTAGCGCCGAGCACGAGGCTCGACTGGTCGCAAGTACCGCTTTTCAAGTCTTCGGTATGAACGACTGGGTTGGAAAGCAGCGAATCGGCTTTGGTGGCGCGTGTTCAACCAACTGTACCACTTCACCGGTAAATTTTATCAATTAAAACCTTTATTAAAGAACGCAACACGTACAGATAAAAAATGTGAAGTTGTAGAGATTGCTGTTTAGGTAACTGCTATTGCGTACGATTACAGAGGTGCATTATAGCTGAGGGTTCAACCTATAGTTGTATTAATAACGTTGGTCAGTCACTCAACTAAACGAAATTCACCCCAACTCGCAAACGTCAAATCAGAGCAATGCATCGTAAAACAGTTCAGCATGGAATTACGTCGAAAAAAGCGCTGAGGGCTTGCAGAAGCGACTGGAAACCGGGACCAATCTCCGTCATATAGGTTAACAACTAATAAAAAATTCCTGAAGTCACGCATCAGAAGCGCGTGAAGTACTTTAGGACGTCTACAACCAATACAAAGTAAAAGGACGTTTCAGACTTAATACAAACACTCATTAATTGATAAAAAATAATTTTTGTATCTGAAGAATAGTTTTACTGAAAAACCTATGACAGCAGTAAAAGAACAAAACATGATGCAGTTTTTAGGCGAAAAAACTAATGGGATTGCAAACGTGGTACAAGTACCTCAAGCACCTTTGCGTATGCTTTAGAACAAGTGAAAAAACGCTGAAAGAAGAAAAAATGAAAAATTCTGATAACAGGCGCGAAGAAGCAGGAGGTGTTGTACATCATGTGACGCTTGAGGATTAGTACTCCTCGAAATCGCGTGTCCACATTGTAGTTTACAAGCAAAAGTGTGCTGCACACACAAAAGGTGGAGCAGTTGCTGGAGTTTCACTCACGTTTACATTCTCAAATCAATAATGATTCACTAGTCTGCAGCACTTTTGTCGCTTTACTTTCCAGGATATTGGATTCGTCAACATCAACTCTAATCAGTTTTCCTTGAAATTGCGTGGTTATTGTAGCCACCTTTGGTAGCGACATGCGATCCAAAATTTGGACATGCCACTCAAGAAGACTCAGCCTAACAGTTATGCACAAGACACAACGTCAAGGTCACCAAAACAAAACTAGGGACCTGAGCTTCGCAAAAAGACACGTCTTCGGCTGGCATTTTCCTGCTAACGTTAAACGTCGGAGATAACTGACAAGAAAGAGAAGCACGAATAAAACTGGGTCAACAAGGTGCGTCCTCTAGATGTCGATCACGAAACGCAGGGCTAGCGGCGGTGTAGAGATCAACTGGGTTCAAATTTGCTCAAACGCTCAACCACTCAATCCGCTGTAAAAGACAAATTGGCTAATTGGCACGTTGTCAAAGTTTACTTTGGTTATTGTCATGTCATTGCCTCTGATCGTACACAGCAGAAAAATCAAAACACTGGCAAACGCAGTGATACCTCCTTTGCTTTCATGTTGTACATATCACACCGCAAATGTTGTGTCGCAGGTACAACAGTTGCTTTAGGTGAAGTACCACAGAAAAACAGATAGTTAGTAATGCGTATTGCATGAATGAAACTTGAGCTTTAATAAACAGTAAAAGTTTTTTTCGAATCTTCTAATGTGATTAGATGCTTTTAAAGCTTGCCGACAATTATGAAATCGTTTGGACACGTATTAGATCTCAGAAAATAATTAAAAGCTAAGTGAGAATAAAGCGCAATTTTAACTTGATCAAAAGAAAAACATCCCTTCCGACAGCAACTAAACAGTGACAGGAAGCGATTAAAGGCACATTGTTGCTATTAGTGTTTCCAACCCGAGTTTTCCCGAACCCGAAACCTGTTTTTTTGACTATTTTCTACTACCCGAAACCCGTTTTTTTTAACTACTAAACCCGGGTATTTTAAAAAACCTGGAATTGCTATTGCATTCAAATATTAGTAAATCTGATAACAGTAAAGTTGCAGATTGGCGCGTGCAACGGCCAAATTAGCACGTTTGAACTTTCAACTATTATCTTGAGGCACGAGGTGCCGGTTTTGCTCGGTGACCATCGTACATTCGTTGGTGATCCGTTTATATTTTCGTTCTATTAACCTATTTAGACGAAGCGTGAGGTGATTTGGCACATACTAAGTGTCTACGCGAAATTTAGTTTTTTCGCTAACCTAATTAAATAACTACCACGTGAGGTAATTCTTCAAAGGTATGCCGTAGTTTGCTAGTTACTAGTTAGTTCATTTAAAAGTTGTTACATGTTAGTTCATACACAAGCTGTGATTCTTTGCAAAATCGCTTTGCTCCTTTTCAGTTTGCAATAATTTTCTACAAAACATTTGGCTTTTCTTCAGAAGCGACTTTAAGTAGATTTTTAATCACACGCATTCAGTTTGAAGACGTTAGTAATCAACGAAAAGGAGAAGCTCAGAGCCATTTCTTATAAAACAACGCTCAACCAACAACAAAGCGCAATTCGTGTCCCGTGAGACAAACGTAGGTGGTTCAAACACCGAAAGTTTAATCAACCATTTGAAATTAAGGCACAAAATCCACGTAATCCTTGAGAGCGAAGACCACAAAACTATTCCGGAACAGGAAGAGATCCGATCACAAATTGTGAAGGAAATGAGTCTTTTTGAGGCTACAGAGAAGAGGTCAAATAACCTAAAAAAAACTGTTCCAAGCCTTAAATACAATCAAGCCCAAATCAGTGGAACTAGAAAGGGCTTTTTCAGCCACGGACTATTTGTCACAAAATTCAGAAACAGACTGAATGATGAAAGTGTGCTTTGATTGTTATCCGTCAGTACTATAAACATCATTGAAAAACTGTGCCAAGTTAAATAATAATTCGCTAATAAATTGTGCAGTGACCAGCAGTAGTAATTTCACAATGATATTGAGTTTTATCGATCAAAATCGCATTCATTTCAAAACCCGAAAAAAACGGGTTTTCCCGAGTTTCTTGTCTCAGCTACCCAAAACCCGGGTTTTAAAATTTTGCCCCGAATTGGAAACACTAGTTGCTATTAAAAAAAAACTGTGATTGCGGCAGCTTTATGCAAATGCAATTGCGCATTGCTTTTAAACTATAATAGGTGTATTTTTAAACATCGACTCTTAAACTAGTCTTTACTCGATTCCATCTTAATCGGTACATATGTCTCAGCACGTTTATTTATTTTAAATTATTGAGCAATCGAAACGGCATCGAATCATATTTGTGAAACTGGCATCTTATACTAAAATGCACAGTTNATAGTTGATTAATGTTTCTCACTGAGTAATAATGATTGGGTTTTTATAGTTTTCAATAAGCAGAAGTTTAGTATTAATTCAGTTTCGTTACAAGAAAAACTTCCATACATCTTTAGCCAAGTTCTCTGGGAAGGCATCACAAGCAAAACAACTCGGGCGGTTTTATGCTGGATTGACATTTTTTAAAGACCAAAGCTTTGTTGTCACAAGAATTTAGTTGATATGCAGTAACCCACATTGAAACAAGGGTAATTGTAGACAAATGTGTTAGCCAATAAAACAAGTTATTTGTATTGAGACTGATGGCGCTATTTCGCTTACTTTATCCATTTGTGCATCCATATTAATCGCATATTGCTTGACTGGCTCGAAGCTACGAGGTTGAACTATCCTGCGCCTTTGTATTTCATTTTGAGCTTGCGACAGTTGATACTTGTGACCTAGAAAACATTGAATTTTAAGTGCATATTGAAACTCTTCAATTGCAAGATTACTGCTATATTCTTCACATCAGGTATAGGTTTATTGGAGTCATCACAAGTATGTCATTTCCAAAAAACAAAAAAACACAAAACACAAAGAAGCCATACTTAATTATGTGTTGGTATGCAGAAAACCGCTGAATTGCATTAAATATGTCCACTAATCATAACGTTTTCTTGATCCTTTAAAAAAATCATGGTTTTACTTCAAAACTGATTCGTCGAATAATTTACACAAAACCGCTCTTTCAAACACGACTGCGAGTCATTTTGAGTCATTCGTTGTATCTGAATCAAGTCGTGCTATTTCGAAAAACAATTCTAGTCTAGCCACTCGCTTCAAAAAATATTTGCATGTTTGTTTTAAGCAAGTGCTATCTCTTTACCGCCCCCACAAGCTACAATTGTTGCTTTTGAAGACGTTTGAGGCCATTACTTCCTAACCACTGAAAGTAGCTCGGCATGCAAGTCATTGCCAGAAAGGTATCACAGCGACGCATTATTTAAGGTATTTTGTGCGTACCTGTGACGCCAGTGTGACATACTTTTAGGGTAAAATCATCTTTCTTTCGAGTATCAAAAAAATCGTTGTTTTACTCACATGGCTTTAGAGCGAAAATAAAACAGTTGGGAAAAACGGTTCTAAAGAGAAACATGACAGTGATGACCATAACTTGAAGAAAATAATTGCGGAAAAAAATTAACTTTCCTTTTGGGGCGAAAAAAGGTAGAAAACGCCAAGTTTAGAGGGTATTATTATCTTTTTGTACTTTGAGGGACTATTGCTCCTCTTAAAAGCATAGGGCACATATGAAAATCAAGGAATAGGTTGCCATCAGGATCTTCCAACATCCTGCCATGATTCAAGCGAAAATATTAAGAGGATAACTTTTGACACAACTTGACAAAATTTCTTCAAAATTTTCTGCTTCTTTTTTTGTTATTTTCTTTGCGTTCTTTTTCGTGGTGCATTCTAAAAACGTTTATTGGCAAAGAGTAAGGCGTAAAAACAAAAAATAAGATTTTTTAGATTTAGAAAAAACTTTGTTGTTTACGTGATAGATAATAACTTTTATCAACGGCTAAAACTCTAACAGAAACCCTTTTAAACAACTTACACTCCTTTGTAAGCGCCAACACGCTAAACAGGTTTTTCATAAATTTGGAGCTTTTCTGCTTTTGTAAAGATTAATTTGAGAATCATTTTACCGTTATCAAGTTCACATTTGTAACTAAGCCCAACCGTGCTGGAACTTTTTGTTTATTTGAAAATGCTTTCAACTGCCTAAAACAAATCAGTGAAAAGCTTCTTAGTGACTGGCTGTGTTAAACATACGCAACTTAAATTAGAGAACGACACTGGAATCAGAAAGCAAAAAATGTTAAAAAGTTAATAAATTTAATCTATTTGCCATTATTCGTCTCCTAGAAAGTTTCGTTCAACCGCCGTAGAACGAAAAAAAAATAAAAAATAGAAACATTTTTACCTTGTACGTTGAAGTAACAATGAGGGGCAGAGCTGGCGTCAAAACAGCAAAGACGTTCTTTCAAACATGTATTCGCGTCCTGCGTGTCTTGGAGAAGGCAAGGCATTTTCCGCTTCTTCTGCCAAAGCGGTATTTTGGGGCAATTTCTAATCCGCGGGTCTAAGCAAAGAAAAAACAAGTGAGTTCCTGTTGAGTTATAAAAGAAGTTTTGCTTATTTGAAATAGTCGTAATTCGGTAGTTGAAAAATGAGTCTTACTATCAGACTGCCACTTTTGTGTTAGCCATGAACTAGTTCTCATTCTGTCGCTGCTACATAAAATGCCTTTTTTAAAAAATGGTTTTGTATTATAAACACAGGGTTTTTCAAGGTGTTTTAGGGACCCGATCTGGGTCCTTAGAATTGAAAATCGGGTCCCAAGAATCAGAGAAATCGGGTCCCTACAGGTCCATACTGGGTACCTAACATTTTCTTTAAAAAAAAACTTGATATACAGATAATTTTTTCGGGCACGACATGATTTTTGCAATAATTGACAACAAAGTTGACCAGTTGATTAGACATGGAAAATGCACCTGGTTTATTGAACCAAGCCACATTAAAATCGTAACACCAAACTTGAAAACGTCACAAAACCCTTTACATCCCGCACCGTCACTTTAGTGGCCGGCAAACATATGAGCGACCATAACTTATGAACGGAATGAGCTAGGACGACACCGAAGGTATCATTGGATCCGTATGACGTGCCTGCACATTGTGAGATACGTCGACCCCACCTGTGACGTCATTGTGATGTCATTTCCGTTGGAAAACCGCTTTTCGCGTAGGCTAGAAAACCGAGATGCGTCCATTCAATAGGCTACAGAGCCTAAACCAACCACGTTGGAAACAAACTTTCCACACAAAAAATGTTTGGGAAGTCTTTAACTTTGCAATGATGATCAAAAAAGTTGACACTTCCTCTCTTGGGGGGTGCCCAGGGGGCAAAAACCTCAGACTTCGGGGCTATTTTGAGGTTCAAGCCACTTATCTGCCAGTCGGTAGGCACGAACCCCACCAAACTTGCAGAAAAGGTGTATTTTGGTATTTTACAACAAAATACCAACTTTCAAGCCAACATTTTGGCACGAACATTTTATTTGGGCAAAACAGATAGATCTCCACTAGGTGGCTGAGAACTTTTCAGGCTCCATTTTTGGCCTTAACTTGCCAAGCAGTTATGCTAGCAGCTTTCCCAAGGTCTCTGTGGCTTCAGTACAGCTTCCTGAGCATTTTAAGCCATTTAACGCCTCACTAATACCACTGTGGGGTTCTCTAGGCCTAGAACTGTGATCTTCAAGCCAATTTTTCTTTCCCCCCCAAAACAGCCCAAATCGAGTTTTTTCGAACCGAACACGTTTTCGAGTATACCGGCCCTCGGCGAACTCAAAAAAACGCGCGAAAAAGCTAGACTGGATGCGGAGTGCGTTTTTTCGCATTTACTGCGGATTTTGCTGAAATTTCAGTGCGACAAAAGCACAGATATGGATTTTTCTGAAAAATTTCAAATGTAAAGGTATGTTTTTGTCATTCTCAATCGATTATATGCTGTTTTGTGGATCCAGGGATGTTTTCACTGGCTTTCTAGCCCATTTCTTTCAGGAGTTATGGATGATTAAATGTTTGCCTAGTGGCTGGCGCGGATGGTTTCAAAATTGTTTTTGACTCAGTTTGATTGAAAACGCGGATTGGTGTTCAATACCTTTATCTGTTTTTTTTCAGCAAGTGGTCAATACTCCAGCAATCATTCAACTTACCAGATTCCGCGGCAAAGTACAAATTACCTACGACTACCATCCACCAAAACGCAGCTACCTTCATCTTGATCTAAAGCAGTGAAAAACAGAACTCAATGTTAAGCCAACAACCAAGCAAAATATGCTTTTTAATTAATGTTGCTGAATAGATTTTTCATCAATGCTAGTTTCCCATTTCAGCTTCGCAGCAACGCACAATATGGCTTGCCGGGACTTGAAGCCGCAGAAACAAGCATTTTTACCATGCCACCATGACTGCAGTTTACACCATAAAATGCGAGAATGTAGATAACAAATTTAAATCATGCTTGGAAATTTTCATAACAAACATAAATCATACTATATCAGTCTTAAAATCAAGCAAATTAATTTTAAATCAATCTTGAAATGTAAAACTTTCCAAAAAATGTAAATCTAATCAACAGGCAGAATTAGTTCTAAGCGTTCTTGTTAGCGCGCCATTAAATTCTTTCTACGGTCTAGTAAACCTCACTGACTGCAATTCACCTGCTGCGTACAAGAATGCACTTTTATTGAAATACAGTACTGACTAGTAAGCTAAAAAAAAAAGGTTATAGGCAGCAGGCGATGCAACAAACGCGAAGTTCAACTTTTGTAGACACTAGATTTTTTTAAAACCTGAATCAAGAATTCTTAGTTTGGAATTAGGAAATATTCTTAAAGTGCATATTGATTAGTCACACCATCGTAGATGACTAACGTATCTTTTATTCTTTACACGTGCTGTTTTAAGGGTATATTTTATCATGTACCAATCACCTTATTGCTAATTAAAACCAGCTACTAATTAATTCACGCTGAAATTGGTCACATCGATGTTGCATTACAAACAATTTGTCAAACGAGTTCAGAAAAGCGATTTTTTGGTTTATTTTTGTCAGGAGCTGTTATGGTTTCTCTTTCCGGTCGGGCACGCTTTAATAGTGACTCAGGTTTCAAAATCTACCATAAAGCTAGTACCTCCATACAAATCGCAAATGAAGTTTTGCACATTGAAACAATTCACGTCTATTGCGAGTTCTTCTATAAGCTTGGTCTATCTTTGACCAAGCACCAGGCTGTTCTGTAGTCGTCTGAGATGCACTATAAAATAGCAAAAATAACTAATTAATATTAACTTCCAGGATTCAGCCATTTTTTAAAATCCTTAGGTAAATGTGCTGTTGCGCAGCACATTCCATGTATAAAAGTTCAAAAATCTGTGCCCAATGCGAACAGATCGTGGTGTTATCACTTAACGTTTAAACGCACTGTCCTTGTCCAGCAAGTACTATTATTAACATTTCTGTTGAACATGAACCCATTACCATTTGCTATCCCTGCCTCGAGCAAGACCTTAGACTTTTACAGCGACGACAGTGCATGCACGAACACGTAGCAGCCTTCAATTTTTGTTTTGTCGACGGCTTGCGAACTTTAACACCGCAAGATGGGTCGTCCATTATTATATGAAGACACGCATAATTGCATTGGTTTCATCACGCATCAACTTTACCTCAGATTTTTGATACAAGTGCACAGCTCGATTCGAAAGAACTCAAATTACTTCTGCTTTCCAGGAACATCTTATCCTTTGCACGACCGTTTCCATTTAAAAATTGATCCATGCAAACTTCTAAAACAAAACAATTATACGAAATATCGAAGCGATGGAACATTTATCTTCTGCATAGAGGATTGTGATTTTGCTGCAACTGTAATGTTTCAATACGTTTGCCATTCACGTCTTCAGGGAAAAGTGAAAATAACGGCCTTCATGTGTAAAATTTGATTTGTTCGTAACGTGCGGACTTTGCTTATCACAAAGTTAAAATTCAGTACTATCTCTGTTTAAGGCAGTTTATATGGGGTTGACAAAACGCCAACTCTTGCTCGGCCATTAATATGGGCTATAGGAGGGGTGCCCAACGTGGCCACCATAGCTTCGAAAAGTCATGCGAGCGATTAGACTGAGGTAAAAGATGATATTTGTGTTTGGCTTAAATCACCATGATTCGGTTTTATGTCCTAGTAATTTGAATCACCATGTTTATTTAAATGCGGTTAACTGTTGTCAGATACTAGTAAAAAAGTAAAAGAAGTGACCTGCCGCTGTTTGTCTGTTTGATTTAACGACATTTTGCTTGACAAAATTTAAGTTTGATTACAATGCTATCAGTGATTTGAACATGTATGGTACAGGCATGGGCGCAATTTTGTTGTAAAATGTGAGGGGGACAGCTTGGTATGAAACCAATATAGTCTTCGGGTCGATGCAGAAATGACGTTTTATATATGCAGATTCACAATCTTATTTCTAGAGGTGTTTTGAGAGCAACGCTAATCACGCTTTGTTTTGTCCTTGCAGATGATTTGCATAATAATATACTTAGATTTGTTGCTGCACGCGGTACTGTAGTTCAGCGCGTGCGCCACTTATCTTGTAGAACTTTGCAATCCTATAACTCGCCAGGCGATTGAGCTAGAGAGCTGTTCAAACCCTCTACGGATTCAGCAAGTCTTGTAGTCAAAATCGAAAAAA
>JGI24158J21664_10005462_pt1 | contig 16614 bp, 30 predicted proteins | sample Ectturendosymbi3_FD_21664 | JGI IMG/M metagenome (IMG submission 21664)
TAATACAACCTCATCAATATTTGTTGCTTTTAATTGTGCATCTTTTAAAGCATTATCAACAGGTATTTGGCATCTTGATATTAAATCCCGACAAAAACTTTCAAATTGAGCACGTGTTATATTTTTTTCTAAGTGTTTTGGTCCAGTATCAGTAGATGTAATAAAAGGTAAATTAATATCTGTTTGAGATAAAGTAGATAATTCCATTTTTGCTTTTTCTGCTGCTTCTGTTAGCCTCTGTAAAGCCTGCCTATCTTTACTTAAATCTATTCCTTCATCATTTTTAAATTCTTTTACTAGCCATTCAACTATTTTTTGATCAAAATCATCTCCACCTAAATGTGTATCTCCTGATGTAGATAGTACTTCAAATACACCATCACCTACCTCTAAGATCGAAACATCAAATGTCCCCCCTCCTAAATCAAAGACTAAAATAGTTTCATTATTCTTTTTGTCAAGACCATACGAAAGAGAAGCAGCTGTTGGTTCATTAATAATTCTTAAAACGTCTAAACCTGCTATTTGGCCTGCGTCTTTAGTTGCTTGTCTTTGTGAATCATTAAAATAAGCAGGTACTGTAATAACCGCTTGTGAGACAGATTGACCTAAATAAGCACTAGCATCCTCAACTAATTTTCTTAAAACTTGTGCAGAAATTTCTTCTGGAGCAAAATTTTTATCTAGTGCTGGACATTCTAATTTTACATTAATATTATTATCTGTTGTAATATCGTAAGATAACTGCTTAAGCTCATTATTCATTTCATCATATTTCCTTCCAATAAAACGCTTAACTGAATAAAAGGTATTCTCTGGATTCATTACTGCTTGCCTTTTAGCAATATTACCAACTAATTTATCTTTCTTTTTAGTATAAGCTACTACAGATGGAGTTGTTCTTAAACCTTCTTTATTAGCAATGACAGTAGGCTTACCTGCTTCCATTACAGCAACAACAGAATTCGTTGTACCCAAGTCAATTCCAACTACTTTTGTCATAACAAAATTCCTTCTATAAAACAATCTAAAAAATTTTTCAATATCATATATTTTTATATTGCAATAAATAAGTAAAATAATAAAGTAGTAATTACCGAATAAATATATTTTACTTATGATTTTTATGGAACTTGAAAATTATATAAAATTACAAGATAATATAAATACTGCATAATAAAATGCAAAAAATATAAAAATGATAATAAGTATAGGAGATAAATAATTCATGTCATCAATAGGTATGTTTGGCAAAAAAATAGGAATGACTCAAATATTTGATGATGAAGGTAAAACTATTCCTGTAACAATTGTGCAAGTTGGACCATGTACAATTACTAATATTGAATATTCTAATACAAAAGAATATTCAAATATCCAGATAGGTTATGAGTATATAAATCCTCATAAATTAACCAAATCTAAAATTGGGAATTTTTATAAATCTAAAACACCCTGTTTTAAATATTTAAAACAATATACAAAGAAGATAGATAAAAATCATATGAAAATAGGAAAAATATTAACAGTAAAGGAACTAAAAATAGGTAACTTAATAAATGTTTCAGCTAATAGTATTGGTAAAGGATTTACCGGATATCAAAAAAGACATAATTTTAGTAGGGGACCCATGTCACATGGTTCAAAAAACCACAGGCAACCTGGTTCTATTGGTGCAGGTACAACACCAGGAAGAGTATTCCCAAATAAAAAAATGTCAGGAAGAATGGGTGGTAATAAAGTAACTATGAAAAATTTACAAATCATAAAAACTTATACAGAAACAAATACAGCATTAATTAAAGGCTGTGTTCCAGGCAAGAAAGGTAATTTATTATATTTATATAAAAAATAAAATAAACATGACACAAGAAAAAATTACAAATTCTACTGAAGTTAATAATAATAATCAACAAACTATATTTAACACTCTAAGTACTTATAATGATTATGATAAACAAATGTATATTATACATAGAGTATTGAAACAACAACTAAATAATAATAGACAGAGGAGTGCTCATACAAAAACCCGTAGTGAGGTTAAAGGAGGAGGGAAAAAGCCATGGAAACAAAAGGGTACAGGAAGAGCAAGAGCTGGTTCTACAAGATCTCCACTATGGAGAGGTGGAGGAGTAATATTTGGACCAAGAGTAAGAAATTATGCTAAAAAAATTAATAAGAAAGAAAAAAGATTAGCTATTAAACTATTAATTTATAATAAATTAAAAAATATAACTATAGTAAATAATTTATTTGAGAATTTACATGAACCTAGTACGAAAGTAGCAGTATCTACATTAGAACAATTTGGAATTCAACAAAAAAAAAGTAAAACCTTAAAAACTCTATTAATAACAACAAATAGTAACTATACTTTATATCTATCTATACGTAATTTATATAACGTAGAATTAGCTACAGTAAATAATATTAATATGTTTTCTTTAATAAAAGCTGATAAAATTTTAATTACATCTGAAGCACTAAAAAAAATTCAAACAAAATATGAAAAATAATACATTACTAAATATAATTAAATATCCAATTATAACAGATAAAACTACTAAAGTGATTGAAGATAACATTTACTATTTTGCTGTTGATAAAAAAGCTAATAAAATTCAGATTAAAAGAGCCATAGAATATACATTTAATGTAAAAGTAAACAAAATTAACACTTTAAAACAAGCAAAAAAATCAAAAACGATAGGAAGATTTAAAGGCTATGTCAGTCAACATAAAAAAGCAATTGTACATTTAGATAATAAATCTAAAATTGATTTATTTGAAGAAAATTAGTCTTTCATATATAATTTTTATAATCTTACTTAATTATAATTATGGCTATACGTCTTTATAAAGCATATACACCAGGCACAAGAAATAGAACAGTTTCTACATTCGGAGAAATTACAGCAAAAAAACCATACAAATCATTATTACAAAAATATCATTGTAAAAAAGGAAGAAATAATAGAGGTATTATTACTTCTAATCATCGGGGCGGTGGACATAAAAGAAAATATAGAATTATAGATTTTAAAAGAAATAAACTTAATATTGTAGGAACTGTTAGTAGCATAGAATATGACCCAAACAGAAATGCTAGAATAGCACTACTAAATTATCAAGATGGAGAAAAAAGATATATTTTACATCCAAGATCACTAGCATTAGGTAATTCTGTGATATCAGGACCAAATGTTCCCATTGAAGTTGGCAATGCACTGCCTTTAGAGAAAATACCTTTAGGGACAGCTGTGCATAATATCGAAATTAAACCTAATCAAGGTGGACAAATTGTACGAGCTGCTGGTACCTACGCTCAAATAGTTGCAAAAGAAGGTAATTTTATTACATTAAAATTACCTTCAAGTGAAGTAAGAATAATAAATAAAAACTGCTATGCTACTATTGGACAAGTTGGTAATATTGATTCAAGTAATATTACGATAGGAAAAGCAGGTAGAAATAGATGGTTAGGCAAAAGGCCTCATGTGAGAGGAGTTGTTATGAATCCTATAGACCATCCACATGGAGGTGGAGAGGGGCGCGCTCCTGTTGGTCGACCTCACCCCGTAACACCTTCAGGTAAACCAGCATTAGGACAAAAAACAAGAAATAAAAAAAAATATAGTAATAAATATATTCTTAGACGCCGCAAGTAAATTTAAAATTATCAATCTAATTATTATTTATATTATTATGTCAAGATCATTAAAAAAAGGTCCTTATATCGAGTATAAACTTTTTCAAAAAGTTCTAAAAATGAATGAGACAAAACAAAAAGTTACAATAAAAACTTGGTCAAGGTCATCGACTATTATGCCTAATATGGTTGGTCATACTATAGCTGTGCATAATGGAAGACAGCATTTTCCAGTATTTATTTCTGATCAAATGGTTGGACATAAATTGGGAGAATTTGTACCAACTAGAACATTTAGAAGTCATATTAAAAGTGATAGGAAAACTAGAAAATAATAATCAATATGTCTATAATAAATAAAAATTCCATATCAACTGGAAAGTACTTAAAAATTTCAACACATAAAGCAAGAAGAGTACTCCAGCAAATTCAAGGAAAACAATATAATGAAGCTATACTACTTTTAGAGTTCATGCCTTATAAAGCATGTAAAAGTATAAATAAAATATTAAAATCTGCATATAATAATATTAAACAAAATAATAATGATAACTTAGATAAAAACCAATTAATAATAAAAAATGCCATAGCAAATCAAGGGCCCATAATGAAAAGATTTCAACCGCGAGCCCAAGGTCGAGCTTTTCCTATCAGAAAACCGACTTGTCATATTACAATTGAATTAGGAATCAAGTAAAATATATAACTAAAATACACAAAAAGCAATAATGGGACAAAAAACACATCCTCTAGGATTTAGAATTGGTATTACTCAAGAACATAAATCATCTTGGTTTAGTAATATGAAATTATATCCTCTTCTTATAGAGGAAGATTATTATATTAGGTCTTACATTGAAAAAGTATTAATGAAAGCAAATATATCATCAATTAATATCGAAAGAAAACTTGACCAAACAGAAATTAATATTTTTACAGCAAGACCTGGTCTAGTAGTTGGGAAAATGGGCACAGGCATAGAATATATTAGAAAAAAACTAAGTAAAAAATTAAAATTCAGTAATAAACTTAGAATTAATGTTAATGAAGTTAGTGAACCTGATAAAGAGGCTATTTTATTGGCCAAATGGATTGCACAACAATTAGAAAAAAGAATTGCTTTTCGTAGAGCGGTAAGGCAAGGTATACAAAGAGCTCAAAAAACAAATATAAATGGAATTAAAATACAAATAGGAGGTAGGCTAAATGGAGCTGAAATAGCTAGAAAAGAATGGGTAAGAGAAGGAAGAGTACCTTTACAAACATTAAGGGCAGACATAGACTATGCATATACAATTGCACAAACTATATATGGAACATTAGGAGTAAAGGTTTGGCTATTTAAAGGAGAAAAAATTACAAATCATATTAATAATGAATAATATTAATAATGAATAATATTAATATACTAAAGTAATAATATATATTTAATAAAAAAATTTGATTTATGTTAAGTCCCCAAAAAACAAAATTTAGGAAACAACATCGTGGACGTATGAAAGGTTCCGCTAGTAAAGGTAATAAAATTATTTTTGGAAATTACGCTTTGCAAAGTACAGAGCCTACATGGTTAACTTCAAGACAGATTGAAGCAACGAGAAGAACAATGACAAGATATCTTAGACGGAGTGGTAAATTATGGATAAGAGTATTTCCAGATAAACCTGTAACAGCAAGACCTGCAGAAACAAGAATGGGATCAGGTAAAGGAGCACCGGAGTATTGGGTTGCTGTTATTAAACCTGGACATATCTTATTTGAAATATCTGGAGTTCCAGAGAATACAGCAAAGCAGGCAATGCACTTAGCATCTTATAAATTACCTATTAAAACAAAATTTATTATAAAATAAAATTTTAATATTTCAACAAATTAAGTCTCATGTCTACTGAACAAAAAAATTTTCAACATTTAAAAATTAATAATATAGAAGATACAATTATTAAACTAAAAAAAGAATTAATTTTATTAAAAATTAAACAAAAGACACAACAGAAATTTAAATCTCATATTATTAAAAAAACAAAATATGAAATTGCAAAATTACTTACACTAAAAACAGATTATTATAGAAAACAGAAGAAATAAAATAGCATGTCACAAAAACAAAATCTTGGTATTGTTGTGAGCAATAAAATGGATAAAACTATCATAGTCTCTGTCAAAAAACAAGTATCTCACAAAAAATATTCAAAAATAATGAATAAAACAAATAAATATTATGCCCATGATGAAATGAATCAATGCAAAATAGGGGATAAAGTAAAAATAGAAGAAATAAGGCCCTTAAGTAAAAAGAAAAGATGGAAATTAATTGAATTAATTACAAAAAAATGATACAAACACAAAGTTATTTAAATATAGCAGATAATAGTGGTGCACGAAAAATCATGTGCATAAGAGTACTCGGTAGTAGTAATCCAAACTATGCTTATATAGGTGATGTTATAATTGGTGTAGTAAAAGATGCTTCACCTAATATGCCAATAAAAAGATCAGATATAGTTAGAGCTGTTATCGTTAGAACTAAAAAAAACCTAAGAAGATCCGATGGAATGAGTATTCGTTTTGATGATAATGCAGCAGTAATAATTAATAAAGAAAATAATCCAAGAGGAACAAGAGTTTTTGGTCCAATTGCAAAAGAATTAAGAGACAAAAATTTTTCTAAAATAATATCATTAGCTATAGAAGTAGTATGAATAAAAAAAATAATATACTAAAAGTAGGAGATAAAGTAAAAATTATTTCTGGTAAATATAAAGATAAAGAAGGTAAAATTATAAAAATAATAGCAAAAAAAAATCAAATTTTTATTGAAAATATAAACTTAAAAATTAAACATATGAAGTCAAAACAAGCAAATGATAAAGGTGAAATTAAACAAATAGAAGGATGTATTCATAAATCAAACTTAAAAAAGGTTTAACATATCATTAAAATAAATACAAATATGAAAAATACATTAAAAATTCTTTATGAAGAAAAAATATGTTCTGAACTTTTTAAAGAATTTAATTACAGCAATATACATGAAATACCTAAATTACTTAAAATCACTTTAAATCGTGGTATTGGAGAAGCTGCACAAAATACAAAAGTTTTAGATAAAAGTATAGAAGAATTTAAGCTTATTACTGGTCAAAAACCTATTATTACTAAAACTAAAAAATCCATCGCTGGATTTAAAATACGTGATCATATGCCTATTGGCTTAAAAGTCACATTAAGAAAAGAAAAAATGTATGATTTTTTAAATAAGCTTATTAACTTATCTTTACCAAGAATACGAGATTTTAGAGGTATTAGTAGTCAACAATTTGATGGAAGAGGAAACTATAATTTAGGGATAAAAGAACAAATTATTTTTCCTGAGATAGATTATGACAATATAGATAAGATTAAAGGAATGAATATTACAATTGTTACTAGCGCTAAAACAGATGAGGAAAGTCTAGCGCTACTAAAAAAATTTGGAATGCCATTTAAATAAAATTTACATATATAAAAAATCATATGGTCAACGATACTATAGCTGATACTTTAACTAGAGTTCGAAATGCTAATCTTGCAAAACATCAAATTGTACAAGTTCCATCAAGCAAGATTATAAAAAACATCTTAAAGGTGTTAAAAGAAGAAGGCTTTATTTATAATTTTGAAGAGATAAAGGAAGATTTCAAAACATATTTAATTATTTATTTAAAATATAAAGGAAAAGATAAAAAACCTATTATTACTGAACTAAAAAGAATTAGTAAACCTGGATTACGAGTTTACGCCAATCATAAAGAATTACCAAAAGTGTTGGGAGGTATAGGCATAGCGATTATTTCTACATCAAAAGGCATAATGACAGATAGATATGCGAGACATTTTGGATTAGGAGGAGAGGTACTTTGTTATATTTGGTAATCTATAAAAAAATAAATTATATTTAAATAATAATAAAAAAATTATGTCAAGAATAGGAAAAAAAGAAATAGTGCTACCTAAAAATATTGAAACATCTATTAATAATTCTATCATTTACATTAGTGGTCCGAAAGGTAAATTATCATATGAAATTTCAAACTTAATTAATATTGATTATAAGAATAATAAAATCAAACTAACAAAAAAAATTAATACAAAAAATGCACAAGCTATTCATGGTTTATCTAGAAGCATTATTAATAATATGGTTATAGGGGTATCAAAAGGATTTGAAAAAAAATTAGTAATTCAAGGTGTGGGTTACAGGTCTCAAATGGAAGGTAAAATATTAATTTTAAACGTAGGATATAGTCATATTGTAAAAATAGAGCCCCCTAAAAATATTACAATAAAAGTAGAAAATAATATAAATATATCTGTTTCTGGAATCAATAAAGAAATAGTGGGACAAATAGCAGCTAAAATAAGAGCTGTTCGTCCACCTGAACCATATAAAGGTAAAGGTATTAAATATTTAGAAGAAAATATTAAAAGAAAAGTTGGTAAAGCTGGTAAATAAAAAGTTATGGTAAAGAAGTTAAAAGGTTCTCAAAATCGTCCCAGATTATATGTATTTAAATCAAATAAACATTTATATGCACAAATTATAGATGATGACAATCATAAAATTTTAGCAAGTAGTTCTACAATATCTGAAAATATTAATTATGCCAATTGTGAAACAGCTAAAATGATAGGGAAAAATATAGCAGACAAGTTAAAAAAACAAGGTATTGAGAATATTATTTTCGATAGAGGAAAAAATATATATCATGGAAAAATTAAAGCATTAGCAGAAGCTACAAGAGAATCTGGAATTAAATTTTAAATTATATACACAGAATTTTAAATATGATAAAAAAAAAGAATATAAAAAATAAAGAAGAAAATAATTGGGAAGAAAGAGTCGTACAGGTTAAAAGAGTTACTAAGGTAGTAAAAGGTGGTAAAAAATTAAGTTTTCGCGCTGTATTAGTCATAGGGAATGAGAAGGGACAAATAGGTGTAGGTGTAGGTAAAGCTAATGACGTAATAGGAGCCGTAAAAAAAGGAGTAACTGATGCTAAAAAGCATATAGTAAATATTCCCTTAACAGAATCTTACTCAATTCCTCATCCTATATATGGTATATCTGGCGCAGCAAAAATTATATTAAGACCATCAGCAATTGGATCAGGTGTAATCGCTGGTGGATCAAGTAGAACAGTTTTAGAATTAGCAGGCATTAAAAATATATTAGCTAAACAATTGGGATCCAATAATACACTAAATAATGCTAGAGCAGCTTTAAATGCTTTAAAGAATTTAAGAACTTTGGAAGAAACAGCTAAAAATCGTGATATTACTTTAGAAAAAATGTATAAATAAATATAAATATGGAGAATAATAACAAATTATTAAATAAAACATTAATTACAATATTTATTTTATTAATTTCTCGTATGGGTATATTTATACCAATACCAGGAATAAATCATCAAGAATTTAATGAAAGCATACAAAATAATAGTATATTAAACTTTTTAAATATTTTCTCAGGAGGCGGATTTTCTACAATTGGAATATTTGCTTTAGGTATTATACCATACATTAATTCCTCTATAATTACCCAATTACTAGTTAAAATTATACCAACGTTAGAAAATTGGCAAAAAGAAGAAGGAGAAATAGGTCGGCAAAAAATAATGCAAATTACAAGATCCTTTACATTATTATGGGCTATTATACAAAGCACATCCATTGCATTTTGGGTAAAGCCTTATACGTTTAATTGGAATAATTATTTTATTATTGATTGTTTATTAACACTAACAACAGGATCTATAATTATTATGTGGTTTGCAGAAATTATTACTGAATATGGAATAGGTAATGGATCCTCTTTGTTAATATTTCAAAATATTATTTCTAATATTCCTAAAAATTTTTCTCAGTATAATAATAAATCTTATGATATATCAAATCCTTTTACGATTGTTTTAGTTATATTAATCATAACAATAACTTTAATGATAAGTATTCTTATACAAGAAAGTAAAAGAAAAATAAGTATTATTTTATCTAAACAATTAGGTAAAATAAATACTTTAAATACCCAAAGTTATATACCTTTAAAAATTAACCAAGGTGGAGTAATGCCTATAGTATTTGCTTCCGCAGTTGTAGCATTACCTAATTATTTTATATTTAAATTGAATAATAAATTACCTAATTTCATTTTTAAATATCTTATAAATAACAATATTTTTTATTTAGTATTATATTCTATATTAATTATAGGATTTAGTTATTTTTATTCTTCTATCATTCTCAATCCTGAAGATATCGCAAAAAATTTAAAAAAAATGGGGGCTAATATACCAAATATGAGACCAGGCTCAGAAACAGTTCAATACTTAGATAATATAATTAAAAAGCTCACTTTCATAGGTGCTATTTTTTTATTTATAGTTGCGCAGCTTCCTTATATTATATTTAATATAACAAAAATAAAGGCTTTTCAAGGATTGGGAACAACGTCTTTTTTAATACTAGTAGGTGTAGCTATTGATACTGCAAAACAAATTCAAACATATATAATATCAGAACAATATGATAATATGATTGAATAAAAAGTATACTTTTAAAATAATAAAATAGAGTATAAAAATGAAGATCAGAGCATCTGTAAAAAAAATATGTGAAAAATGTCGTATTATACGCAGAAATAGAAAAATTATGGTTATTTGTGAAAATCCAAAACATAAACAGAAACAAGGATAAGCAATTAAAGGATTAAATTATGGCTAGAATATCAGGAGTAGATTTACCTAAAAATAAAAGAGTTGAAATTGGACTCACTTATATATATGGCATAGGAATCTCTAAATCTAAAGAGATCCTAAAAAAGTTAAACATAAATAAGGATATCATTATTAGAAATTTAACTGATGAAGATATAATTTCAATCAGAAATATATTAAATAATGAATATGAAATAGAAGGAGATTTAAAAAGATTTGAAAACTTAAGTATCAAAAGATTAATAGATATAGGATGCTATAAAGGTAGAAGGCATAGATTAGGATTACCATTAAGAGGACAGAGGACAAGGACAAACGCAAGAACAAGAAGAGGAAACAAAAAAACAATTGCTGGTAAAAAAAAGGCTCCTAGAAAATAATTTTTTGATAAATATTATATTAATTACTTATCTAAAACTAAAATTTACATAATAAATATTATGGCAAAGCAAATAAAAAAAAAAGTGCAAAAAAACAGAAAAAATTTTATAAATGCAATAACACATATTCAATCTACATTCAACAATACAATTATTACTATTACTGATTTACAAGGAGAAACGATTGCTTGGTGTTCATCTGGTGCCAGTGGTTTTAAAGGAGCAAAAAAAAGTACACCTTTTGCAGCACAAACAGCAGCAGAAAAAGCAGCAAAAAATGCAATAGACTATGGTGTTAAACAAACAGAAATTATGGTAAATGGACCAGGTGCAGGTAGAGAAACAGCTATTAGAGCATTACAAGCAGCAGGAATAGAAATAACTTTAATAAAAGATATTACTCCAGTACCACATAATGGATGTCGTCCACCTAAAAAAAGAAGAGTATAAAAAACTAATTATTTATAGTAAAAACATAGTATCACATGAAATTGTTGCATTAAGGATTTTGCAATGAATCATTTTCAAATAGAATGTATTGAATCAATAAGTAAAGGCATTAGAGAGCAATATGGTCATTTTGTACTAGAACCACTAAAAAAAGGCCAAGGTATTACGGTAGGTAATTCTTTAAGAAGAACAATTTTGTCTGAATTAAAAGGCTCAGCGATAGTAGCAGTAAGAATTGCTGGCATAAATCATGAATTTTCTACAATTACTGGCGTTAGGGAAGATGTTTTAGAAATCCTATTAAACTTAAAAAAAGTCGTATTAAAAAGCTATTCAAATGAACCTCAAATTGGTAGAGTTAGAATACAAGGACCAGCTATTATTACAACAGGATTATTTGATTTACCTCCTGATGTTGAATTAATAGATCCTAAACAATATATTGCGACTGTATGTAATAATACTATTTTTGAAATGGAATTTAGAATAGAGCAGGGAAATGGATATCGATTAGTAGAAAAGGGAATTGATAATAAATCAATTGATTTTTTACAAATAGATGCTATCTTTATGCCTGCTAAAAAATTTAATTTTTTTGTCGAAGAAAAAAAAAATAACTCTAACATAAAAGAAGAAAAATTATTTTTAGAAGTTTGGACAAATGGAAGTATATCACCCCAAGAGGCTATTAGTGAAGGAGCTAATATATTAACTAATTTATTTAATCCATTAACTAATATAAATTTTAAGCCTCAAAATATTCAAAATGACAATAAAGAGCGACAAATAGAGCAAATTTTAATAGAAGAATTACAGCTTTCAGTTCGTGCTTATAATTGTTTAAAAAGAGCACAAATACATTCCATCGCAGATTTACTAGATTACTCACAAGAAGAACTACTAGAAATTAAAAATTTTGGACAAAAATCAGCAGAAGAAGTAATTGACTCTTTAAAAGATAAATTAGGTATAGAATTAGTAAAAGAAAAAGTTTAGAACAAATTAAAATATTATATACTATAATAAATATAAAATTTATTGAACTAAATTACATTATTATTTTTTATGATAATAGATAAAAATCAAACACATATCGGTATCAATAATACAAAACAAAAACAAGAGTGGTATATTATCGATGCAAAAAATCAGAATTTAGGTAGGTTAAGCAGTAAAATAGCATCCATACTAAAAGGCAAACATAAAAATACTTATACTCCTTACTTTAATAGTCAAATTCATATTATTGTAATAAACTCTAAATTAATCACAATAACAGGAAAAAAAAGAGAACAAAAATTATATAAAAGGCATTCTGGAAAACCAGGAAGTTTAAAAATTGAAACTTTTGATAAATTACAAAAAAGAATCCCAAATAGAATTCTTGAAAAATCTATTAAAGGTATGTTACCTAAAAATATTTTAGGAAGACAATTATTTAGACAATTAAAAGTTTACTCAGATAGTCAACATCCACATTCTTCACAAAAACCAAGAATAATTAATTTAAATATAACCAAATAAAATATAGAATAATGTCTAATATATCAAATAATAGTATATCATATTTAGGAACAGGTAGAAGAAAAACATCTATTGCAAGAGTTAGATTAATACCTGGTTCAGGTAAACTAATTATAAATGGCTTACCTGGAGAGTTATATCTACAATTTAGTCCAAATTATCTACGAATTTCATGCTTACCATTAACAATATTAGGTTTAAATAAAGAATACGACATATATGTAAAAGCAGAAGGTGGTGGATTAACTGGACAAACAGATGCGATAAAACTAGGTATGGCAAGAGCATTATGCATGATTAATCCAGAAAATCGTTTAGCTTTAAAATCCAAAGGTTTATTAAGTAGAGATTCTAGGATTAAAGAAAGAAAAAAATATGGTTTACGTAAAGCTAGAAAAGCACCACAGTATTCAAAGCGTTAACTATTATATAAACATTATTTATTTATACTTATGTCAAAAAAAAATATACATCCTAAATGGTATAGTGATTCTAAAGTTTATTGTGATGGTAAACATATTATGACAGTTGGTTCAACAAAACAAGAATTACAAGTAGATATATGGTCAGGAAATCATCCTTTTTTTACAGGATCACAAAAAATCATCGATACAGAAGGTAGAGTAGAAAAATTCATAAAAAAATATAAATTTAATTAATAATATTATTTATATAAATAAGTTTGACAGTGTATTATACAATATTTATAATATATGAATGTTTAAAATAATACAGCTAATCACATTATAAATGCCAACAATTCAACAGTTAGTAAGATTTGAAAGAAAGAAAGATGATAAAAAAACTAAATCCCCTGCACTAAAAAGTTGCCCACAAAGAAGAGGTGTTTGTACAAGAGTTTATACAACCACACCTAAAAAACCTAACTCCGCTTTAAGAAAAGTTGCTAGAGTCAGATTAACATCAGGATTTGAAGTAACAGCCTATATTCCAGGTATTGGTCACAATATTCAAGAACATTCTGTAATTTTAATCCGAGGTGGTAGAGTTAAAGATCTGCCAGGAGTAAGATATCATGTAGTAAGAGGAACATTAGACTCTTCAGGAGTAAAAGATAGACAGAATAGTAGATCTAAATATGGTACTAAAAAACCTAAAAATTAAGCTATTAATAATTATATGTCACGTCGTAATAAAGCAAAAAAAAGACCTATTGGCCCAGATCCAATATATAGCAGTAAGCTCATTAATATGTTAATATCACGTATATTAAAAGATGGGAAAAAAACATTAGCTCAAAGAATTATTTATGAATCTTTAGAAATAATTAAAGAAAAAACTCAAAATGATCCATTAGAAATTTTAGAAAAAGCTATTCGTAATGCAACACCATTAGTAGAGGTAAAAGCAAGAAGAATAGGTGGATCAACATATCAAGTTCCAATAGAGGTTCGTGCTTACAGAGGTACAAATTTAGCACTTAGATGGATCACAAAATTTGCAAGCATGAGAAATGGCAATAAAATGTCAATTAAATTAGCAAATGAAATTATTGATTCATCTAATGAAAATGGTAATACCATAAGAAAAAAAGAAGAAACACATCGAATGGCAGAAGCTAATAAAGCATTTGCTCATTATCGTTACTAAACATAATTAAATATTATAAATTTAGTATTAAAATTATTTCATAATATATTTAACCTAAGGAATAGAAAATGGCAAGAGAAAAATTTGAAAGAAAAAAACCTCATGTGAATATAGGTACAATTGGACACGTAGATCATGGTAAAACTACTTTAACAGCAGCTATATCAGCAACTTTAGCAGCAGCTAGTCAAACAAAAGCAAAGAAGTTTGATGAAATTGATGCTGCACCAGAAGAAAAAGCACGTGGTATTACAATCAATACTGCACATATAGAATACGAAACTGAAAATAGACATTATGCACACGTAGATTGTCCAGGACATGCTGATTATGTAAAAAATATGATTACTGGTGCTGCTCAAATGGACGGTGCCATTTTAGTCGTATCCGCCGTAGATGGTCCAATGCCACAAACTAGAGAACATATCTTACTAGCAAAACAAGTAGGTGTACCAAATATTGTTGTTTTTTTAAATAAAGCAGATCAACTTGAAGATGATGAGTTAAGAGAATTAGTAGAACTAGAAGTTAGAGAACTACTTGAAAAATATGACTTTCCTGGCAATAATATACCATTTGTTGCAGGATCAGCATTATTAGCATTAGAAAAAATCACAGAAAATAATAGTATTGGTAGAGGAGAAGATGAATGGGTTGATAAAATACATTCATTAATGGATGCTGTAGATTCTTACATCCCAACACCTCAAAGAGACACTGAAAAAACATTTTTAATGGCCGTAGAAGATGTTTTCTCAATTACAGGAAGGGGAACTGTAGCAACTGGAAGAATTGAAAGAGGAATAATTAAAGTAGGAGACACAATTGAAATCGTTGGTATTGAAGAAACAAAAACAACGACTATTACTGGACTGGAAATGTTCCAAAAGACATTAGATGAGGGAATGGCTGGAGATAATATCGGAATTTTATTAAGAGGAATACAAAAAATACAAATACAAAGAGGTATGGTACTAGCTCAACCTGGTACAATTACTCCACATACGCAATTCGAAGCTGAAGTATATGTATTAACTAAAGAAGAAGGAGGTAGACATACTCCATTTTTTCCAGGTTATAGACCTCAATTTTATGTTCGAACAACAGATGTGACTGGCACAATTACTAATTTTACAGCAGATGATGGTTCAATAGCAGAAATGGTAATGCCAGGTGATAGGATTAAAATGAGTGCTGAGTTAATCAATCCAATAGCAATTGAACAAGGAATGAGATTTGCTATTAGAGAAGGAGGTAGAACTGTTGGTGCTGGAGTTGTATCTAAAATATTAAAATAAAAATAACAATAATAGGATAATACAAATATGATAAAATGACTAAAGAACAAAATAAAACAATCCAAATCAAATTAAAAACTTATAATTCTAAATTATTACAAAGTTCCTGTAATAATATTATTAATACAATTAAAAGAACAGAAAATAAAATTATTGGACCTATTCCATTACCGACTAAACGTAAAATTTATTGTGTATTACGTTCACCACACGTAGATAAAGATTCAAGAGAACATTTTGAAATCCGAGTCCATTCTAAATTAATTAGTATTAATTCACCATCTTCTCAAACAATCGATGCTTTAATGAAATTAAATATACCATCTGGTATAGATATTGAAATTAAATTATAAATTAATAATCATGTTAGTTAGTTTGACAAAATTTTATTCACTAAATATTTGTCAAACTTATTATTATTCTTTAACTAATAAATATCAGATTCTTTGTGAGTTTCAATAGTACAATTACTTAAAGCATAAGTTACACAAGTTAAAATAAAACCTTCATTAATTTGATCATCATCTAAAAAAGATTGGTCAGATTGATCTATTGTCCCCTCTACAATTTTACCTGCACAAGTAGAACATGCTCCTGCTCTACAAGAATAAGGCAATTCAATTCCTTCTTCTTCAGCTACATCTAATATATATTCACTATCAGGACATTCTAATGTTGCTTTCTCATCATTTTCCATAATTAAATTAACTGTATACGTCATTAATATAATCTCCTTGAATCATAAAATAATAAAAATTATTAAAGTAATTTATATCATATTTAAATATACAAAAAATTTACTTTAAGGTTAATAATATTTAAACATAAAAAGTTTAAAATAAATAAATATTTATAATATAAAAACTAATATTTATAAAATTATATAAAAAATAAAGTTAAATAAATTATATATAAATTTATATTTTTAATATATAATATAT
>JGI24158J21664_10005463_pt1 | contig 16613 bp, 6 predicted proteins | sample Ectturendosymbi3_FD_21664 | JGI IMG/M metagenome (IMG submission 21664)
TTTTATTTCCTATTGTTCTCTACCACTGAAAAATCAGCTTTTACATCGGGCGGGTATTCAAGCACGGGCCCTTATTTATTTTTATGTTCTGTTCACACGGGAGGCTATTCAAACAGGCCCTTAATCAAGATCGGGCGGTAAAACGAGTATATACGGTAATCGGAATCGAAAGTATGAAGAGCGAAATTCTTTTCAGGGTAAATGTCAACAATGCAAACAAAGGTGACGATGTGCAGTACAGTATAACTCGCCTAAGCGGACGCTCAAAGGGGAACAGAACAAAACTGTAGACTCAGACCAGGGGTCGGGAACCTATGGCTCGCGAGCCGAGCCATATGTGGCTCTTTTGATGACAGCATCTGGCTCGCTTGATATTTTCTTAACACGATTGTTACGAATGAAACATTTTCTGTAATTTTCCATCTACCAGACTACATAGCCATCAGCAACACAATGCACCACCAGAAGTCGCATTTAACAGTAAGAAGCATGTTAAGGAGAAGATTCAGACATTAACCATTGTTTAAGATTGTTGGTTTTACTCAAAAATGCACACGTTAGTAAGTTAGTTGCATTAAGTGTTGCAAAATACTATATGGCTCTCACGGAAATGCAATTAAAAATATGTAGGTTTCATGGCTCCCTTGGCCAAAAAGGTTCCCGACTACTGACTTAGACGAACTGTCAGCTTAAGTAAATACAGTATGCATGTGGAACATGACTAAATGAAACGCTCAAAAGATTTTCTTGTTGATTAGCAGGTCCGAGGATAGACTAACATGCATTCAGAATGAGATTAAACGCGAAAAAGATCTGTACAAGAGACCTAACTGCGCCCTGAAAGTTCTTAAAATCCATTGACTTTCACACTTGCATTGTGTTCTAATAAAAAACTAGATAACTGTTGCCGCAGCCCGGTTTAGCGGCTTTTTTCTATTGCTTTGATGATGTATTTTTGTCCGCAGACGCGAAGTCCACAGTACAAACACACACTTTCTGTACAACGCGTTTGACATATCCGTTCCTAAATTTCCGTGTTGGAGTCGGACAGCGAGGGTTACGGATCAGAGGAGTGAAATGCATTGGGGAGGAGAAATCCGTTCCAAGCAGTTGTGTCGGATAGCGGTTCGGACGGACGAGGTCTGACTGCACATGGGTGTTAGGTGTGTTTGTGTGGATCCCACCAACGAACGCTTTAACCGCTGACATTGCCATAGCAAGTGTTAGTAACTGATCAGGCGCAGCCTTGTAAACGTGAGCATCTACAGCAGGCGTCTCAAACTCAGTTTTGTTCCGAGGGTCAAACCAGGGGCGTAACGAAGGAGGCAAATCCCCGGGCGCCTAATCACTATGGGCGCACCGAACAGCACCAAAAATGGTACAATTACTTTCTTCAATACAGTAAATTTTCTTCCGAAAGAGCTCAGGTTCGAAAATGGAGGCGCCATCTAACCTCGTTACGCCCTTGGGTCAAACGACGACTTCTGAGGTGACCCTCGGCTCACCATATGAGAACAAAGACAATGACGCAACAATGGCAGCTGCTGAAGCTCACCAGAAACGGCTTACAACAGCATGTTTCCTGCGAGTGGTATCGTGCGACATAAGCATATCATTTCCAGTCGTCCCTGCTGTCGATTATAGGACGTTACTTACTCGCCAGCCGGGGACTTGATAAGAAGCGGTGAATAAAGAAGATACAAAGTTGCTATTATTTGAAAAGTTACAAATAAGGCGCGCGCCGCATGAAATACCCTCGCGGGCCGCATGTCTGTTCTATGGCCAGTATCCTGGACGGTAGCAAGTTCACGTTAGGGGGCAAGTTTACCCAACGATCTTATTTGTAAACTTGTTACGTAAACCTTATTCCCGCGTTCGTTGCATAATGAGAATCTACGCGGCTAATCTTTTCAAAATACATTTTTTGCAAAGCATTATCACAACAGAGTGCTTCTGCCATTCTGGCCTATGCTGTCGCCCTCGGGCCATTTAGAGCAGCAGTAGAAAGCGTAGGATATAAGCACCTCAAAATTGGCGTAATTCCTTGATCGGTTGAGTCACCTATATCGAATGACATCACACAATTCCGGACGCAAACGCGGCACTTACAGAGGAAATTCTCGTTTACACCGCGTCATCATCTTCGACTATTACCTCACGGTGGCGCTAAAGAATCATCGAAAATGCAACTGCTTGAAACAAGAGTCAGCAAGCTGTAAATTCGCTACATATTTATTGGAACAGATCTACATACGCCGTTACACATCACAACGTTTTGCACTCACGTCCAACAGTAACACGTTGCCACACCTAGCTTCAAAACAGGCGCCTCTCAGGCCTATACCATGCCCAGCCGCATGCAGTTGTTTGGTACACAAGATCACGTCTTCCTGCTTCGAATGCCACCAACGAACTCACTTCATTAGGACTTAACACGTGACGCCAAAAATTGCACATTTGCGCCAAGCGAAGTTTCACTGGAAAGGCGTGGGATTGCGCAAAGTCCATCGACCAGAATGTGGACGAAAACAAACAAATTACATCAGCTTTGGATGTGATGACACGAAACAACTGGTTTCATACGAGTGAAAAAACAAAATGATGTCAGCTTGCATCACAGGTCGCTGCGGGGTTTCCAGCAAATCCAAAGGACGTTTATTTATTACAATTTCGTCGCGAAGTTTATTTGAAGCAATTTACTGGTTATAAATAACGGCAGTTCCGCGCCACATTTTTCCAACCCCCGGTTACTTCTGGTAAACACAACACTGCTCTTATGATAAATGGTATGAGAACTTCGACGCAAGAGATCTTAGCGTGTTACTAACATATAAAAAAATTAAAATACTTTGGAAGCTTCAAGACACTGCTGAGATTTAGGTGGACAAAATTACACTCATTTTTAACCCAAGCGAGAATGCATAGTACACCCACGTCATAACACTTTTGAGACGATGTACGCCCTTGTGCATGATGGAACAGTGAAATAAACCACAATGGTGCACAAGAACAATGCACCAGGGTCTATTCTTAATTGCGAACGCGAGACCTGCACGTATGCTCGTCTTAGCAGCGAAACAATGAATTCAACAACGATTGTACAATACATTAGGATGATGTTTTAGTTTGCGTGTCGACTACTGGCTATTAATATAACACAACTTAATCGGTTTTTGGTACAAGCTGGGCAAGTTTGCTTATATCAACTGCTACGTGTTGTTTTCACAAAGGTTAAGCGATGTCCATTCCACAGTAATTCGGACTGCAGATTCAAACACGAAGATTATGAAATTTTTGCTGAAGCTCAGGCAAGTGGGGCCTAAGGAGTTGAAACTCAAAATCAGAAGTCTATAAACAGGATTTAAAACTGAGTTGGTGCAATAGTCTACTGGGTAAAACGGAACCACTACGGAGACGTAATTCATCAGGAATATTCTGCCACGTATTCTTATGCATGTAAGGTTCGACAGGGCGTACTGGATTGCACCATACGTTTCGGTTTGTTTTTCAACTGTTAAACTTAATACGATTCACTAAATACTTCCGTGATAATTTCTGTTGAACAACCAGTTGAGTTTTGAGCTCGTTACTGATCTCCGAATCGTGTAAAGGAAACACAAGTGCTTTAAAATAATCGGACTCAAGGGAAGTAAAGGCTGACACCAAATACAGTCGTAGAAACACAATTGACGTCTCTTGATGCAAGAAATCTAAAAGCTTGGCAACGTCGACAACGATCGATGCTCCGATGTTGTTTCACTGCTCCACACACAACGCTTCCGTTTTCTGAAGTCTAACTTTTATTTTACTTCGCCTCAACCCATTAAGCCAAAGGAAGTTTCCGATAGTGATTTCACTATCGAGGATGTTATGCTTTGGCCGGGTATGCGCTTCTCCTTGCGCTCTCAATGAAAGCGCTACTCTGCAGGGCGCTTACATAACATGACTCTACTGTATCTGCTTGCACTGATCACCGCGCACATTTGCGAAAAGTGCAAGGATCAACTGTAATACGCGCCAAGTTTGTTGGCCGGAATAAGCACTACTGACGAAGTTGTTTGAACCCTTAGCATCGAGTCGGCCCGCAATCGCAGGTCACAACATGAATGAATATCAAACTTTTGCGACGCGAAACCCATGCGACAGAAAAAAACACCGGATGTAAACAATAAAATAGAAAAAAAACGTTCTACACCACCAACAAGGCGTAATAAACTTTGACATGCAGACGCACTCAAGCAAACGCACACATACCACACACAATTGGTTGGGATTACTTCAAACTGATTGCGACAAATCACAGGTGACTGCAAAAACTGGAGCGTGCTGCGACGACCACGATAGCTCAACGTTACACGAAGTTTCCAACACGAGGAGTACATCTGCAAATACGCACGGTACGGAGCAGATCTCTGCATCAATTTTACTGGAAGACGTAGGTCTGGAGCATGCTTGCGGTCCGAAAGTAGGAAAACATCATGTTTGGTTCCCGCCTTAGAGGAGCGCGCATTGAGCAAAATCAGAAGGTATTTGTTGGCAAAAAAATAAATCGACACGATTTGTTACTGTACTAAAGGAAGCGTTATGCTATTGTTTAAAATTTCAATGTGTTTGATTTTAAAATGATGGAAACTGAGCTTACGTCGTTTTTCACACTTTTCTTTTAAACAGCAAGAACGTAACTGAATTTCATTTTTGATTGTTGAAAAAAATATTTTGCTCTTTTGACAATTTGCTCACGAAAACGCGCAGAAAATGCTGCGTTTCACCTCTCTGTAAATGCAGTTCGTAAAATCCACTCGTCCCGCAATAGAACGTCCTGGTTTTATTTTTCACAGCAGCGTTGCAACAACTACTGGCGCTTGAGGGCTAAGTTTCTGTTGCGATCTGTGATATGTTTGCGAACATCACACAACTTCTCAGAATAGTGTTTCCTCAAAACATAACCGCTATGAAACTTGGCCCAGTTTCTAATACAGTGGACCTTTTGTCAAGATCTGTTGCGAGTTGGCAAAAACTTGAATGCCCACTATATATGAGAATGCGTTGAAGATTTTGCGTAAGGCATCCTAGCACCACCACTAATTCTTCGTGTCACATCAAAGGCCCCTTTACCTGATGCGTGGCAATACTGGCGCAGTGACGTCCTTTGCGTAGCCTTCTACCTCGTGCGAAGACGACATGCGTCAGTACAGTGGAACTTATACAATGGAATGTAAGAGCTTCAACTATGGCGTAATAATGATGAAGTGCATGGAGAAGCGGATGATGGCATATCTTGTGAGTTGTAAGGCACGAAACAAACGCAGGTTATCCTTGAATAACAAACGAAAAAAAAGCAGATAGCTTTCCCTCACGTATCGGGGGTACATTAGCTTCACCCTTATTGTAATGTGAACGACCTGTCCAGCAGACGTAATTGAGATTGAATTTTGTGTTGAAGGCGATTTTAGTTTCCACTACTCTGGCTTCTCGGTATTCTGAACAAATGGACGGACTTAGTAGTTAAATAATACCGCATTCATTGTTCATGCCTGGTGCAGTCGTCTACTGCAAGCATTTAACGTTTTGTCTTTTCTTGAAGACAGATTTCATTTTTTAGCCTTGTCTTCCTCACTTCAAATGTCGATAAGGCTTCGATGAAGGCTGGAACAAAAAAGACCACAGCTATTGCAAGAATCGGAATTCTTTTACTGGTACATGACGGCTATAGGCTGCCCCATCGGGTCGATGAAGGACATGGGAATTGTTGGCGATGGAGTAGTGACTGGCACGTATGTTGGGTGCTGGACTGGGGCGGCTGACGTGGGGCTGGAGCGAACTTGCATCGGGGGCTGAGCGAAGATGTTCTGAAAACAAAAAGAACAACAATGTAGTTCAAAGTGTTCTCTGACACAGAAGACGGAGGCAGTTTGCGTGATATGTCAGTTTTTGCTCTGCAAGCAACCCTCTACAATTCGTCTCATTTTCGCCGTTTGTGCCAGAAAGACCCACATGCGGCACCAGCAGTGTAGTGCTGCCAGAGCTCCGCTCCTCCACCTCTACCACTGAATTATGGGTCGTTGCCTACAAAAATAAGCGAAAATGCCCAGCAAAGCTCCGGCACGTGTACAATTGCCACTAAGGCACCATTGAAATCATAAGCGTAGCCAAAAGGGGGCATGCCTCCCCAATTTTTCGCATATCTAGTCATTTTGTGCATTGAGAGGGGGTATCCTAAACAAAATACTGCTATTCGCCCTAAAATCAAACACTTTGGCCCCAAAAACACTTTGGGCGAGCTACGCCACTGACTGAAATATGATGAAAAAAGGTTATTAGACTTTGCATCGCAAACGGTTTCTTTTCTACTAATTGCAACATAGCGAGGGGTTTAAAAGAACAATATCTGAAATTAAGAGAGTTCCATGATACTCGCTTTGTGCTCACTTCGGAGTGTCACGAGTGGTCTGCCGGTGCCCATCGTCACTTATTCTGTGCCGTAGGCCATGCGGCTAGTTTCGCAGTGAATGCTGTACTGCACTGTGGCGAGTCAGTGCTCGTGAAAAGTTCTCTTGCACCCATCCATGAATGTCGAGCACGAACCTGGGCAGGGCCTTAATTCCGTGTTTCAAGTCTTCAGTGTGACTCGAGTGGGATTCAAACCTGCCCACCAGCTTCAGTGGAGCGCGCTCTAGCCTATCGGCCACTTATTCACATACAATCTCGAGCATCAATCCCTAAACTTAATACTCGACGTTATACGTGCAGGATGGCAGAAGACACAACCAAGCACTTTACTAGGTGGAACGACTGTAGTGCGAATTATCGCGAGCGAAGCTTCTTTCCATTGTTCTTTCCGACTAGTCTGTCGGTTCATGACACGTACCAACATGATTGCTCTTAACAGGAATGGCATTTTTTACGATTATTTTTGCGAGAGACGTGCGAGTGCTTATCAGTCGTTTAAAGTCCGCTGATGCTTCCATTTTAGGAAGCATCCCGAACCGAGTTTAAGCATCAGCAATTAATTATTGTCAAGCAGGGTTAACGCTTTTAATGCACCGAGGTGCATTTACTTTGGGATTGTCGCGCCTGTCACAGTCTGTGCCGCAACTTTGCGAGCAAACACAGCAGCAATCATGCGATGACAAACGCGACAAACACAGGAGGAACCGTGCAAAGACCCGGTTGTTGCTGTGACAGACATGCACAATACAAGCCAGGGCAAGCCTGATAAAAAGCGATGCATTAACGCTTGAACACGGTTGCGGAAAGCATGTGATAAAGTTTACTGCGCTAGCGTAAAATTCATACGCACAACGCGCTTGCAAACAAGCTGCTGTAAAAGTTAAGTGTTGTTCGACCCACGATCTCTCTGTACTGGGAGCACAGTTGTTTTTTTCTACATTGTACAACGTTGTTTTGTTACTTTGCAAAAGCTACGGTTCCAGCGAAAACATCTGAAAGAGCGCGATCGGCGCTAAGGCAATTGCATAAAAGTTGATGCAGTCCTTCAATATAAACGCTTCATCGAACCCCACAGAACATATAACAAAGTAGAAAAAAATCGTTGTCGGATCGTTATATTCATGTAATGTACTGTGTACGTATCAGTGCTTATTGCTGTTTAGGGAGAAATTAAAGTTTTAATTTCAATCATTTGTCCGTCATGATTGACAATTTTCAATCCTGATGCGACACTGTAATACAGTATCTCAGTTTTTTAAAGACTTTGACTATGTTTACATGAAGTGTTATTATACGAAACAGGATACCTCTATCATGCATCCAGAGCCCATCACTTGACTTGGCATTGCTAGAATTTACAGGAAGTCACCAAACTGGTTGGTTTGCCACGGTGCTACCCACAAGGGCCCAGATTTTGAACGACGGTTCTGTGTAGGTAGAAGTTCCAGGGTTTGTTTGCAGAAGTGCTTGGATTTCTAACATAGATGCCCGAAGCTGTAACCCAAAACACCCGTCGCTACATGAATTTATTTCACAAGGGAGAGTGAGTTTGGTTACTGGTTTCATCCTTAGCGGATGAGGTTTCACTTATCTTCAACGTTTTATATTTTGGGATTTGATTTCTTATCTAAGATGACGAAATTCAAAGTACCAATGTTGACGGGTATGCACATCGAATTTCGCGCTTATTTATTGGAAGCTCGGGACACTGCCTACAGAAAAAGCTGCATTGTTTGATAAGTAAGAATGTAAATTGCGGCTTGACCTCTGTTGAGGCACCCTTTCTGTAGTCTCGCATTTTTGCTCTTAAAAATTCTGCAGTTACATCCAACCAGTTAGAAGGGCGCCATGCAGTTTGAAAAACAACAACAAACCTGATAAGCTGCTGGAGCGGCGGGCGCGATTACTGTTGGTATGGGAACAACGGCCGGCGATCCGTCCGGTTGCAGCGACAGCTGAGAAAGGACGTATTCGGCTGCGAAGGACTTCGCTTCTTCCACAGTTAAGCACAATTTATTCGGCTGCAAGCAAGCAAAGCGGTTTACCTAGCAAAGTCGACTTGGACAGAACTAAAGGATAAAGACGTCATTCATTACATTAGCGACACATTCGACGTCACAGTCGAAAAACGCATCATAGCGACACCAAATATTTCTCACAAAGGTTTAAAAGTACCGCAGTTGTTCAGGAGGAGATCTTAGTTCAGCTATGTCAGTGGTTTTCAACCTGTTTTGTACCGCGACCCATTGCAGCAACCCTATATGATCAAACGACCCACCATCTAAAACTCGAATAAAGCAAATGTAATACAGCTGTGTATATAAAATATCTATTCGCGACCCTCAAAAATGGTTCACGGCCCCTCTGAGGGTTGGGTTGAAAAGCCGAAAAAAGGTTGAAAACCACTAATTTATATACTATCATACAAAAGTTATAGATGAAAACTTGTGCAGAATACGTTTTTCTCACATTTGCTTACATTTAACATCCTTCAAATGTTTCATGGTTTGCAAATGTTTTCGTCAAACCTTCATCTCAAGGCAAGGTTTTATTTGCGTTTTTTAGAGTGCTTGTTTCTGGTTTCAGCTTAAAAAAATACTAGCTACGCAATAAACTTTCGGGTATGAAACATAAACATTCGAGTTCAAAGATTGCACAACATCAGGCTAATATCTCTTTATCAAGTGATCTCCCATAAATCTGCATCAAGTAACTGAAAAAGCGATTCGACTAAAGACTCCGCAGACTTGCCGTTCTCGTAAAACCTGTTTGATGTCAATTAAATGCGACTAATCGCTGACAATTGTTGCTTTACTTGACGTCAGCAACATTTGGCGTGCTGTGCGCAGTGCCGCGTCATAACGACGTCATGGAATGTTAAGAAGCTGGGTTTTGAATTCGCAGTTTGCGCACTGGCGTTGGAGGCGGGGGTACTGACAGTGGCTAGCGGTTTGGGCCAGGGGGGCAAAACTTAGTCGAAGGGGACCCGCTAGCCAACACTCAGAAAAAAACTTATGAAATGATAGTGAACCCGGATGTCGTGGATGTCTAAACTGGCTAAAAAGAACGAAAACACCTGCAAAAAAGCAACTAACTGAAAACCAAAAGAATAATAAATATCAAAGCTTCAGCTAAAGCGGGACCAGTTTTTACATTTAGCTTGCCAGGGGGGCGGATCGCCCCTTTGTCCCCGTCAGTTACGCCACTGGGTACCGGGGGTTGCAGCCTCTCGCAACTATTTTGCTTTCGGGCAAAAATAATTCAAACGTGGAAAAAAATTTGTATCGAAATTTTAATCTTTGAAAAAAATTTTGCTGTCTATTACATCTTTTGCGGTATTAAAGAGGTAAAAATTGCATGTCTCAAATTGGAAAATATTTTGAAAATCTACTTTTTGAGCATGAACATATTTTTCAGGCAAAACCTTTTAGCCTCCCAGGATTCTTATGACCGCGTACGCCTATGAGTTTGTGATCACTTCAAATTCAAAATCACCACATTTTTAATCACAGTTCAAAACGTTCCTTTTCATTATTCCATTATGTTGTTGCGACGTTGCCCGAACATCAAACGTTATCAAGATCACTAAAGCCGGTAATCGTTCGCAATTGGTCGAATTAAGTGAACATCAAAAAGGTTTAACTGGAGCGGCGATTTTCCTTTATCGCAGGAAAAGCCTGAGGATCCGGCGTCGATATTGTAAAATAATTTCCTTTTGGACCAAAACATGCCCTCTACAGGGGGCAAGGAGACATCTCGTTTTTCTCGAATAGGCAAAAGCTTCACGAGCTTCCACAACGACGCGCTGTGCGTGTTTCCATCATTCAGAGCGAGATCACGCGAACATAGGCGTCGGAAAGTTTTTTTTCCAGGGGGGGTTAAAAGTGGATTTTTTCAGGAGGGGGCAGCAGTGGTGAAATTTCATTTTACCAATTCGAAAATTTGAGAAAAACATTTTCCACTAAAACGTGAATAGGAAAATATCGAATTTCAATGTCTGGGGGAGGCAAGGCCCCCCTGCCCCCACCCCCTTCCGACGCCTATGCACGCAAAAGCTTTCACTGTTTGGTTGTTCCGCCGCAAACATCTCGTCCTCGGGTAAGAGGCAAAACGAAACCATACAGCGGACGGATAACAATTGCAGCCCTAGCAGGTCGCACGCGTTACTTCCTCCTTAGTGCTTATCACGTACCTGGAAAAAAGGTTGCTGGGGAAACAAGTTTGCCAGGGCAGGTATAGTTACTTTGTAAACAAACAACTGCCTTCCGTCTGCCGCAGCGGTGGTGAGCAGCTGGTAGGTCGGCGCGCCCCACATCTGACGGTGGCAGATCTCTTCCAGGACCGTTTCGGTACTTTTCTGAGGGACAACAGCGGCGGCAGGAAGAATCTGCGGCACACCTGGCACGGCCGCCATAGCGGCCGGGGCGAATGGCTGGCCTGCAGCCAAAGCCGACGTGGCAGGGATCGCTGGAATCCCCGGGGCGGTCTTAAATACGGGGGGTAACACCTGTTCGCTGATGCTTGTGGCGATTGCCTGACCGTTCAGAAACGTCTGTTGCGTCATGAGGTCCAGGCCGTTTGGTTCGACCCTTTCTTGGTTATTTTTCGAATAGTACCGTCCGTAAGTGGCTTTTCCGGCGCTGTAGCCAAGGTAACCGCGACTGTTGTTGCGCCCGCTCCCGTTGTTTTTGCCTCTGTCGTTGCGGATATTTCCGGCCCGTATCGGACGCGACCCCGCTTGGGCCAGGCTGTACTGGCCAAGAGGGAAGTAGCTGAGGCCGTCTGTGCCGTAGACAGGGGTGGTCGGGTACATGATCATGCCATTTTGGTTGATCACAGCAGGACTCTGACCCTGAAATCAGAAAAAAGATAAAATAGGAATTTTCGTGATAATGGTTAATAAGGCGCAACCATATTTTATAAATGACACCTGTGCACAACTCTGCGCTGGTAGATGGCTGATGTCTGCGAAGCAATCCTGTTAAAAATATGCTAGACACAATCACACGGCCAGGCTGCGAAGCTGCTTAGACAAAAGTTTTTTTATATAACTTTGTGCAAACAAACGTGAACTTTCTATAGCTTCCTTGTCTTTGACAAATTGACCAAACCGCTGTAGTTTATGTTCTGATGCTCATTTTCAGGGAAGGGTTCCAGTCATGCGCAAAATTTAATTGGACCCAAGAAATTTGAATTCTTTTCCTTGCTATTTATACTGCCGAGTATTTTGAAGTTGCATGCGAAAGGGAAGTTTGTGGTCAGCAGCACAAACGTGAGCATTCTTGTTGCTAATTTGATCTCCGTATCGCAAGGACCAATAAGAATGAATTACCTGCAGTTATTTTTATCAGACGCGCATGTGCCAGAAGAACGTATGAACTCGTGGGCAACATACGAGTGAGGCTTTAACATACCCAAGCAGAAGATAAGGCGCCACGCCCAGTTCATTGCGCATTCATTACATTTTCTGAAAAACGTTTTGAAAGAGAATCTGGTCTCCACAAGGGCCACACAATTGAATGTATCTGCAAATTTTTTATAGGAAATCGATTTCACGTAACGCTACGCATCCTCGGTCGTGAAATGTTATTCAGGTAGGATTCTACAGGAAAGCAGAGCCCAGGCGTCTGATTTCTCGAAAGCTTACAGCAACCCTAGAACGCTATTGTTTTCAACCTGTCTCTTCCAAGCGCGATCCAACGAATGTCTGCTCCCGAAAGATATTGCAGTTATTCGTAACCGAACGTTTTGTATACAAACGACAGAATACCGTGTAAGACATTGCAACGTTCCTTTATCACTCCGCATGACTATATACAAAGCACTTCTTACTATTGCTGGATTCGCCCCGTCAGTTCCGCCTTGCGCCAAAACTTTTGCGCCGACTTTCGCCATCCTGTTGTAATCGCTTTTGTCGACGGGCTTCGCCAGCGTCACTTCGACTTCGGCGCCGTCGATGCGCGAACCGTTGAGCTTCTGCATCGCTTCAATGCAGGTCTCGCGCGACGTGAAATGCACGAACGCGTAGTCGCGAATCTTCTTCACGCGTTCCACGCATCCGCGCGCGAACTGNCTGAAGACGTCGAGCAAAGTGTCCTCGGTNGTGTCCAGCATCAGGTTGCGCACGTACAGCACCTTGACCTGGTCCATGATGTCCTGGTCGACCTCTTGCTCCGGTTCGGCCCAGTCGACCGCTATCGGATGGCCCCAGAGCTGGATCCGGCCCGGTATCAGCTTTCGCCGGGCCATCGCCGCCGCGCGGTGACTGTCGTACTCGACGAAGGCGAAGCCGCGATTTTTCGTCTTGTCGCCGGCGCTCGGGTACACGATAACGTCGACCACGCCTTCGGTGACTTTCGACATTTCCGTCATGATGTCGTCTTTCTTCTTGGTTTTGGGAATGCCCCCAACGAACAGGCGGCAGTTGTCGACGCTGTAACACACTCCCAACAACCTGCCCTTGCGAATTTCGTAGTTGTTCAATTTTTTTACGGCGCCTTTCGCCTCAGCCTTGGTCGTAAACATCACAAAGGCGTAGCCACGATTTTTACCGTCAAAGTCCATCATCAGTCGGAGTTCGTAAATTCTTCCTGCCGTCTCGAAGACGGGAACTAATTCGTCTTCGAAAACGTCGCGCGGAATTTTTCCCACAAACACTTCGGTTCCTCTGGGTGGGGGTTTGTTGTCCCAGCCGGGCGGCGGTCCTCCGTACTTTCTCTGGCCATTTTCCTGCGTTATGCTGTAGCCCGTACGTTGGATGAGCGCTTGGACAGCGGGCGTGAGAACGATCGGCGCGTCGCTGTCACAACTGCTGCCCGTGCTTGAACGAGAGCCCACCGAATTTACAACCATTTCATCCGCTGTCATCCTGCAAAGGCAGCGTGACACTCATTAATACCAGGGCTTTGCTCTATACCAGTGGTTCTCAAAGTGGGCGGATTTCGAGGAGAAAGGGGGCGAACAAAACAAAGGGGGCGATAGGGGGGTAAACAACACAAAAGGGGCGAAAATGCTCAACCACTACCACTAAATGATCATTAAGTTAACTTCAGTTAACTATCATTGAGTTAACTTCGCCTGTGACCTTAGTGCTCTCAAAGCAAAGAAACCGCTTGTTGATTTATAAGCCACGTGATCTACGACTGATACCTAACTAAAATGTCTTCCAATATTTCCAAGTTTGTGAAGGCCGCCGAGCACATTCATCACACTGAACTAAGGACCATGGTATGTATCGATTTCTTTAAAAAAATGCTTTCAAAATGCTACCTTTGCTTTATCAGGCTTGGGGGCCAAAAACAATGTGTCGAGAGTGAAAAGTGGGCGATGGAACAAAAACGTTTGAGAAGCACTGCTCTATACTGTACATCCAAACCAACAAACGACATAAAATAAAACATCTGTAAAATCAGCATGCTCGTCGATTTCGGTCAGGGAGGGTGATGTGTTATACTATTTTTTCACTGCACGTTGATCGTACAACTGCTCTTAATCCGTTATAATTGAGCAAATACCCCATTTCTTCAGCCATTTTTAATTTCAAAAGCAGCTTCTCTATTATTTTCTGGAAAATCTGTTACGTCCATCGATTTGCTTTCTCTTTACCATAACTGCGTGCACTGCTACTTCTTGGAGATTCTAGTAAAGCAAGCAGCGTGCAAGACGTCCTCACTGATGAAAAAGTCAATGCTGCGGAAAAGATGGGGATTTTCGTTTCCATCACAGGCGTTCAAGGGTTTCTATTATAAACTCATGTTTCTGCTTTTCACAATAGTTTGGCCTTTTCAATCCTTTTTGTGCGCCGGCAACTTTCTTAAATTGCTTGTTTGATTTCGCTGCCCGTTGACAAGCTTGAACGTTTGAGTTTTCGTGTTTTCGAGCAAAGGCACGGAGCATGAAACGGTGCGAAACATCATCGACCGTAAAGTTGTGACACGACTGCAAAGGTCACCGGTTTTTATGACATTCTAGGCAATTTTCATAGGCGAATTTTGGTGCAGCCAGCTGAGTGATTAGAATCCAATCGGTCTTTTTTGTCGACAGCGCCGTGAATCTTGCAGAAGCGCACTTTTGAAAAGTGAATTTGTCACATGATTCGTTGTGCCTGTTCATGCGTTTTCGAAGATAAACTGTGCAACAGGTACAAAACAAAATGTCGGTGAATTTTCAAAAGCACAACTTTACCTTCTGACGTTTTGTCAGAAATTATGACGGAACGGCAGCGCCCCCCCACCATGACCTTCGTGACCTGATACGGAAAGTGTGACGGGCACTTTTTACGATCCTTGGCCAACTTTCGCAGGCGCGCTTTCTTAACACGGCTGAGCTACTTCTGCGAATGTCGCACTTAGGCCGTTTAGTCATCCGAACAAGAAAGAGAACTCGTCCTAGTTATACGACCCAGTGAAAGAGATTGAATTGTTACTTGCAACGCTTGCGGACCGCATCATGAGCTCGGGGATGAAATCAGGCCACCCTCAAAAGGACACAGCACCTTACAGGCGTTGATGTGGGCGATTCGTTCTGCTCTGATCTAAGTTTTACAAGGAACGTTTTGCGTCACTGATTTCGCGACAGCGATCTGTTGCTATGGGTGGCTTCATGCTTTGTTAGTCGTCAACTCGGGCCCGTCGCCACGGTTTGGTTGCCTGGAGGTGGGTCAACAAAAACAGGGTGGCATCTTCACCTTAGAACTTAAAAAGCGGCATTACCGAATTTAGTTTGAGATACCAACTGCAAATTGGGGGTGGATCTGAAGCCCCCACTTGGCGACAACCCTGAGCCCCAGCTGCCGATAGTGGGAGTTGCTTATCGCACGCGATTGCTCGAAAACGTAATTGAAAAATCGCCAGACAAGTGTTACGCCGATATTCAGCTAAACGATTCCGATTTTCTCTTGTCTAGAACGAGACGAACATCTTCCCCCGACAGGCATGCGCGTGATTTCCTGCATTGCTTGCTTTATGCCTTCCGACCGCACGTCGGGACTTTCTGCGGCGTTGTTTCCTTTCGACCTCGAAACGCGGAAGCCAATATAGGTGCTGCGGCCCCATTGGGATTTTCTTTTATTTTTGCATAAGGGCGCGACAAGGTCGTCCGACTTATAAAATGACCAATTTTCTTGTAGTTGTTGATTGCAATCTGATTTTCTGTATCTGCGACAAACAACGTTTTCTTTGAAAACGATCTCTCCTGCTTAATTTTTAACTTTTTTCTTTTTTTTTTAACTTTTTTCTTTTCTTATATTCTGTACTCATCAATATATTCTACAGCTACACATCTACATCACAGTAGAAATGCCCTCAAATATTTACAATGAAATGAGACAAAAAGTGGTTTCTGAATTTTTAAAGGAGACTTACACAAGCAGTCCACTCGATTTTGACATCTAACGAAATATGTTGCGATAGATGTTTTATTTCCTGCCCTTATGTTCCGCAATAAAAGTCGTTTTGTTCATTCGACAGCAACCTCTATTGTTGGACTATGCGCATCGATATCAGTGATGCAACATGAGTTTGCTTATCGGTTTAATGCTGGGTCTCCAAAATACGGCTCGCGGGCCAAATCCGGCCCGCGAAACCATTTTATCAATAATGAAAAAATATTAGATTTACAAAAAATTTGTTTATTTCGTAGAATGCAACACATTTAGAAAAAATCACATCATATAAGATGTCCGGCCCTCGAAATGTTGTGTAACAGCTTATGTGGCCCTCTGACAAAAAAGTTTGGAGACCCATGGTTAAAAGTGGATATAAAAGTAAATAACAATTCGCTTAAACGTTTCGACAATTTAAGCAGGTGAGCCTGCCAAATGCTTGCAGCCTTGTACGACAGTATACTGTATGTTAAAATCGTTTGCGGAAAAGTTCATTTCATTTTGCTTCCACCTACGCTGCCATGAAACGTGTCTCTCTAAACCAGGGGTTCTCAACGTTTTTCCCGCTAAGTACCTCCGAGTCATAAAACAATCAACCCGATCCCCAGGTTATCTGGCAAAGCCGTGAATTTCACATGGTTGCATCGCAACAACGCAAGATCAGGCAAAATCTACGCGGAGTTTTCAATAGGCACGCATTTTCCTCTAGTATAGGATATTAAAAAATAGCAATACATGAAAACTCAACTGCCATCCAAGTACCCCTGGAAATCTTCCCGTG
>JGI24158J21664_10005465_pt1 | contig 16610 bp, 10 predicted proteins | sample Ectturendosymbi3_FD_21664 | JGI IMG/M metagenome (IMG submission 21664)
CTTAGAAAAATCCTGGCTGCGCCCCTGAGTAAGACAAACACTTTTCGGGCAATCTTGGGTAAATTCGGGCAGGAATCCTGTGCACCCCCAAAAATTTGGCTGCTTCTACACCCAGTGGTGTGTTTAAGGGGAGGCGAGCGAGGCACTTGCCTCGGTCCCCCCTTGAAGTGTTACACGCATGAATTTTCCTTATTTTTGGTGAAAAACTTATTATCCACTCATATAATGTGCTACAAAGCAGATCATAAGCAAGTACACTGCAGACCCGATATAACGCGGATGTCGGGATCCACAACATCAAACCGCTTTATACCGAGGTATTTTATTACGTAACAAATGGTATACAGTCATGACCAAGAACGTATATTTCCAATTAATTGCCTAAAAGTATTGTATCGCAGCATGCCTAAAAGTATTGTAATGACGACGTCATTGACTGGCCCCTCCCAAAAAAAATTATTGGCTGCGCGGCAGCATCAGGAGCTATGAAAAAGACAAAGCTTCTAAGAAAAAGCGCAAGGATCTGGCAGTGTTCGCTAAAACGCCGCGATTGAATTGCTTTTTCTAGCAAAACTTTCATGTAGCAACGTTAACAAGAGCACCTGAAAATGAAAATCAAGACAATTGCTTGGAAACAACATTCACACTCAGCCTGGCTGGCCATATTCACGTGTTCTTTTTCCGGTGTTTTTGTTTGTAATATCTTGTTTCTGCTTATTGTTCGGGTGCATGTTTCTTGTCGAGTCACTATTTTTCTTAGCAAAATACACTCTAGTATTTACTTCTCGCAGCTAGTAAGCACATGCTCGACTACCGGAAAAGGTAAACGGGCACCTTACGAATAAGCGAAAACATAACCTTTGCAAAGGATGATGTCATTAATTACGTCATAGGGGCCCTCCAGTATTAATTGCCCCAGGGCCCCCCTACCCTTTAATCCGGCTCTGACTTAATAACACCTTTAACATTACTTAAGGATGTCCAACCAATCTACCCAAAACGAAAACACGTTGTCTCAGACATAATTTCAGCACAAAACCTACCGGAGGTTGCAGCACTGACTTAACCCAAACCAATTATCACGTCATAAACCANGGGAACGATTTGCCACCTGGAGCAGAAAGCTTATCGGCTCTGGGAAGACCAATGCCGTGTTGAAATTGAGCAGAAGCCTTGTGGCATCTTGGAAATAGGGTCAGAAGCTCAAGTTGCTTCAGCTTAACGCAATTTCGCCGTACGTATGCAGCACTACTGCTAAACAAGCGTCACATTTAACTGTTTCCCCTACATTTCAATGTACTGCGTTTCCCCTACATTTCAATGTACAAGCTGAAATTTTCGGGGGGGAATGATTTGAACTTGTTGTTTTGCGTAACAACTATAATTTTTTTGACGACTTCAAGAAGTTTTTTAAAACCTCACGAGGGTTTTTTGTCCGGTCGCGGGTCGACCGTTACCAAAATTATTTTTTTACCATTGCATCTTCCGCCGTAACGCAACATTGCAACGACATCCCGCATCACAAGTGTGTTCCTCCCTCATCACCCGCGTGTTCCTCCCTCATCACCCGTGTGTTCCTCCCTCCCTCCCGTCATCATCTAAAATTGGTGACATGGCGCAAAAATCAAATTTCGCGTGACGAAGCCCATTGTGCACTTTTTATTTCAGATCGCCGAGCGCGGAGAACACGCTCACGACTACGGACGCGCAACGCAAACGATCACTCACAGTGTCAAGTAGAAAACAGTAGCCGCAAACACGAACCGTTGTGAATGAAACGCGGCAAACAATGGACCAACAATGGCCGGGCAGTGGCAGTGCCGCGTTCAAGGATGGAGCGAAAGTGGCGAGTTGGCGACGCCGCCGCAGCGAGGTTGGGAAGAGAAGATATATTATTAAAAAGAAATAACAGGAAAAACGCGACGACAGCAGTGTGACTCCCGAGCTTTTAACGCGAGTGTAAGCCATTCGTTTCTTTATAGTGTCCGAACGCGCAAATGCTGTGAACACGAAGACTTATATAACTGACGTCTGCGACGTTTAACCTGAAAAAAAATCGGTCCCGAGGAAGATAAAAAAGATAAGCAATATTTCGAGCTACTACATGCGGACTATGCTGAGGTGGAAAGGGCAATAAGGTCAGTCTTCGGGCGAACATCTTCAAGGCTGGACGCGCAGGAATGCAGTAGTCCAGTCGCTGAGCAGGTGAGGTTAAGAGAGAGTGCACGACTTCTTAGACTTCTGCGATTTTCCGCTTTTGCGACCAGAAATGGAGCTTTTCTGCGAGGAAGACAAACTGCTGGTGCTGTGCGGTCCCGCCGTGCTCGTCCCGGCGTGGGGATGATCAAAACCGTCGACGCCATTCACGAGGAGCCCGTCTCCCTCCTCAGTATTGGAGGTAGACAGCAGTTTATCCCTCAAGCTGACCGCTCGTCGCGTCGGCGAAGCGTTGTCGCCTGCGTGGGGGACTTGCGCGTTGGGGTCGCGTTTTGACGACCTGCTCCCGCCGCTGCCGCGATGCAGCGAGTTGCGCGAGGATTTGGCCGAATTGGGGATGACGCAGTTGCGGTCGATGCTGATGCCGACGTCGACCTGTCGCGCGTCTTGCGCCGTTCTGTCGCCGCCGTACTCGTGCAGCTCCTGCCCGACGCAACAAAAATAGGAAAAAAGAAATTCAGAAAAATGTACTTTTGCGCAATTTTCAGAATGTGTCTAACATCGCTACGGTAAGAAGATGATTACACAATTACTTTATAGGGAGAGAAACAAGTTAAAAGTTGTCGACTAAACGATTCGCTACCTTCGAAAGGAAAACTTAGCGAACAACTTGTTATGCATTTTGAAGCAATGCTTTTCTTTCAGTGATTTTACGGTGGTTGGCAAGGATCAGCAGCGGTGGAATTGTGTCTTTGGGAAACTACAGCGATTCCAACGTTCCTATTCGGACAAGAAAACCCCCGATCGCGGTTTACACACGATCAGGGAGACAACTGAATTTACATGGCTTTGTTTGTTGAGCAGAAATTGCATGTCTATAAAGCAGTGTTTCCCAGATTTTTTACTTACGCGGCCCAGAAAACATGAGGCAAAAATTGCGTGGCCCGCTATGCTAGCGAATTTATGCAACTTAGTGAGAATCTTGCTGCTGAACACAATGTGTTTTCACGCTGTCGTGATTAGATATCTAAATAATTGTATTACACTATAACATAGTGTTGTCGTAACTTCGTGGTCTACTCGAAAACTGCACTTTGACCCACCAGTGGGCCATGGCCCACATGTTGAGAAGCACAGCTCTGAAGGGCTTAGCCTTTCTTCGCATCGATACTCATTGCTTCTTTAAGGTTCTTTAGGGACCGAAACAGTCCCTTAATTTCTCCAACGGTTCCACACTGTACACCGCAGTAGAACGGCGCTTTGCAAGTTTGGCATTTCGATAAAATAATAGCAGTTTTCTTTCAGAAGATCTCAGCGGCCGCCAAAACCTTTAAAAAATCCCCTGTCGATACTAATTACATAAACACTGAGTTCTCTTTTTTTTAGCTTCCGGCATTGAAAAATCTAGAGATTGGTCTTTGAGGTAAGCAGAATTGACGCATTACACGTACAAAAATGACCACGTCAAAAGGCGTAGAAAGATTTCGCAGCGCCAATGCGATTTATTTTATTTTACATTTGTTCTGAACAAATCCCATCCAGCATTTCCGACTGCTACTGCGCGTCGCGGTCGACCACCCTAGGCATCAAGTCTATGACGTCGCGCAGCTGCGTAAAATGCTGCGCTGCACTTTCAGCAGCGCATTTTGTTGGATTTAAAGATAAAAAAAGTTTTTCGATGAAGTAAACGGGAAATCTCACCAACCGATCACCGACAGTGTGAAAATGCGTGCTGCACAGGTCACGTGCGGTTTGGGCGCAGTGGCCACGATCCTCTCCACAGGGAGGATGATTCGTTATCACGACACAATGCACCGCGAACTTGTGATTGATGAGCCATTAACGGAAGACGCAGCAGATTTGGATCCGAGCACAACCGTGTTGTGCGTTCAGAACTTCAAGCGTATTCAAAAACGAACTTCATGGTCGACTGGACGCTTCAGCGCTTCATTTAAATCCGATAAAACATCGAACGTTCGAGAAAATCCCAACAATATTAAGTACAGTTTTTTAAGGTGTTTTAGGGATTCGATTCGGGTCCCTAGAGTTGAAAATCGGGTGCCTAACATTTTCCTTAAAAAAAAACTGTTATGTACTCAAAATATTTCCGGTCATCTTACATCTACATGCATAGCGGCAATCCATAAACGAATGCTAACGCTAAGACGATAAAATTGTTATTTCTGAAGGACTCGCGCAAATCCTGACATGAAAAAAAAACGGTTGCGCCGAACACCATTTCAGAAAAGAATCGAGTAATTTTCTGCAAAAGATATAATCTTCACTATGGTCTTTTTCCACCGCGACATCATTTTACTTCCAGGAACACGCGTTTCAACAAGCGATGCGTGCGTTTCAATGTTGGGAGTGCGCAAGTGGGCTTTGAAGGAACAATTAAATGTAAAACATCAACGCGCTTGCGCGATGTCGGTCTCATCACAGCATATAAACTCCACCGCGGCTACGTCGTGTGCCTCCGCTTGAATAACTGCGCCATCAGAGCAAAGACATTCTTCTGTTGTTCTCGGTTATACACCCATAACAGTCGCCAGAAAGTCAATAGGGGGGCTTGGCATACAAATTCGACAAAAATTCCACTGATATATAGTGTTTCATATTTCAATTTGGNGGCTCGGAGCTTTGTTTGGGGCGGGCTAAGCCCACCAAAGCCCCTCCCCCGTGGCGACGGGACTGTACATACCGCTCTTAATCGATTGCATCTAGTCGCGTTTAGGAGATGAAGCTTACGTATGACACAAGAACGACGCTCGCTCCATTTCCAGTAAAATCAGCAACGACGAGTCTCTGCCATTCCACACTGGGGTCACGAACGAACGCGTTCACCGCAAAACAGACTATGCCGTCACAAAAGCGTGACCTTACTCGAAAAAAAGGTCTATGCCGACGCGAATTTCCTCTGAACAGCAACGTGCAGCGAGACTGGACTTCGTTCACCAGGAACAATAGGTCAGAAACCTAACCACGCGAGTGGAACGACGAATCCACACCCACGGGTCAGCAGGCTAGCAGTTTACGATCGATTTCTATCAATGCCGCATGGGGGGTGAATCCATGTTGCTGCGACAATTCAAACTTCTGCGCTCCAGGCAATTAACGACTATTTGTAAATTGCACGTCGTGACAACGGTCTTCAAAATCGGATCAGTGGGTTAAAATCTGGTTGCACAGAAAACAGTCTAACGTGATTTTTGAAAAAGCTAAAATTGTGGTGTTAAACTGTACCCACAACTTTACTGCGTATGTCATCAATTCAAACGTCACGCAAAAAGACTTTTACAGTCAGCACGACATTCTTACAGTGTGGGTCAGCAAACTATTGCAAAGCGTAGATCAGCAAATTATTTTGGCAACTATTTTATCATCACGTCATACGTCAATTATTTCGGCGCAGATCACGAGGCTGTTAATATTTACGGCGTGCAGCAGCTCGGCATGTCAAAGTTCATTGCGGTATTGGAGGGAAGCGTAGCCAGAAAAACAAGCCGCTACTGTAACCACCGTTCACACAAGCGGGCCTCGTTAAACCCACCAAAGCGAAAGGAACGCACAATTCAGTCCGGTTTATAGTGTGCAAGCAAATGACCTTCAAGGTTGGAACAGAGGAGTATTGATTTTTTTGTGTGACACTAAATAGCTGACGTATTGCTTGCCGCGCGGCCAAGTAACGTTTCGACTAAATACAGCCAGTCCGGTCTGAATTGCTTCTGAGAGGGCGTTGCTGCCATGCACTGTGATTTGGAAATCGCAACCATTTTCATACGCGAATATTTTTACAGAAAAGGAAAATGTTCATTGGAGGCGCAAAGCACTGCAGTGAATGCTTTAATTTTTTGTCAGTTTTTTTTTTCACAGACTGCTTCCTTTGAACATTAGCGCTCACAGGCGCCCGCGGCAATTGCACTGTTCTCGCATTCCATCACCGTTTATACCTTTGACATAGCGTCAGTCAAAGATATACATATATTTTCCAAACGATCAAATCGCACTGAAACAACCAAATTTTATGAATGGGTGTTTTTTTGGTCATTGACGGAATTTTTTGAAATGACCGAAAAAAATTAAGTCAATTCGGTCATAATGCTTTTCTCAGTCATACAAATATTTCCTAAAATGAAAGTGACCGACAGTTTTTCAAAAACCAGGTGATTGTCAAGAATGAATTAACGAAAACAGAAACAGAAAAAGTCCAAATTATAAGTTCCAAAAATTATAAGTTAGAAAGGTTATTTTCTTCCTACCAGGTAATCGTAATTACATGAAGTTCTTTTTGACAACTGCTTAAACAAGCCTCCTTTTCGAGGTCGAAAAACAATTCACTAACCCGCTGTTTTTGCTTTCAATTTACGTTGCGGTTCGTTGAATGCTCCCACAACGGACAAACAAAACTTTGCAGGGTGTGCAGGAAAAAGACTGAACTGCACAGGTGATTCCACATTTTATTGAATTAAAAACGAATTTTCTTCTGATATTTCAGCAGATTGAACTCTAACAGCAGCTTAATAAAATATTTCCTTATTCCCAACTACGATAAATGATGAAAACAAACGCAAACACGCCTCAAGCGCCAACACGTTTTTTAATACACGCACCTCCAAATATGGTATCACGGTCATTTCTCGCAGAGGGTCGTTCGTTTCGATGCTCGCAGGTATTTGAACTTCTTTCTCGATTCTAGAATGTTTCCGCCTGTACCAACTGCGCAAAGCAAAGATCGACGCTAGACGGTGAATCGTAAACGCGTTGAGGACAATAGTCGAATGGCCAGGAAAACCAGCATGCGGCCAAACGTTTAATTGAGCCACGCGAACTGATCACAGTACACGTGTCGACACGCTCATCATCATCATCATCATAGCGGCATATGTCTCGAAACCATGTGAACATAGACGAACGACAACTATGAAGTAAACAAAGATTTGTCTGTCCAGCAGACAAAGTGTATCTGGATACAGCACCGAGCGGAATGACTTTCTTTTAAATGCACCTTTGGTGAAAATATAGTTATTATCACAAGATCGTGCCAAGATCTGCAACATCTGAAGCCGAAACGGGGTTATCACACTGGTAACCGCCGCAAGATCGTACCTTCCTTTGCAAAGAGCTTGCACAAAACTTACATGCTATTTATGGCACACAAAATAAGCTTCGTAACGAATAAAGAACACTGCACGCGCTTTGCTCAAAGCCGGCGCAAGACGCAGAAGAACTTGTTTTCTTTTATTTTTTTCCTCATTTTAACTCACTCGTGTTTTTTTATCACGGGAATAGTTAACCGCTTGGCGGCGTCGTACGTCAGCATTCCTTTCAACAAACTGCTCAGATGAGCATCGCACTGTTTCGGAACTTCAAATCTGCCTCGGCTGATGTTCTCAAACAACCTGTAGATATTTTCGCCTTCAAAAGGGTATTTCCCAGTTGTGAAGTTGTACCTGCGCATTTAAACAGCCGGGCGTAAGAAGCATACACTGGAAAGCATAACTTTGACATATACCACAGGTTTATTGGCGAGAGGCTGTGTGCCGCAATTCATTTTTATTAAAACATTGCACAAGCGCCATTCATTTCTTCCACAGTTAGCAGATGCGCCACGCGCACACTCTCCATCCTAGCAGTGCCGATGAACAAACACAGCATCAAACAAACCGCCCAAAGCAAGCCAGCTGCTTTCGTCGCAGCATAATGCGAATAAGAACACATTTAGAAATGATTTCTTTCGGTTCGCATGTTTTGAAATTTTTCCTCTTGGAGGCCGTTTGCCATAACCGTTATAAAAGTTGGCGTCACGACCACACTGTACAGCTTCCACGAGAAATTGGAAATGCATCCAGCCACGGTGCGCGCCAGATCAGGGCCAGTGTGGGTGGTTATGGTTTTCAGCGCTCGTAGTTCGCTGAAGCCAGCATGAAAACATTCATGTCAACGATTGGCGCACTGAAAGAAGCGTTTTCTGCAATGCAACATTCATTCCGATGACCTGAAACAATTCTGCGTCAAAATAGCATCAATATCGAAATGCAGCAGCAACACGTCGCACAATACCACAGACTTTCTTAAAAAGTGCGTTGCAACGTACAGTGTTACACCGGACGACCAAATGTCAACTTTGAATCCCATGAAAGATTCGTCTCCGTTTGATATTTCAGGAGGCTGAAAGGCAGGCGAGCCTTGCGACGTAAAGCATTTGTCCATTTGCGAAAACATATCCAGGGCCTGTCAGCACAAAACACAAATGCATCATCTAAAAACATGTCAGCAAAACACATCAGGCTACGAGTGGCGCATTTCGTCGACCGCAAAAATGTTTTAAACCGACAACAACTGGTACAGTACTGAATCATTCGGCCCCGAAAGCATGATCATCAGCAGGCAGATGAGCAGGCGGTGAAGCGATTGCTGGACAAACAGCTCAGTTCGTCTTTTGTGACTCAACAAACCCACGTTTTGCGCAATTTAGAACTGGTTTGCAGTGGCATGTGGTGGTAATTTTTTCTGGATGTGCGCATGTTTGTGACGTCACAATGTAATATTCACGCTTCCAAACCAATGTTTTGGAGTAGTTTGTTGACGCGATATGCATGTTATTATTTTACACGCCTTGTCCTTATTTTACGTACCACTGTATTGACTATCAACCATCAGCGCCCCAACTTACGATATTGGAGCAAAATACACTCAACGCTACAACAGTGCAGTTCATAACTGCAAAAGCATCAGGTTGCGCGTTAAAGCAGGGGTGGAAAACACACTCAGCATAACATCAGCGTAGCTCACAACTGCAAAAACATCAAGCTGCGTGAATGTCTCTTCGAACAGCAGTCGTGACCACGTGTGCGGCTGGCATGGCGCACACCAAACTTGCTGAACTACACAAGAATTGAGAATGCGCATAAAGTACGCAAGAAAACTTATTTTATTATGTGGCTATTAAATATGAAACTGCAGAGGGGACGGATACGGACTTGTTTCAGCCGTTACACTCAGTCCAGTTGATATGCCAATTAATGAAGGTCGGATGTGTCCTGGTATGTATGCTGATGCCCTTATCATAAGCATAGGTTTGCAGCTGTGCTAGCGCACACCCATGGTTGCCACATCAAAAATCGAAACGGGAAACTAGTGATGCATAAAAAGTTGAAAAGGGACAGTTTTGAAATTTGGTTCAGAAAATCAATAAGACGTCCATAATTACATTTCAACCTTTTTTGGTGATTTTCGCTTGGTCGTACGATCTGGAAAAAGTCACGTCACGATCTGTTTGATTGGTGTGGGCCGTACATCCACCACACCTGGAGTATACGCCCCTGATCCGCAGTGCTGGAAAACTAACGCCAAACTACTTATATAAATAACATATCGGATAATTGTTAACTGCCTCTAACCCAGTTCCGAGTTATTCTGTTCCAGCTGCCGCGTGATCGCACAGAATAAACGTGTTCCAACGCGTGCAATAGAGATCATGCAATTATTAGTTTGGCTTCATTTCGAAGATCGTACACACAATTGTCACGTATCCTGCAGACCAGAGGTGGCTATGGACCGGGAGTGCAGGAGTCGACTCCAGCAGGGTTCTGCGTTTTTATCTGACTCTGATCCGTAGCTGGATTCAAAAATTTGTGAAAAACTGGACCCGGACCCGTAGTCACTTTTCAATTTCGGCAGTAGCAGGAGTCTGGGTGGTCATTTCTTAAGTAAAAACATGGGCAAATTTCGGTTGGATCGATGGTAAACGTAGTCTGAACAGGAGTTGGATTCTTGAATTTGAAAATATTTCGGACCCGGATTCAAAAATTTTGAAACAGGAGCAGAGTCGGAGTCTGAAAAAGTGACTCCGGCCGCCTCTGATGCAGACACAACTGTCATGTATCGTATATATAGGCACAATTGTCACACCACGGCACTGATACGATCGTCACGTGGGACTACTATTTTGATCCAACATCAAAATTTATTTTGGCAGGATAGGCCTCTTAGCAGATTTGTGAACTACAGTGGCTTTTGTGGTGATGCAAAGGTTAAACGTGCCACATTGCAAGGAGTATTGCAAACTGCCGCTCAGCTCGTGTGCAGCGGCAGTGCACGCGATGAAGCACATATTTCATCACTGTCCAATTGTCCCCTCGCAAGTCTCGGGAGAATCAAACACACACAGGCTTCAGGCAAGGCCTTCTAGAGAAAACACAAGGCCTTGCTTCAGGCCTTCTTTTGATCTGAAGCTTATAATGCTCGGGTTAATATGGAGACATTCAAATGCAAGTTGATTTGACATTGACCTAGAAAAGCAAGTGAAGTGAATTGTGAGGCGAAAAAGGTTTGTTTTCCGTCTGGACAATGCCGGCGTCGCGCTTTTTAACTTGTTCAAAACATCATTAACAAACCAATGTTCAATGGACTTTCGAAAGCAGCTTAAGGTCTGTCAACGACGAAGTTCTTCAGCGGATTGAATAAAAATGACGCAGGACAGTCGGAAGTTAATATTAACTGCAAAATACAACGGCTTTAGCCACAAGATTGTGCTTGAAGGAGGTTTACATAAGACATTCAGATGTGATGTGTCTATGCCATGGTCCGCAGTTCCGACACAATGAATAACAATTGATGCTAACTAACATGCGAAGACATCATACCGCTTCGCACTCGACTCTTAGATCCCGAAAATATTTAACGAAGCCACTCGATAACCGCGGCAAACACAATTGTTGGTCTTTTCCCGATTCAGTCATGCCGCTCAGCCTCCTACATTCCTGATGTAGATGCGATGGTCACATTCGAAAACGTTACAGGCTTCATCAACGAGCCTGTTTTCGACTGTTAAACGAGCTTGTCCAAACACAGAGTCAAGCAGAGGCTGTGGTCTCGAATAAGCTTGCTTTGGAATAACACCAAAGCATACTTTCGCTTTTTAATTAAAAACGATTCTGATAAACTTCCAACAATCACACGAGACATCATGCAGGTCTCCGAAGAGCTCCATTATTATTATGCACAGGTGCAAAGTAAAGCAAGTGCCTTCAGGCGGATAAATTGAAGAGGTCCAGACGCAGCGTCGCGCTTTTCCGGTTATTTCAATGGTTCATTCAACAGGAATGTTGTACCCGCTTTGACAATGAAGCAATTGCAACTACTGCTTGCCGTCAGTCGCTTTGGTTTGGAGTTAGTTGGCTTTTGACTCTAGTGTTAGTAGCTTTATGGAACTGTTACTGTAGTCTGCGCACTTTCTCCGGTCTCGCTTTAGTCTTTTTCGTCATTTCACTTGCAAGCTTTTGATTACGACTTTGCTGCACTGAAGATGCGTCACTGACGCGAAATCGATTTCCCAGCAAAGCAAATTGCGATCAGATCCGGCTGCGTCGCCCTTGCGGTGTCTTAATACTCTACAGCAGTGTCACCTGCACAGCGTATACACCTCGAGCGCAGCATAACATTAGACTGGTCTGCTGTTTCTGATTCAAGGAAGTAGGCGATAAACACCTTTACGGTGAAGGCAAACAAGCGGCTCGAGACGACTGACACGTTCAAACCCGATCTATGTTGACCGCAAAGCAGGATTAGATAATTAGATTGATGATAACACCGTGCGAATAAACACAGTTGCTCATGAAAATTTTCAAGGGAAAATTTCGCCTCAAATTCAGAGCTATTTAACACATCAAGGAATCTTTCCAATTCAACACAGCTTCTTTAGATCGTGGGTTTAATTCGTGGCTTCTTTATTCCGTGGGTTTAAACAGTAGAATTCTCTACGCAACACGATCACCTGGTTGTTTTGCTACGTGATCGACCATTGCATGCTTCAAAATTTGCAACTTGCATGCCATGTATACTTTTCGTGTGCGTTTTAACTGAAGGTACGACTATACTTGCGACATGCAGGAATTCTGTAGTTTACTTTGCAGATTTTCCGTGGATAATTTGCAATGGGCGACATTCCAAGATTGGAATTTAACTGTAGTACTATTTGTAAAACATAATCACTCACATTATTTCAAATATTTTATCGTAAAAAACAAGATATTCTGCAAATTCAACAAACCAAATACGACACTATTGAAATCATCTTTAAATGCCGTTGTAACGCTCGATCCCTCTTGACATTTGGTAACTGTGGCTGGTAAAAGGTAATGCATTCAAGATATATTTGTCACCCTGGCAAAAGTTTGACGTTTTTACACCTTGCGGCTTGCGACTTTCTGCATTTGCACTTGTTCAACAAAAAAGCAGGAACTATTCAATCAAAAGTAAACAAACCAGTACCTCAGCAACTCCTAAATCAGTAATCTTCAGGGTATCATCATTGGATAAAAGAAGGTTGCTTGGTTTAATATCTTTGTGAACAACGTGCTGGCTGTGTAAATATTCCAATCCATCAATCAGTTGTACAAAATATCTGAAGGAAACACATTAAACATTTACCAAGTACAAGAACACAAGTCATGATTTTTGACAGCAACATAGACTTTTTCAGCTTAGCAGAAATATATTTAACAACTAACTTGTGGGCTTGCCACTCAGGAAACTTTTTTTTGGGAGTACTTTCCAACATTTCCTGTAAGTTTGCCACACAGCACTCCATCACCATATACGTTTTCAATTGTCACACAAAAGTTAAGGGAAAGCCGTTCTTAATCAGTACTGTTCTAGGCATACACATAAAAATAGTTAAGTAAATATTTGATCACCCACTACTGATGACACGTTAAAACCAAGCTAATGGTTTGCATTTTAAAAAACAATCTACTAAAAGTTTCTACTAAAAGTTGGCCTGCATCTAACCATAAGACATATGTAGAAGTTCAACCGATAAGCACTGACCTTAATTAATTTGTTTTCTACAGAACTTATTGCAAAAAACGTGTTTTTTGTTCTATCAGGGATTTTCTTGTGTTTAGAAAAACTATTTGGTAAGATTAGTTTAGTTACATGTGTATTGTCAATGAAAGTTCTTTGTTTCTTATACAAATGCTAATGCTTTTTAGCATCTGCATCTAGAAACCACATGAAAACTAGCTATGAACATAAAAAGCACCACAAACAGTATTTAAAAAATCAACTTTTTGGAATAAATACACTAGAAACCAAGTATTTATTAAATTTGTAGGTCGACCATTGAGAAATTCAGTATAGTGTAACATAAACAAAAGGATATAGCTTCTGTTTTTCCTTGTTGTACATCACATCGACAAGTTCAATAACATGTTTGTGTCTTAGTCTTCTTAGTAACTCTATTTCTCTGAAAAATAGTCAGCACAGCTTGCTCTTTATGTAATTACTGCACAGGAGGCATGTGTCACATTCTACTTAACATCTTCGCTGCCAGTGTACGAACATATCAGACTTTGAAATCAGCCTAAACTCAAGCAGTTTTCATGTGTCTTAGCAACGGCATAACTCCTCGGCCGCTTGCGCTACAGCAGTGGTTCTCAAAGTGGGCGGAATGGCCTTCTTGGGGGCTATTTTGATGGGCAAAGGGGGCAAAAATGCTCAACCACTAATCGTCCGTTGAGTTAACTTCAGTAGCTTACTACTACGAATTGTTAGTGTCTAGCAAATTTTGAATTACTATGATAATCGTTGCAGGTTGTTCCTAAAGCAATTTATTTGCTAAATTTTTACTCTGGATCATCTATGTGCCCAGCTACAGTGTGAATTATTTCAAGGCTGCGGAGCCGTTGTCAAAATGACACAGCTTCGGCTCCGGAGCTCTTCTTTTCATGAACATGGCTACGGCTCCAGCTCTTGGTTTTCATGAGTGTGGCTCTGACTCTGGAGTTCTCTTTTTTCATCGCTCCAGATCCTGCTCCGGCTTCTGTTCGTTTTCACACGTCAACACTTTGAGAGCCGGCATATGATATATTCATACTTCGATTTCAGCCTAAAACCAGCAGTTTTCGGTTGCCTTACCAATGCCCTAGCTCCTCTGCTGATTGCGCTAGAGAGCTGTTCAAGAGCTCAAACGGATTGGCCAGTCTTCTAGTCTGCACTCGAAAAAAAATTTTGGTTGAGGGTGCGGATTTTTTTTGCGCTACGTCATAAGTTAAGCAGTTTTTGGGTCATTTTGGCTCATGTTACCTGGCCTAGGGTCCAACCGCGAGGCCAAAGTATTTCGCTGAAGTTTTCATTGGAAACTAGGCTTGAGTCCGAGTCTTTTGAGCCTTTGATCGACTTTCTGGCGCTTCTGGTTCAAAACTTATGATCTAAAATAAACAAATTAAATATCTAATTAGCTGATTAGTCACACATTTTTATTACTTTAGATCATAACTTTTGAACCCGAAACCTTAGCAGGTCATCCAAAGTATCAGAAGACTTGGATTGCAACCTAGTTTCCAATAAAAACTTCAGCGAAATGCTACCATCTAGTGGTTTGAGCCAAGGGCCCGGTTAAGTGAGCCAAGGTGGCCTAAGAGTCCTCCACTTAGGACGTCACTCACAAAAAATCTGCACCCCCCAACCAAAAAATTTTTTTGTCGAGTGCAAGCTACAAGACTTGCTGTGTCTTTTGAGACTTTGACCGGGTCAGTAGCGTATACAGGACCGGAGAAATTCCCGCACAAAGCCACGTGCATTTCGGTATTTTTATCTCGGAAATCCCCAAAAGCGGCTGGATACGAAAGTGTTAATATTTTGATTGTCTTGGTGTGCCTCAAGTTGAATGGAAAATACATTAAATCAAGTACACAAAACCAAGAGAATATGCCAAACCTTTTTTAGTAATTTAATCTGGTATTTTCTTACAAGCAGCGTTCTTACCATAAGGAAATCAGCACTGAGCATTTAAAAACAGACCAGTGCCAACTGACCAAATGTTTTGCATTCATTGCATGCTTTGCCTGTTGCAGTCTTGGTGATTCCAGCCAACAGCGCTGCCTGGGCAAACCATGCAAAGAGTGCAAAACACATAGTTGATTACCTTTCAGATCGCTAAACTACTACAGACCCAGTTTGATAGTTCTGACTGGAAAGTAAAATGTTGTGGTAGCTAATGTTTTTCTTATTTCTACAACGTGGTCCTCAACTGCTACATAAAATATCAGAGGTGTTACTGAACGACACTACCTAGAAAAAGGAATCATTTCCAAGCAAAGAATCAGACACTAAGCTTTTACGAGTATATATTTCACACCAAGTCTTATTCAAATAGAATCCATTACTGAAAGAATGCTAAAAGCTCCACAAAGGATGCTTGTGATCTGTATGTGGCTCTTAGAACAGTGTTTGAGAACCATTGTTCAACTAGTAACACTGCGCCTGCCAGCTACGATGTCACAGTTTTAACGATTATGAAAGATTTTACTTAAAGTGTTGAACAGCTGAACCAAGCCATTAAAAGCTAAACTTAGCAATTGTATTATGATGCTAATGTTTACAATTCTTGTGAAAATAATCCAATGCTATGGAGCCAGAGCTGCACATATTCAGAATTCTTGTGAAAATAATCCAAGGCTATGGAGCCAGAGCTGCGCATATTCCCAGGAGCCAAAGCTCAAATTAAAAATTAGACGGAGTAAGAGGCTGAGCTCAGATTAAAATTTAGGACTGCAGCCTTAGCCATTTGATAGGTAGCTCTGCCTCCAGGTCCCTTCCTAGATTCTAACGGTTTTGCTGAATAGACTTACATATGCTCTTTATGGCACACTAAACACAATTGTTGAGTTTGTGCCCAAAACCCCAGCCAAGTCATCCAAAGTATCAAAAGACTCAGATTTTAGCCTACTTTCCAATAAAGACTTGAGCAAACTACTACTATCTAGCGGTTTGGGCCTAGGGCAAGATGAAGTGGGTCAAAAAGACCTAAAACTAGTCCACTTACGACATTACTCATAAAAAAAACAAATCCAAAAAATTTCTATCAACACTAAAAAAGCCTTCAAAAAACTATACATGCTTTATTTTGAGACGTTTCGGATTATTCTTAATCCATCTTCAGTCAACAAAAGAAAGCAACACTTGGCAATGTCAGCAATTCAAAACCACAAGGCTTTGTGATGCAAGAAAAGACAGTGCTGTGACGCAAAAGACATCAAACGCAAACTCAAGACAGCCAGCCAAGTCAAAATCACTGAAAGCAAATGCTGGGCTAAAAGTTATGCAGAGAATATTAAAACAAAATCTATGTAAGGCCATAATTTACGACAACAAGCTGAGGCCAGTAGCGAGAGGCAATTCATAACCATTGCAAGCGAAGGATGCAAAAAAAATAACAAATTAGTACTGCAAGCCTACAACTAGCACCAAATGTCCACGTCAACACCAACGATATGAAACATGTATTACCATAAGATCTGAACATCAGATAATATTTGCCATCATAATCTATGTGTTAAACAGGTATAAAGGGGTGGAAAATTGTCTACATTAATCTCGGGCTGCTGCTCTTGTATCAAAAGCGTCTCTTTGATTAATAATTCACGGTGGTTAAAAGCAGAAGCCAAGAT
>JGI24158J21664_10005466_pt1 | contig 16608 bp, 9 predicted proteins | sample Ectturendosymbi3_FD_21664 | JGI IMG/M metagenome (IMG submission 21664)
CTTAAACTGAGCACACTTTTGGCTTCTGTGTTTTGTTTTTATTTCGTTTTGAACTCATGTTTTGTGCTTCACCTGTGCTGTTGAATTTGACAGTCATCAAAAGTAGGCCGGGCTTGATTTAGTGACTGCTTTGGCCGTCTTTCGCCCAACCTGTGCTGTTTTGTTTTAAACTCTGTTGATTGAAATGTGTTGTATTGCTGTGTACTTACAGCACAAACATGACTTGATTGACTTGACTTGACTTGCTACCAATTGCATGTCAATGCATGCTTGGCAATTGTGGTGAAAAGCACACACGACCGGTCCTACAGTAACAAAAGCCTTTGTGGTGCCTGCAACAGCGCCCATCAAATTTTACATTATATCACCAATGTTTACATCAACATTGTGTTACCCTCAGGCCATGTGTTACCTCGGTTAGAAGCAATTTGCATGCTTTAGTTAATTGATGCGCATCTTTGTCCTACTTCTCTATTAGCTCACTTGAATTATCTGATGCATTTTAAAAGTCTTCATTTACTACTCATTGTTGATGCTGTCGATGAGCATTATGGAATGCAATAACTACTGGTTCCCTTTTTGTATTCGTTCATCTTCAACAGTGGCTGCGTTTAACAGCTAATACCCATTGCAACGTTCTTGCCAATTAAGAGATCATCATTTTTGCAATGCAACCAGTTATTGCATGACCCTTTCGGTAATTTCTAAAACTACTGTCTATGTATTTTTGAGACATTTCCGTAGCAGCTCAGATTTTCATATATTTTACTTTCTCATCAACAATACAGCAGAATATAAAGTCATAATCAAGCACCATGTACAAGAAAACATTTTTTCGGAAAGGAGCTGGAAACCACAGTCTCAAAATCTTTAACCAGGTTATCAAGGTTTAAATTCTCTTACATTATTCTCGATTTTATTTTAAGAATATGACTCTTAACCAATGTGCTTCTATCCATACAGCCAGGGTGTTAGATAAATCCCGTCGATGATGGTGACGTCTGCCTCCCAACAGCTGCGGAATTGCACTATCTAAAAATATTTCAAACATTTCTATAGGATGCCAGTGTCAGAGAACTAATTGAACTTAACCATCATTCCTGATGGAAAATATTATTAGTATGCCTTTCAACGCTTCTCATTCAGACTGAGACAGTCATTTAACTTTGAAATGTTGCTATTGATCACCTACCCGGCGTACTCATCAACATTTTCCACCGTTACAACTTTATTGTGTAAAGTATATACAGTATGCTTGTAGAGCGAGAAACTTTCAATTCCACAATGGGCAGACGACGACTGAGCCCAGTGTGCTTTCCAGCACAAGCGTTCTCGCAAACGCCACTCCAAACTCAAAAAAAACAGCATGAAAAGATCCATGTTTCACAAAAAATTCTAAAATCAGCAAAATACACAAATCAGTTTGAAACATTGACTCTTACAAAAGTGCACGAAGATCAATCAAACCTGGCACTGCTACACTTGACATTTGCAATGCATTCCTGTGCTTTTGTTTCAGTTGCATTACTCTTGACTATTCTGACATCTTCAATCTCTCATGTTGATCTGCAATATTGATTCTTTCAGCTGGTAGTTTTAAGAATTCATCCCTTGCTGTACGTAAATCAACCAACCTGGCTTTCGCGTTTTAAACTATTTCTGCAGTCAGCAGTAGCGTAGCTGGAGGCTTCATCCAGGCAAAAACGTAGTTGAAAGAGGTCTGCTAGCCATTTTAGGAGCCGACTAGCCAACACTCCGAAAAACGTGAAAAATTATGGTAAATCCGGATGTGGTTGGCAATACTAAATCCCTGAATCACCAGAAAGTACTCGGAAAAACGTAAAAGCAACAAACTACTGAAAATCAAAATAATATTAAAACCGAAATATAAGGTAAGTGCGGGACCCATTTTTACATTCAGTTTGCCAGGGGTGACATTCGCTCCTCTCCCCCCCTTTTTGTGCCACTGGAAGTCAGTTTTGATGTTTTTAGTGCACTGAATTTTCATTCAACAGAAATATCAGAAACTGACAATGACATCCAGCAAATTAAAACTTTGCGTTAGTTGGAAAGCGTGTTTTTCAAAGATTAAAGTTGTTACTAACATTGCTAATGTTATAAGGTTCTTCAAGTGCTTTTTTCTTGCATTTTAAGACCTCTAAATAACGAACCGCAACACATTCAAGAAGTGAGAAAAATGTATATATATATTTGCGCAACTATTTGGTTTTGGTGGCAAACCTTCACCTGCAATAGAATGGATAAAGTACTTCAACTATTCGAAAGACTTGCCTTTCACTTCATCACTTCCTAACTTGTTCAACAAGCTCAGACATGAAACAAAAACATGGTTGCTGCACTTATGTTACTCCTGCAGGATCACCACGAATCAATTCATAAATTGAGTCTGTTACTAAATTACCCAGGTACACATATTCAGCTTGAACACTATTGCTTGATTGATTAATGACAACCCCACATGGGTCAGTGTGTCTTACAACTTCAACTAAGAGGACATCAGATAGTATTTCTTCTATAACCCTACCACTTGTGATTTCAAATTGTGAAGCAATAGAGCACCTGTCTGAAAGATAATGTTAAAAGAATTCATCCTTCACAGTTGGAAACTGTAGCATGAAAAATTGGATCAACATGACAAGCGTAAAAATAACTCCAAAATGTATGGCAAAAACAATTACCATGTTTGATTTTTCAAATTCAAGCCGCCACTGTGGACCTTCCGGCCGGTTGGTGATTATTTAACATAAAGCTATTCCGCATGTAATGAAGCGCGAACGCAGGTACACGATACACGCATGTACACTCACATATGATACACGCATGTGAACTCACATACGATACACGCATGTACACACACATATGATACACGCATGTACACTCACATATGATACACGCATGTACACTCACATACGATACACGCATGTACACACACATATGATACACGCATGTACACTCACATGCGATACACTCATGTACACTCACATACGATACACTCATGTACACTCACATATGATACACGCATGTACACTCACATATGATACATGCATGTACACTCACATATGATACACGCATGTACACTCACATATGATACAGGCATGCACCCTCACATATGATACACGCATGTGAACTCACATACGATACACGCATGTACACTCACATACGATACACGCATGTACACTCACATACGATACACGCATGTACACTCACATACGATACACGCATGTACACTCACATACGATACACGTATGTACACTCACATACGATACACGCATGTACACTCACATACGATACACACATGTACACTCACATACGATACATGCATGTACACTCACATGCGATACACGCATGTACACTCACATACGATACACGCATGTACACTCACATACGACGCGCGTATGTACACTCACATACGATACACGCATGTACACTCACATACGATACACGCATGTACACTCACATACGATACACGCATGTACACTCACATACGATACATGCATGTACACTCACATATGATGCACGCATGTACACTCACATACGATACACGCATGTACACTCACATACGATACACGCATGTACACTCACATATGATACACGCATGCACACTCACATGTGATACACGCATGTACACTCACATATGATACACGCATGTACACTCACATATGATACAGGCATGCACCCTCACATATGATACAGGCATGCACCCTCACATATGATACACGCATGTACACTCACATACGATACACGCATGTACACTCACATACATTACACGCATGTACACTCACATACGATACACGCATGTACACTCACATATGATACACGCATGTACACTCACATACGATACACCTATGTACACTCACATACGATACACGCATGTACACTCACATACGATACACGCATGTACACTCACATACGATACACACATCTACACTCACATACGACGCGCGTATGTACACTCACATACGATACACGCATGTACACTCACATACGATACATGCATGTACACTCACGTACGATACACGCATGTACACTCACATATGATACACGCATGCACACTCACATGTGATACACGCATGTACACTCACATATGATGCACGCATGTGCACTCACAAATGATACTCGCATGTACACTCACATACGATACACGCATGTAAACTCACATATGATACATGCATGTACACTCACATACGATACACGCATGTACACTCACATATGATACACGCATGTACACTCCCATACGATACACGCATGTACACTCACATGTGTAGCATAAGTACACACCTGTAGTGCACAAGACCACAAAGACACTAGGGCGGAAGTTTGTTTAGATCTCAGAAATATGATTGAAGTTCGAAGTTTATTGTTTTGGGGCGAGGGACAGCAAGGTCATTGATTGAAGTTTTGAAGGAACAGTCTATGCGACTATGAAATTCCTCATTAGGCTGAATGTGTCCCTCAAAAAGGAGAGATTGAATGTTAAATGGCTAGATGATGACAATTCCTGACGTTTGTCGTTATCTTTAGAGGGAGCTATTGCAGTGTGGCAGACATAGGCAAGCATGGTCTTACGTTGGATTTAATGTGGTAGAGGTATCAAGGCAATTTGTTCACGTACACGCCATTGCATAAGCTTGTACACGTATTGGTCACCCAAAGGCTTTCCCTGGTTCGTTATTGCAAGACAGAAGTATAGCGCAGCGAGTGATCGCGAATTTAATGATCGGTTAATGACTACTTGTGCAGTAGCTTGCAGGTGTTGAACAACATCATTTGGATCGCTTTTGCAATTTAACTTTTCTGCAACGTTTGATGCATGTTTTGAAAAAAATTAGTGTGATGCGAGTCAAGCCTAAAGCTAGACAAAAACTAATGCCCCTGTGCTTTAGTCTATAAAAATACGGATTTTAGTATAAAGATCCCTAAAGCAGCTTGCTCGTTTGAAGGTTTTTGTTGAAAACGCTCTCGCCAGAAAAAAACGTTCAACCACAGAAACACGGCTTGTACAACAAAAAAATGCAGTAAATTAATAAAATCGTGGATTGGTAGTAAAAGCAAGATATTTGCTTTGTTAATACAGCAGTTTGCAACTGAAAAGTTTCTACAGTCCTAAATTGGAACGGAATCCTGCCCAATTTTACAAAGAAATTTGAACCTCAAATTCAGAGCTTCGGCAAACGCATATATAAATTGTGTCTAATTATACTCAAAGGTACGGACTTCAGGAAAATTTTGGTTGTAACAAAAAAACAAAATGAAATTTTCCCCAACTGTTTTAATTTTGAACTGAAAGACGCATCGAAAAAATATCAAAAAATAGGAAATACGTCTTTGAAAGAATTATCTGTTATGAAATTTTCGTGTTTTCTACCAATGCATATTTTGAGTTTTTGCTTAAACGCTCTCTAGTTGAGACACATCAGAAACGTCAGCATTTCCAACAGAAAAGCTGACCACAACACCTTAAATTATTTATATGGAAAGGTTCCATAATTTTGCTGGGCACTACAAGATAGCCTAAATAAATTGTAGTTTACCGTATGATTTCATAACACCAAACTACTTCTTGTCAGAACAATGATAAAGTTTGCAATCAGTTTCTGATGTAAATGAACGTATTGCTTAGCTCTTAATATTTTTGAAGTTATTGTTAATTGCCAACCATTACAGTATCTCATACAACTGCAACTGCCGTCTTGTCTTCAAACGATTGTTGAATGTATTGTTTGCCCTCAAAGAAGCTGCAATCAAAGTTTCCAGAAAGAACATCTTTTGCCGAATACTAAAAGCGCAATTTGAATGATTTGCTGTGTCTAAAAGCATTTAGCTCGATTCTCCCACTGTTTCTTGCTTTGAAGAGAAAAGAATAGTTGAATGTTTTACAGCATATGCGAAAAGTTCAACTCTCTTTGCATGTAAGCTGAGGTTACAGTCGAAATGATTTCACAAACAAACGTACGCCTTCGTACTCTATGTTTCGTAAGCAACAAATCAAATTGCGGAGTATCACTTCAGATTTATTTACACGGAATATGCAACTCAGTTTTGCAACTCACTCTGCGCTAAAGTATTGATCACACGATTTTATTACCAGCCATTTTCATGAACACATCTTCAAATCATTTTTCATTATTGTTCAAATGTCCACGAAGTGTGACTTTTTTAATGAGTGGCAAAAACTTTCTTAGAAACATCCCGGGCACATGCAACAATCCATATCTCAGCAATGCAATGCACAGCACGTTGCTGCACAGCAATCTTCTGCACAGCATTCTTCTGCACAGCACTCTTCTGCACAGCACTTTATTGCACAGCACTTTTCTCCACAGCCCTTTTCTGCACAGCAATAGGCGAAATGTACGATGGCAAGAATCAGTTGAATCAAAGCGATGACGGAGAGGGTAACATGAATCCAAAATAGCTCGACCTGAAAATCAGTAAAAAATTTTCAGCGGATGTCACAAATATGGTGAATGGTTCCAACATTAGATTAATATCTTAACCGTGTAACGTTTGCATGTTTGCATCAAATGGATGTCTATCGTAAAACTGTATGTTTTTGAAAAGAATAAACCTAAAACAAAGCCTGCAAATTACCTGAATATCGAGAGTTGAAGTGTACTTGATCACAGCATAAACCTCAATTACAACCATAGCTTGGGCAGCAATCGCAGCGAAGAGTGTTGTAATCAGAGTAGAGGTAATCTGATATAGAAAATTCAAACAGTATTCTTATTACTAGCGTACAAAGAGATAGAAACATTGCTTTCTCGACGTGTTAATGACATCACCTATGTTAACAAAACTTTATTCACCGACTGATCCGTTAAAAAAAAGAATCGGAAGAAACGAATTAATGTAAACATTAAACATGCGTTTTTACGCAAGACTTTGTTCCTGAAACATGAAACAACTTCATCTGTACGGAAAAAAGTATTAAGTCTGTAGCTTCCTGACGCTTGCTTAGTGCCGGTCCACCTCCTGCAAATCATAACAATTGCACTTTGCCGATTTTATCTGACCAATCCAACGAAACGTGTTCAACGAAAATATTATGGGAGGTAGCCTTGTGCTGCAAAGACCTTATGTCTGTAGGAGGAGCAGCTTTATGTCTTGACAACTAGCGCTCCAAGATTATCGGCCGTTGTCATACTTGAAAATGAAGGATATGCTCCCAGATTTTCTCCACCAAAAGAAAAACACACCTTCGGCAAGGAATGCGGAACGAAGCAAAATGCGGCTCGACGAAGCCTGATTAGCAATTAGTAAAGATCTCGCGTAAGGACAGTGCTTAGCACGACAGGGAGCAATTCTCCGAACGTTGCAAAGCTTTAATACGATGGCGTAATTAAAATGCCACTGACGTCTGGTCAAAAAAATTTCTTTGCTGCAAGTGAAAAGTTATGGGGTGCCAAGATCCGCCCTATGAATTATCCCGACTATACCTGAGGAAGGTCAGACACTTGAATCTTCCAACATGTTGGGCGGTATCAGGCTTACCTGCCAATAATAAAACCTTAGTACTTTTTGAACGCTTCTAAGTATGATCTACATATAATCGTGATGCCTGAAGTCGGGTTGGTTGGTTTTCTCAAGTAACAAACGGCGAGACTAAACAAGACAAAAATGTCGAGTGGTCGTGATTTTCCGTCACTGGCACTGTTGGCACTGTCTGAAAAGAACTAGCTGCACAAATATGAGACGATAATTTTAATACTAACAAAACTAATTTTTACAGCGAAACTAGACGGGAGCAAATGAATTGATTGGACGTGGTTTTCAGTCACTGCATGTTTTCTGAAGACCAAAACATATTTTGTATCGTTGTAGATTTAAACATTTTTTTGAAAGTTGAACGTACAATTTTTAAAACTATTGTCACTGGTGAAATATGCATTGTCAAAATATTCGATGCTCTCTAAGTCTTTCTCTGCGATTTGAATCAGTGAATGAAATCAAAGTACTCTTTCTTCAAAATTTCTCTTTTCATAGTGTGTGGTTTCTAGTTTGCAGTTAGAATTTCAACAAAAACAATTTCAGAATCATAAATATCTTTGAAAACAGCATTGCATGATTGTTTGCATGTGTTTGACTGGTAGTTTATATTTTATTGAAAACGATATAAATACTGGAATTTTGTCCTTCAATCAGTCTGCTTTGTGTGTTTAACTAAGAGGTTGATCAAGCTAAATGTTGCTAATGAGAATATTATTATTATTACTGTATTGATTATGTTAACAATTATGTAAATGTGCTTCAGCGAAGAAAACAAATTAAGAAAAACTATTTTTTGTTTCTTTGAGAAACATGGAATCATTCGAAGAACCAACCGACTGTGTTTTCTTTAATTTGCGATAATCTTGAATTGTACTGTCGGTGTCCGTGTTTAAGTAATAGACCAACACCAGGGTTTCCAAACCTGTAGGTCACGTAAGATTTTTGATAGTGTCATGTACTTGAAGTTGAGTAGGTTTTGCAAGATGAGTCATGTCGTCGAAAGACTAGTAAGCGCTTGAACTGGAAAAGTCATAACACGCTCGCGTTCGTCATCAGGCGTTCGAAATAACTGCGACATGGGAATTTCCTCATAGCCAGTGTCGTAAATGACAGGGAGAAGCTACAGTAAATGTAAACACTGAGACGCCTTTAGCTTTTATTTTGATATTTAGTATTCTTTTGGTTTTCACAAGGTTGTTGCTTTTTGCATTTTTCGGGGTGTTTTCGTCATCTTTTGCAAGTGCAGACATCTACGATATCCGGATTTACTATAATGTCTAAATGTTTTCTTAGTGTTGCGTAGTGGTCTCCCTTCACCTACGTTGTACCCCCTGGCCCAAACCTCCATTTACGCCACTACAGGAAACATACCGCGTTGTGCACATGCCGCGTTGTGTTACTGAAGGCACTGTGAGGCAGACAGTCGGCTTTTGTTACCTGAAAATGAAATCTAGAAGCACGTGGAAAATGATTGATCTGTGCACCATCCCGACGTGTGGCTTAGTGGTTAGAGTGCTCGTGTCACGCCAGGTAGTTCGGCATTTCTGGAATCTCGGCCGGGTCGTACCAAGTCCTCAAAAATTGAAACTTTTTCCAGTCTGGCCAAACGCTCAGCTATAATTGGAACCTTAAAAATTGAAACTTGCTCCTGTTTGACCAAGCGTTCGGCATAATGACTGCAGCAGGGAAACACTCCAATGTGGATCCAATCTTCGCGGTTGAGAAATGGGCGGTCTCTTCAACACCCTTTGTCCTTAACCTTGTACAAGGCAAATAGCGGAAGGTAAGACCTTTGCGAAAATGTTCTCGTGTCTTCGCAGTTCTAATCGTCGCGAACGCGATGGCATGGGTCATGTAGGTGCACCATCATGTATTGAGCCTCGAATATCGAATATCTACGCTTTCTGAAACCATACAGGCTCAGCTTTGAATTGACTGCATTACAAATTGTGTTAAAAACGCTTGTTTGCATTTGTGCTTTCGGTAGATCCAACTCGAGAAGTTGTGCAGTCGGTGGGATAGGAACTCTCTATTGGGCACATGCTTGGAAATTGTGAGATCACAGGGACTACACAAAATCGAAAAAGTCAAATCTATCGGTAAAACTTTATTAGGAAATCGATTTCACTCTACACAACTTTTTTTCAGTCCTGAATCTACAAGCAATGCTCACGGTCGATAAGCTGAGCGGTCTAGAGCAATAGTTTCAACCTGGGGACGCAACGCTTGTGGGGGTCGTTTGCCATTTTTCTGGGTCTCAAGTGCATCTGGTAAAAATATTCATAATTACTTCCAGATATTTTTTCGCATATGGAGTCACTTTTGGTTGTAGTCAAAATAATAGGATCACCTGGCAAAAGTGTTAGCCTGCTTTTTTATTCAAGATTGTTTTAAGTGTGATTATAACCATAAAATATTAATTTGAATCGAGCAACCTGCTGCGTTATTTCAATGCCGAATTCTTGCATTCAATGCCTATCGGTAGGTTGACGTTTCTGTATCTTATGCCGTTCATATAAAAATGTAACCTGCAGTCTCTTTAAGCAAACATATCTCGTAAAATAGACAAAAAAGAAAATTCAACGCTATGTATTTCCAGGAAAGTCATTAAATTTAAAATTGAATCGAGCAGAGTGCAGCTTGATATCAATGCAAAATTCCTGCTTGTACTGTAATGTCTATCGGTCTTTAGGTAGGTCGACATTTCGGTCTAGCACGACTAAAAGTTTAACCCGCGACCTTTGCAACAAACAAATCTACGAGAATATACAAAGAAAATTATGTGAAACTCAAGTGTGTATGTTTACCGAAAAGATGATTAATATTTGTTGCAACATCCCGTTCCTTTGGGTGTTGAACTTTTTTGTGATGTTTCGTTTGGTTAATTTTGCTGCATGTTTGCCTAAATATAGGTTTGATTAGTTAGTAATTGGATTCTTTTATTCTGCTTGTGCGATTGTTAGTCTGAAAAGTCTTTTGTGCACAGTTTTTTTGCTTTTATGAAATTGTGCTTTACTCGTAACCAACGACGAAAAAGTCGGACTGGATAAAGTCTGTCTATGCTTTACCTTGATTCTCAATGATACTGCCATATACATCAATTTAATAAATGAGTCCTTATTCAACACAGTGATATCGTACAATATTTTTTCGCCATTTTCATTTTCTATTGTGCAAACACAACTGCATTTCATATGTTTGACTGGAAGTTTTCGGAAGGGGATGGTTTGGTTAAATTGGGTTGCAAAATGGGTCGCTGCATTAAATAGGTTGAAAACCACTGGTCTAACACAAAGGAAGAAAAATTAAACATTCTCAAGACAAATCTGATTAAATCAAAACACTTTCAAATAATTTTCTTTTGCTGTAACTCAAAAACTACATCATTCCAATTGGCAAACCTCACCTATTAATTTACTATACAGCTACGAGCAGCGATTTCACAGAAAGTGTTTGAAGATTGCGTAATCAAATGGGTGTTATTTTGGACGTAAGATTGTCAGACGTACAATTTGGAGGACATCTGCTTTCTAAACGTTCTAAACGTTGGAAAAGGAGACCAACAAGTCGATGAACAAAACAATACATGTGTGTCAAGCAGGAGGTCAAGCAGATAAGAAACTGTAGATGAAATAAATCAATGAGAAGGACCTTGTGTTTTGACTCATTCATTTTAGTATTGTTTGCTTGGTTTCTCAGACGTTAATTTAGCCATTGGTAATTTCTCCCCCCAAGCATTGCTTGCAGTTTTCAAAACTGAGGATGCCTTTGCGTTAAGTGAAATCGAATTCCGTAAAAAATTACCGGTTCAGCTTTATCTCTATTGTGGAGAATAAGTATTCAACCAAGGAGAGATAAATCTTGTTTATTCAATGGATGCAAAAATAGCATAGGGGCTGTTTTTCTTTAAATACATCAGGGAATGTGTTTAGTGGTGATTTTCATTAACACAGACATATATTTTGAAGGCGAAGACAAAACAAAAACTATCTCCACCTACCAGAGATGATTTGTGTCTTCTTCCTAACTGCACCCCAAGCACTCCTGCCACCAATGTCTGCAAATGAACATACAACCTGCAGGATTATAATGACCAACCGCTGCTGTACAGTGCATCATGTAAACGTAACCAGATTAAAAAAACACGCGTTGAAGCGAAAGACACAGTCACAATCTGGTTCCTTTTCATGCAATCACAATCGATTTATCAGTGCATCTGACATGTTTGAAAAAACGTGCATTTACTTACCAGAAATCCGCACCAAATCCCTGCACTAATATAGGTCAGAATATAGACATCCCTTGCAACGTTGTTTGCATCGGCAGCAATTGCAATGTCATCGGCAGCAGTTGCAATGACATTGGCAGCAATTGCAATTGCGATTGAAAGAATTCCAAAAATAATCTCCAATCTCTGAAATGTATTTAACAATAAACGTATGCCTTGTCCAGTACCGCACCTCATGGCGGGCTCTTGTGAATGTGGCTAACGCTGCGCACGACCCCCCCAAGGAAGAACCGTAAATGAGATCTGATGAATATGATATCACAAATGCAGTGCAGTGAAAAGTTTCTTCAACTTAATAAGTGAATGACGTTGGAGAAGATTTGAGCGCAGAGTTGGAATCGGGCCGTAATTTTTCAACCCGAGAGTGCACAATGATACCGATACTTACGCAACAATAGTGACAATGGCACCAATCAACTCCTGCTCAAATTAAGCTAATCCGTTTAGAAAAATGAACCCGAACTCAGTCCGAAATATATGGAAATTGTTAGCCCGAACCCGACCCGAACCCGACCCGAACCCGTCCCGAACCCGACCCGAAAAACCCGACCCGATTCCAACTCTGTTTGAGCGACATATTTTGCTGCAATATAAATTTGTGAAATTTTGGTGTTGAAGCTGCAACTATCCAGTTTTGTTTTAATCAGAGTAAATCTGCGTGTTAGTGAGAACCTAGATTTTCCAAAATCATTTATTTACTAATATGACATATGTGTTTCATAAAGCGAAAGTCCACACGAGAATTCCGTTTTTTCAGCAACTTCGCTTTTGTGATTTTAAGGGTTTTGTTTCAACGTGACAACCATCGCAGTTATCCTGCACATTAGAGTTGTAAGAAAATGTCGAAGCTGAAGTACCGATCAACAAACAATTAAACTTTTCTTACTCAAGACATTTAAATCTTCCATTAGTCGCTTTTGTCATGACCGCACATACGTTCCCATCTTTCTGAAAAGCCCACAAGTACTGTCTTTTGTATTGAATGACACCATTTTCAACACTCAATTAGTTGCAAACACGATTTCAAGTCAACTTTTTTAACAAATTTTATATCGATTGCACTGCTTTTGTTGAGAGAAGTCATGAAAAAGTTCAGGCTAAGATTAAGGTTACACCGCAAATCATAACTATCCCTTTAAACAATAATTTCTTCTATATATATGTTTAACATGTAACTTGATGTTACGTTGACAGGAAAATCCTAGTTTTAAAATGCTTATAAAATGTATTTCGTCAAAATTTGAAAACTTATTGATCGTTATTCGTGATACATTACGGTAAGCGATCTTTTCGAATATTGCAGGACTTTTTATGTGATTAGGCGTTTTTAATGAGCACTTTGTATAACATTTTTCACTGTGCATTTAGAAACTTTTTCTGAATCTGAGTGAAAAGAAAGTGTCAAGTCATTAACGCATCCAGGAAACGGTTCATAAACAAACACCTGGTCTTGCACTTGTTGAAGAAAACCTCTTCAACTTAATTCACTGGAACAAAGTTAAACACCTGAAAAGCCGTCACTCGTTATTGAATTGACAGTCATAGTACCATTGTCGCATGTAGCAACGAGGTGCACTTGAAATAACAATTTTCAAAGTAAAATTTGGTTACACGCATTAGTGAGATGAATTCATGGAAAATATGACTTTCAATACATGTTTCCATACGTAAGGAGTAATCGTTAAAATTAAGGAGTTCTCTAGTAACAAGTGCATAAGAAAAGGCAAATATTTTGAACAAAAATTTTCTACGGAGTGAAAAATAAAAAATCATATCAGAAAGCATAGCTGAGACAATCTTTGCTGCGAGATTTGTTTTGCAAAACGGCTGTTAAAGAAACTTATATATCTTGTTTGTAGGTCTCAAAATGTTAACAGTGTTTTAATCACATGCGAGAAAAACTTTATTTTCTTTATTTCAATCTTTACAGAGTCTCAGATAATTGAAACTATCGTTCTTCTTCTTTTTAGCGACGTTTGCAGATATGTGTGGATTATTTGAAACAGAACCCTTCATAGATGTCTTTTTGAAAAACAATATAATCTACAAAGATCACAACAACATTATCTCCGCACATCATGGTATCACAATGCCCGACTTTCGTTTGCACAATATTTACATAATCACATTGTTTGCAATATGTGGTGGTAGAAAACGGCGAGGCTTTTGTAAAAATAAACATCTCCGCACAAGCTGTTGTGCCATATTTATCTACTCCCGACATAGACACAGCAGGCATAATATTAAAAGATAACCTGTTTGCAGAATTGGTAACCTCCTCGCATGATGATTATCTTACATCAATTTTTTAACAACAGAAATCGAAACAGACGTGCAATCATATGAACATTTCTTACCCCCAAGTTTATGTGCGTCTTATAATGCATGACTACAGGATGTGGAGTTGGCTCAAGAGGTAAAGCAACAGTGGTTTTATTACGAAAAACAACTGTACCTATATTGATCCAGCTGAAAAACAAGTTTCAATATTTCGCTCGTATACCTTCATACAGATTGCGATACCAAGCAAAACACGCACATTCTTTCAAGAGGTTTTGGTTTCTCACCAATTTTCACAGCAAAAACATGAAATAAACACATTGCCAAGAAGTGAAAATAGTCACAAAATTTGGTGCACATTCGGGACTAATCATTTATTTCCCCAAATCTTGCGCGGAGACAAAATACTCCGGAAGACTATCACCTCTAACAACCTGTTTTACCGAGAGTTAAGTCTTCTTCAGGCAAATGTTTCCATATGTTTGTTGGCCCAAAAACGTGGTATTGAAAACCAGAATGCATTAAGACCTTTGCCACCTTTACCTTTAAATGTAAACTTAAGACACACCGTCTACATAAAAAAGATGCATGCTTATGATCTTTAGCAACATTTCACTTATGCAGATCAAAATACTGTGATTCACAGTAATTTGTAGTTTTTTTGATGTATTGTTATCATTGTGTCTTTTGTTCTTTCCTGTACACATCCCATTTTTATCGGCATGTGAGCACACTCCATAGTTCTTTTGCTGTTTCTGCTTTGTTTTTTTGCCCCTCATCAAGTCGTTTTTCACTTTTTGTTTCTGTATTTTGTTTTGAACATAATTTCAACCGCACCAAATATCCTCAACTAAATTTGATCCATTCAATTTTGCACGTTGGCATGCGCTCTCGTCTGCAAATTTACTTCACCATGTTTTGGGTTTGTTTACTTTGCTAACTTAATTCATCTCCCACTGTTATTTTTCAGCACTTTTCAAAAAAATGACAAACGGTGTTGGTTGACAAGATGACCGCCATGGTTCTTCACCAATCCTGTAGATGACACAGTACCACTCTTTGTTTACACTAATAAGTTATTATATTTTCATTTGTTCACCGATTTAATGTTCACCGATAGTTGGTTTACTTAGTGCGCGATAGCTATTTGTATTGCTTTTGTTTATTAGACGAGTCATATCAAAAATAACTAAATGAATGAACAAAAAAATAAATAAATAATAAAACAATCAATCAAACACGAATACAGTAATTAGGATCAATCAAACACGAATACAGTAATTTCAGTGGACTTATAACCATGTATACCATTTTTAATTATGAAAAATTTCTTTCATTCAATATTTCTTTGAAAATCATTTGCTGCCATTATCTGATTTCCTATTAACACTTACTGAATTTTTGGGCAGATTGACAACTTTGTTCCCTTTAGCCAACACGTTTCAAAGAAAAAACGTAGGACCAAAATTATGTGATATCTTTTTTCTGAAAGTCTGAAGAAACTTGAGTCAAGAAGAAAGCTTTTTATCGCATGTAGTCATAACGTTATTGAACAACTTTCACCACAAACTTCAAATCTTTGCTAAGGTTATTTTTACCAGTAGTTTGTCTACGATTTCGTTGATTACAAGAGAAGACATGCTTCTTTTTAGTTCCTGACTTTCTCTTCAACAAATTATTGTAACGTGCTAAATTCGCTCGACAAATACTACCTATTGACATCATGTGCATATCCCTGACATTTTCGTTCAAATCTCGTAGAGCGATGAACTGTTGTTTAACAGTAACCAGCAAAACTGATTTTTTTAACCTGTATTGCCTGGGATCACCGAAGCATTAACATTTATTGAGGCATGCTACATTGAACGCGTTGCAACGGTGAAAAAAGGATCAAATGTACACATTCAGCTTCCTCGGTCAATATATTGTAGTATATGAATAACAAATCAATATATGAATAACAAAGAAATGAAATTTTACAAATATTTTGTGGCCATAGCAGATGACATGTATACCTTCTTCGGGGTTTTGAACCTTTCATACAATCGTGTCGATTTTGCAAAAGCTAAAGACAATATTAAAATCAAGATTTGCAACTTCCTGTCAAAGCGTATGACTATTTAGTCAGCAGCTAGTTTTGAATGAGACAATGTTAGTAGTCTTTAACACCGACTGTAATATCTGACACTGGATCGAGTCTGTATATCCAGGTTGGACGAGGTCAGAATTAGAAACTGTACATTCTCTCCCAACAGCAAAGTGCACTAATGAGGACAGCGGTTCAGCATAAAGTACTCCTCTTCCCTCACATATAGGTTCGTGCTTGTTTCGCACAAATTTTGTTAATAGGGCTTCTCCAGGCTCCACCAGATCAATGAGAAAGGGATAGAAGTTCCCAGCACCAACAATAACAAAACGACCTTAGTCTGTTGTGTTTGACTCGTAGCGGTGCAGAACAAAATTAACACAAGGTGCAAGGCTTCTGGAAGAAAATCCTCCCAAAAACCTGGTTGCTGCCTTTCACCATA
>JGI24158J21664_10005467_pt1 | contig 16608 bp, 9 predicted proteins | sample Ectturendosymbi3_FD_21664 | JGI IMG/M metagenome (IMG submission 21664)
TATTGTTCTAAATTATTCATTTTAGCTTCTGTTTCTGCGCTTTGTTTTTGCAGTGAAGCAACAGTTTGTTTCAAAATTGCATTTTCATGTTCCAGATTTTTATTGATATTTTGCATAGTTTTCAGTTCATCTTTAATTTCTTCATATTTGCTGCCCAAGTATTTCTGACTTTTTCAAATTTCCTGTGTTTCATTCATCATTCTTGACAGAGTGCTATCAGTCTTTTGCTGAGCAATTTGCAGGTTATCCATACATTTTTCCAATTTTTCTGACAGTGCAGCTACAGTTAGCTTCTTGATTGGCTCAGACATTGCTTTGTATCAGCAAACTGTTCAAGCAGCGTTTTCAATCAGGTCAAACGTTGTAACCTGAAGCTGACTACTTTACAACACACATGACAAACAAAAAAACTAATGGTAATAACCATACCAAATGAGATAACATTGCCAGGTGTTAGTTGATCTGAATAAATATATAAACAAAAGCATTAGACTAATCAGCACAGTGGGATAGTACATGAAAAACACAAGGGCTTAACCTTACGAAAAACAAAGAATAAGAGCAGTACATTTTCAGAAGTTATCATGATTNTATTTAATAAAAATAATTGTCAGGTTTCTATNATATCTTATTAGCTCTGGTTTCCTAAAAAATCCAAGTGCTTCCCAACACTATGAAGATTTTGTTTTGTTACTCTTTCACAAGCTGTCGCAGTTTCATATAGTGTTTGCCGTAGCCTCTTGACAATCCTCCTTAAATATTCTTGCTACTGAAGACTTTAGGTGTCTGCAGTTGCTTTCCTGTAGTGTATAACAAAAACATATACTTCATTTGAACAATGTTTTCAGGATGATGTATCCTTATCTATGAATTTTATCAAACTTGTTTTAACTGAATTTATTGAAGTTGGCCCAACCTCTAAACTTTATTGGCAATCTAATAGGAGCTACCTTCATTGCATTCCAACACTTCAATTGAAAGAGATGCTTTGAAGTCAAAAAGAAACCTGAAGTCTTCAATTGAGTATGCTAGGTCATATCANCCTTAAACAGTTTATAAAGGACTGTTAAAGAGCAGAAGTTCCACAAAAAACACTAAAAGACAANCCATATGCAAGTAATCAANGGCAGTTTCTATCATATTACCGGTTTTTATGAAGTCANTAGCTAGCAATTCACAAGACTCTTTAGTAACAGATAGTATGTGAATGTCACTTGTGATGTCATAGAGCAGATAAAAGAAATTTGTTTAGAACCAATTCTTCTGCATTTATTTGTGATTTTTTTTGTAAAAGTTCATAAATATTAGTCTTGAGAATAATATGTTTGGAAACATAGCCATGTTTTCTATCTAAACCAACAAATTTTTTAAAATATTTTTTCGCCATCCATCCTAATATAGGCGAGCAAGGGGGGCAAAAATGCAAATATCATGAAAAGTATTGGTTTGAGATAAATTTAAACTGCATATTTAGAAAGCCCAACCTAGAAAATATAGGTATAGACACCAATTTCATTCGGATGAGACTGACAGATCTAGAGTTATACTCATTTTTTTGTTGCTCACCAATGCAAATGCCATCTAGTGGTAAAAATATAAAAGCAGTAATAAATCAAAAACCGCTCAATCAAATTTTGCAAAATTGGTGACAATTTTCCTAAAAATATGTAGCTGCAGACATATGTGAAAAGGAATGAAAACCCAAACCATGTGGTTCTAAATTTTAGAAATTTGGCTGAATTATAATGAAATGACCCAACTACAGTAGAAAAGGAACAGGTAAAATTAGATCAAAATTGCACGCATGCCAATATGCTGGCAGCGTTTCCCCTGACCACAGCCAGGGACAGACACTGGTGGAGCCACTAGCGCTCCCTTGGGTTGCCAGACACATCAAGTTTCTTTGCAAGACCACTCAAAAATGGGGCAGTGGACTTGCCATACACACCAGTGGTCTCAATTGCCACTGGTTGAAAGTGGTAATTGCTTTGGAGGTCATGGTATTTTTGGCATTTTGCAACCTCAGCTTTTGTAGTTGCGAAACCAGCCTCACTGGCAGAGTCTTTGTAGTGACCCTGAGAAAATGTGTCCACAACTGTTGCATCCCATACTAGGCTTAGGCCTCTGTACCAGGGGCCCAAAGTTAGGCCATCCAGCCTCCTTCCGTGATTTGTCAGGCCGACAGGCTCTAAGGTAGAGGGGAGACCAGTGCAGGTCAATGACCTCTTGAGGATGGTGCTGATGGTTGAATATCGTGGGAAGCGGCACTATGACTATGAGCAGCACACCGTTTGCATGACAAACTGACCTTTTTATTCAAATTGCGTCATGCCACGAGACCAAATCTTCAACTGGCGGCACAATAGCTCTAGCCGAGCTGTTGCAGCCAGCATCTTGGCAGCAAAATAGACACTACCAATTTTCAGTCAGATGGCCTGTGTCAAGATAAATCTTGTAAGGAGATAATTCACCAGTAGGACAAAGAAAAATTCAAACAGGACTTTTTTTTAAATAGAATATAAAATTTAATCTTTATTCTTTGAAAGTTTCTGCAAATGTTAATGTTTTAAAATTGTCTGGGAGGGCAAATGCCCCCCTCCCCTGGTTGTGCACTTGATTCTGATGGTTGCAGCTGCTGGCCTATGATCAGAAAGAATGAATTAGTGTGGGATTTAAAAGTTTTGGATAGAACCATGAGCAAATTTTTTAAGAGACATAGTGGTCCAACCAGTTGCATGATCCATGAATATTACTAACAACTGTTGCTGCAGCTAGCCTTAGTTGTGAGCCGTGGGGGAGCTAGTCTGCAGAAATTTGAGAAACACATGCCTGATGAAACTGTCGTCTAAACCTGACCCTTACAAACTTTGTGCACCAACAGAGCTGTAGTGTTTTGATGTTTTGCGAATGCATCAGAAAATACTTTACCACAGTCACCTTTTGGCTTCAGTATTACAAGTCACAGCGCATTCAGCATTTTTCACAAAAGGGGCACTTTCTGCACAACCAACACTCCTTTTAACTTTAGAACTCTTGACTCCTAATACAGTCACTATTGTCAATGCAATATGGGGAGTACAACATTGAACCTGGAACTGCCCTGTTGCGACGGTAACAGGAGTCCTGGCATTGGTCACAGTCACACAGTTGCCTACCAAACACTGAGGTAGGTACAACATACGAATAGTTGGGTTTCTGACATAGTTCACCATGCAGTGATTTTGGCTAGCCTATTCACTGCATACTGTTGCATTACTACAGGTTTAATCCCAACAACTTCTTCAAAGTTGCCTCAAACATTGCCACCTGATCTCAGCATTTCTGCAAGCTTATTTCTGGCAAAAACGTTCGCCCTTTCTCGAACAAAAACATTGGCGGTGCAACCACCATTGCTAAACTTTCAGGCTGTCTGTCACTTCGAAATTCAGGCAAACATGCATTTGCAGCACAAACAGAATACACATTTGACAATTTTCTTTCTTAATATCTAGTGGAATATACATTCATCTGTGGTAGTCACTCCGTTATGATCTGTGGGTGATTGCGTTACTTCTTCACGATTTGTGAAGATAAACATTTTACGATGTTTATTCTGAGAACGGATTTTGTGTTGTACTGTGGTTCATGCTGTGCGTTGCTCTGTTCATTGGAAGAAAAAATCACTAACACAGGTGAAAGGATCAGCTGGGAGCATGGTTTCATCTGATAGTGTCATGTCCTGTTCTGAACAGAATTGAGATAGCAGTTGACTACAGTTGTTTTTGGGCAAGAGTTAAAGTCCTCCGCTATGTACACATTTTGATTATTCAATTTTATCACAGAATGTCAAAAGGCAGTGTCTAATTGACTATATCTGGTTTTCGCTGTGGAAGGACTAAAAAAATGCTTCAAGCAAAATTGCTGCTGCGAAATATCTGACCAATTCTTGCATGTCAGTTGGTTCTCAGAGTAAAGAATTAAGATGGTGATTAATTTTGTCTAACTGTAAGCCCTAAACACTAACCATAAACCCCAACCCTACATGTTAATCATAAACCCTAACCTTAAATCTAAATATGTGTCTCGTTTTTGAAAGTTTTAAGTAAGTATATTAAAAGCACTCCTAAAAAAGATTGTGAAAACAATCATCTTATATCAGAACATAAAAAGTGTCTCCTGTACTACAAAAACTGATACAACCAAGGAGAGACCTGAACCAACAACACCTCTCATGGCAGGAATAGTCACTTTACACTTGACCATGTTCACAGTGGTGTGAACGTCTCGAAATCAGTCTTATATGTGGATACGGTTTTCAAAGCCGGCTATGGTTTTTAGTCCTTCGAAAGCGAAAACTGGATGCAGTTGTTTAGACACTACCATTCTGATGAAATTTTACTTGTATTTTGAAATCTCAAAATTATGCTTGTACTTCTCAAGTGGGTGACTCAAGTGAAAATTGTGACTCATGTGAAAATTATGCTTGTACTTCTCAAGAGGAAATCTCAAGTAAGCCACTTTTCTTGCATCTCTTTGAAGCACCATAAGTTGCTAGCCAATTGAACTAGAGAGCTGTTCAAACCCTCAAAATATGTGGGAGTCTTCTGGAAGATTATTAAAAATGGAAAGTTTTGGAGTTGAAGTTTTTTTGGGTGACGTCANAAGTGGAGTAGGTTTAGGCCTTTTTGGTTGAGGTCACTGGGCCCTGGGTGTCAACACAATTTTTTGAAGCCCAAAATGTCACTTCCTAAATTTCAACAAACTTTTGTCCCAACCATAAACCACGTAGTACTATTGAAACCCTTTGGTCAGCACAGCTTTGCATGTGTGATGCAACATGAATGGAATGTTTGCTAAGAATTGCGCTTATATGTATGTGGTATGAACAAGCAATTATTGAGTGATAACATAGTGCAATCTCTTTTGTTGTTTGCTGCCACAGTGTGAATCTTTATGTGCTGGCCACTCGAGCCCCCTGATTGCAATAAAATGGTGCTGTGACCAGGATGTGAAGGCAATGCCAGATGCAACTTTCACAAAAAAAACCTGCGATCAGTGCAGTTCATTATTAAAAGTAGGGGATGTTGTTGAAGCCCCTTGGTTTGTGCGACATCACATGTGCAACCATGAACGGAATGTGCACTAAGAATAGCACCTATGTATGTGTGGTGTGAGCTAGCAATGATAGTGTGATATTTGTTATTGCGTGCTACCACAGTGTGAAGCTTTGCATGCTTGCCACTTGGGCTCTACGATAACAAGAATACTATCGATGTATAAAAATTAGGGCATAGCATTTTGCAAATGTAGAAAGATGTGTTTTTGTCTTGATTTTTGCTAAGGTTCAGATTTAGGTGTGAAAAAGATGGGTCACCACCAACTGTGTGTTGATCTTTTTTTAGCTTGTCAACCTATTTCAATAAATTGTGTTGTTTCACAGGTTGGTATGGTGTGTTTAAAATGGCTGAATCAGGACACAGTCAACCAACATTTGTTAATGGTGCAAATCGTAAGAAAAAGCGATTTCCAGAGTTTTCTCGAGATGTACCTTATGGAACACCAAGACAAGAGCAAACTCGGCGCTATTCTGCAAGAGACCCTGTGGATGAGCAAGATAAGTCATATTCCAGCTTGTCCCAACCAAACAATAAGCCACCAGTGATACTCACCAAACCTTCTGGTGGTAAGTCTTCACAAGGCAACTCAGCTGCATCAACACCAGAAGGTGAAACTGCAAGCACTTGGCAAGAAGTTTCATCAAGCCCTACTAATGCAATTGCACCTAAGCTTTCCATGTCTTTCAGGAAATCCCCACAACCAGGATCAGGAGACAGAAAAAGCACTGCAGCAAAGGTATCTGAATCTCGTTTTCGCAACAGCGCCTCACCATACTTGGTAAAACAAAGTCTTGCTCAAGCAAACACATCCAGTGTCGTAGCCCCACAGCAGACTGAAAGTTGTAAAGCAAAGGAAGTGGTCAGCCCTAGGTCATCTACAAAAATGTTGGACGGTTCACTGAACTGGTCTGATGGGGGTATTGAAATGCTTCAGGAACAGACAGACTTTCTTGTAGTTGGGGTTTTGGGTATGCAAGGTGTTGGTAAGTCAACTGTTCTGTCTCTGCTTGCTGGAAATCAATTGGGAGATGCTCCCAAATCCCTGATTTTCAGACCACAAACAGCTGATGTCAGAGAACGAGCTGGTCATATGACTTCTGGAATTGATATGGCTGTTACATCAGAAAGGTTGGTGCTTTTAGACACTCAGCCAATACTAAGCCCATCTTTGTTGGAACAGCATCATGAACGTAAGAACTCTTCGGAATACAGTGGATCTGTGACAATCGAAACACAATCATTGCAAATAGCAGCATTTTTACTCACAATTTGCCATGTTGTAATTGTTGTTCAGGACTGGTTTACAGACTCCAATATTTTTAAGTTTTTACAAGTGGCTGAAATGCTAAAACCAGTAACTCCGCCTCCAGCTCATGACACTTCAGGTGGTGTTAAGCATAGCTCATCCGATCTTCAACCTGTAATTGTGTTTATTCATAATAAGATGGAATCAAATATGTTCAATGTTCGAGCATTGTCGTCAATGAATGAGATAATGTTGAACTTTGTCAATTTTTCTGATTTGCACTGCAAAGGCCAATTCTCTTTGTCAGATACAAACTTGTTTCCTGGACTGTCCTTGCTAATCAGTCCAGATGATGAAGTTAATGCTTTCATTTTACCTGACATTAATGACACTGAAAATGAAGAAGAAAAGAGTGATGTGATGAAGAAGTCTTATGATTTGTCTGATCAGCATTTTCTATCACTTCCTCGCTATGTTGGCAGGCCAAACACTGTCTTACTGGAGAACTGCTTTAGAAAAATGATGCATTCCGTCTATAGACATCCCATCACTCATCAGCCTCTTACCGAAAAGAATTGGTTTCACTATGCTGCAAGAACATGGGATGCCCTTCGGAAATCCCAGCTTGTTTCTGAATACAACAGATTATTGTTTGGCTGATTTTGTTTTTCAGTGTTGTGCTTTAGCCAAATTATTTTGGTGAATGGACTATTGGACTAGTATGATTCACTGCATTGATTTTTTTCTCATTGTTTAATGTACAAAACGTTGAGCATATCTTACTTTGTCTGCAGAGTAGAATAGCTGTTTTGCATGACTAGACCTTCAAATATGTATTCAGCCTTATCACTGGGCTTTGGAAAGTACACTCAGCTACATGCATAAATTTGTTTCAACATGACAAACGGTGAGTATGCAATAGAAACAGCCAAGATTGTAGTTTGCCTGCTTTCATGCCATTGAGTTACTTTCTTCTGTGTTAGGCTGTTTGTGCCAAGCAAAAAGTTTTTATAATAAAAAAATCACTGAAAAGATATTTGCAGGTTTTTAAAACAAGAAAAGTTCTCATGAAATATTTTTCAAAACTTGACTATCAAGCAGAAATTATTTTTGTCTCAAAATTTTCTTTTAATAAATGTTTTCTGTGAAATTTTCTTGTTTTAATAAATAGCACCCAACTCTGCTAACGAAAAGTGTATCCCTTTGATATTAATGTTTGGTAGTATGTCATGCTCATGGAAGATACACATCACCTACAGTGCTCTCCCAGATTCCCTATCTACATTTGCCCTGGTTTGCTTGCAAGAAATTNGAGTAAGCCTAAGTTTAGGCAGCATAAGCTATAACTAACTAAGCCTGAACCTATCAAGGACTGGAAAATCTGCAAACAAGCCCNTATCTTACTCATGTCTGAGTCATTCACTGTTATAACTGACACATTTATAGGCTATCTAATAATTTGAGGAACAAAAATGACTCTGATGCAAAGTTAAAAATCCAAATGAACTGTACATGGTCTGCTTTTAGCTCTAAGTGTTACTACCAACAAGCAGGATGACTGTTTCTGTTGCTTGTGGTCTACTACTCCAGGTTACTTGGATTGATTTAACTGCAAGATGAAAAGCACACAGCCACCTTACAAAAAGTTTCAATTCCTGGCAAGCATTTTTTAATTGCCACTTTCCACTAGAACAACCATAGTTTAAATATTGACTTAACAAAGATTATTACAAACAATATTAGACTTTACTGAAAGAATGCAAAACAACATACCATAGAAGGTAACAAGGTTAGTGCTGATTAATTAGTTTAAAAAATGCCGTAAAAATGAACATGCAGCATATGAATTTACAGCATGGTTTATTCACAAACTTCAATGGGAAGCACCTTGTTGGTGGAGTTGGGCACAGTAACAATAAAGGAGACAAATTTTTTCATTGGAAAAAATGCGTTCTCAAAGCACTTTTTGAGAAAAAAAATTTTCTCCGTTTCAATGAACTTGTCAATTGAAATAATATTTATTCAAAAAATTACAATTTTTGTGTGAAAAAATGTTTCCAGTGAAATCTTTTAAATGTAACAAAATTTTTACTTGGCACGAACTAGTCACTATGCTCTTGCAGGAACGATCGTGGTGGTATTACATGCACTTAGTGCTACACAAATTTATGGTTGCTTAAGGAGCTTTGTACTGTCTGAAGACGACTAACAATTTCTAGTATTGAAGATTTTGTAAGAACCTTTTTAATTGTGTTGCAAACTTGTAACAGGTTGGTAATACACATCCTGTCGTAATTTTACTTGGTGCCTATTACTGTTATCCGTCAGTTAAACTTAAACTTGTAAAAAGCAATCTGTGCATCAATCTCCTTGTTCCGTCACTTGTCAATACCAACCCAAAGTACTTGAACGTCTCAGTCTGCTGCTGTGTATTTCTACTTCCACGCAGCTTACACTGGCATGGGTTTCTGGACAGACGTAATACATCGGTGCTGATTGTCATTCCTGCATGTTGCAGCCCCGTCACCACGGGGGGGGGGCTTTGGTGTGCGTAACCCCTCAAATTGAAATACGAAACACTACCCATCAGTAGAGTTTTTATCAATTTTTTAAATGTCAAGCCCCTCTATTGAAGACTTTCTGGCATGTTGAAGATCCCATTCGTAAGGTTCTAGCAGTAACAAATCGTCCGCAAAATCCAACCGGTTGAAACAGTGACACGCTCGTCCGCTTGGGTGTGGTTGTTCATCCAATTCAGATAGACTGCGAAGAGGAGTAGGGGGTCCGCACACACGGCGAACGATAGCGATTTAACTCCGCCGACACGGACACAAAACTTCCAGCAGGAATACAGTAACTTGACAACCAGTAACAGGCGGCCGTCAACACCACATTCCCGTAACACTACCCGAAGATTTTCGCGAGAAACCCCGTCGTTTGCCTTCTCGAGATCGACAAAACTAGTGTAGACGTCTCTGGCATACTCCCAAGATTTCTTGAAAATTCGGTCTGCATGATGGTACTTGCAACACTAAAGCGTTATGAACGTAAGTTACTCACTCAGCACACCGCAATTAACGCTAAATTCGCCACAAGTTGAAGGGTACAATGTTTACGCAGATGGGTTGACAAAGTAGTGAAAACTTATTTATAGAGAAAATTTAAACGAGCTTGCTGCGCTTGTTTTTTCAGCGTTTCGTAATCATACTTCGCCCAAACTATATACTCCATCGGTTTGGTTATCGATCAAAGGACTTAACCATGAAGATACGGCGTTCAAATTGCCAGCGTGCTTATGCGATATTCGAAAAATTACACTTGTTCATTATGCGATATTCGCAAGAATTCCCATTGTTTACTAACAGCAATTCATTGGCGTACGATTGCTTGCAGCCTCTAGCTTCACTTGCATTAGGAAAGGCAGTTTTAGGGTTGACTTGCAGCGTTGGAAACGACCACGGTCTATGGTATTTATTCTTCCAGTCTACCACCACTAACTGACTTGATCTTTACTTGTAGGAGGGTGTTGCGCAGATGCAGCTTTGAATCGGTACTTTTAATTTTGGTCAACACTTCCTACTCTCATTACTTAGTATACCTATTCCGAATCGAACACTATGACTGGCCTGTTAAATCACCATAAATCAGTAACCGGAAACAAAATTAGAAAGCTGGACCTCCGCTTGTCCAATGAAGAAAAATTCTTTTTTGACGGTTTCTTTGCGGTACAACTTCGCATGCCCAACCGCAATGTGCTGGTTTTGAAGTAGAAGTTCGATGGTTTGTTTTATGGTGTCGTCGTTTTATCAGTGTTCATGTTCTTGGCATTAAAGAGCACTTGCACTTTCTTAGAATACGCGGCATGTTCGGAGCCAAATAACGGAACGGTCATTTAACTAAAGGAATGAAAAGATTTTACAATTGCCCATGTAGGTTTGTAGCGAGCTGTAACTTACGAACGGAATGTGTGATGAGTGGTGTGAGGTCTTATTTCGTACATGGCTTCATTGCAGCAGAGATATATACTGTATATAAGTTTTGTATGTGAATGTACACTGTGGCGTGCTTTGTTATGGTCCTGGTAGTGTACGCTGTAGTAATATGATTTTAACTGATAATTCAGGCGCTGTTAGTCTGTGCAAATTGTTTGATGCAGTTGAGTCTGAGCCTTCTGATTAAGAAGAAACTTGCTGTTTGTTGTTAAAGAGTCGAAAACGAAATGCGAAAGCTCACCAACATCGGTTGACATACATCGATCGTGGTTAATCTTTGCAGTTAAGCAGTCGTAAGTCTCGCAAAGCATTAGCGTAGGGATACGATTGTTTAGTGTACTTGCCGCATTAATAAATAAGAGTGTCAGTGGTTTTGTTGACTATTAATACTTGCCACCAGTTGGAATTCGTCCATTGCCGTATTTGCGCAATTAGATTGGCCGCTGTTTGGCAGTGCAGTAATTGCCAGGTTTTCCTGTGTCTCGCGATCATTATAATCATGCGACTGGCGACAGAACGGAACTTATTATTCCACTCACCGTTAAAACTGCTTTGACTTTTAAATTCTGTAATTGTATTAAGGGAGCGCGAAAAAGAGTAAGTTGATAGGAAGAAATTATCACAACTGCAGCGGTAGTAATTCAATTTTCTTCCCTGTGAAGTGGTAAACTTTTCCTTGCATTGTAAGAAAAAGGACCAGCGGCGCAGAGGTTGGCCGCGATGTTCTAGCCTCAGGCGGTCACTTAGTTAGCACGTGGAGACACCTCACCTTTACCTCTGCAGTAAAACAGGGTTTCAATGCGCATAATTTTGTTCAGTGTATTCTTTTGACGGACTGCTGGTCTTCAGTTTGTTGTTCATCTGCACCTGTGCGTACTTGAAAAGGATCCCACGTCTGAAGCAGTGGATGTTTTCTGAGAAGAAAGGATTTTTCGGAGTTTTTTACAAAGGTAGTATAAAGATGCTTTAAAATACGAAATTGTTTTTGGTCACTTTCGGAGAACCGTGTGCTTATGACATAGGGCTGAGGATTGAGTGTAGTTTTGATTGGTTGTTGATTCGATTTGCACTCCAAGGTATTTTTTGTGAAACGGCGTGATTTGTAAAGCTGCAAGTGACATGATATTTCTGCACTAGCGATTGTGGTTAGCAAACGACTTGCTGCACGCAGTGCAGTGTGCATGTAGGCAAAATAGCGCAAACTAAAGTAAAACAACTGATATAAATACTGTACTTCGCTTTTTTGCTCTTTTGGGCTATCCATTACAATTATTAAAGTGTAAATTTGTGCGTAAGGCACCCAACTGTCCTGCGTACAGTATGTCTGTTTAAATCAGTAAGTCTTTAACAAGCCAAAAGGACTTCATCTACTTGTTATGATGACATCGCGTACTCGGAACAACTTTTCTAATTACTACGCTTCATGCTTTCAGCGGCGGTTATTGGAACAAGGCTACACATTGCCGTTGCATTGCTGTGCACGGTCACCGCGGTTTACTTGATTTTTCTCAAGTAAATAGGAAGATGCTCGGGCTGCTACTAATCACGGCTTTGTGCCTGAATGTCGGCGGCTTTTCTACGCCCGACCCTTCCGGGTATATTGCATACTGCCCATGCATGGGACGGTTCGGTAATCAAGCCGATCACTTCCTAGGATCACTGTCGTTCGCCAAAAGAATCAATCGAACTCTCATTGTTCCGCCCTGGATTACACACGAGTATGGCGCGGCTCGGTATGGAAACAACTTCGTGCCTTACGACAGGTGGTTCAGTGTAGACAGTTTGAGAGAATACCACCGGGTGATTACCATGGAAGATTTCATGGAAAATTTGGCGCCGTCGTTTTGGCCACCCGATCAACGATTTGTTTATTGTCATCCAATGGCAATGGAAAGAAGCGACGATAAAAAAACGTGCCCGGCGAAAAGTGGCAACCCTTTCAAGCCGTTTTGGGATAATTTCCGCATCGATTTTGCTGTTTCCAAACCTTTTCCAGAAGGCTTAAGTCATTACGACTCTTCTCAACGGTGGCTCAAAGCATTCCCTCCTGACCAGCACCCTGTGTTGGCCCTAATGGGCGCTCCAGCTCCCTACCCTGTGCGCGAGGAAGATCGACATCTCCAGAAGTACGTTGCGTTTTCGGACAGCGTGAAAGATTTTTCGGACAACTACATCGCGCAGCACGTACAGCGTCCATTGGTCGGAATTCATTTGAGGAACGGAATCGACTGGGTGCGTGCCTGCGACCGCGTCAACGGCACTTTTGATTCGTTCATGTCTTCCCCGCAGTGTGTTGGGTACGACAGGCGAAACCGTATTGCGCTTACAAATGAAATGTGTCTTCCCCCTCCTGATACTATTCGCGAGCACGTCATTTCAGTCCTGAAATCAAGTGGTGCGAAGACGCTCTTCATTGCCAGCGACGCAGACGATATGAAACAGAGTTTCCTCGAATGGATTCGGCAAGCGTCTTTGCCCGTCAAGGTTCTGAAACTAGACGAAAATTCGCTGATTCGAGACTTGTCCGTTTTGATCGAATCTGATTCATTTATTGGAAATTGCGTTTCGTCCGTAACCGCGTTTGTTGTGCGAAAACGTGAAAGTCGTGGACGACCCAGCCAATTTTTCGGGCTGTTTAGGAAAACAGGCCATTCCGAACTGTAAACCGTNAGTTTGTTGCACTGCGTTCTGGTGTCATAGGAGTAATATTTCCATGTGNTCTAGTATTGCCGCGCATATAATCGGTATACTAACAGTAAGTAGTGTAGTTGGCTGGTATTGGAATAACGCTGTTATGTTATCAAGCATATAGCTAACTTTAGAAAAGCACTTGTTCATCGACATTTTCGATTTGTTTTGCATTGTTTTCGTGGTTCACCTTGCGTTTAATGAAATTTTTGGAATAGTATAGTTATAGATGGTGATCAGTTGTTTTGTTACAATGGAGGAAACGCTTTGAACATGTTGCACGTTTAACAGTAAACCACGGAAAGTGCAGCGCTGCAGCTGTTGTTTTCTGCCGCTAATTAAATCTTACGGATTTCGTTTCCAATATCGGGAATCGCAAGTCACGCAGCAGGTTACAGTCACTGTGCAGCAAAAAACGTAAAATGTGAAAATTGTTCGATCGTAAAGGACTGGCGCTTCAAATGTAGCAAACTGCAGGTTCCGGGTTTGCGCCGATTAGTTTAGATAGAACAGGTGAATTAACGACGCAGAACAAGCTTGTCTGACTAAAGCAAGATCTAAAACGCCTGCGATTTGCGGAAATATTTGCTACTGATGTGAAAACTGTTTGAGAGTTATCTTGCTTGGGCCATTCAAAATTCAACCGCATTACGTCAGCACGAATCCGTTTGATCAGTCATTCTAACACGTATTGGGTACAAACATGGCAACTGTTAATACCGTTTTGATGTGGATCCTCAAGAATCCTCCCGAGCAGCACAAATTAATTCAGCCGATGAAGATGTCCACGGCACTGTTTCCCCGCGAAAGCGCATTTGCACAAGCGCTCGGTTCAGATACATTTTCCTGCAGACGGATCTCAGCCACTGCGTCATGCCACGCACACATTCAAATGCTGTTTCAATCCGGTCACAGGTCAAAACTGCTTTTAAAAGGTAGAGTACATTTGACTACAAAAATCCCATGTGCATCACGTCATGCCTTGTAACCTTAAAGTCAAAGCGAGATTTGAACCCATTTTTAAACATCCTGAAGCCGCTTACTTTGAATTAGCTAATTTAAAACAAATGTTTGGTTGATTGAGATCCAACGAAACAGAAAATTAACGCAATCGAAATGTTTTTATAAAATGAAATAGCAATCGGAACTGAATTCCCGACAAACAGTGGAACTGCAAAGTATGAAAGCTAATAAAAAAACGATCGTGCTAGAAACCAAACGAATTTGAGATTATATACTTAACTATGCAAACGCCCTGTGTCACAGAGGCTCGCCAAGCAGCATTTCCATGAAGTTTACCCAAGCCTACCTGAAGTCCAAAAAGAGTTCAGGATACCTGTTGGGAACATATGAACAATACTAGTTGCATCATCGTATTTTACTGTTATTGTAATCAGGTTTCAGTGGTAACGTTTAAGATCCGGATGTAAGCCTTCCGTACTTGCCGTGTTCCTGCAGCTGATCAATTGGTCAAAACAGTTGCTGAGCGGTTACACTACGTTCCTAACCCGTTGCAACAAGATTTCCACTTACAATAACAGGACGTTTTCATATGGTATATGGTGCAGAGTTACTGAGGAAGTTATACCCCATTATCTTCATTTAGATAATGAAGATAAAGGGCCAGAATTTCCTCAGTACTCTGCACCCTATATCATGTGACAATTGTCTTCTGAATCTAGCGTTGCACCTGTAATTTGCAACTGATTGCCATGACGTATGATTTGTGCCTCAAGCGTTTCATCATTTTTAAAGTGCATGTTATTCAACCATGTTTTTGTAATGCTGTGTTTTTTGTGACTTAAACCAGTGCTACGCAATTTTTCAGTCAATAATCCAAGTTATTTTGGGCCATAAACAAGATCACCACATACTGCACAAGCGTAGATATGGCGTCACAGACCAAAACCACTCGATAATTTTTAAGGAATTACTTCTAAATGGCTAGACAGGAAGAATGAACGTGCTGGAACGTGAGTTGTGTTTAATTGTTAATTCAGGTACCGTGATCGATAAAAGCAATGTGATTTTGCACATGGTTCATAACACTGAGCTGTTACCTAAAAATCGGTGTAAGTTTTCTGCAACAATCCTCAGTGCACCTGCCTTGGCACTAAATGTTTGACCACTTCGGTAGATGAGATTCCTTACTAAAATCCTGGTGAAAAATCACAGAAACTATCATTTGCCGCACCCAACTCTTACCCAGTAGATGCGCTGGGAAGTCTCAAAGTTTCTTCAAGTATGAAAGAAATGTGCGCTATTAAAATCGATACATTCTGCGTGGTATCGCAGGAATACTCAAGATACGAAATCAAACAAACATAGTCCTTGTACTTTTCACAGTGTCAGTGAAGTTCCGCCAATTGTGAGCGGCTTCGATAACAAACTTGTACTGACCCTGGCATCTTATAAATCCACCTAAGTAAGCACGAACAGTAAATTAACATTTTTTGTTAGTTATAATCATGAAAAATTTGTTTTTGCTCGAAATTGTTTTCTAACTCTAACTGCGCTCGGGAGAAAACTAGGATTTTCTACTGGCCTTTGAAACTTTGCATACGATGTTATATTGGAACAGACTCACCCAGCAAAATCGGTATCTCACAAACAATGCTGGACTTTTTGAAAACAGCGATTTTCATCGCTGTTAAATTCAATAAATCATAATTCCCGTGATAAAAGAACACGTGAGCACCGAACACAGTGATTGCATGTCACACACCATTGCGGGAGGCGAGTTAGCGACGGAAAATTTCCCACAGGCCGCCGACTCATACACCGAAGTAATTATTGGCGTTGATGGCAAATCTATGCATGTTCCAGAACGTACTTGGGCGTTGAAAGTGTTGAGGCGGGATTTCTGGAACTGAAGCGACTAAGCGTTTCCTATCTCCCTGCGGAATCAAATTTAAGATTGGGCGATGTTATTCTAGGTAACAGTGGCAAGGATAATACAGGAGAGAACAGAATACGGATTGCCAAAACTCCACTAATTTCTAGCATTTCATATTTGAATTTGGGGGCTAAGCCCATATTAGCCTCCGTAGCGATGGGACTGCTTGCAGGGCCTGAACACATCTTCGTCCATAGTCTTCTGTCTGAACCGCTGCATACATAAACATTTGCGTAGCACAATCCTATAAAAGCGCCAAGGAAAGCATTTGATCAGCAAAACGTGCATTTTTTCGAGATCTTCATGCGCAATTTCCTCCAGTTTTCGAAAGGTTCGGGTGCGCAAAACCCGATTCAGATCTAATTTAAAAACGTCAAGGTAGGCAGACAGCCGTTGATCTTATTCTTTCGTAATCTTCAAGGACAAAATGATGGCATTTCCCCAAAGCAACCTGGCGCCTCCTCGAAAAAGCACTTCCTTTTTAAATTACCATCCCCAAAATTGATGACCTTTTCTTTTTTGCGTTTTACTTTGACTTAACCAAATTTTGTCACCCTCTTTCCAGGCTGTTACTGCAGACGAAATCGGTTAATCGCATATTGGTTAAAGGCATCAATCGCTTTATAGCATAGCATTGCATAATCCCAAACCATTCCCATTCACTTGTGAAGAAAATTCAACGGTTAATCG
>JGI24158J21664_10005468_pt1 | contig 16605 bp, 10 predicted proteins | sample Ectturendosymbi3_FD_21664 | JGI IMG/M metagenome (IMG submission 21664)
AGGTCAAGGAGACCCCTTGTGATCGGGGGCCTGATGAGAGGACTGAAAGGGGGAAACATACCAAACGATGCCAATCAAATAGTGAGTTTGAAGAAATTGCTCTGTTAATAAGTTTGCTAAGTCCTGATGCAAAAGAAGGGCGTGGTGCCTTGGGGATGCGGTGGATAGGGTGGTGGTAGGGATTGAATATGAGTGCCAAAGGAAGCGGGGTCAGTCAGGGGGGGGTGCTCATAGTTGTTTTTTTTGAGATGTGGTGGATTGAGAATGGGGTCACAGGTGTTGCAGTACCAACCGGGAAGTTTGTTGGCATGACTTCTTGAAATTTTCACACAAGAGAGGTGAAAGGATCGATCACACTGTGAGCAGTGAATTGTCTTTTTCTTCCTTGAGCCTGTTTGGCTGTGACAATAGTAACATTGGCTTGGGTCTTGAGAGCTACAAGTCTGTTGCCTGTCTGTTGACAAGCATTGGCTACAGCAAAAGGGTACAGATTCAAACTCAACGACATCATCATCAGCAGACACACCGGCACAGCAGTATGGGAGCCATTGTTCACAGGAACTGCATTCAATTACTAATGTTTCTTTGGGTTTTCCAGATGAGCTGCATTTGCCTGTTTGTCCAGGCATTGTGAATCATGAAGTAGATAATTCATAATCTCACAAGGTCAGTAGGGTCCACTACTGGTGTCGTTGCATCCATAATGGTGACACCGGAGTTTAAACAAATGGCTTATTAGTACCACACACCATGCATTTCAGCACTTAGATAATCTTATTCAACTAGGAAGCCTAGGATATCTCTGAAACTTATTCAAATAGAATTTTTAAAACTACCTAATTAAATCTTAAATTACACAAAAAACATAATTTTTTTGAGTTAAACCGTTCCAAAGTCACTTGGCTTGGGCATCTGTTAAAAGTTTCAGTGACCTGTACAAACAAACACAAGGGTTGCTGCTATCTCCCATTTTCTTTGTCTCTGGTTTACAATGAGTTGCACGATGTCTATCTATGGTTGGCATTGCAACGCATTTTCTGGGCATTTTCACTGTGTGTAAGTTTGCTTTTGCAGTCTAGTGCTTTTTTGCAAATCTAGTGTTCTTTATCATGAAATCTAATACTTTTCCGTAACAACAGAGTGGCAACACTGGTTGTGGCTGCGCAACATGTGCATAGCTGGTAAAGGTAGGTCTAGGTTATAGCTGGTTTCAGGTGACATTTTCATTGCACGTAACTTTGTAACTACAGTAGAATTTGCCTAATTCGTCACCTCAAGGGGATCAGAAAAAAGTGACGAATTAGGCGAAGTGACGAATTATGCAAACAGGTGAAAACTCTATCATACAAGCTCGTATACTTCATCATAGTGACTCGTATGCATGCATAGTGCTCTTATTTGTAGTAAAATACAAGTTTATGACGTTATGGTTGAATACAACAATTAATTCCTCTGCTTTGTCTGGACTCCTCCATTTAATCAACCACCTTTCAAATCTTTAACTCATTGAACTATTCCACGTTCTCCCAATGGAGAGTCCGGTCGCGCTTCACACCTCGTAAATAAATTCGATATACAAATTTCGAGGCGCAGCAATTCTCAGGTAAAGATCCTTAATTTGTTTGAATTCCNACATGTACCAACTGCTTAGACATCTAAAGCGAAACTGCAAATGACAAATTACACGAACAAAACGCTTCTCAAGCATAGAAAGAGGTGACGAATTGACTAATTGGACGATGGCAAATTAGGCGAACAGAAATGTACACAAAAGGTAGGGATTCTGCCGGGACCGATGAAAAAGTGACGAATTAAGCGAATTGACGAAGTAAACGATGACGAATTAGACAAGTTCTACTGTACTAACCTCCGACGGGTTTCGTGCATAAATTCGTTGTCCGTGCGTGGTATACAGTGCACCAACATGTTTATTTGACCAAAAATCGCAAAAAATTGACTTAAAAATTGACCAAAAATTGCAATTAGCAATTGAATAAATAGCACCTTTACCATATAAAATTCATCCTAGGTTACAAAGCCCAACCAGATTCTTACATTAGGTACACTGCATTATAAGGCGCACTTTCAATTTTTGAGAAAATTAAAGGATTTTGAGTGTGCCTTATGGTCCGAAAAATACAGTACTTGTTGATCATGTTAAAACAAAAACAACAAAACAAGTCGCTGAAACCAAGACTGACGAAAAGTTAATTGTCAAAATAAACATTGTCAAGAAGACAGGAACACAGCTATTTCGGCTATTGCCCACGCTCACATGACGTAAGTCTGAATGGATGTGAGATGTCATTTTAATGGAGTATATGATAATGTATTTGTCATCAGAGTTACATAAAATGTACTGAGCAATGGAAAAGGGATCCAAATGCTAATGTTCATGCTGTAGACGAAACTTAGGAAGAGGAACTATAAGTAAAGCAGTATTTTGATCATGGTTTCACCTCATGTATTTGCATTTGTATGCCTTTTTGCAAGTTAACATTTCTGTTTTTTTTTGGAAGATAAATGCTTTTGTTTCATGTACAATCTGGTTTTATTAGAAAATACTGAATGGGAGCCCTGATCATAGGAGCAAGCTTGCTCATGATGCTAGTAGGTGAGCAGAGAGCAAGACTTAAGACTAGAAATATTTGTGTGCTTTTGATAGATGTCTCATGTTTGTTAGAGTTTCATGTGTGTACTTTCTGTGACAAATTAGAAATTTGGTATTTGTACCAAGGTGGTTTATTAAATGTTTTGAGATTTTTTATACAATATTTACGGTTATCTTTGTATTCTCCTAACTGTTACCTGTGACTGACATACTACTGTAGCAAAGGTTGAAAAACAACTGGAGTTTATTGGTTGATTGTAAACTGTGTATAAATCACTAGCCTACATTGGCTAGCCCATTGCTATCATATGACGTACTCCTTAGCCATTCACTGTCATTTTCCCAGGCAGGCAATATTAGTTCAATAGTTGCAGTCTAATAAAATATTTTTAAAAAATTCCTACTGTACTCAAAATTTGAACTGTCAAGGTAAGGTTGTATTTTTATGTCTTGGGTGTTTTTTACTGTTTATGAGCAGCCATCACCAGTGACACACAATGACACATTCCATTAAAATCTATTTGTTGGTAGATAAATTTAATACACTATAAAATTCTTATTTTTAGACTAGGTTTGGTGTGTCTGTTGTAAGAACAGTTGGCAAACCTGGACCAAACCTCTACTGGAGGTTTATACAGTGGTCATTTCCCTATCCTTTTACAGTAATTCATCATCACAAAAATGTACATGTGACATCATTGACTATTCACGATGTCACTATGACATCATCAGTGATAACTTTTATCTGGGTTACGTGGGTGGTATTCTTCATTAGAATCCATGCCCATTTGTTGAGAACTTGCTGTTGTAGTTGAACCCTAGTTGCATCAATTGTTGGTGGTTTGCATGCGATTGATGATTATTTGCAGGATTCCGTAATGCAGTGCACCTGCGACACTTTCCTTGAGTTGATATCTTATACAAAAATGCACTATCAACAAATAGAAGTTGTTGCTAAATTTCTTCACGATGTGTATTTATAAACATTGTTTTCTGCCCATGCTACTTGTTTTTGCTATGAAATGTTGTCCTAAAATTGCCTTGCCCTCTGCCTCATAACCATTATTGCAGCTTGCTTCTTTCACCTGTATGCCTGCCTCACCTGCTCATCTGTACATGCATCATCTCTTCACCCATTGCTTGCCCACCATCATCTGTGTTGTTTTGATGTCTATTGCGTTTTTTTTAACTTGTATTTTTGCTATGTGCTACATTTCTTTGTGACTCCATTTTGGCTTGTTTGTGTACATATTTTCTCTTTCGGTTACCTTGTGTTGTATCTTTGTTAAAATTTTGACAGCTATTCATTGAAGCTCACCTAGATTTCTAGACTTATCATTGACTTGAGCATTGCTACAAGGGTGCATCTTTCATTTAACAGTACAAAGTTCAAAGCCAGTGTGTATTTTGGTATCACAGGCAAAAGTACTGCTAGAGCTACTTGCCATTAGGTGAACTTGATTGGTTGAATTGGTCATATAACATGGACAATACGCTTGGATTAGCGTGTGGTGTTGTCACATGACTTAAAACCCTAAACACAAAAGCTAAACATGAAACTTTTTTTTAAAGTAAAGAAAAAGCATTTTTCTGAAAAATGTTATTTGTATTACCTAAGCCAAAGCAATAGTAGTCAGAGCCAAACTGATGACCATTCATACTTATCACTCAACTATGCTCACTGTGCTGCTAGTGTCATGAAATCAGCATTATATGTGGACAAAGGTGGACACTGCTTGAACAGCAAAATGGTCCCAGCAGAGCTTTTGCTGCTGGCAGCAAAATAAACACTACCAAATTAAAAGTTATGATGTTAGAACTGCATTAATACAAAGTTTTCTAATGGTACTGAAGTTTGCTCAACCTAGTGGGAGGAGTTTTCTTGCAACAAGATAAGAATGTTTTAAACTTCTGCAAGGCAAGCATAATAAGGAATATTTTTGAATGCCATGATGCTTTGATTTAAATGCATTCACAATACACCAAAAGTGGCCATAATAAAAGATATTACCTGCCCAAACTAACATTATTGAAGTTAATAAATTAACAGGGACAGAAGATGTTTTAGCCTCTTCTGCCTCATAACGCCTGTTGAAACGATTCCTGCCCTGGCAAAATAGCCATGAGCAGAAAAATTTGGCTGCGTCTAAACCCGTGGTTTTCAACCGCTGGTCCGCGTAGATTTTTTGCTGGTCCGCAAAACAACCTAAGTTTTTTTGACTTACCTTCAAAATATCTGAAAATGTTTAGTGTTTATGCTGAANTTGGTAAAATCGAGGACAATGGCATGTGGTTTGTGACTGAATAAAGTGAATATTCCCACGTAAAACCAAACACTTGTGCAGTTTCATAACTATTTTGTACTTGAGAAAGTGCAGTGGCATTTATTGGTGGTAAGTAGGTTTTTTGAGTTTTAGCTTAAATGACCGCCAGGAAATTTTCAGAAACGATTATCTGAAAATTTTATCACAAACTTACAGTAAGGCACTCGCAGCAGCTGCATTATATATATTGCTGAAAATTGAAATAGTAGTCAACAAAATCAACAGAGGAGTTTGCAGTTTTTTGAAAGGGACAACCCTCAAAGTGGACATGAAGCAAGTACCAGTACTTCAAATATACAACAAACTGCAAAAAGAGTATGTGCAGATATGTTGACAGAAGCAGGAGGAAGTGAAAAACGAAAAGGAGAATTTGCTAGTCAATATGAAAAAAACACTTGCAACTTAGTTTTACTGTAGCTCCATGTAGTAAACAGATGCCACGACCCTTATATTTTGCATGCTCCCAAATTTATCAAACGATGCAATGAAACCTTCCTAACATGCTTGTCAGTCATCACCATCATTCGAAGCACAGCAATCTTCAAGGCAAACCAAAGACTATTCAGAGAGATAATAGTCAAAAAAAGAAAATAAAATGATGAAAGCTGCTGAAAAGTCTTTTCTTAATGCATTGGATCTGTGTTCTATTGAAATATCTAAAACAAAAACATTCACCCTTTGGGAAATGTTACTAAAACCGTGCATCCTATGTCATAGCTAAAGAAGCTTTGAGTCCTCAAGCAGCTCAAAAACTTAGCATATACCACTTTCTAATGACACAGTTCAGCGGAGTATTGAGGATACGTTAGATGTCGAGGAGCAGGTTTAAGAGTAAAAGAAGTCGAGGTATTTTGCAATTCCACTCAAAGTCAACTGACGTGAGTAATTAGGGCTGGGCCATTCTTCTTTGTTTCATGTAGCAAATTTCGAGGAAGAACTGTGTTGCACTTACAAGGACGTGCCACTGGATTTTTAGATTTCTTAACGAATACTTTAGTGAGAAAGATATAGACTGGGGAAACTGTGTTGTGCATAGATGGAGCTGCAAGCATGACTGCCTGGTGTAGTTCCTAAAATAAAAAAGTAGCGCCCAAAGAAATGATGCTTACTCTTTACATAATCCATTGGGACATTTAACTGCAACGAAACCACCTGCTGATTTGAAAAGTTAATGAAGTTAGAAGTCGAGTCTTGAACTCCAGACTATTAAAAACACTGTGCGAAGGTATGGTCTCGTAGTTTGAATATCTTTTCTGTACGGAAGTAAGATGTCTTTCAAGAAGACGAGTTCTTTCGCGTCTTGTTGAGGTCAAGTGAGAAACAAAACCGTTGTTAAGGAAAAAGAACTCTCCATTAGCAGAATTTCTTTTGAATGAAATGTGGATAAGTAAGCCCATGTAATTGGGGCCTGGGGATGTATTTTACCATTTGAACAAGCTTAATAGGTCTCTTCAGCGGTTTTGCACAAATAGCTTTGCACTGAGAAACACGACAGACCTATTCAAAAAGAAGCTGGAACTTTGAGATAGTTTTGTACAGAAAAGATATACAGAGGTGTTCTTGACTTTAAACAGATGTTGACGAGTTCTGATGTTAAATGCTATTGCTAAAGAGTAACTAGACATCATAAGTCAGCGTTTGAAGGAGTTAGCCAACAACTTTTGACTATTTTTTCCTGAACATGAGAATCCTCGAACTGGAAACCTTTGGACGAACAATGCTTTCCTTGAAGAGGTAAATAAATGGAAAATTAATCTGTTTAACGAAAGTCTGCTCGCAATTTGCTGTGGTACTACTTTGCTGCTCAGATATAAAAATGAATCACTGTCTCAATTCTGGACATCTCTTAAATGAATATCCGTTTCTCAGTCTCAACGCAATCAAAATGTTGGTGATATTTTCAAGAACTTATATGAGGAAACTCTTTCAACATTAGCTCAAACCAGACAGAGAAATCATTTGGATGCCAATGCAGAACATCGTCTTTCTGAAACTTCATTACAGCCATGTTTATCTCGCATACTTACAGGGATACAGCAGAAAATTTGACACTAAATTTAATAAACTGCTTTGAATTTTGCGTGTTTACCAAAGTAATGCTCTGCGTAAAGTATATAACAGCTTTGGTTTACAAAATGATTACGATAATCTGTTGCACTCACTGCGTTGTATGCTGCCGGTCTGTAAAAAATTTTTGCGCTTTTTACCAGTCCACTGCTGTAAAAATGTTGAGAAACACTGGTCTAAACAACCGTATCTGGTTTTTGCCTTGAAAATAGTAAAAAAACTGTATCAAGCAAAATAATCCAAAACTCTAAACCTAAATGTAAACCCAGGTGTAACTTGAAACAACAAGCCCTTGCACAGCAGCACTAGTGACTTCCCACTGGAATGTGTTGACAGTGGTGTCAACATCTCCAACTCAGTTTTATATCTGTCACAAAACTGGATCTGGATATTAGATACGATTTTTTAGTCCTTTGTAACTAAAAACCAGATGTGTTCATTTAGACACTCCTGAAAAATTTTGTGGAAAATCTCACATCTGACAAAATGCTGAATTCTACTGGGTCCTGAGTGTTTCAATTTGGTGACCTGTGGCACAGTCTAACATTGTTGTTAATTAAGACATCGAGTTTCTAGATTTTAGTGCTTGGTAGATCATTGTTAAAAATATTGTTTAAACCAGTGGTTCCCAATCTTTTCAGTGTCATTGACTCTTTTGACGATTTGGCTGAAAGCTGTGGACCCCTTCAATAAAACCAGTTACTACTGTTATGTACGAGTGGTTTCTAGTGGAAAAGGCTATCATCCACTTTACGTGCCAGAAATCACCCATGTTTCATGGAACTTATCACGTAACAACTTGACATTGTTGTGTAACAATCGAAATGTGCAATGAATTGAATTGTGTGTAAAACATTTTATTAAGGGTGGAATAATTGCCACTGGGATACCTTTGATAAAGTGAAATGTGGTGGTTCACATGAGCCAGATCTTGTGTTGCCCAAAAGCCTGGATTCTAGAGTTCCATTCAATGTGTGGTCTTTTCCAAACTAGACCACCACAGTGATTAGTTTGGTATTTCGCTATTTTGCTTTCATCTTATACATACAAAGGTTATGGACCCCTAAAACTTGGTCTGCAGACTCCTGGGGGACCATGGACCAATGGTTGGGAAGCACTGGTTTAATTAAACTTTAAACCATTGGTTTGTTATGCATGTTTTTCATTTAGTGTAGGCTTGAAAATGCATCATTGGATCATTTACAGAAATTTGAATGAATAAAACATTTCAAAAGGATTATCCTACATTTGCAAAGAAACGATTTGCCCCATTTTCAATATCAAAAGCAATTTGTTTTATTGCGTAAAATTAAAAATTTCAGATTTGTCATAAGTTTTTTTGCATGTCAAGTGTGATGTTCATTTTCTAACAAATTGCATTCTGGTAAAAACATTTCATGACGTAGTGCGCTAGCAATGTTGTTAACTCCTGTAATAGCATTTCGCATTTAATTTTAAAGGCAGTTCCTGGAGTATGGCTGCCATCTTTTTGAAGGAAATCCTGCTTGCACATTCCACCAATGTTCTGTTTGTGCCATAACAGCATGTTCATCCATGTGGGACTGTTGCATTGCTTGGTGATTGGCATCGGATAGTTTTGAAGATCCAGTAAAAGCAATTGTTTAGGAACCACATACTTCGTTTTGAATTGGTACTTGTCGTAGTTTGTGTTCTGCTCTATTCATAGTCCAGAGTTAATTTTTTTTCTGCACTTGCATAGCCTTTCAACATTTCATCAGTGAGCATTGCTTGTTGGTTTTGGGACTGAGGATGTGTAGTGTTATATGAAAAGGTTTCCTTAGAAAAATGTGCTTTAGATTGATTTGCTTGAGTCGTCTTAGTGGAGACAAGTCACTTGAATACAGATATGTACAAGCTTGAATATAGCAAAAAAAAGAAAGCAGAGCCCACTCAGCTGATTCTTCTAAATCTTACAGAAAAACTAGAGCTTTTAATTGCCTCTTAACAGCACTGAGGTATGTTTAGTTTGTTTTTCATTTGATATTGCTTAACATTGATGTTGTGGCAGTTAATCATGCTTGTGATTCTAATTTCTTCTGAGCAGAAGAGGATCCATTGGAAGGTTAAGTTTTTGTATTGGACTGTGCGGTCATTAACTATAACTGGTGGTCGTCAGTGTAGGTAGAGTAAATGTCGATTTGATTACACTTCAAGTAACTTCACTCCGCAAGTGAAAGAAGCAAGGAATCAATCACAAATTTTAAATATGAAATCGATTTCACGTAACACTACACGTCGTCAGTCCTATCATCTGCAAGCAATGCTAACAGGTGTGAAACGTACAGGGCCAACACAAGGTCCAGGTCAGGCCAACACAAGGTCAGAGAAGGCCAATACAAGTCAGAGAAAGTAAGCAACCTGAAGACTGCAATGAAAAAACCACGCATACCCAACTGCGACAAATAAAACCAGAACGTCTCGCTAAACTACATGCAAAGGCTGAAACCTCAAAACTTACTGCATAAATGACAAAAACCTACTAAAACTCAACGCCAGCTAACGATTAACACCAAAGAAAAAGTCGCTTTCTGATAAGAGTAACAATTCATAGAGAGAGTCTTCCCAAGTGCCTTGAAACAACAAGGGTTATGAATCAGTCAACGTGCATTTTGGTCCCTGTAGCAACCAAGTCTCTGCGGGCATGATGGAAAAGCTCTGACTGACATGAACAAAAACACCTGCACACTGGCCACGAAAAGTGAAACACAAAACGGTCTGTAGAATTGAAGTACATCAGCGTTCAGCGGCAGAGAAACGAAATGAAATTGATTACACTTCATTATGTGTTGTCATTCATAGCTGTGTTTTATGTGAAGGTACTGTAGTCCTTGTAATAAAAATGTTTTGGTTTATTTTTCGAATCATAAAACCTGTTTCTCAACTCTCTGGGTCTCCAAGTATAGGATTCACTGCAAAATATTTCAAACATTTGGTATTGTACAAACAATGTAGACATTTTTTGCAACCTTTTCCTGAAAAACTTCCAATACAACTTCCTGCTTATCACTTTCATGTAACACCTTGTGCTTTGAAAAAAGGGAAAAGTTTGAAACAGACCAAGATGAAAGTGGTTGTTCGACCAGTTGATGTGGAAGAGGTCATTGATTTAAATGAAATTAATGGACAATTGCAAAGTTTTATTGAAAATCTGCAAGAAGATTTTTTGAGGGACTATCGCATTGGTAGCGACGTGGCTGTTTTTGAAAAATTTCCTGTTGTTGTTGATAATGAACAAGTTTTATTGAGTGACATTGCACAGATTACCAAAGAGTTCCCAAGGTTGGTGGTGATTGATATGGTTGCTTATCCTGAGCTTATAAAAGATGTGGTGAATAGCCTTCAAGCAAGTGATCTAAATGTTAACCCTGTTGCTGATGGCTCTCTGATTAAAGTTCAGGTTTCACAAGCAACAACTGAATATAGAAAGCAAGTGGTAAGTAAAGCTGATAAACGAGCAAAAACTTGCAAAAGTGAAATGCGGCAGTACATTGCAAAAGAAATTAAGGCCTTTCGAAACTTGGAGGTGTCTGACAACATGAAGAAGATTGTTACTGAACAGCTTGCAATATATCTGGATTACCATCTTCCACAAGTAGACAACATTTTTAAAGCCAAAGAAGCAGCCCTTTTAGCACCTTGACATCATAAATCAGTATCGCTTGATGAGTCGCGATTGTACTACTTGTACCGTTGAAGATATGCCATCATGGGAAAAGCCATTATGATGGATCTCATGCAGAGGTGAAGTGGAGTGGGAACGGAGTTCCCACACCTTTTTACACTAGTAACGTTACTAGAAGATTTTGAATTTTCTTTTCAATTTCTACGTGTAGTGCCTGGAGAAGCATAAATGAATGAATGACAACTGACAAGCCAGCTGGTGTGTAGCACGGTTGTGTAATTACGGTTTGTGACATCAACAATGGCATTTGCGTACTCCACGCTTCGTCTGATTGTTTGCATTTATCGTAACACTTAAATCCGGCCCTGGCCACAGCACTGCACAGGTGCGTAGCCAGAACTATTGATAAGCGGGGCAAACAACAACCAAGTCTCAACATGTGAATATTTATTGCCCCTTATTTTTAAAGGATCATCAATAAAAGGTGCATTTTTCTGGTGCTTTTTTCTGAATCATTATGTTCAGATTTAAGGTGGCAAATAGAAGTCTATCTTCATTGAATTGAAATTTTAAGAGTTTGATATTAGTAAAGTTTCAAGCTCCTACTTTGGATCAACGTCACCATTTGCTCGTAAAACTTTCTTGCCAAAGCGTTTGTGAAACTCTCGATGCTATAAGTGCATGATCTGCAGTATGCCTTTTGCAGCCAATATTGCAGTTGAGCAAGAAGTCATCGATGCCGCCATTATCATTGCATTTTTGTTATGTTTGCACACCTGCTGATGCATACCAACACACGTTTAATCGAAGCCGCGTAGCGACTTTGCTTTACAGTAAGACAACGACTCCCGAAGTTGGTCTACAAATCTTGCGCACATACAAGACGTGTATCTTATCCAACTCTTGAGCGACTAGTTGACGTATGCAGCTGATAACGTAAAAGCTAGAGCCCCTAACGCGTTTGAAAAATTTTTGGATTTTATGTCATTTAAATGCTATGAAATGCGAAACTTACACATGTCCTCTAAACAAACTTGCACATGTTTGACTTTTGACCCACTCAGTCTACACAAAGTGTGAAAATGGTTGTGGTTTAGTGAAAACGAAGCCACAATCAATTATCACCACGGCTCTGCAGTAAAGTTAGGAAATACTTGTCGCCGCAGCTTAACACAGCGATTGGTAAGTTGATCTAACCCAGTGGTTCCCAAAGTGTGGGTCAAAACACAAAGAAGGGTCAAAAAATGGGACGCGCCGAGGTGATCCAAACCGGGGTTGTGTGTTTTCTGCGTTACCACTACTTATCTGTGTGTATAGCTTAGGTACTTGAGAAAAGAGTAGTTTGCTGACATTAAGAACGAACTTAGCTACTTACTGCCAAATCACTCATACAATCATTAATTTTTCATACGTTGTTTGAGGCATGGCTGTGGAGCTCTTGTAAAAAAGAAATAGCTCCGGCTCCGGAGCTCTCTGTTTTCGTAAGCATGGCACCGGCTCCGGAGCTGTGTTTTTTTATAAAATGACTCCAGCTCCGGAGCTGTTTTTTTATAACATGGCTCCGACTGTGTTAATACACTTCAACAATTTCGGTATTCCTAGTGTCCTTCTTGTTGCAAGTGAGCGTGTTATTCCAACATAGTTTGAACTAAACACTGCTACCACTACCAGGCCTGCGTAGTCGAAGTCGGAAGGAGTTTGGTCTTGGGTAGTCGGTGAAAATTCTTTAAAAAAAATCTGACTCGAGCTTATCTTCTGCTCGCCGATTGTGACCAGTGTTGCCACTCTGTTGTGAAGAAAACCCCAGAATTTACCTAGAAAAAAAAACAAAAAGTGATAACAAAACCTAGACATACAAAATGTTAAAAAAAGTCAAAATCAAACTTGAAATATACGCTACCGGTACTTGCACACAAAAAATTAAGGTATTATGCATTATTTGAATCAAGTTTTTAACAAGTTCATGGCTATTTTGAACGTACTGACAATTTACAAGCAGGCTAGCAGCAAATCAAGTGCATGCAGTAACATAAAAGTTAAAGATATTTTTTAAGAAACGTGAATGTTTTCTTTTACTTTCACTTAAATGCACAAATTGAAACATGTACATGATACATTCAAGGATCAAGGTCGCAGTTTTTTACCCTAATCATTGCAATATTTGACTACTAATTTAACATTCAAAATTTTACATTCATGCCTATGCCAACGCGCCCATGGGTGTCCTCCCACGGGCAAAACCGGGATTTCCCCTCCTGGAAATTGGGCCTAAGAACCAAAATTTTCTAGAAAACCTGAAATCAGCAGCTCAATTTCAATTAATTAATTTAATTCTTGCAATGACAGTTTACTTGCAGGAGAGGGGAAGATACGTGATTGAGTCATTGAAATGATTACTCAATAGCAAATTATTACAAATCTCTATCAGTGGGATGCCTGTAGTCAAGGCTTCTTTGACGCTATCGTTCCTTTGGCAATACCTGTGTAGTGGCAGAAAGTCGAACACTATCGTCCAGCGTTTCGTCTGCCATTCAAGCAGGCCCGTAACCAGCTTGGGACGCCAGGGGGCGAAGATTTTTCTAAGAGGATCTCAAATTTTTGAACCATGTCCTATAGTTTTAAACTATGTCCAACACATTTTTCAGGGGGAGGCAAACATTTTTTTCAAGGGCGTCTTCGCCCGCCCCTGCGCCCCTCCTAGTTATGGACCTGCATTCAATTTCTATTTTTACTGTAGACTTGACTTGCTTCAACATAGAAAATGTACGTGGTATCACACATGTGCTGTATGCGATTCCAAACGTCCAGCGCATATTTAGTGCGAAATCTTTCAGTTTGGGAAATCTATTTTTGCTGAATAATTTCCAGAAACTCTTTACAGTCTCCAATGCCGTTACTATTGTAGCCCACATTTTTATTAAAAGATGTTATGCTTTTTCTACAGTAGTTACAATTACCTATTGCAGGTATGGACAATTAATTTGGCTCAAGGGCCCCTTTGAGAAGGCCACGTTTAGCTGATAGATTTATTTGGCGTTATTGACTTCATTGCGCCAGATGTACTCTCCAAGACAACGAACGCCGGGGCACCGTGAAAACACGTGAGGTCATACAGTCAGGTGCCCCAGAGGAGGGTTAGGGGAGGGCCATACCTTCCAGTTTGATCGTAAAAAAGATAAAACAATAATGGTACGCAGGAAAGGTATTATTCATCGTTCTTATGCAAATGCACTTTATCCAGCGCAAGCAATTCAGTGAAACAAATGTAACCTCACACGCTTTTCAACAAATTTAAAATTCGAAGATTTTTTCTGAATGGTTCCGCAGGCCACTGAAAACGCTGTGGCGGGCCACATGCAGTGCGCGGACCTGCAGTTGGGCCACACAGGCTTAAATCAAACTACGCTTATGCAGTCTTATTTGTACACACTGCGTGGCTTGTTATGTAAACAGTCTTGTGGAAATATACATAAGGTTCAGTTCTGACTTCTAAGTGAGCAAGTGCAAAGCTGTAATTGCTGTGGCGAGTTTTCATAATTCATCTGCGCAATTTTTAAGCCTGCGTGGTGTTCTAACTTTAGTAGTTACCCGATAATCATTGTCAACTTACAGGTCTACTTCTCACTGCTTGAAAGAGTTTTGCGAGAGTGTCTAACTTTCGTGTTTTTTCACCGCTACTGATGTTCTGGTCGTTGGTTATTCTGAAATTATGACTTAATTTTAGAAATGATATATTGCAAACGTTTCGATAACTCCTGTTATCGAAACGTTTGCAATATGTCATTTGTATCCTTTGCTTTGGCCGTGATATTCACTATAATTTTAGAAATCGCTCGAAAAATGGATATTATGTAGTTCATGAAATGGAAAAGCGTTTCTGATAGCCAAAGTGTAGAAAACATTTCAGACTAAATTTGGAGAAGTGAGGTTCAACCCGCGCAGACTAATGTAAGCACCGCAAACGCAGTTGTGGATAGTTCACGTCTAATTCAGATTCAGTTGTCTGCAGTTCACAATAAAAATGATACCCCAATTCAGCAAAAGCTGTAAAAGGATGGGGAATTTTCTTTGTGGTGTAGAAAGGGCAAAGCGTTTTGTGAAGATCCATTTACACTGCATCGTTCGCAACCTGAAAAAGTATAAGCGAAATGTCGATGTTGCCAAGCCCTCTGGAAAAATTTCTGCGGACGCCCATGAACGCGCCTGTAAAACAATGAACAGATTATCAACCACAGCATCTTCAAAACCAAACAAAGCATTCCAATATCATGCACAATAAGCAGCCCTTGACATATCAACGATACATGGGAGTGCTGAACTGTGCCTAGTCAGCGCTTAATCTGTAAAACATTAGATTTTAAAGGATTTGGTTAAGCCTCGACTGTACTGACTCTGCACATTACGCCTATGAAACTACTGTATTCTTTAATGGAAAATACGGTAATACAACATACATTTCGAAAATTTGACCAGAATCAAACAAACCCCAGATGTTCAATAAAAAAATAAAAGAAACAGGAAAACTCCAGATCTGGTGAAAAATCCCCAGCAGTGGTAACACTGATTGTGACTGTTTGTTCCACAAAAAGTGTGTAAGCGTCACATTTTGCGTTTTTGCACAAGGACTTAGTCTCGCAAACATGCACTACGCTGGTGTTGACTGACTTGTCCACATCACACTCGGCAGTAATTCCACAGTCTGATGTGACTAGAACAAGTCCCAACTTGAAACAAAAACGCATTGTGACCCTAATCCCTGGTAGAGCCGACCCTCGGATTTCGTCGCGGCGACCTATTTCGATCAAATTAATTAGTCGCGCAGCATGAGCGAACCAGCATGGCAACTGTCAGTGCGCAGAAAAGGTCCGGAGCCGGACCTGCTAATTAACCACCAGCTCCGGCTCCAGCTAAATTTAAAAAACAGCTCCGACTCCAACTAAATTTTAAAAGCAGCGCCGGCTCCACCGAAAATGGCCGGCTCCGGCTCCGCAGCCCTGGTTTGAGGCGTGTTCACCAAACTCAGATTTGGGTCGTGCTGAAAAATGTTTGGGAACCGCTGATGTAGCCATTCTAACGTAAGCGATTGAAATCTTTTTTAAATCCATGACTGTTGAAATAACAAAATCCAATCGAATGGTAAAAAATTCAATTTTTTTTCATTTTAATCACTTGCGTTTTATTGATACAACAGATTGCAAGCTATCCAGCGCCGGATTTAGGGGGTCCCAAGGGGCCCGGGCCCCCACCAAAAAAGGTCCCCCACCATGTTCACGTGTTTAGCCATATGTACGACTTGTGCGAGCCACTTAATCATTTTTATTTGCGAGGAAAGTTTATAGACGCAATTAAATTATCGGTAGTCCAGCCAGACGGCACTTCTTCACTTTTATATTGTTTGATATTGTGACGAAACAACTATTACACTTAATGGTTTACTGAAATTCGGTCAGGTAAGTGAATCTAGTGAATGCAAGGCCAAGCCACGCATAGGCGTAGCCAAGGGGGGCCAGAGGGGCAATGCCCCCCCAAAATTTTTAGAAAACATAGTCATTTTGTGCTTTGAGAGGCGTTTTTCAAACAAAATAATGTTATTCACTTAAAATATTTTGGCTCCCCCAAATTTTTGGGCTGGTTACGCCACTGAAGCCACGTAGAACGCATTAGCTTACGTCTTTACTCGTTACTGGTAGATTTTGCGTCTGCCTTACTCCGACTTGCACAGGTCACATATGAGAGGCATTGTAAAGTAGGGCTAACATACGTCCTCTTTTTGGAGTAGGCCTACATGTCCACTTTTTTCTTGAACAATGAAATAATCTCCGAGGGCATTAAAAAATGTCAAAATATCCTCCTTTTTACATAGCTATAATCATGGGTGGCGGAACCTTTTTCAAAGTGGGAGGCACAAGTGCACGTTGAAAAACAATAGAAAATTTTTGTGGTTTGAATTGGCAACTGTG
>JGI24158J21664_10005469_pt1 | contig 16605 bp, 13 predicted proteins | sample Ectturendosymbi3_FD_21664 | JGI IMG/M metagenome (IMG submission 21664)
CTAAATTGGTGAAATTTGTTTTTTCCCACTCGAAAACAAGAAAACAACTTTTTTTGCTGACATTTTCAAAATCCAGGGTGGTCTTGGGCGCCTGGCCCCTCCGTTCCGAGGAAGTATTTCTGAGAAACCGCACTATGCTATAAATGTGCTGAAGTCGTATTTTGGGTTATCATTATAGACTCAGAGTTAATCCATAAATTCCCAAGTTTTAACACCATCCTAAACAGCAAGGGTAACAGAATTGTTGGTGGAAAATTAGTACGGCCAACCATATCCTGCAGAAACTGTATTTGACACGCGACTAGGGAAAGGTTGCCGACCCTGCTCTACATGAACCAAGCTGTTCTAATCACTGCTGGAGGCTGGAATTTCTGTTTTTTCCAACATGCTTTGGATATTGTGTACTACGCTTAGGCTCGTTTTCGTGAGCTTCGGCATGATTTTTTACGGGGGACCGCAATAGTGGATTTTTGGTAGTGGTTAGTGGATTTTTGGTAGTGGTTGAGATCATTTTTCCAGGGTGCACTAACAGTGAAATTATTTTACCGACGCGAAACTGAGAAAAACATTTTTCGACTGAAACATCAATACGAAAATACAAAATGACAAAATCAAGGGGTGCCTTAGCCCCCCTGTCACCCCGTCCGACGCCCATGGTTGTTCTGAGTCTGACCAACGCAGCTCTCACCACACTGACCTGTCAGTTTGTATATGGTGGCTTGAGCGTTTCAAAAGAAACTTCGGCTTACAAATTTAACATAAGTTTAACTCTGACATTAATAACTTTTAGACGTACTCAGAAGGTTGTTGATCCTCCTGGAAGTTGTCAACTTTGATCTTGCGGTTTAGCAATCGCATCCCTTCTTGGATCAATTGTCATAACCCCATCACACTATGTCGTTTTTTTAACCTTGCTCGCTACATACATGAAACGTTACGGGTAAAATTGATAAGCAATGAAAGGCCACGTTGCGCATAAGTATATTGTGTATCATTTTGAAATCGTCATAATACAACCAGATATGAACAAGCTCTACAGCAAGCTAACTACATTTATTTTGTACTGCCGAGGCACTGAAAAACAGGTTTAGATGATTTACGACACCATTGGTTGATGAGGTCATTGGCAAGAGGTGTTAACGATAAAAAAGTAACTCACTGCTCCATTGGTCTCGAAATTTTTTTTAAAAGCGTTTTTTTTACGCACCACTAAGCAATAAAAACACAGCATAAATGGTAAAAATCTAAAATATCGGTTATCCACGTATCGGAAAATTGAGAGTGGTTTTATGTTTACTCGATGAAGAATTTAAAATTTTCATTGTCAGAGTAACTTGTTTTATCTATTTATTGCAGCACACATCTCTTTCAAACCTCTGAACGCTTTTATGCCGCATTTGCGCGACTAACATGGGAGCTTGTGCCTTTACATTCTCTACAATCTGATTGCTACCCAATGTCATTGGGTACAGGCCCCGTAATCCGAATTTGTAAATATCATAATTGCCGTCTGAAAGGGACCGCGATGGCACCATTACAATACAACGTGGTTTCTGTTATTTTATTTTTTTAATTCTAAAGAGTGCAAGTCGTTTGTAGAGAACTGTTATTTTTACTCTGCTCAGTAAGGTTTCACCAAATCGCTGCCAAGCTTCTGCTTTCCATCTGATACCTGCGTTTGTTGCGAAAGAATTTCGGTGGCTGAAGTGCTGATACAAGATTGCCAGTTATAATTTTGCCTCAGATAAATTTACAAATAGCACTGCATGTTGCGGTTCATGGATCCAGTCACCAGCTGAACTTTTAACCAGCAGGCTGCTAATCGAAACTTCTATCTAGGAGCAAGCGGCTATGGGCGGAATGGTGCCAAATCTTTTGTTTGCTCTCAGTAGGAAGAAAATACCTTAAAGAGCATGCAAAGTAAGTGCCTCTACTAGTGGAGTTTTCGCTTTTTCGCCCTCAGGTCAAAACTCGTTTGCAGCTCGCCAGTGCTGCCAAGTCAACAGAACAGAGTAAATTACATTTTTTGTGGTTTCGCTGCTCCCAGAAGTCAAAACGAGATCGATTGCGAAGTCTCCGATTGCTGGAATGACGAAGTCGTTGGTGAACGATGAACAGCGAGGACCTGGTCAGCAAAAATATATTGGCACAATGTGTTGAATGTAGACGGAGAACGGCACCTGTTCCAATGAACTGGAGGCAGTTGCTGGAGCCATTCCTTCGCGGAAATGGGAAGGCCCACGTGAACGCTGCGCTTTAGCACAATCTCTATTTAGCTGCATATTGAGTTTATGTATCGGTAGTTACGAAGCATATCGTTTTGGCAAAGTGGTGACGATGTGTGGCGAAGCGGGACTGGAGTAAATGCAATGAGAAATGCAACTTAACAGGCTTGATGAATCAATAATAGCCCGCACATCGATGTAAAAACAGAAATGCAATAATAAGAAAAAAAAATGTTTAAATTTGACCATTGAGTGTCTTGGAAATGGCGTTTAAACCCCCAACACAGTGGCTATTACACATTTTAAGTCAATAACCCCTTACGATGGTAAAAAATTTTTTGGTCCCAATCTGGGCCAAGGTCGCCAGATGACGTGATATTTAGCGAAGGCAAAGGTCACAATACGCCCATTCCATTCTACAAACCTTTAGTTGACCAAGCACCAATGGTCGACCAAGATGGATTCAGCAGAGATTTTCGATTTTCTGAAACAACAAGGTGTGTGATTTACTTTCGAGTTTTTATGAATATTCTGGCGTTGTATACATTATTTACAAAATCGACTCGCAGAAACGATACAACTTAGCAATAATTTTTATCGGGAAATATGCTCTGCCTTTTCCAATTTTGACACAAAAATGCAAAAATCAACAAACTTCAGATAGCACAATGTCTCTTCGCAAAGAAAATTTGCTGTACATATTTAAGTCTGAAGCACAGCTCTCCAAGGCAATCACTGTCATTCGAGCAAATTGCTACTCACCAAGAATTCGCGCAAACATCTGCTCTCCACTTCTATATTGACATGTGTAGGGTGCATCGTATGCGACGTCACCTTCGGCTACGAAAGCGAGTTCACGGGGAAACCGGAAAATCAATAGGTCATCATCCCACTAAAAGCAAACAATTACTTTCTTGAAAGTTTGGGTTACGTTCTGTTAAATCCCAACTCATTGCACAGTCGATTCCGAAAATTTGTAAAAGAATCTGGCTGGATGAATATGACGGTGTAATCAACTTTCTATAATGCTTCCTAACGCCGCTCGTGGCTAAAGTGTTTTCCCAGTATGCTTTGACTGTTATTGTATGGTATTGTTTACCACAAACACTCAGGTTCAAAACAGTAAAAACAAATTGTTTGTACTGCACATACTGTGGCTGAAAGAAGTGTTCAAGGTTGCAGTTGCGACACTGAAAAAACTCCTTAAGGTTATTTAGCTGTTATCCCCAACTGGACGATTAAGAAAAATAGTTTTCTGATAATTACATACAACTCCACGAAAATTGTGTTTCTTTAACGTTAATATTTAAAAACAGCTTTCGTTACAGGCAGCTGTGGTCCACACACAATATACCCATATGCAGCCAATCTTGAAAGCACGAATGTCATTGCACGGAAATTAGCAAAAAAATAAGATAATACAAACTATATACTCATTTTCATAATAACCACATTCATCCATATAAAAATCACCAGTAGAAAGAAAACAAAAATACAAAAAGCACAAGGAAAACTCACGAATGCAAAAACAGCGACTCACAAAGTGCTTAGATGGAAAATACTAACAGCAATATTTTGTTGATACCTAACCGTTACTTGGAAATTTAGTGCTGGCATAGCATTGTTAGCATACAGCTTTTTTAAGAGTTTGCGGCTTGGTCACATATTTCCTCTTGCGCGATGTATAAATGTATGTGACATCACAATGCCTTACGGTCATAATGCATTTGGCTGGAAAAGTGCGTGGTACAGACATACGTTCTGGCGTGGTGACTTGGTCAGAGAGGTTTGGGCTTGCATTAAAAATTTTACCGAAAAAAATCTAAGTATGTGCTATTTTAGTTTGCTTCTCCAGGCCCTGGAGAAACCATTCCATTTGGGTAACCTAGGTAACTCTAGTCCATGTAAGTATCCAGATCCGTATCCAGGTTTTAAGGTTTGGGGGGGGGAAATACATCCTTAGGGGGGAAGGTTTTTTTATTATAAAGATTGGCTTCAATGCCCCCGAATGCACCCCGTGGCTATGGGCTTGTAAGTATCCCAGTTACACGTGGGTTACTGAATGTAATGTTATTTCCTGATTACATATAAGGCGCAATAGTTGAAAAAGCAAACTTTCTGCTACGGTTCAGATCCATTAAAGCCATCAAGCGGAAAACTCAAACAGCACATAATGAGATTTTCTTCGGTAAACTTTTTAATGGGACTTCGAAAATCCCTCCGACCAAGTCACCACGCTAGAGCGTTAGGAATAAATAAATGCGTTTGGTTGTCCGTTGGCATCATTACAAATGAGTTTGTTCATATGTTGACATCAATGCAATAATTACAATTTTACATAACCTTGATCTTTGACAAAGCATTGTGATATACAAGCAAAGTGGCTTGGTATAATTTGGGATCTGGTCATGTTTCAAGTTGGGAGTTCTTATAAATTCCGACATCCACCCCCAATGTCCATTACTAATATGACGACAATAAAAACTTTTATTGCTAGAATAAACAGCAATATTGCTAAAAAAAGTATAAGCAGGTGCGGGGAGAACTCAAACATTTAACTTTTCATCTGTTTCATGTGTCGAAAAAGCAAAATTTTGGTTCGCACATATTCGGCCACTGCTCACCAGCAGACTGAGGTAGAGAGCTGTTCAAACTTCAAACCCTCTGAAAAATGCGAAAAGTCTTGTAGTTCCGATAAAAAAAATATGAAATTTTGGGTTTGAACTGATTTGGTGTGTCGTCACAACTGGTGGAGGTCAACGGTTTTTGGATGACGTCATCGGGTACTTAAAAAATATCAAGCGGCAATTTGCTTGTTTGTTTTCTTAAAATAGAAGCTAGGAAAAACTCCACATCTTTAAAGCCCTTGATTAGCCATGTACCGTTAGTGGTTGGCAAATTAGGGCCACAAATCCATATTTTGGCACAATTCCAAATATTTAGATTTTGCCAAAACAATATCTTGCATCAGTTGACACCCGGCTACTTTCGTAGTGAATGCTGCGTTAGTGGTAGTCAATGATAGCACAGCGCTAAAACATTTCCTCGTACCCGTTAACACCGAACATCAGAACATCAGTTGTTTTTAGTCTTCACTCTTCGGTGTGACCCGTTCGGTAATCGAACCCAGGCTACCAATTTTTGGCGTGTACTCAACCCACTGTACCATATAGGGTATTGTTTTATCACAGTGTTTAACCCACCAAAACATGCAAAATACGGGAAAACAAAACCAGGTCTTGCATTTGTGGCATATTCGTTTCCCTTATTTTACACGCATTAACACATTGGAAAGGGGCTAAACATAATTGCAGGATTACACCTGTCGGTCTCGGAGGGCCAAGAGACTGGGTGAAGAGAAGGTTTGATTGTTGCAAACACTTTTCCAAATACGTTTTTAATAGCGAGCAAGAAAACATTAACTTACTGCAGTAGTTAAAGCTTCATCACAATTTAAGACCTTTGGCCACTGAGCTACCGAAAAGGTTTAATTGAAGCTGNATGAAAATCNCAGCCTGACTCTCGCTGAGACTATTTAACACGTCAACACTAAGCGGGACGTTTCACATTGTTACTGATGTAGCTTCGCGGTTTTTACTTCGCAACAAGACAACTGACGACTGTGCAAGTCCACGAGGATGAGGTACAACCCCTCGAAAGCTTAAAATATTCCTTGCATTCAGTCGTGAGCTATATGACAAGAAAACAACTCACAATTTCCAATCCCTGCAATGTCTAAACCCCAAGGGTGGCTTACCATCAATCCTGACCCACACTCTTCGAAAGGGATCGTGATTTCAATTCCATTAACGCCAGCAATTGTTCTTTTCATGGAAACGTAACAACGATCACTTCCAATCTTTGAAGAACTCTGCAGATCTGCAGGAAACAGATTAAAACTCTCAGCTGCACAAAAGTTAGCCAGTTGGCCATATTCAAGCCAGGGGCGGATCCAGGGAGGGGCGATCGTCCCCCCTAAAACTGCGAAAGTGACTTTATTCAGCATGGTTTTGTACAATTCGGAAAATAACTTAAATCGCTCACCCCCGAACTTGCTGGCCGGATCCGCCCTTGATTCGAGCAAACTGATCCGTTTGTGTTTGAAAAAACTAAACTCGTAATTACATTAAATCTCCGATTTTTGCTTGAAAACGCAATGCTGCTTCTGGATTGTTTTGTTGGAAACGAAAATTTGTCTTGCGCACGATGTTGCCTTAATTTAATTAAAAGTTTCATTTTTATCCTGGTCGAATCAACGACCTACTTCACTGTGTGGACAAAAACGTTTGTTAGGATAAGAAAGCCCAACCTACAGACAAATGAGGTAAAGTTTCAATTTACGAGTTTATTTGCTGTGAAAATTGGCCTCACAAATACTAGCAGTTGCAGTATGATTTTGCCAAATTCCTGAAGTGTTCTTCCAGGTGGTGTCAAGCCTCGCCTTTCTTTTTCCAGCTAGCGCCACTGTTTTTGTATGTCGTTTGCTTTAAGGGACAGGCGCAGGTTTTAAGGATGGATGGGGGGAAATACATTTAGGGGGCCAAGACCTACTTTTATTATATGCATGGGCATCGGAAGGATTTTTCCAGAGGAGCCAATAGTGATTTTTCCACGGGTATCCAAAAGCGGTGAAATTGCATTTTACCCATTCGAAAACATGAAAACAACTTTTTGCAAACAATTTAGGAAAAACGCCAAATTTCAAAATCTAAGAGGAGCAAAGCTCTCTGGAGGGGTGTAGTACAAGAGCTACTGAAAAAACAACGATGTGGACTAGCACTTGTTATAACCTTTATCAGAATAGTATCAGTTAAGCTATTTTGCCATAAACAACCTTTGACTGCTGGAAACTGGTGTAGTTGAGCAAGAGGAATAAACATCACGGCTTCACTCTCTCGACAGCTGATATAAATGTTTTCTTGAAAAACTTCTTTGACTTCTTGATCGAAGTAAACGACATTGTTGGTCGGCAGGGTGACACTTTCTCCATTCGATTCCTTAACAACCGCCATTAAGAAGCAGAAGTAGACTCCTTTCAGATATCCCAAGCCTAAAGCTTTGCCCTTTTCCATGCTGCATAAAATCCTTCTGCCATCAATTAATTTGCTGCAGTTCAAATGACTGCGGTGCTACATGTTAGAGGAATAAGATCGAAAACCATTGTTGAAAAAAACTTGATTTAAATTCGCAAAAATTGTGAAGTACAGACAAAATGAGAAAAAATCTTAATTTTATCAGCTTACTGTGCAAAGGTTGTTTTCTGCAACAAAGTGAAAGCTACCAGATACATTCCAAAAAACTGCATTGCATAATGGAACAAATCATCGCCCAGCCTAAGTACTATTATACTACTTCCTGTCAGTAACGATTTGCAATTCTGCTTTTGCGACGTTTTTGTCTCAAATCTCTCAAAGGTTTTATTGCAGGTGTTCCAAAGTGTACCGTTCTTTCGGGCGGGCCGCACAATGCACAATTTGTTACTTCAAGCAGTTTTTAAGGACAATGTTGGGTACCCGATCTCTGATTCTAGGGACCCGATGATGATTTTCAATTCTAGGGACCCGAATCGGGTCGCCTTAAAAAAACCTGCTTCAAGTGAAGACAATGAATTTTAGCTAAAACGTAAAGAAGTATTTCGCATTTTCTTCACAGTATTTATGATCACCTATCCTATACGGTTTGAACATGAAATGTGCCCATCCCGAAGGGTCCGCTTGAAATCTCTTACTGTTTTATGTGTATTTTCAGTGATGAAAGAATGTGAACGCGAAAGCTATCTTCTCGTTTCAAAATATATTTAAAAACTAAACTACGGAGCAGAGAAAAACTAAAAAATCCTTAAAAGGTTGCATATAAAAACCAACACGTAGGCAACAACCAATCGATGAAATTAATTGACGTTGGACAGAAAATTGGTTAAAGTTCAACCATTTTGTGTTTTTGTTGACGATGGAAACAATATTTTCGAAACGTCCGATATGATTACCTGTAAACCATTGGTTGTTGCGTTGTTTCCTATCAAAAAATTAATTATCATTAGGCTGTTAAACACTTCTGTTTTTCGTGTACCAAAGTACATTTTGCACAGCGCCTTTTTTGGATATTAGCCTTTCATCTTTTCGTTTAAAACCAAGGCTGCTGAAAACCTTAAGCCTGTGGTGTCAAGAGCATGCTATCAGTTAGTCAGTATTGATGAAATCTGCTTAATTAGCCCGTCTTTACCAAGAAAGTTTTTAGAAAAAAAGTTTTTCTATTATCTGGTTTTCCTCGATTTCTGTTTGTTTTCAGGATTGCCACTACTTCAAAAATTCGTTTCTCAGTTTCTGTGCTACAAAAGCTTCAATCTCCTTCAGCGAGCTAGCTTCCTCTCAAGTGTTTTCAGTGCAAGTAAAATTATGTGCCATGCCGGTGCTAATTGCCTCCTTGCGAGGCCTTGCGCGTTCGATAAATGAAAATTGTTCCATTCGCTGAAAGATACCCAAGCGACGTTTGGTAGGCGTGGGTTCGTATTTCTGATCAACCGCTTTGAAGCTTGCCCTCAGTGACGGTCGGTATCAGCAACTGCATTTCGAAAAACTTCACTGCAGATCTGCAAAATTGCATTTTATTTTATTGTCAGCAAATACGTAGCGCTGATTAACAGAAATATGGGCAATGTCGACACAGAAAGTTGCATATCTGAATGCTTTCAGCCAAACTGATTAATTATGAGGAAACAGATAAAATGTGTGCACTTTCTATTAGACTTTTTGAAGTGAATTTTCAAATATGTTTGGCAGCATTAATTGCGCTTGTAACATAATTGGGTTCTAAAGTAAGAAAATTGAACAGCGCTTGAACTGTATGGTTAAAAAAAGAATTTATCCTTTCAATACTGAAAAGACTGTATATTTCGTAAATTTTCGGACATGTAGTTCGTACGTCATCAAGTTTAATACTGCCTCATCATAGTTGTCAATTTTCGGAGATTTTCCGCCACCAAAATTAAGGCGCAAAAAGTATCCCAAAAAGTGAAACTGCTTTTTTGGTCTGGAGAATTAAAACCAGAATGCCAAAAATGTTGAAAGTGTTGGAAACCTGTCCAAACAATATCTAATCTTGAATTGATTGTTTGTATCTTGTTTCTGCCTAAAGCAGAGCTTATCCTATATCACTGTAATCCGCGCTTTACTTGAAGCAACTTCAATACAGGTTGAGGTCAGAAACAGTTCTGTTCTGACACGTTCAAAGTCATCAAATCAGGGCTTATGTTGTTGTCTTTCGCCACAAGAAGTATGCAGCACAAAAGTTTGTTTGGTGCTACATCAGATCAATTTCACTGTAGCAGGAACTTTGTGTTAATTTGTGAAAATTGTATCTTTATATACAGATTTCATTGGTCAAACCTGACTTTTTACAGTATACTGTGGATCGAACTGCTCCTGAAACAATGTTTTCTTACGCACTAAACTTACCAAAACACGTCTTTCTCGTACAGTTCGTTGTTTCGCACAGCAATTTATTTAAGCGTCGTACAGTCTGCATGGTTTTTAAAAAGAAACGTCTTTTAACAAATAAACCACGAAGTTTACTATGGTAGTAAATGAAGAGATTAAATCTGGTACAAGCAACGAAATTTTTTAACAATAATTTTAGTTTGTAACCCCCCTAATAAGAAAACTTCGTTTTATGCACTTTTGCAAAAAGAATGTCAAGTAGATGTAATACTTTGAACCAGAGGCGTAACAAGGTTAGATGGCGCCCGGGGCAAGAAGCAAATTTGGCGCCCCCATGTTCGAACCTGACATCTNTTGGTAACAAATGTACTGTATTGAAGAAACTTCCTGTGACATTGTTGGGCCTTTCCGGCGCCTCCTGCAGTGATTCGGCTCCCGAGGAATTGTGACCCCCTTGCCCCCCTCGTTACGCCCCTGCTTTGAACAAAGTATTTTAAACTGAAACAATNCTTCTCACAATCTTAATACATGTAACACACCTGAGAGACTTCTGTTAACTTTTTTGTTAAGAAAGGTTGATGATGGGAGCTGCCGCAACAGGAAAATTAACCGCACAGTTTCCTGTACTTGATTTGGAAAGCTACGGAATTTGTCGAAACCTGCCGTGGCAGCGTAATGTATTGAGTTTTTCGTTCAAAATGTAGACATCGCAGCCAACAGCAAAATAAGTAAAACTGAAAGCACTCATTCACAAATCTTGAAAGAACTTCAACCTTTTCTCCATTGTGCTGGTGCTACCGAAGATTGTTTATAGCAGCGGGGTATCCCAAACTGGGCCCGTGACGATTACACAGCCGTGAAGATATGACAGAAAATAAAAATGTCGAACATATACAATGTACAGAACACTGTCACAAGTAATCACTGCAGTGATTCGTAATTAAAATGGTGTTTGGGCCATTTCAAAATACGCAGTCAAGCGCGCGAAGAGGAATTAGCCAAATTATCATCTAATCGAAGTTTTAATGATTAGTTTCAATCAAGCTGTTCTTTCATCTTTCCGGTTAAGAGTTGAAGATGAATATCCATTGTTCTCACAAACAGAAACTATAATTTCATTGTCTTTTGCCACTACCTATATCGGTCAGACAGAATTTTCAGCTGTTACGAACTTGACGACAAAATACAGGTCCAGAATTACGGTGGACTCTTGATTTACGAGTTTGCCTGCAGAAATAACTCCGAGAATTGACAAATTGTGCAGTAAGAAACAATCCCATCCGTTTAATTGATGTAACCAGTTTCGTGCAGTAAAACATTTATTGTCATTTAGATTTTGTTTTATACTGTCTTTCAGCACTGTTTCGGCGGAAATGTTGATGCGACACAAGATGGGGGTACGAAGAAAACAGATTTGCAAATGGGGGTCTGTGGCACTTAAAGTTAAGGAAGCCCTGGTTTCCCTGATATATTTGTGCGGTAACTGTTTCCGTCATTTTTTATTTTGAAGCATATCTACGCTTTTCAAACCTATACCTAGGAGGGTTCTTGTTTCCAGGAAGGTAATTTGCGTTATACAAATAATATCAACCTTGAGGACTCAGCAACTAAATATAGGTATTTTCGTCAAGTTACAAAAATCGAAACTAGATGCCTTTAAATAAAGCTGTCGGTTGCTATAAAAACACCCTTTTCAGGAACCTGCAATGCAGTGTTTCGTCGTACACTATGTCATTCTGCAATTAATTAAACTATTTGTAAAATTAACCTAAACTCCCACGGCGTTTACAGCAAGTGGTTAGATGTCGGTTTACCTTTAGAATTTGACCTAGTAATTATTTAAAGTTATTGTGCTATAGAGCGAAAAACAGCAGGCAAAGTTGTTTACGATAACTGTGGTAGGCAAGTATTGTCCTTGGTTGAAACTTCTTATAGCTCATTGCAATCGAACACTCGACGTGAGCGCTTATTTCTTAAAAGTAAGGAAGATGGATATGACGCTGTTGCGATTGTGACTATCATCAGACAAAGAAGTGTAAAATTTGGTTGATCCCTAAGGCGCAATAGATACCCAAAATACCACCAATTTTAGCAAAGCGAGTTTTCACCTTTCACCAAACTTTACCCGATCGGCTGTTTGAGCGAAACTTGCAAGATCTAAACATGTCATTTATTCTTTGCAGACATTTGCCAGGCTCTGCCATCAATGTTCAACACGTCTGGTGAAGCGGAAAAACAAGAACGCTCCAAACCTGGTTTGTAACAAGTGCCGAAACATTCATTCAAATTGCTTCACAAAAACCGCATCGTCTTGTGACTTGTTCAACAGACAACTCGCGGTATTGTCGAACCACAACTCCAAGCCTTTCCGTGAAGATTGCGCAACAGTGTTGCTGTTAAGCAAACGTTTTATTTCAAGTATGATGACCTCTCTCAACAGCATTCATTTTTGCAATTCTCTACGCTTACTGAATTGTCTACAGACAGCGTTCTTCTGTTCCCTCCTGCAGTCTATGGGACAGTAATTAAAAATTAGCCTTTCAGATCTGCCTGCTTTTTGAACTTCGCGGTGTCCAGCTCAATATCAACTCCTCAATGGTTGGTTATTGGTTAAAAAGTATCGTATTCTATTTCCAGGAAAACGTTTTATAGGGAGTCGGAAAGGTTTCGTTAGATAATGTTTGGCTGCTGGATACAGGCGCATTACTAATAGTGATTAGTGACATTATGGTACTACGACCACTGTTTTCACTAGAATACAATTGTATAGTCTGTATCTATCCATGTGAATTGTTTTACTCATACATTGGTCAACTTAAAATTCAATGAAATTGTAAATAGTTTTATTGCTAACAAACAAGCAAAAATAGAACACGTTAACATCTCGTGCGCGGATAGCAGCTTTTCCACCACTTGGACACTTCCTATCGAAGCGTATTCCAGACTCGTGCTACAATCGCTGCCGTCAGGTAGATGAAGATCTGCAGTATTGATCGTGTAATCTGTACAAAACGAAGTGCTTGTTTCTTTTCAAATGAACGCACAGTAAACTGAATAACCATTAGCTGCAACGCGACCGAAGTAGCATTTATCTTGATAGCAGTGTGGTATGTTGAAATTACGAAAATTATTCAACACGTTAGGAATACGTTCAATCTGTAAGTGGCACAACTAGGAATTGTCAAAGCCCAACAGAATTTCTTCAGATCACTTATAGTTCAAAATGCAGTCAAACAATTTATAGGCTTTGTAGCCTCATGGGCTTGTAGACGCGGGAAACATTGGTTGCATCTTACATTCAAGTCGTGATTTTAAAAAATGTAAGCAACAAAGCAAAAAAAAACAATGATTCAAATGAAATCCAATCTGTCGTTTCGTAAACAACTATGTTCATCGTTCATTGTCACGTTGCTGCTATTTGGATCATGGCATTGTTTGACGGCTAACTCCTTTTTCGAACTAGTTAAATGCTGTAAGCGAAATACGCATTCACACACATGCTTCTTTTGGGTTAAAAGTTGATTTTTCTTCTTCCAAGATATTTGCAAGATCTAAACACATCGATATTCTTTGCAAACATTTGCCAGACTCTGCCATGAATGTTCAACACGTCTGGTGAAGTGGAATAACAAGAGCATTCAAAACCTGGTTTGTAACAAGATTCTCCAATGCAAAGTACAATGTTCTACCGGTGGCTACGACGACAAAGTGAAATGAAGCAGTCAATCTAACTGGTGTTCCAAAGCAGTAGATCTACACACCCATCAACCAACATGCAAACAGCAATCGCTAGATTCTCAAAGCGGAGCGTTGTTAAGACTTCACGAATTAGCCATCGTGCGTCTGTATGCGAAGGATGTGTGGTTGTATCAAGGCCTCTTGTTTATCTAGGAGGCCTTGGTTGTATCATCACAACACAGTCAGCGATTTACCTTGTTATTTTTTACTATGATTGTCAGGATGATTTGGTTGAAAGTTAGTAGAAATAACTCGGCCCGGATATCTGTGATTGGGGCTGACAGACCTTCTCCTCCTCGAGTAAATCGCTGACGCAGGACAATCCTGAAAACGCGTATCAAGCCCAAAATCAGTTACTTTGGACGCTGTCAACAACTTGTAGAAGTATTCCTTTCACTTTAATCAAAACTTGGTGCTGCCCGAATCCCGTTAAGGAAACAATGAGTTACATTGCTTAATTAAAAATGGAAATATGATAAATGTTTGTCAGTCTTTTTGAGACGTAAAATTCAATACTATCAGTGGTGCTGGAAAAAACGACTTCAGTGGGAATTTGAATGATGGCTTTGAGAAATTACAACGGTGAAACTCAACACAATTTCAACAACCAATTGATTCATCAAAATTCTGAACACTCTTCGTAACAATGTCATTTTAATACCACGACCACAGAATTCAGTGGTTACCGTTGTCTGAGCAACTACCCGGTTTTAATTGAGATTGAAAGGCGGGGAAATTTCAGATACGAGCAAAATAATTGACCACCGCTTTTGCCGTCCAAAGAATTCTGTTGAGACCAACCACCAAGATGGGTTGTTCTGAGGGCATGGCCGAGCTAATCCACCTTTTGTATTAGTTGCAATAGTATTCCACGTTAGATGGGAAAGCTGTTCCCAAATTATTTAAAACAACTTTTATTCATTGCCCAACATTTTTTTATTTTTTATCTTCTTAAATCTACCTCTCTCTCAAAATGCTGGCCTGAATTTTATGTTCTCCCATTGAGTTTGTTCGCAAGAAACGTCAGCAGCAAGCAAGAAGTAACTTACCTGTAAACAGTTCCCCCTCTGAATATCGCACACGCGTGCAGCGCAGTGGATAAAGACAGGCAGGTCGTTTTTGGGCCACTTGAAAACAAGGAAGCTAAAGAGTAGACTGGAATGGTCGTGTGCGTGAAGGATGGCTGACACGCCGGAATTAACAATGCAGCTGCAACAAGAACAGTGGCGAACAATTTTTTTCAAGTTTAAATATCGGGTAGCGACTAAATATCGGAAATAACACTGGCAATAGGCAAGCTGACACACACTTCAGAGGAAGTGTCTTGTAGCTGCTATCCTACGAAGAACAAATCTTGTTTGGCTGTTAACTCGGCAGCGTTACGTAATAAGTGATTAAGTCTTGGAGACTTCTACGGAGCGGAATTTACTATAAATTTACATCTATACTAGCTCGTGTTTCCTCGTCCAGCTTTAACTGACTTATTGCTTTGAGCCTATGTCCACCTTATGGTGAAGCAGACTTAAGTTCACGCGCTACCAACGAAAGCAGAAAAGAAAAAAGTTTTATTACTTGTCGTCAATCAGCCGGATATCATCAGCATCACCAGGTCGATATTGAACGTGTCGAGAGGCAACACAGGTTTCAACAGCTAGCTGAACATTCGCTGGAATGTAACTGGACACGTTCGTCAAAACATACATTCTGTCACCGACTGCAACGCTTGAGGCCGGAGACCACTGTTGCTTCATTTCGACGTCACGAAACAAGTGAATGTCTACTTTAACAGTTGCAAGGTTCTCCACTTCGAAAACGGAGCTCCTGTAAATTCGTATGCATCATTCATAGTGACGTTCTGAGTTTAAGGTTTTGACTTGGGTGACCGCTGAGACATTTTCAGAGACCGAACCATTTTACCTAAATACCGAGATGGTCGTGAAACGAGGTTTTTGTGTATTTCGGTGGTCAGGGCTGGCCCTGGCAGGTGCGGGCCCCAATGCAAGACCTGGGCGCGGGGCCCAATGCAAGTCCTAGGCGCGGGGCCCCTCTGAGCAGTGAATTTATGACGTCATCGTGTTCAGTCAACCGTGTTACGATCGTAGTAGAGCGTAGATATACAGTAAAGCACTAACACGAGAAATGAGCATCTTTGCTAACGTTCTGGAGAAAATTCGCTGGTTCTGACGAGAGGGTTCTTTGTTAACAATGAAATTTATATGGCGTTTTTCCTGAATTCTCAAGCGCAAGGTTTATCTGGAAAATATGAACAATCTACCCAAACACCATGGCGCGGGGCCCCAGAGGCGCTGGGCCCAATGCAGCTGCATCGGTTGCATTGGCTTAAGGCCGGCCCTGTCGGTGGTGGTCGTAAAGCGAGGATCTACTGTATTTTGAGTGACCGTTGGAAAAATGAGACACCGAAACGGTTTCTCAATGCAGCTTGAAAAAACTGGCATTGGTTGAGACGATGCGATCTGAGTTTGGTTTTGAAAGTTCGGAATGTGACACAGGAGGAACGATGGATTGCACGCAGTTATCAGCATGTACAGAACCTTCTAACGTTAATTTCTATCCGGTGTCAAGCGAACTTTCTGACTTGCGATATTTCTGACTTCGTGCCATGTACGCATGCACAGAGTAATATTCTGCATATCAGATACGCTGAGAAAACTGATGATTAGGGCTTAAGGATTCGTGTTTAGGTAAGTGTGACGGGTTAGGGTCTGGGTTAAAAGAAAAAAAATTATTGATGTCAACGACTAAGTCCGAAAAAATTTTCAGTGGTTGAAGTTATTCCCGCACTGTAGCTTGTTGTGGGTACCTGACATCTAACCAAAATGTTTTAATTTGCACAACAAACATAAAAAAGTAATTGCAAAACTTTACTCTTACTCTGAGAAGTAAAATAACTGAGAAACAATAACAGGTCAGAAATTTTGCTGGACACCGGGTGTACTTGTAACCAAATCCATATTGACGAGTGACATAGAACAAAACAATCGCACAGAACACCTGCGTTTTGGAAATCCTTTGCTGTTTACGAAAATAAGTTGTTTTTAAACAACAATGAGGACTCTAACCCAATGTGGAGTACTGTTATGCAGGTTTTGGGTTTGTGGAGCTAGGGCTTCGCAGTGGAACTTCCTCCCTTTGGTTGCTATTGTGATGGCATGCAGTGGCGTACGCAGAAAATTTCCATGGGGGGG
>JGI24158J21664_10005470_pt1 | contig 16603 bp, 8 predicted proteins | sample Ectturendosymbi3_FD_21664 | JGI IMG/M metagenome (IMG submission 21664)
TAGCAATGGAAGAGAAAAATTATGTTTGCATATTATTCATTTCGAAATACTCGCATTTATACATAGGTCAACATCAGTAAGTATTATTTTCAAAATCAGTAGATGCTTATTGGTACAGTAAATATATTTTTTTATTTTCCTCAGCCTTTTTGTCATAAGAAATATTAGGGGAACATGCTCATATAACGAAATCCTGAAGGGGTACATGGCCGTAGAAAGTTTGGAATACTTGTCCTAAACCTAAACCTCGGCGACAGAATATAAATGAAAATGTTGGTTGCTTTGATTGATTCCTAACATGGTTCACTGATTTGCGTGGAAACAAGTGAAACGGAACGTTGTCAGAACGGTAAAATGGAGAGAACAGTAGCAAACAATATTCGTTGTTAGATTATGAAACTTTGCAAAAACCAAAAATTTTTGGCGAGCAGACTGCAGCGGCCCGTGGCGGCCCGGACTGACGTCATCGCTAAAAAATTGCTAGCGGATTGTTTCAAAACTTTAGCGGACGGCCCGAAGACTGGACTGTTAGCGGCCCGTGCCATCTCTATTATGTTGTCATTATTGAAATACATATAAAGAAATAAAAAGCTACAATCATCGAATCAAGTAAGGCTGAACATACCACAGTAAACAGTTGAAAAGGTTTTGTCTTGCCTTTTTCATAAAAAAATTATCTAACTATTCATTGCAATTTGTTTACCTAAGTTTGTCAGTTTTGGTGTACCAAATGTTTAGTGTAGACGACCCCTCCTGGAATATTGCGGCCTTTTAAATCATTTCTAATTCTTTTGAATCTTGAAACGAACCTTTCGCCTGATCAGTTAGTGACCATCAAGCTAAGAAATAAGGCTTCACGTGGTTGCGTAAACTAAGAACCATTAATCTAAGGCATCAGACCCAAATGCGCTTTTGTCAATTTTTTGCTGTTTCCCGGTCTCGTTGGGGAAGAGTTCTGCGGTTGCCAGTTGGTAAAGTGGACTTTTGCTTGCTGTTCAAGCTCATCAAGATCTTTTCTGATTTGGTTAACATGGGAGCAGTGCAAACTTGCGCAAGTACTCAACAACAATCTGATTTCTGAATGACTTTACTGGAGAAAATTCAAATGGAAGAAAATCACATCTAAAAATATCAATCGAGCTTTAGGCGATACAACGCAGACAAAACTACAGTATTGCTCAGTCACCTAAGAAACAACTATGCTTTTATTGTAGGATACTGCTGCTAGCCCTACACATACAGTAGCTCTTATCTGCAGCACAACCTTGCTTTGATCAGGTGCAGTAAGGTAGCTAGAGGTTTGAGCAAGGGGAGACTTGGCTGACGGGAGCCCACTGGGTAACACCCAGAAAATAGTTGAGAAACAATAGTAAATGCAGTATTTGAACGGCTATACAAAAATTCGAAATCACCGGAAAGCACTCCGAAAAATGCAAAAAAACAACAATCTACTGAAACTAAAAGAATAGTAAATACCAAATGCAAGCTAGGTAGGGGCCCGGTTTTTAGATTTAGCTTGACAGGGGGTGGTGCTGGTGACTCGCATCCCTGCCACCCGTCAGTTATGCCACTGATCAGGTGCATGTCAAACATGAACAGCCACAAGTTCTTTTGATAGAGTCACACGTCACAATGGGTACGATTCATGCTTTGAGTTTATAAACAAAATGTGCTTTGAGTATATGAACAAAATAGTTGGGATGCGGCTTGACCAACCGTCATATTGAGATTCATGGAAACTTGTTGGAAGGCTCTGGCGTTATCACCACGAAAGTTGAATAAAACTAAATTTCGTGAATACTTATAATTAAGACAAATTTTTGACGAAGTTTAATCTAAATGAACCTATACGGGCCATTGGCTCTATGCATACTACAATTTTTTGGAGGACCCCTTGGATCTTGAGGCCCTAGGCTTAAGCCCATATAGCCTATAGGTTAAATCCGGCACTGGGCCCGTAGCAATTGCTACATTTGCTACTGTTGTTAATCCGGCACTGCTTATATCATAATTGGACAAATGTTACAGTCTTGGATAATATAGGCCGGGTGTATAGTTTTTAGTATTGATGGACTTCGCAAATAAATTACTTGTAAGTTTCAGAAAGTTGAAAACGTTGAGCTGTACATTACGCTTCGTCTGCGAGAATATGCGTACATCTATAATTTTGCCTAGATGCAGAAATGCATTTTTATTCCAGTCAAATGTACTGGGTAAAGTTGTAGTGCTGTTTTTTCCACAAGTCATAATTCTATAATAAAAATAGTTGCTAAAGTTTTTTACTAAAAAGGTATTCACATTTATGTGGACAATTTTTTCAAAATTTTTAGCAGAAAGAAGTAATAACAAAAATGGTTGGTGACTTGGTGATGATATATGACTTACGGTGATTTGAAATGTTCTTAAAGAATCCGTAGGTCCTAAAAATTCGATTTGAAACAAGTTTATGACTTCATAAGCGTTGATTATTTTACAATGGTCTTCTGCAGCTCATGTAACGATTCAATATTAAAAGTATAGTCGAATGGCTGTGAAATCTCAAACCTTCTTGAGAAACAGATTTCATGCATTCCACCACAACCTTCGACAAAAACGAGTCGAGACCAGATGTAGGTTCGTCACAAAATAGGATGGCAGGTTTGTTGAGAAGCTGCAACAGTTCATGTAAGTGGTTGTTAACAGCACTTCGAGAAAACAAATTTATTTTTTACAATCCAGCAATAAGTCTCCACATAGGTGACACCGTGGAATCGGTCAGCATAACCAATCATTATCTTGGTAGGAAATCGATTTCACGTATTTGCACTTTTTCAGTTCGGAAAATTGCACGCAAAGGCTTACCAGGGAACTAACGGATAAGTGAAGCAAGATTTGCAAAAAGCATGCGAACTGTAGTTTCACAAACAAGCTGTGACCATAAAGCTAGTCCCAAGAAGGTCCGAAACGATAAACTGACGGCAATTCTGGAACGACTAGCTTCAAGCAATGTGGTGATGAGTCAACCACAGAGGGGCGCTCTAAACATGAGAAGTCATTTTGTCGGTTTCCTTGCTCTATTCATCCGCTGGACTCGTGAGCAAACATGTGTTTTTAAGTTTTTCCCTTGTTTCAGCAAATTTCAAACATTTAGGAAAAGCTGAGTTTTCTGGGATTTCTCTACATATCGTCGATAATTGAAGATTCTAAGTTTGCTGTGAGCTTTCTCTCTGATTGTTTGCAAATTTCAAGACTTTGTAATGTACTTCCGCGAGAGCAATCACCAGAAACTCTAATTTCTTTGTATGAGTGGGAGATATGAGGCGCATATTTGTGTACAATCCACAGGATTGTCCGAAGTATTTGGGATTCCCATGAGATTCCATCAGGGGCGGATCCAACCAGTAAGGAAAGGGGGGGCGATTTCAGTATCATTTGGTAGCCAAGTCTCATAACAGCTTCGCTACTGTAAGAGAGCTGAGGTATACTTCACAACACTGCTGTGAAAAAACAATGGACGACAAATGTCCTTATTTTGCAAATGGTGTTTTTCGAATTTTACAAATTCATTGTGAAAAAAGATACTTTCGCAAGTTTTAGTGGGGCGATCGCCCCAATCGCCCCCCCTGGATGCGCGCCTGGATCCCATAGGATGGTACAGTGAAATTTGCCCCATGTCCCATCTTTGGTAGTTGCACATCAGATTATAGCAGGAATGTTCTGAAGTCGAACAGCATTATAACTGCACATGCTCACAGTACAGTTAGTAATACACGTGGAGGCTCAGTGCCATGGCGTAGTGATGCGAGGTCCCTTAAAGTAAGGTTGCTGCTCTCTTTGCTTGGTGACAAGTAAAGCCAAGTTCATCCGATTTTTATTGGCCACCCGAATTGGGTATTTTGGGTTGTTTTAATCACCGTTCTATAGAGGCTAGACATTAGACATGCACAATACATGATATAACGTACCTTGGAGTTGGTACAACTAGTTTCGCAGGACTCCTGTAGGATGGAACGGGGCAGTCACAACTGGGCATAGGATGAGTTAGAAAAAAGTGTCCCACAGATGATCCACATAAATTTCGTGCTTTGAAATTTACAGTAAACCAAACCATTATGAATGTATTTTTCAATTTCTCAAATATAACAAAAACAAAGGTGGAAATGTTTATTTTGGAGTAGTGAATGTGCGGATGTATGCATCACTTACCTTCAACGTAAATGTGTGTGGAATGTAGCTCCACACCCCACTACGGCAGCATCTTTGCCTGCTTGTCATGCTCAATGGCAAACGGCTTTCTTGTCAAGGCCGTCGTCAACGGCTGCAAACCATTTCGCTTACCTCCGATGCAAAACTCAAGCGCTTCATTTCTCCCCCAGAGATAGTTTTTGACATTCCTGGAATTCCGATTTGTACGTGCTCGCATTTTTTTAAACCCATCTGCTTCATGACCTCCTGCACTCTCGCGCTTTTGACTTTCTGCGGCAACGAACTGTCCATCCGCAAGTGAGCCTTCAAACAATGAACAAATGATTATTTAAACCAGGGTCTCCAAACTCTTTTGTCCGAGGGCCACGTAAGTTATTATTCAACAGTCCGAGAGCCGGACATCTTACACAATGTGATTGTTTCAGGAAATGTTACATTCTGCCAAATCAACCAATCTTTCTTTGTTATATTGTTTTTCCTTCTTGGCGAAATGTCTACGCGAGCCGGATGAAATGGCTTCGCGGACTGGATTTGGCCCGAGGGCCGTAGTTTGGAGACCCCTGATTGAAACCAGTGGTTTCAACCTTTTTTCATGCAGCGATCCATTTTGCAACCCAATTTAACCTAACAACCCCCTTCCGAAATTTTCCAGTCAGGCTTATGGAATGCAGTTGTGTTTGCACAATAGAGAATCGCAATGGCTAATGTTGAGCAAGGACTCATTTATGAAATTTATGCTCATGGCAGGATCACTAAGAGAGACCCGTGCCGTATACAAACCACTAAACAGCACGACTCATTGAGAATTAGAGTAATTCCCAGTTGGCTACCGCATTCAGATATCTTATTTACAAACACAGCGTATTCTTACGTCACAAAGTTATCCGTGCCTGGCCAAACGCAACAGTACTCTGTACTGTAATGGTGATAATATCACCCAAAACATTGTAATGATCATAATCACACTTAAAACAGTTTTGAATAAAAAAGTAGGCTATCATTTTTGCCAGGTGATCCTATGATTTTGGCTACGACAAAAATGGTTCCATATACGAAATATAAAATAGAGAAGTAATTATGAAAAATTTTGTTAGGAGATCTTGCGACCTTAGAAAAAAGGTAAACGAACCCCAGGTTGAAAACCACTGGTTTAAACAATATGCTCAATGCAAGCAATAAAAACGAATTTTGGGAAGAATTAAGAAGATACCAATAAGTAAATAAACTGTACAAGCCATAAACAAGTTCTGAACAGTTTCAGCTAGAAACGGAGAACATTCAGAACAAGCACAAAGTGTCTCCTAGATTGACTTGGGCAATTACTGTTTTGAAAACGTTGCTTAACCCAAACAACCTTAAAGAATACAAATGTAGTCAATTTTCGAAAGGCGGTGTTTTCAAAAACTAAGCTGCAATTTTGTATTTCCGTACGTTAAAAAACAAAATTTTTCTCCGCTTGATCATTCTATAAGCAATTTTTCTCAAAAGAAGATTTAGTTTGCATTCCAGCATGCCAAAATTCCGTCTTTTGTTTTATCGCAAATTTTGTCAAATCAAAAGTACTTGCCAGAATCTTTCATGAATCGAAGTAAACTGGTCACATAATAACTAAGGCATGCATCTACTTGTCATCAACATTGGCTCTTCCACATTTTGTTAACGCCAGCTACATGCTTGATGGCCACGCTTGTAGTCGTTGGGCAAGCAAGTTGTACAATTCTTAGAAATCGTTGATTTATCCTGCATATTTCCTCTATTAATACGTTTCGAGCTACAAGTACAACTGCATTGAAACGTCCGCCATGTGTATAGGTGAAAATATTATGTTGATTGATGTTGTTGGGTTTACTAAAACATAGGGGTGGGGCGGTGAATTGTCAATAGCATTGCGTTGATTCACTTATGAGAAAGTGAAATGTGAAAAAAAAGAGCCGAAAAAATGACGAACTGCGTCTTTGAAGAGCGTGTGACGACGCAATGAGGTCGATCCGCTGCGATGAAGTAAACAATGACCCTATTACTAGGTAGACAAGGGTTAAACGAAAAACAAGTCATTTTGTTTGATCTAAAGCAAATAAATAAAAAATGAAAAGTACATGAGCGTTGAAATTCGTTAGGGGAGCCTTGCCAGAAAGCTCAGTAAAATACACATGGAATTCTAAAACTAATTGAAATGCTTTCTTGTATGTTTTCGATAAAGTTAATATTTTGAGCAGGTGTTTTTCTCAAAAAAAGGCAAATAGCCTAGAAGGAAACTGTACGTTATTTCGTGAATATATTCAAGAATAGGCTTGGCGCTTTGAATTTTACAAAATGAAATACTTCATGCGAAAGCAAAGAAATGCAAAACGATGTGGCCTGAAATGTTCCGAGGTGATCGCAAAGTTCTGACCCAATGCAAAAGTTTTACGTGCAGATTGAAAAACTTTCAAATTTCGGTTGATGGAAACGGTGCTAACGTTATAAAATCACAGCGTGGTTCGCAAAAGTGTTTGGCAATCAAAGCAAGAACACTTTTAGCAACAGTTTATTAATTACGCAAGACTGTTCACATCAAGCATCCAGATTTGATTAAACTTACAGTGAACATCAGGTGCTCTTTCACCGTGAGGGCTCCGACGAAGAGATCGTCCTGCTGCACATATGCTGATATGTTGGTAATGTCAGGACCAAGCGGCACACCATTGACCAGAATCTGTAAAGTTTCAGTCGTTACTGCATGAGCAAATGCGTGCTTCGTTTTTTGTATGTTACAAGTATAAACTAAATAAAAAAGGGTTAAGGAACACTTTTCGTTTTGAACATGTGTTTAGAAAAATTGCATCAGGAAGATACATCTTAAAATACATAGGAAAGACTAGTTGAAAAAACTTAAGCAGTGGAAATTAAATACGTTCTGATCCTTTTCATCAAATTTGATGCAGTGAAGATAATAAAGATAATATTGATTCAGAAACAGATTAAAGGAAAGAACAAGATTTTTTCAAACAGCATCATTATCGCATTTTAAGGATCTTGAATGGAAATGGAGTTAAGTTTCTATCTCTAGATTTTTAAATTTTTATGCAGGTTAAACAAACAGCGAACGATGGTTGAAACAGCAATTTTCTGCATTAATAAATGTGCTTATTGGATTTTTACCGACAAAACTAAACCCTTTCATTTTATCTAGTCTCTGTACTGAAAAGACCTATCGCAAAAGAGAAGTTATGTGCTTGTTTTGTTAAAGCAGAACAGGAATTGGGCACGAGGGGAATAAATATTATAGAAACCTGCTTTTAGTCGGAAATCAGTTGCATTAAGAATGAAAACATGGCTGTGTCAGAGTGTGAAAGATCTGGGCTGGCGCCGACAACGTCTAGCTTAATATGTAAATGTAATCAGGTTTTAATTTACAAAGACAAATATTTCCGAAGATTAACCAAGAAGAGGGGACATTCAAGACAAATTAATTAGTTGATCGATATTTCAAAATAATAAATCGTACAAAATTATCTTCAGTGTATTCTTTTGTGACAAGCAAAGCATGTTCGTCAGATCTTTTCTGCTCCTGTCTTCTTCACAAATCACCTTCAAGGTCTCAGCGGAGCAAAGCATGGCGGTCAATTTGATCTGGGAAAAAGCCGCTTACAGAAAACCGAGCTTTTCTAAAAAGTGTAACTCCTGCGGTTGAGTGGGAAGGATTAAAAATACTTTTCAAAGCTGGCAGTTTTATTTCTTCATCGCTACATTATGATTTGTAGTTGACGTTGTAAATATGTGGAACACATAACCTGATAGATTTTACCCACCTCACCCTTCACTTTCAAGTTAGTTATGTTCCTCCATGTCAAGATGTTCAGCAGAGTTGACTTGCCAGCTCCGCTCGATCCCATGATGGCGAGTAAAGTACCAGGCTCAGCGTAGCCGGACACTGTCCAGGCAAAAACAATCATGAGCTCAAGAAGGTTCTGCTAATCTTCCATTACATCTTAATCGCTTTTTGCAAAAACTAGTGCGCAGAACGCACCCGTGATTCTTACTCCGTGATTACAACATGTATGGTTTTAACTCAATCGTAGAAAAACCCCTAAATGAACTGATAAGGAAAAATTTTAGAAAAAAAATTTTTTAACAATCAATTGAAATGACTCACCTCCATTTAATATATATTTTTTAGGGCTCTGTTGTTTTCCAGTCAGACTTTTTGAGCTCGGAACGGAAACATTCAAGTTCTTCCAAGTCAAGTGCACCTGGTTCTTTTTTATAGAGTTTTCATGCATTTCACCATTGACGCTAAAAATCTCGATACTTTCGTGGTTCGCTCTCAACCCTGCAAGAGTAAGAAATTTATGTGCCAACTGTGTAATGATCTCAGTTACTTTTCGCCGATAGCCCACAAAGTGAAGCAAATCTTCATCGTTTTCAAGTTTTTCTTGAACCAAACGCAAAATTATATGTGCAAACTTTGTTGCTTATCTCGGCAATTGTCTTCACGGTGAAAGCGACTGCACACCAGCCAAATGTCGGAGTTTATGTCACACTGCATTTCCAAGCGATAAGGATTTGATAAACTGCTCAAAACAAGCGTTTGCGCTTTTTGTAGTAGACCTGTATGGCTTGACATAAAAACCGCATAGTATCGTTGTTTTCGTGGCAACATATTATAGTGGCCCAGTAAATATGAATGTTTTTTTGCACTGCATATGATTTTCTTTCCCGACCTACCTCTGGGCATGCTGCTTTTTGTGAACCCAACGGTGAGACCATCAGGCTCGACGACATCAACCTGAGAAAATGGACGTTTTTACTGAAAACGGAAGACGTAAAATTATAAACTTTGCTGGCATACCATTCTTACACGTGTGTACGGCACTAACAGCAAAATTATTTGATTACACAGAATTGTAAGTTTAATTCTCACCTTAACAGAGTTATCACTGGAGCTATCAGATTCAAATGCGATGTTGTCGGTTGCAAGCATTTCGTTGATAATTACAGGTTGCAAACAGAATCAAGTCTAAAAAGTCTCTCAGCAAAATATCAGATACAGTACTGCTTTTGTAAGTCCCAGTTTTTAAGAGTAAATTCGTCTCAATATTCTATTCTCGATACTTATTTTCATCAGTTTGGTAAAATCAAGCTGAATGCCATTAAAATACCATTAAAACACGCTGTCTTTGCGAGTCGCCTTTGCGTTAACTACAAGACACCATTACGTGTGGCGCAACTGGCCACCGCCGTTTATATGCCCCTCTATTTGCTTTGGAGTGCGTTGCCGGGTTTCAGGTTCCGACTTAGTTGCCAAATTCGCTGGGAAATATATCACCTTTCCTGACGCAAAGCGGTGAACCTGGCTCTTACAACCTTTTACCTACATCTGCTGATTGCTAACAGTTCTTATACGTACGTTTCAATTGAGTAGTATTGGACCTTTCACCTACATTTCCTAGTTACCAACAGTCGTCACACAAGTTTCAATCCAACAGTACTGAAATTTGTAAACTATATGGATTCCTTTACTATGGATTGAAATAATAGCAACTTAAGACGTTTTTTTTGTTGACAGCGAGTTTCAGAAGCAATTTTTGGAAAGGTCAAAAAATAGATGACATCAACCAAAAAACGTGTTTGCTACAGATAGTTAGAGCATCAATATCACATTAGTGATCGTTTACGAAAAAGGCGCCGAAAGATTAGCAAACTGGGGAGATCATCCCTATAATCAGAAAGGGAGACAGGAAAGAATGCATTAACCACCGGGGAATATATCTCAGACTTCCGGGAAAGCATATGTCAAATGTCTTGTAAAAAGATGTCGCAAAATAATTTAACCGCAGCTGGAGGACAACCAGTGCGGTTTTCGTCTGGGCCGTAGTACTACAGACCAAGTCTTCACTCTCCAGCAAAATTGTGAGCTGTCTTGGAAATATGCCAAAAATGGCTACACATGTTTTTTCTACCTCGAGAAAGCATGCGATTGGGTTTCTCATGAAAGCTTTGGGGAGTGTTGCGGGAGTACGGTGTTGATTTTCGCATGTTACTGGCCTTCAAGTCACTGTATTTGTGCTCATACGTTTGTGCCTGCGTGGGGGGAGTTAAATCACAAACATCGCAAAGCTGTCAGTTTCTAAATCGTCCTTTGTTCCGATTTTCCGCCATGTTTATGAACCTTGGCTACTGACTGAAAGAATATTACCTCAAGTGCACGCGGCAGAGATGGGATTTTTCCAAAGAATTCACGGTGTGACGCTTTGCGACACAGTGCGCAACTGTGAAATTCTTGAAGCCCTGAATGTCGAGCCACTTGTCCGTGATGAGCCTAAGAAACTATCTGAAATTGCTGTTGACCGTGAGATATTTCGAGTCCTTCTAGGGTTGCTGCCCCCGCGCACCTTCCAAGAGAAAAAGTGGGAATGAAAAGGAATGGAAGAGATATCTTTTTTGGAGACAATCATGGAGTTTTTACGACTGTTGTGATTAAAAAATTGGCAATTTTCCAATGTTGACGTGGACATTTAATCCCCACCCTGGCAGCGTGCGATTCAGGTCCGTAGCCACGGGGGTATTCGGGGGCAATTGCCCCCAATTTTTTTCTGCCTCCCAAAATTTTGTGCCCAGAAAATATTGTTTTTTGAAAACATCTAATAAAAACAAACATTTTGCCCCTTAAATGTGTATTTTTCCTTCTCAAACCATAAAACCTGGCTACGGGCTTGGTGGAAACCAGATGGCTAAACGCTGTTGAAGGGTTGAGATTCAAAATATACTCAACATGTCGCTGTGAGGATACCGATAATATTGCGCCAAGGATATAAAAACTAGCAACAGGAGTATAGAATTCAATGACACAATGACTATAATCATGCTGTGTATAGAAATGTGCCAAAGAGTTTGTGGGAAACAAAATAAATTTGGGTGGGCCGTGCCCCCGAATGCTCTCCGTCGCAACGGGCCCGAATGTGCGGCAGCGTTTGATGATAGTCAAACTATAAACAGTGGCGTAATTGAAGGTTTGATCCGGACCGAGAACATAGGCGTACGAGGCGGGGGTCGGGGGAGGCGGCCGCTACCCCGTCTTGAAAAATTTCGGAACAAACTCTATCAGGGAAAGCGCAAGTTGCTAAAAAATTCTGAATGATAAAAATATTTCAATACAGTGAAAATTTTCAGGGCAACTCGTGTTTTTCAGGGCAAAAGCAAGTTGCTCAAAAATCCTGAATGTTAAAAAAAATATAATCAATAGAGTGAATTCAGGGCAAACTCCGTTTTCAGGGCAAGCGCAAGTTGTTCAAAAATCCTGAATGATATAATATATTTCAATACAGTGAACAATTTCTGGGCAGCTCTGTGTTTCAGGTGCAAGCGCAAATTGCTCAAAAATCCTTGTTGATAAAAAATATTTCAATACAGTGAAAATTTTCAGGGCAAGCGCATGTTGCTCAATAATCCTGAATGATAAAAAAATATACAATCAATACAGTGAATTCAGAGCAAACTATGTTTTCAGGGCAAGCACAAGTTGCTGAAAAAACCTGAGTGATAAAAAATATTTCAATACAGTGGAAAATTTCACGGCACACTCTGTTTTCAGGGCAAGGTGAAAAATTTTTCAATACGGTATATTCAGCCAGTAAAGGCAATTGCCGTAAAGTTTCTTGTCTGGGAGAATACAACACGCAAGGAACTTCACCCACTTGAGTTAACAACCAGTGTAACTGCAGAATTTGCCTAATAACGGCACATCTACGGGTTGTATAAAGAACGTTATTGCCGAATTGAAGTTATAAGCGAATTGAAATGCATGTAGAAGATACCATCTGGACCGCACAAAATGCAACGTTGTAGGCGAATCGACGTTACATACGAACCCGTTATAAACGAATTAAACTATATAGAACAGATTTACAAGAGCTTTCAGGCCCAATTCGGATTAAACCTAAAAGTTAGTTTCAGGGCAAATCGTTTATTTTTAGGGCAAATTTTTTCCGCCTCCCCCCAGTGAAATGCCATCCCGTACGCCAATGCCGAGAACTTAGCTGAAAGGACCCCCCTGGCCACTGTAGGGGCCCCACTAGCCAACACTCAGACAAGAACTTGAGAAATAATGGTGACCGGGTGTAGATTGCTATACGAAAACCCTAAATCACCGGAAAATACTCCGAAACACGCAAAAAGACAAACTTACTGAAAACCAAAAAATACTGCAACCGCAATACAGTAGCATTCGCCTGTGACGACTTAGCCTGTTACGTCAGTTCGTCTATAACGATCTTTTTCTCCGTTCCCTTGAGGTGACGTTATAGGGCGATTCTAATGTATAAGCCAAGTGGTGGACGGTTTTTCGTTTAACTTGCCAGAGGGTTGATTCGCTCCTCTGGCCCCCGACAGTTACCAGTTACGTCGCTAAGTATAAATCAGAATGAGCCAGAAATGTTCTTCTATCTAAAATGAACGGTATAATCTCTCCCATACAAAAGAGGTCCAACTTCACGGATAAAATGTTTGGTGCGCAATCTCACAAAAACAAGGCCGGCGCAAGCTATTCGTCCGGTACGACCATCGCCGAACCTGTTTTCTGACTCAACAATACGTTTCAGTTTTAAGAAACGTGTCCACACAACTACTGATAGAATTTGGAAAGCCCTAAATAACTGCTCTTCGCTGTACTCCACCAATACACAGCCCATTGCAGTTGTATCCATCGTTCATGCATGGATGTTGAAACCTGATTCAGAAACAGGGTTGGAAATCTACAAAAGACGTTCTTTCGAAGCTTGAACTCGAAGTAAGCTAATTCTGCCTTTTTTGAAACCACACTGTAGATGTTTGCAACGAGTTGGCTACTAGTTTCACTATTCACAATGCTATAAAAATTTTGTCGAAACTGTCAGTCTCTGAGAGTAATAGTATTGTATTTTCCAGCGTCTGGAAAGTTTTGGGTCTACTTTTGTTTTTACCTGCCGCGAATGCGACATCAGAGAGGTCTTTTTTAGCACCAAAGCGCGTAAAACTTATTTGCGTATAACCAGGGCATACGAGAGGGGATAAGTTGTACATCACATTCGGGCCCGGGAGGATGAAAATACGCACGCCAATTTTTTTGTTTGCCAGTATAACAATTAACCTGTTTCTAAATCTTAGCATGGTTGCTGTTCATTTTTTATATAAGATGATTACTTTGCTACAGTAACAAGCTACACAAGTTTGGACGAGGGAACGAAAAAATTAGGGGTTCCTGTAGCGGTCTTCGTACAACCATGACTTAACGACGATAAAACGATGCGATGATTGACGTGACGTAGAACCTTCCTCTGTATGCTCACAAAGAGCGAGTTGACACAATTGATTTGGACAAAATTGCTGAAAATTATGTTTCTGTGCATTGCATAGGCAACGGTATGCAGAATTTGAGATTTAGAATTGTGGAGAGCAATGTCCCCTCTAATTTTTTGAAACTTCAAGGAAATGGATAGCCTTTTAAGCAGTAAATGCTTAGTTTACGGTTGTATTCAAGTTGTCAGTTCAGGTGAGATTTTGGACTTTGTTTCGCAACTGCGCTGTGCCAGAAGTGTTTTCAGGGCATTGCTTACTATGAATGGTTAAAAAAGGTAATCTTTTCTAGGGAGCACAGGGTCGCAAAAGAACCGCTTGCATTGGGAGCAATAGTTCCCTGGATCCATGATTTCTACTGGTCTTGGCCGTACCACTAAAAAATAGTTGGCGCCGGCTCGGAAAAACTATTTCAGCTAGTACTGATTAGAAGTTTTGATTATGTAGCATGTATCAGCGGACTCCACCTGCTGTTTATAACGATAACATTCTGATAATATAACTTCAAATCCATGTTTAGGAAAATGAGAATCATGCTCTAGCAACAAATTGACGCGTTATGAAAAGCTTGAAGTCATTAAAGATGGTTTCCAACTGAAACGACGCTGCAATGATTTCCGTCCATTGCGCAAACCGATCCTGTTCGGCATATTTTCAACACACTATAGCTGCAATCAACGACAATGCAACGTTGTATTGTCGTACAGAAATTTGTTTCACTTCTGTCTTACTCTCGCTGGCGCTCCTTTCTGCTCTGACGTTGCTTTAGTCTGTGCGAACTCTGGAAATTAGTTCTATAGAGTAGACCAATGGCTTTCAACTTTTTGTACCGCGACCCAGGACGATAGCCACCGGAGCGCATTGCCCCCCAAATTTTGTTGTGCCCAGAAAACTTTATTTTAAACATATAATAAAAACAAAACTTTTGTCCCCTAAAATGTACTTTGACCCCCCCAAACCTTAAACCTGCGCCTGCGGGCCTGGTGCGGCTTGTACACTAGTTAAAACTTGGACAGTTGCGAACGTACTTTAAAGCACACCTAAGCACAGTGCATTTTTACTTTGAAGATTGTGTGTTCGTTATGTTTTGTTTCTGATCATCTTTAATTGGTTCTTTACTTTCAGCAACAACGACAAAATTCTTTGCTCTCAAAGTTTTCAAATCGAATTTGCTTATTTATCACATCCTTAACGTTGGGCAAGGCGCTGACACGACCCAGACGTATGTCATGACTTCACGTGGCCGAAGTTTGACTTGAAACTTGAAAGCCCGATATTGCAAACCACGGGAGATTTTACAGTGAACACAATTTGGCGAAAGCTAGGGCTGGTTAAGGACGCAAGGTACTACCTACTTTTAACCTTGGATTGTACGTTGCAATTGCTTTGTCATCGTACGTGCGTTCTGTCGAAAACACTCCCAGCGTTTTTATACCTTATTTTTAAGTCGAAACAAGCTTGAAACTCAAGCGCAGCTTTAATCCATGTTATTTACTAATTATTCGCGCCTTACTGATTCCAGAAACTGCAAAGCGCGTGCATAATATTCGCTTAAATATATACGGAGACAACGATCCCATAATATGTTGTAATACAATAGTTTGCGGTTAAATATATTGCAATGCAGCAGTTTGTGGTTCTTATTAAAACAAGCTATACGTCATGCTAAGAAAAAATTGCGGGTACAGGGAGCATAAATAAAATCTATAAAATTGTTTCTTTAAAAGAAAGTAAGCAACAAAAATGAAAGTTAATCGAGCGAAACAAAAGGTTTCTGCCTCACAGACGGACGCCCTGTGTATTGCATACCCATGGCTATGGTCATTGTTGTTAAATGTTTCGGGGAGATCGGACCTCTGGACCCAGTAAACTCGGCTCCACTGACCAAAAAAAGGTTTAGCTTTTGCGAAATGTAAAATTTGGTTTCAGTGACGTCGATATTTCGATGTATACTCGCGATAGGCTATATTGAGGACATTCAACAAACTATTTCTTTGCAATAAAAAGAGAAATCAGAATCGCATTTTGCAGTTTTTTCCAGCAATAAAATTCAAAACGAATTTTTCTGTCAGTTTTTATTGAAACTAGTGCAATAATGAGATGAACGTGCAACTGCATTGGTGGCGAGTTAATGATAGCACTGTGTGTGAGCCATTTCCTTGATGTCTCCCATCAACGCCGAGCACGAGACTGAACAGGCCGCATGTAACGTTTTTCAAATCTTCGGTATAACCCGACTAGGAATCGAACTCAACCAGATTAGGTAGCGCACGCGTAATCAACTGTACCACCGTTGAAATATATCGGTTTAGGTCAGTGGTTCTCAAACTTTCATGAGCTGTGGCCCCCTACTAAGTTTAACTGGCGAATACTTGATATATCGTGAGACTTGAATTATGCAACATCAAGGCAAAGCTACCTAGTGAAGGCCTCTGCTTGTGGCCCCCAGAGGACCGTGTCATGACCCCAAAGGAGGTGAGGGACCCGTTTGAGAAACCCTGGTTTAGGTCATTTAATTACAGCAGTCGCATTTGTAGCGTGAAAATCGCCAGCATTCCATGTAGGAGGCATTCCTACAGATGCTACTGGGAGGTAGTTCACACACACGATTTCGTACCGTCAGTTAGCAGAGAGTTTACTCGATTTCTTAACAAACAGTGAAGTGAGTAAGTAAGAAGGGTTCTGCTGTACGAAAATATATTAAATATTCATAAATATTTGAGATCAGTAAACCATAATCTTAAGTTAGTGAAAGTGAACACTGCGCAACAAAAAAGATGATATCAACGAAGTACAAGAAAAGAAGATATGACGAGGAAAACAAAAAATGTATAATTATCAACTTGAATCCTGAGTAAGAAAATGCAAGTTAATTGAATTAAAATCTGCAGTGAAAAATCAACAGAAGTTTATGAAAGTGTTTAGCAAGAAATCTAAAACAACGACTTAAGCTTCTCTTGCTGTGTCTTAGAATATTGCTCGTGCTACAAACCCATACTCTGGATGTAACTTGTGAAAAAATAAAGCTGATGTTGCTGCAATGTTGGGCATTTTTTTCTTGGGGGATGCGGGTTTGCTGTGAGTGACGTCATAAGTGGAAGACTTT
>JGI24158J21664_10005471_pt1 | contig 16602 bp, 10 predicted proteins | sample Ectturendosymbi3_FD_21664 | JGI IMG/M metagenome (IMG submission 21664)
CTATTCTAACGGCGAGTTATGGCCATATACAAACGGGGTGTTATTCAACCCCTGGTTTCCGTTTTAGGGGTAGAAATTTTGACCACTTTTTGTTTTTTATAGCATAATTTTTGATCCAGATATGCTAGAAAGCCAATCAAAGGCTCTAAAAACTCGTGGGATAGCCTAGTTTCTAACAAACACTTGGGCCAAAATGTGGGCCCATTCAATGGGCGTCCAGGGCCGGGTAAAGTAGGCCATAAAACGCTAAAACACTCCCACTTGTGACGTACCCCCAAGAGAACCCTTAACCCAAAACTGAAAATCTTTTTTTGACTTGGAACTACTATACTTGCTGAATCCGTAGAGGGTTTGAACACTTCTCTAGCTGCAGCAGCTGGCGAGTTATGGCCAAAAAAGTGCCAGCCACTTAAGTGGCCCGCGTGGACGTTATACTGCTCTTGTTTTAAGCCTTTCTCACGTGCGATGCAGTTATTTTTTAGCCTTGACTGCAGGATCGTGCGTCATGCCGGTTCGTTTACTTTCGACTGGTTGCAGCGAACGGAGGTACAGGATTCGGTAAATTTTGTATTATTTTTCTTTTTGCTGAGCCGACCAAATACAAAGATGGTGAAGTCTATAATGTTAGGTCCAACAAACGAATTAAGGGGTATTTATGAGGCGTTTTTATGCAAATCCAGAAAATCTTAAAGGTGGTTCATTGTTAACGGACATTATAAGAAAAACGTTGCTTCATGACGACGAAACAGCTACACTGATCAAGACGTTAGTTAAAACGTTTGGCGCAAATGCATCAGATGATCCCCCGATACGAACAAGTGCTACATCCCCGATGCAGATAATCCCCCGATGCGAACAAGTGCGAAAAGCCGCGAAGTAAGGCGAAAACACAGAAGTCTAGGAATACAAACACCGCTAGCGTTTAAGTTAGGGGGGCGTTCCTTTGGCTTAAGTCGTAGGCGACGTTTTTCCTACTTTAACTGTCTTGAATGAAGACTACTTTATTTCAAGCTCCAGTCTCTCTGAGTAAACGTGGCAGCTACACATCAATTGGTGCTGGCATAGTATGTAAAATATCTTTGAGCCAGTGCTCACTTTCTCCACAAGACTTGCAAATAGAAAGCAATGCGGAAAATTTCTCTCTACCTTATTTGTTAATTCCTGAGTTTTATTTGTATTAGTCAAATGTCAAAACGTATGGCATTTATTTAAGTGTATGTTGCACTGATGGCGAGTCAGTAGCAGCACCGCCCGTGGACCACTCCCTTGGCCTAACACCCATTAGGTCTAACGCCGATCACGAGGCTGGATAGGCCGCAAGTACCGTTTTTCAATTTTTCAACATGACCCCAAAAGGAATCGAATCCAGTTTACCAGCTTTAGTGGCACGTGCTCAACCAAATGTACCACTTCATAGTTTAATAGTTTAATACAACGGTGGGCAAAAATAAAACAATTTTTTCCAAACAAAGAATAATGTTGCAGTGAACAGACATTTTAAGTCTTCTAAGCTTGCACTGCCAAGTTCAACTAGATATGTGATCCTATTAGGAAGTATAAAATCGTACTGGTGTAATTTAACGAAAGGGTAGACTCAACCATGATTTTTCAAAGCTTCATAGCCATTTTTGTCCAATAATTGCGTTTGTTTTGGGGTGAAATTATATAAGGCAATGAATTCACTGTTATGTTTACTCTCCATATTTCAGCCACATTTAATACTTGGTATAACTCACAAATATGTGGCGTAAATTTATTTCGAAATCCGACAAATTCAGCCTTCTGATGCATCGATCACATTTAAGCAAAGTCATTGTCAGAAGAACTGCATGTGCAGAACAACAACTTACTGTAATTTGCTGTATCACAATGGCAACGTTGGGGAATGCAAGAGGATTTAGGCAATCAAAATGTGTACATGTAAAAAAGTATGTGTAAGAAAACATGTGCAAACCACACATACTTTTGTGCAATCTTTTGATTTTGTTGTAGTTGGCTTCGTCTTCTCTGCTGTCCAGTACAACTCGAAAGAGCTGGTGCTGGCTCTGGAACTTGTTGAAAAAGATTTGACTGAAAACTGTAACGAAAAGTGTTGGGAGAAATAAAAATAAACAAAACAATTTCACCTCATAGCACGGTGCTACTACTTAGAGATTTTTTATGCTAGGTCTGCAGTTGTGCAAACCATTTTGTTCTGTGGCAAATATTCTTTATTTTTCTGTGAAATTTTCGGTCAGCACTGAATTTGTCTTAGTCGTAAGATTTGAAAAAGCTAGTAGATGAAACGTTTTGTGGCAGTGCTACCGGGTATGAGTCTGTTCAAACAATCACCCCAAAACTTCTTCACTGGCTCAACAAAGTGTATTACATGTTATTGCACGTCAATGATAGAAAGTCTGAGTGAAAACAAAAGTTCCTGTGACAACAGTTCTGGATCATCTTCGTGCCTTCAACTAGTGTCGAACTGTCAGCAAATTTTTTCGAAATAACCAAGACAAGTAGTTAATAAATGTAAACCTGCATTCGTAGGGCTTTAAAGCCATCTTCTTAATTTCATCGAAAATCCTGAGTTTAAAATTTAGTTAATCTTTGTTCCTGTCTTGATACATTTTGATACGTTCCGGGAAACGTTATTAGTTTTAAAAGCGTGGATCAGCACTTCCTTTGTGTTGGAATTTCATACAAAACAATGCGACATTGCATCTATAGAACTTCTGCACTACCTGGTTGCTTCTTTCAAAGCGATGTGTGACAAAATTAGTGAGAACCGTAATCAATTTGCTCTTGCATCCCATAAAGCATTGTACTTTAATTGTTGCAAGGAACAAAGTGCTCTCCAGCTGACTTTACGACAGTTGAATTCCCGTTGGTCACTACGAAGGTTTTAAACTTATCCTAGTTTAGTGATGCAACAATTTATTTGAACGGCTGCTGTAAATTAAATGTCAGACAGGTTTCACGTTGTTGAAAGTTATGTATTGCAACCAGAGGATAAACAGCAATCTTGCAAATTTGATGACAACCAGCTACAATCTACCGCTCTTTTGTGAAATGTTTCTTGCACAACCTTAGGTAAAGATGTTTAGGTAATCAGTAATGATTTACACAAAATATTTATTGTTGATAAATTTTCTTTACTATTGAACAAACGAATAGCTTCTTTGNACCAGAGTTGTAAACGGGTCTCATTTTGAAGCCCGAACCCGGCCCGAGCCATAAATCACTTGACCCAACCCGGCCCGAGCTCGACATTTATTTCCGAAGCCCAATTTAGGCCCGAAAGCCAAATTTGCAAGTTTAACGAGTGAGTCAAGATATGCCCAACTGCAAGGTATTGGTGCTGTAGCAAAGTAAGCATGAATAAATAATTCACAATTAATCATTTTTACTGAGTATTTAATCAACTCAATTGCTTCAACAGTAACTGGCGGCAAACGTTTCTGTCGTTGGGAAAAAAATTTGGATGCGTGCCCGAAATCGGCAAGAAACATTTTGACAAACTTAAGCCAGAACATGGCCCGACCCGACTTGCAACTCTGTTCTGCACATACGATATGTTCTGAAACATAATGCTTGGGCACGCCAATAACTTGTCTTATCCAAAAGCGGTAAGTTTGCACAAACTAATTACTTTAGTTACCTCATGGAAAACTTCAATGGATTTAGAAACAGTATCTTGTCCTTCTTGTAAATCCAAAGTTTCATCTTCTTTAACAACGGTTGAAAACACGTAGGAGTTTGGCACAACCAAGCTCAATTCCTGCAAAATACACAATGCTCAGTGGTTTAATTCACTGTAGCCTCACTGAAATGCTTATAAAATGCTTGCGTACAAACGTGCCTTCATCAGGTGCCTTCTACATTTTCAAAACGGTTATTCGAAATGGTTGATTTTCCTGAAACTTCCTCATTTTGGCACATAGGAGCAGAGGACAATTTCTTAAGGAATAAGCGATTTGCAATTTGGATATTTTAAATGACACTTTTTGAGTTTAGCTACAGAGGGTACAGAGGCTCTTCGCCACGGTAGATGCGATACCAAAATAAAGTGTTGCGTTGTATTTTACAAAACAGTATAGTAGTTTGGTGAATTATTTGTAGTTTACTGAACATGCATCTGCGAAATAGAAAGTTTTTTTCTTTTAAAAAACATCTGTCTGCTGAAACGCAAGTTGCTGGGTCACGTAATGTGGAGCCAGTTAAATGAATATAGGGAAGAGTTGAAGTCTAAACACTACTGTATTTACTTATGAAGGCAGGGGGCATCCATAGTTGCTTTCTTTAACTCTCCCTAAGCTTTAACGTATATGCGTGAAACGTTTATTTATTAGAAAAGTTACCTCCAATGAATCAAAATTATGAAAAACATTGTTACTCGCCTTGAGTACATCTTCTTGCACTCTCCTTATGAGTTCGATGAAGACAGCCATGCATGTCATCAAAACTTCTTCAGATAATTTCAACAACTTGGGGATTTCCTCGAGCCACTGTTGGTTGAGGACTTCGCGAGCAGCCTGTAAAGTAGTAGCATAGGATTCCTTGGTCTGACCTTTGACAAAACGAGGAGCATACAAATTTTGTTAAAACGAGAAGCATGTAAATTCTTTAAAAATGAAGCTTGCAGTAAACGTCTTCAAGCTGTTAAAAGACTTTTGTCCCTTCACAACCGGTGGATCCAAAGAAAAGTATCACCAAAATAAAAAACTCAAAATGTGAAAGTCTGTACTTTTTATCTCTCCAAGTCGTGATTTTCAGTATTCACAACAATGCAAACAGTTTTGTTTAGTTAATTGTTGGTAGGTAGATGCTACTGGTATTCTTGCTTGTTGGCACAAAACCTTGAACCAGGTACCAGTTTCTTCAAGGTCATGGACCATAAGTAGTTTGTGACAAAGCTGGAAGCCCCATAGCTCCTACTTGGGATGAACAGACCATAGCTCAGTGGTACTCTACCTTTTTTATCCCATGCACCCCTTTAACAGTTATTCACAGATAAAATCCCCCCCCTTTAGAAATTTAATTTGTAAAGAGCACTTTTACATCAGTACACTAAGAAGAGAAACTAAACTCTTCACAATTGCTGAGCTAAACTACATTACATTTTAAACAAAATCCTAAATACAAAATACCCCCGGGTGGGGAATTCCCCCCGGTTGAGAACTCCTGCCACAGCTGGACATCCCAGCAAGTGAAGTGAAACGCCTGTTTAACGGAGGATAAACTAAGTTTTTACTAGTCAGAAGGTGCATAAAGATATGAATGCTGACCAGTTTTGTCCTCGCCCATCTCTGATGAAGCAACTTTTTGGCTCACCGAGAGACTACATGCTGTAAGGCCTATTGCAGAAAGGAATTTTGGTAATTGCCTGCAGTGTATACGAAATCAAGCAGGGCATTGTGCTGGAAAAAATTGGTGCACAATTGTTATTTTTCGAAGTCAAGAGCAAAGTCATCGACTTTTGCGCACCTCACTTTAACAGAAGTAGTGAATTGCGGTATAAAAATCGTTCGTTACAGATTTCCCGTCACGTTTGCCCAAGATACCTCCACCCAAGCCCTATCAGCTAATGTTAATTTTAAATCAGGGTACACATTTCAAATTCATTGCAGAACATGAAAAAAACAGAAGCAACGTAACTTGTCTACACTTCTACACTTCGTCAAAGACTTTCAATTAGTTTCGTTCAGTTTTCTCAACAAACTGTTATACTTTCTCTTGTGATTGAAAACATCGTCCGGCTTACTTTCATTAACTTTGGTAAAGCAGCTGATCTTACGTGATATCGCACCTCCTGCAGTGACACCGGAGCTATTCCCAACCCTTTAAGAAACGCACGAACCCAATTTGGACAAGTACACGTTCGACCATAGCTCGCCAGCTAATAGAGCTACAGAGCTGTTCAAACCCTCTAAAATGCGGAAAACTTTTTAGTTTTGGTTCAGGAATTGGTAAGTTTTGGGTTTGAACTTTTTTGGCGGGGCCAAACAACTGGGGAATTTGAAGGGTATTTTGGAAGAAATAATCGGGGCTTGAGAATAAACATTCAAGGGGCAATTTCTTTGTTTTTTGTTTTAAAAAACTAGGCGAAAATCCGCATCCTTAGAGCCCTTGATAGGCCTTCTAGCGTTTGTGGCTAGCACGTGGCAAAAACGATAATTTATTAATCCCCTAATCCATAGGTTCCCAACCTCTTTTGAAGCTGCCCCCCCTTTCATAAAAATAAAGTAGCATTTGCACCCCTCTTTTTAGAAAAGCGAAGAAATCACAGAAACAGTCCGATTTTGCAGTATCTTCATTTTTTACATTACTACTCGTAACCAGGCCCGCAGTCGGTGGGAGACCGGTTAATTACCCGCCGAAGTATTTAAAAACAAATTTAGTTGTTACGCACAATCATTTCCCCACCCGAAAATACCAGCTAGTTGCGGCCCTGCTCGTAACGTTAGGCCCACTGAAGACACAACAGAAAGCACTCAGCCTACTGCTTAACTTCCATGCCTTACTGCTCATTAGAAACCAACCTAGTGACTTTTTTGCTGCTTCTCTGAGATTATCCGCTCATACGTTGAAATACACTCTTACAGAGCCACGCACATATCGTTCGAAGGGTTCAAACGATTCCGATACTTGTTTTTTTTCAAATGAAGTGGAGAGGAAAATCCAGATTTGAACAAATATGTTGTATCAAAGGGCACTAGAATAAACACGATTTTGTACTCAATTTTTGGTAACTTTGCATGGTTGAACACCAGAAACTTTCGAGAATTGTAGTATCAAGCAACAAGGTCGACATAATTGCGCCATAAACATTTAAACGTCACAATCGCATCACCGGCCATCTTCAGCACGGTAACCGCAGCGCAGAGTTGTAAGTCGGGCCGGGCTTTTCGGGACGTGCCGGGTTCAGACTTAAGCTGGTCAAAATGTTTCTGGCCCGCACACGAAATTTTTCGCATTGAGGGACGCTTTTGCCGCCAGTTACTGTTGAAGCAATCGAGTTGAGTAAATCTTCAATAAAAATGATTTAATTGTGAATTATATAGTCACGTTACTTTGCTATGCCACCAATACCCCGCAGAAGCCCACGCCGTATTTAATCGATTGTTAGCCGCCCGTGATTTTAAGCCGCGCTTGAACATAGCTTACCTAAGCCTCTGAGATACTTTCGCGTACTAGCACGTTTCGCGTTTTTGGCAACCCTAGTAACACAGGCGTGGCCAGGGAGCCATTCCACCCCCAAATATTTAGCATATCTAGTCATTTTGTGCTTTGAGAAGCGGCGTCCCAAAAAAAACACTGTTGCTCGTCTAAAATCAAACATTTTGGCACCCCCAAAAACGTTTAGGCTGGCTACGCTACTGCTTGGTAATTATGTTTACACCACTACAACTGCCTTCTATTCATCATAATCTCTCCTGTGACGGATGTGCACGTGATGCTGAAGAGAATAGAAAGGCAAAAAGAGGGTTTGTTCGACAAGACGTAGCCAAGGAAAGACTGGCCGTCATCTATACCTTTCGATAAGGTAAAGAAATAAAAAATGTAAGCCGCCCTTGATTACTATATGCCGCACGAAATGATGAAAAAAAAACTTTATAAGCCGCGGCTTAAAATCGAATAAATACGGTGTCTTGACCCATTAGGCAAATTTAGCTTTCGTGCCTAAATCGGGCTTCAAAAATAAATGGCGGGATCGGGCTTGTGATTTTGTGTGCGGGCTCCATAATGAAACCCGTTTACAACTCTGCCGCAGCGTGAAGCAGAAATAGCAATGTACGCATTTACCAATTTCATTTGTTAAATAAGTAACGTTAGCTGGAATATTTAAGCTGGGTAATGTTTTTTTTAGTAACAGCACTTGCAAGCTTTCATAAATCTTGGCTATTTTGAAAAAAAGTATATCCAACAATAACATACAAACTCTCGCCCTCGAAAATCGCATTTCGGACCTCCGAAAATGTTGTTTCGGACCCCCAGGTGTCCGGGAGCCCCCGGTTGGGAACCATTGCCCTAATCAGTGGCGTAACTAGAGGTTTGAGCCAAGGGGCGCAAACTTTGTTGAAGGAGACCCATCGGCAACCGTTTGGGAATGCAATAAGTAGTTCCCAAAAACTCACATGCATTACATAAATATGGGCTTAAGTCTTCGCTTGCTCGCGCCGCATATATGTGGGCGTAAGTCTTCGCGCACACCCCGTTGTGGTGAATCGCCCATTCAACGTCGAGCTAACCGGGAGGTCCAAACAAAGGGTACTCGAATAACACAAAAATAATTATTTATAGCGCAGTACAAAGCAGATGTTACATTATAAACACAAACAACACAGGCATGCGGGCCCGCAGAAAATTTTCCACGGATAGGCAATCGATACAGGCTGCTGACGATGCAATGCAAATGGACGTTCACATAGCGCTTTACCCTGTCTGCACCACAAAGAAAATGACTCCCATGTTACGGCAACAGTCCGAAAACTGCGCTTCGTTTGCAGATGCTTCTTTTCACATGGTACGAAAGTACGTGACTTACTGCTATCAGTAGTCATTGTCTCGCTGCATTACCTGCCACAGATGTCTTCTTTCAACAGTCACATGCGGCAAAACGCTTACTCCCGTAACTTTAAGTGAACCTTTGTTGCTATGTTGTTGCAACGAAATAAAGGCCAATTTTAGAACAATCCGCTCCGAAGTTTCGCAACCTGCCTCTGCAGGCAATGTAACAGACATGAGTGAACTGCAAGCACAAAAGTGCATGACACCACAATAGTGTACGCGGCTCTTGCCAATGCGAGTGTCATATCGGAAAATAAAACTGTCACTGCAAGAATTAAGCCAATTAAGCTGCGGACTTCGGGTTTTCTAGAAATTTTTGGTTCTTAGTCCCAATTTCCAGGTGGTGGCAAATTCCCATTTTGCCCCCCTTGCGGACACCCATGAACACATGGGAATGCCAAACATTGAAACAGCCCACCAGTTATACCTACTTTCACTTATGATCAAATACTGATCCGGCCGTGGGAAGAAATAACATTTTAGCATCAGTTTCTGAAGCAAATGGCTAAAAATGTCGGATGGAGATGCTCACTGGCGTACAAAAGCATGTAAATAGTTCTGATTAAAGTATCAAATGTTTTTGTGAGATATTTTCAGCTTGAGGCAGACAACCATTTGTTTTCATTTGATTTAAAGCACGATTTGACGGTTGGCATTAATTATAAAATCAATTTCATTACGCATTTTCTTGCGCATATCTTCAACATGACGGGGTGAAAGAGTAATCACATGAAAATGCAACTAAACACTGATGATTTTTTCAAGATATTAATTGAATCTGTGCAATAGCGTTGAGTATACTAGTCATAAATGTGAACTTTTCAGTTACTGCTATTGAGTTGACCCATAAACTGAACATCTCCGTGGACATAATTGTCGAAATTCAGATATCAAAATTGCTGACCTAGAACTTCTCTTGCGGCGTCTATGGCGTTAGATATTTCCTATGTCAAGACGCGTGGCCTTTCAAATTATATCAGTTTTTTGACGAAATATTCAATAAATTTGCTGCAGCAAAGGCAAGAAAACTTTGTCTTTGAAGTTGGATAATTACTAGCAAAACCTTTCAGACTGACCTGTTTCAGCTAAATTGTTGCTAGTAGAGGTGATGGAAGCAGCAAAAAATTCTGTCGGTTTCCTGGACTTTGCAGTATAACTTTGAAGTTGCTGTTGTGTATTCTCTTCGCGTTTTTGTGCACCAGATTTCATATTTACTCCTACTTTGTATATTTATGTTCCACGTATTCGTATTCGTTGTCAAAACTGCAATCTGCACTGCATAGTTAACATTACAAAGATCACTAAGTAAAGAGATGGGATACACACCAAAATGTTTGATTGATAACGTTAATGCCAAACTGCCATGTAGAGCGTTTGCAATACTCAGAAAAAGTTGAGAAATGATAAATGAATCCGGATATGGGATGTTTATCAGACGACTCCTGACAATAATTGCATATTGCTTAAGTAACCAGCGGTTCCAAAACTTTTTCGAGCGTGATTGAAATCCGAGTTTGCTGAACATCTTGCGACCTAAGCCTCATTCAGCGTATGTTAACATGACAAAAATGTTGACTGTGTGGATGATATTTGGCAGTAGGTTGCTACGTTCGTTTTCAATCTCAGCATTCTAGTCTTTTCTCAAGTACCTACGCTACACTACAAACAGACACAGACAAGCAGACAAGTTTGAAAAAATACAACTCAGATTTAGGTTTTGGTCGCCTCAGCGCGACCTATTTTCTGACCCTTTGCGAAATCGCAGCCCTTGTTTGGGTCGCGACCCATACTATAGGAACCACTGGCTTAAACGCATAAACCTGTTTTAATCTGTAGATTTGTATCACTTAATCGCATACTTCAGTTCAAGGAGGTGTGAAGTGCGCTGCGCAGAGGAAAGCCACGGTACCCGCTGGGATGGCCAGAAAACAAAGTTATCACCTACAGCCGAGATGCCAAAATCAATATCTCTGGTTGTGGTTCAACTTCCAGCGGTGAATTGCAGACAGCTTTGTTAAATTGGCTTTGCAAACAAAAAGAAAATTGTGGTGTCACTACACAATTTTCTCTTCATTCTAATCTCAAGATTACTCCCCAATCTCAAGCAAAAGTAGCCTACACGACAGCTTTCAGACATAAACTTATTCACAACTGCATCACACACTCCAAATCAAGTAGAAGTATAATGGCCGCAAATGCCGGCAACGTTCCACAACTACGGGTGATTATTACATCACACACAAAATGCACGTTCACGGTGATGTACTGCACACTGCACACCGGTGCAACAACTTTGGATTTACGATTAATTTGATGACTGTTGGTTTTCTAAACACTGCAGTATTTCAATATTTAAACTGTCAAGACTAACGGATTTCCAAAACTTGTAGAAGCACTTTCATATTCCACAGTTCATGAAATCTCTAAGGGGGCCCATTTTTTACATTTAGCTTGCCAGGGGGGGGGGCGGCGCGCACCCTTGCCCCCGTCAGTTACGCCACTGCCCCTAATGATTCCTACGGGATTAGCTAAATAATTCGTGTTTTTTGGCCTAAATTTGCCAGACACAAAAGCTATAAGGCCAATCAAGGACTCTAAAGATGCTGGTTTTGGCCTAGTTTATTTTAAAATAAAATGGGTAAATTGCCACTTGAACATTTTTCTTAGGCCCTGATCAGGTCATTCAAAAATCCTTTTACCTCCCCCAGTCGTGACGTCACACCAAAAAAGATCAGATCCAAAAATGCCTGAATTTTCTTTGATGGAAGCAAAGAGACTTTCGGCTTCTTTAGAGAGTTTGAACAGCTATCTAGCTCTAATGGTCGGCAAGTTATGACTTGACAAAGTGAAAGCCACTATAGCGACTTGGCAGTCCTTAAGGGAATAAGCAGCCAAAAGCATAGTGCACTATCCGATGAATATTTGTGGTTTACATGGAGAAGAGATGAACGTTTGCTTTTTAATCCTCTGCATTAAAATTAAATGCGCTCATTTGCCAGAAGCTCGAATGCAATTCTTCGCAGCGATCGCACGCAGTAGCGCCGTGCAGTAAGAAGTTATTTGTTTAATTTTGTTATGAATGATTAAAACAATTGCTAAAATCGAAATTTCTCTGTAGCGCAGGAATGCTAAAGTGTCTATGACTTTCCTTGTGTTCCAAAATACCTTGGAGGCTAAAACGTTTGTAAAGAAGTCTCAAAGAAAGAATATTACGATGAAGTACTCTTAGTTACTTCAGTAAAAGGCACGCAAGGCAAATTTGCACAAAAGTATGCAAGGCAGACCACCATTGCAACTGACAAAATTCTGCAAGAAATATTGAGGCGATGTGGAGGTTAATACCGAAACATAAGCGACTTGTTGGGAAAAGGTCATTAAAACTTATACACTTTGTTTAAATAATTGATTAGTTGATGATGTATCTCCAAAGAAACAGCATATATAACTAATAAAAGAGAATTTCTGAATTATAATTATGTACTATGAGCAAAAAAGAGAAAAATCGAAACAAAAATATACGTTCCAGCAACTTCTCGAGATCACTTTTCAAGTGGATCAAATAGATTTTAACTTTGTATTTTGTGTTTGGCATTTTGTACTTTTTCATTCAAACAGCAAGTTAATGGTTCTCTCTCACCAGAGTGTTATCTTTAGTTTCATGTCGCTTCAGGATGCTTTCGAGTTCTGGCAGTTTACTAAACCTTTTTGCGGTAACTGCTTGCGGCCCTTTGAAAAGATCAAGCAAGGACAAAAGAGGAAAGACAATCCGAAGTTGTAGCTGGTCTTTCTGCAAAGTTTGAAGGTTTATTAATTATTATCATTAAGCTTATGAAAACGATGCACTTGTTACGCAAACATATAGCTGTATGAGATAATTTAAAACTGAATCATCATCGCGACACACGGAATCAATGAGCTTAAGCGTGACAGCAATCAATAGTGACGTTGCCTAAAGTGCAACTATATAGAATCACAAAGTTGGCAATCATGGGCATGGCGCCCACCTACAACAGCAGATGGGGCTGTAGTTCCGCAGTTTCGAGGAAATTAGAAAATCCTATAGCCATCACTGTCCCAGGCGCACCCTGGCACGGAGTGGTGGCACCTGATAGGGTTCTACACATTAATCAATTAGGTTTTTAAGGGAGGATTGAGATCTTCAGTCATGTCAGTATGTGCACCGATATACCGACATACATGCAATAAGAGAGAAGCTTAACAGTTTTACAGTCGATTCCTCCGCGGTATTTGTGGCGTCACGTGAAGGGACAAGGTCAAAAACGGTCAGTTTGCAGCGCACCGGCTATAGGTCCTTGTTTGGCTTTCTCAAAATAGGCTTTTGTGCTGGCTCGGTCACGTTTTCCGTCGCATTGAATGTCGTTTATCAAAAAACAGTCTCTATGGTGAATTGCATTCATGTACACGAAGTGTTGGCCGTCCCCTCATTCGTTTCAGAGGTTTCCCGTCCTCCGAGTGGGAAACATACACCCAAAACTACCTGGCCCGACTTGCACTCCATCGTGAAGGTTCGCTGTAGCTCGCCCATACTCATTTCTCTCGAAGAGAAAAAAGAGGATTTTTTGTCTATATTTTTTCTTTCGAAGCGAACATCCTCACTCGAAGAGGTTCTGCCACATCTAGCATACAGATTTATAACTTCTGATCATATGTTACGCCACACATGTAATTGAGGAATATTCCCAGCGCTGGGTCTATGGAAAGTATTGGAAGTATCCACTGTCTTCAACATGAAAATCATTTCTAAAGATGTTTCTTGAAGTGAAGTCAACGCAAGTATGCCGGTATTGCCTAAAGTAAAAAAATGTCAGAAATATTTTTACTTTATCATATCGTCCAATGGCAAAGGTTTGAACGAAACATAAAATTACTGCTTTAGTTCACTTCATAATCTGATTTTCGAGATGAAAATATTTTTATCTTGATTTGTTGGAGTAACCAAAAACTTGAAAAAGTGCTTTTGAACTTTCCTAAATTTCACTTTTTTGATGGTTTGAGAAACAAAATTGCTCTTGCCATATTTGCACCTTACACTAGGGCCGTTACCTAAGCAGGAAAACGTGCCACAGCCCTCACAAGATAACAAACGAAGTGACAAAGTTTTTCAAAGCTGGACAAGACTTGCGGGAAAAAAACTCATAAACTTACGAAAATTGAAACGAGACGATTGTTGATGCGTTCAACAGCTGCTTGCAACGAAACGATCATCGTGTTGTGACTCAAAGAAATTTCAGACAAATCTTCCAGCAGGACCTGTTCTGACTTGAACCAATCCACGTAGCGTTCGAAACACGTGCGGCAATTTTCCAAAAACGTTTTTACGGATCGTTCGAAGATCTTCAATCTTTTGGAAAACATTTGATTGAAATTGAGTTATATTACGAATGGGTGATGTGACACTGGCAGATAGACTTGCATAAACACAAGACAAAGTGGCACGTGCGTGTGGGAGCTGATCAAGATATTCTCTGCTTTCCAAAATTCGCTGTTGGCCCTTTTTTCGTTTGCATATAACCGTTATGCAGATTTTTACCATTTGCCTTTGAGGCGCTATGACATAATCTCGCTCTTTAATTTCTAACCTATACAGGTTATGTCACAAATTCGTTACAGAATATCTCATTGAATACTGTTCTTCTTTCACAGATTTTCAAATTTTATCGCGTGCCAACATATGGTGTCAAAATTCAAATAAAATAAACTTTCTTCTGGTGATCAGTAGTAAACACAAAAAATCACACGAAATGCATTTGTTGTTAAAATTCATAGCAGAAAATCAAGAGCGGGAAAAATTTAACTGCTGCTATCGAACCGATCTCCAACGAAAGTACTGTAATTAGCAAAATAGGAAAGACAAAGCACCTCAACTTTGTTCCCAAAAATAGGAACTGACTATTGGCTAAGGACCACCGACTCGTACAGGATTCTTCTCTCACTTTTTCTCCAAATCGATGAACTTTTTTTCCTCCTCATCAGCCATTCCAATGCTCGTCGCTCGACTCAACCTTGACTTAGCCAGTTCAGCCGCCTTTTTCACGGAGTCGAAGGAAACGTTTAAAAAATTTCCAGACAATATCTCTCGGTTTCTGTATCTTCGAACTGCAACGAAAATAAGTTTATCACGAAAATGCACTTTAACTGTTAAAAGCATGTTCCAGCAATGTGAAGATGCTGCTGAAAAACCTCAACTCAGTTTTGAAGTAAATATTTAACTGCTTCTGCGTTCCGTGAAAATGCACTTAGTGTTCATTTTTCCAAAAATTCTTTCAACGCATTTTTTCGTAGAACCGGTCGCAAAAAGAAAGCACACTCTTAGTTGGAAAGCAATTACTTAGGAAGAAAAAAATGTGTACCAAAATCCTTTTTTCGCTTTTTTCCATTGGTCTGTTTGACGGCTTTCTCCATGTGTCTGACGGCGACCATCAGATCCCTGTAGCAAGCGCAATCAGCTGGTGGCTCGGGAGGTTCTGTAGTTTTAAGCAATTCGTTCAATAAAAGTGGATACTTGCGAACGCGTTGTACGGGTTTGAGGAGGAATGATCCAAGATCGAACGTATTTACTTTGGTCCTGCAAGGTAACAAGCGTAGTATATGAGAACGTGCGCTTGCTTCTTCCGCCACAGCAGAAAAAGCAAATTAAGCAGCAGCAGATTGGTGCTTGGTTTTTAGATAGCAATTGCCCACTCAAGAAACCTATCACGTGATTTGTTTACTCAACTTTAAGAGTTTTACACGGGTTGTTTTGTTTCTTTTGCTCAAAGCAACGCGTTAACATTGACTTCAATCATCTCCATGTCGCTAAGTGCTCTGGTATTTTTCGATAGCCTTTCATTTGGAAAATGAAATGAGTTTTTTTAAGGATTGCTAGACTTAACAGTAAAAGTCAGTTCAAAAGTATACACTGTGAAATGCTGTTTGAAATAAGACGATAATATTCTTTCAGTTTCTTTTTTCTTTTGAAAGATTTACAAAGCACGCTCACAAATAATTGTATTCAAGTAACTAGTCTACACAAAAGTTACGAACAAGCGAATCATTAATCGAGCAAACTTTTTTCATAGGAAATCGATTTTACGTAACACCACATATCCTCAGTCCTAAAATCTACAAGCAGTGCTCACAGGTGAAACGTTGAAAGGCTAAAGAAAGAGCAGAGAAAGCAAACAAACGCAAGGATACTCTCTCACACCGTATGAGTAAATGAGCAAGGTAAGATTTTCTCTGGCTTTTGCACAATTAAAATATTTCAGGCAAGCTGAGGTGAATTGGACACGCTGTCCGAGTCGACGACAATTGGAAGCTCTAGGTTTGCTCTAAGCTTTCGAGGAATCAGCCGGTTGGACTCTGCTTTCTGAAGTGTAAACCCGATAAATGAGACTTGCCATCCCATAGTGCTTAAAATTTACACCGAGGAGTTGATGTTGAAACCAATCAAATCAATCGGAATCAAATTAATGCTAGCAACAAATTTACCTGGTAAATCAAAGAGGCAAATAATTTGCTCATTTCTACAATCTGTTAACAACTTTTTCGATTTATTGCTTCAATTTTCTGAAAAGAAGATATACAAAGACAAACTTTCTTTATCTCTACAGTTCAACCAGCATAGGGACCTTGCTGAATGATTGTTGAGCACCAGCATTTATCGGAAGTTGAAAAACACAGCGAGTTGCAAAAGCAAAGTCTGCGAAAAACAAGAAATTTTCTTTTCAAAGATTTACTTGAACTAAGACTAAAAATCTCTGGACTGAATGCATCCCTGACCTTTCTAACATCTGTGATGCTAGCATTTCAATTTATGATTTTTTCCCTGAAGGAAGAGCTTTGACTGTTGTACGCACGAAAAAGCAAACCTTCAAAAACAGCAAAATCTAATAGACAAGCATCACTTGAAGCAGGTGACATGCAGATCAGGGTTGTGGAGTCGGAGTCGAGGAGTCGGAGTCGGAAGTATTTTGAACCTGAGGAGTCGGAGTCGCAGAAAATTGTAACGACTCCGACTCCGGGCTGACCTTTTGCTCGCCGATTGTGACT
>JGI24158J21664_10005472_pt1 | contig 16600 bp, 11 predicted proteins | sample Ectturendosymbi3_FD_21664 | JGI IMG/M metagenome (IMG submission 21664)
TTAAGCGCTATGGTAGCATGTTTTCGTGCACATTGATTCGTGACACAGTTTTCCTGAGCTAGTGTTTGTTAGTCATGAATGGATCGTGTCCGCAAAAGTGACTAACGTCATGGAGCAACAATAATGTCAGCCAGAATGAAAGCAAATGGAAATTTCAGTGACGCAAGCGTCGAAAGGTTTTGTTCAGTCAGAAAAAACCCTATGATGAGCCCGGGTGACGCTGTTAACCTGGGTCGCCCCTGAAACGGCCTATTCGAATTTCAGGTGGTTCACCGATACGTTTTCATAGTGGTTTGGTTGTGTCTAAATACTGTAATTTAGACCTTCATGCTGTGTATAGGTAATGGCGTCATATTTCAATGCTTGTGACGTCACAGTTGCCAATTCAAACCACAAAAATTTTCTATAGTTTGTTTGACGTACACTTGTGCCCCCCTCTTTGAAAAAGGTTCCACCACCTATGACTGAAGGTCCACTTTTGGTGCCTTCTGTGTGATAGCATCCATCACAAGCATGCGGTGTCAGGGGCTGTAGAGTTTTTTCCCTACAGTTTGCATCGTAAGTAATCGACCGCTGCAATTCTGTGTTAGTTGCAATTAATCGACTGAAGATGATATAAATTTTCTAAATTTTCCTCTTCTTCCTCGTATTAAACTTGACTCCACAGTACAAATTATGAGATACCTGGCAGTGTTTTTATTGAATTACTGTGCTGATCTTTGATGTTCATGATGTTGCAGACGATGGACATCGATGGAAAAGCAGCGAAACGCTTCTTTAAGAAGAAATAGTCCAATATATAACAGCTATTAGTTTACTATATTCCGGCAGCGATACACAGCTGGACGCGAAAGAGCTTATCGATCGACTACTCACAACAGAAAGACTTCATCTGTTTCATAAACTCTCATCGATTTTTTAAAAATCATGGTGTTAGAGCCTATTGGAATCGTATAAACTACACGTCAAAGGGATTTCGAGTGATGAGTTCGTAACCTCGGTTTTTGTTGTTTGTGATGGTACAGTTACTTGAGCATGCGTCACCAAAGCTTTAGCCTGGGTTTGATTCCCGGTCGGGTCATACCGAATAATACAAAACAGTACTCGTGGTCTGTCGAGGCTCGTGCCCGGCGTTGATGGGTGAGTGTACGGAATGGTTCACGCGCAGTGCGCCATTGACTCGCCGCCAGCAGTGCAGCATTCACTGCGAAAGTAGTCACGCAGCCTACAGGGCAAGCAAAGATGGGTTCCGCAATCTGCAACCCATTTGTGACACTTCGAAAGGAGTACAGAAACCGAGTTTTAAACTGAACTGATTAGACTGTCAACTTTCACGCGATTTCTTTTCAAACAACTCTTGTACTTGCGCAGCAAGGATCGCTGCCAGTAGCGTTGCGAGCCCAAAAATTTGGGGGGTCAAAACATTTGGGGGGTGGCAAATGTCGATTTTAGGCGAATAACGCTATTTTTTTGGGATAGCGCCTCTTACAGCACAAAATGACTATATGTTATAAAAATTTTTTTGGGGGCATGGCCCCGTTGACCCCCCCTGGCTACGCCTATGTTCACTGCATCCTAACCTTGCAGTGCCAGTAGAAATGCCTTGATGTGACAACTCGGAAATGCTTTCCACAAGCGAAGTTTGCCCTTGGTATAATCTTTAACAATTTGTGACGGCTAGATGAAAAGCTTACAAACTTCATGAACAAATTTAGCAGAAAGGCGGATCGGGCAACAGTTTATACGGGGATAGAAACTAGGGCAAATTTTCTGACATCGGCGGTCTGTAGCAAAGTAGTATAAGCCCCAACAGGTGTATGCTTGCTGATTTCCCGAATTGAAAACAATAAACCCACTGCCATCCACTACAGTTTGTAGGAATTTTGTCAGATTAGGTGGACATCTGACAATCTGACTCAAAATAAAACTAAATCAAGCGCGAATCTGGAAGAAGAAATTGAAAAATACAACAAAGCCAAAAATTTTTTGGCTATCACCAAGGGTGTACGTTATTAAAGAAAAGGTGTAGGAAGGCCGTTGCCACTACACCCTTGATTTAGGTTAACGTCGAACTCTAACACCATATATCATTGAGATGCCCTCAAACGCAAAAAGCTCCTTTAATTCTCACAATCCACTCAGGCAAGCTGTAACCTACTCCGCAACGGTCTGAAAACTTTGTGACTAATTACTCTGAACAGGGTTGCCAGACATCTGTTGAGAAAAAAGCCAAACCATGTCTAAAAAAAGTCAAACCGGGTAAAAAATGCCAAATTGTTAAATAAAAATGAAACTTAAAATTCTTCGTTAGTTGTAGGATATTTTAGAAGAATAAAGTTGTAGCATTACCTCTACCTTCTACAGGCATTCCAAATCTTCATCTTCCACATTTTTCAGTGTTTCCACTCGAACTTTAGCATGATGGGTTGCCAGATATGCTACAACTTTATTCTTTTGTGCATTGCCAGTTAAGAAAATGCACCAAGCACCGTCTAAAAAAGCCTAATAACACTTTTCAAAAACATATTAAAAAAGTCAAAACACCAGTCTGACAGTATGTGCCAACTCCCTCCAAAAAAGCCAAATATTGAAAAGAAAAACCCAAAAAGCCAAACAATTTTTTTGATGTCAACTGCCTCTAAAAAAAGCCAAAATTGTGAACTTTGGCGTCAAAAAAGCCAATCTGGCAACCCTGACTCTGAAATGAAGATAGTCAGTGGCGATTCTAGANCTTAAAAAGTGGGGGGGCCACTGCGGGGCCAAGGAAAAAGTAGGGGGGCCAACATATATGTTTATCTTGCATGGTGATTTTTCGATGTTTTGACGATTAAGTTGCTATGATTTACCTTATCAAACCCAACATAAGCTTATGAATATCGTTAAATGTGAACTAGCGTTTTTATTCACTAGAGACGCCTAAACCCCACTGTAGATGCAATCACACGCGTGTACTGCTATGTCAAATATTCTGTGCTGACTATGCAACTTCCACAGCACTACACATGTAAAGTGCAACACCATTTCCCGTACACAATTGTGCCTGCCCCGCATTAACGAAAACAGCTCCACGAAAGTGAATACAATTAGCATGAAAGAATTCCATCTTGATACAGAGACAAGTAGGCTGTTGATAGCCAACTCATTTCGTCTAAATATTCTTACTACAAAACACATAAAAATAAGCCATCTGCCAACGGATTGGTGACTACTGACTAATCCGTTTTTGTGGTAGCTTATGGGCATTTTATGATTGTGGTGTAACCATAAAAATGTTATGCAACTACTATAACGAGTGTAATGCCCATCTGCAGCGTGGAGAGGGTGAGGATTATTCAAATGCAGTATGCAGTTAACAGCAGCGAGGTTTCGGTACCAGTGACTCCTAAAGTAGTGAAACAGCGCCGCAGATAGGTGTGCATCGGCGTTTAGGGCGTGTACCTGATAGCAAGATGTAACAGCAGGCGTAAAACTTATTTTGCAGAATGTTCCCAACAAAGTCGTTTATTTTAATATTCACACCGAATTTTCCTCTGATCCTCGAAAGCTGACTTTTCAACCATGCGTTGAACGCACTAACTCTGCACCTAAACAGATTCAGACAATTCCCACACAGATCCTTGCAGAGTCTACGATAGAATTTATCGGAACAGGACTTTTCGGTCTGGCCGTTTCGGTCTGGGGACATTTCGGTCACGACATTTCTTTACATAAACAAATTATTACATTCGTTTATTTAAATGATTATAGGCAGGTGAAATGTCACTCTAGCTGGCGTTATACCAACTCCCTTTGAGGAGTCATGATTGCGATTAAGTCTGAATTGTAATTATGACTTTGAAGTATTTGTATTTAATTGCAAAATGTCGATAATGATTTAATTTACTTGATGATAATGAAAATCGTATGTTGATGCTGATTAACTGTTGGATCTTGGATCATGTTTGTAGTTTTTTTAAATAAAACTTCTCGTTGATTTAACTATGCTTGCATTAATATGCTAACATGTAAGATTTCTGCAAGATTTCATAGTCTGACCGAAATGCCCCCAGACCGAAACGGCTTAGACTGAAATGTCCCCAGACCGAAACGGCCAGAGAAGTCGCGTACCCAGAATTTATATCATCATCACCTCAATGTAACTTAATTCTTCGATTGTCATGACTGTCAAATTCATCAACATCAACAAAATCATCTAAATCTATTTTTCAGCTCGTACCTTTCAACTGAAAGTATATCAATGTTACCCAATCTTTCACTGGTCATTGAATTTCTTGAAATTGTTTTCACTAATTTCATTTTTGAAAAACTTCTCTCACATGAAGCTCTCGTGGCGGGAAGAGTTACAGCTACCAATAACAATCAAACGCAGCTTTTTAAGTAGGCTATAGCTATAAATGAAAAAAATTTCTCGAGCGATATAGGCAGCTTCGACTTCTTCCGAAGCAAATTCAAGTGTTTTTCTCATAGAAATAATTGACCTCAGGGGCAAAGGGTTAAAATACGCGAAAGAATTGCTTCTGGATCATTACAGAAAACCCATACGAAATTCTATAAGGTTGCAGGATATGTGTGGGTAGATTTAAAACTGTGGTCACAAACCACATACATCAGATGTTTCGAAGTCATATACGGTAAACAAGGCAGCAGAACGCAATACTGCAGCCAAGATAAATTCGAATAAATTAACTGAATCCAATTCTTAATGCTTTCACAAACCTTTTGCTACTGGGACAAGCAACATCTGCTGAGAGTAATATATTCCAGTTCCATCTCACACTGAAATGCACGAAAGATCAATCTTCCCGTTTCTGCGACTGTTTCTTAGTTTCGAAATGAATCTTTCAACACCACGACCGCGGTCCGACTAAATTTCACGCGGGATCCGAGCAACTACTGGTGTGTGTTCGTCATAAACAACTCTAGTTACCCGGCTGTAAAAACAACAACACAGCTTATCATGCATTTGGGAAATATTGAATGAAGGCTAGAGGGTTTGTAAATTATCGTTTAAAATATTGCTGGCCGAAAGTTTTCCACTGTATATGACAACCAAACGGCCATGAACGGGAAATTATGAAAGAAACTTGAGGGCCAAACAGGGGCCAAGCAAAATTCTGGGGGTGACATGGCCCAACCAGGCCCCCCTTAGAATCGCCACTGATTTCCCCCTTGGAAATTGGGACTAAGAAGCAAAAATTTCTTGAAAACGCGAAATCAGAAGTTTAATTCCGATTAGTTGGGTTAAGCCTTGTAATGACAGTTTTATTTGCCGGTGAAACACTAACTCTGCACGAGAGCCAGGTTCACTGTTCTAGTTCTGGTGTCATATGCAGTGATGAGCTTGCAGTTCACTCATAACTGTTGAACGTAGATATCTTGGCACGTAATGCAGCGAAACAGCGACTGTTGATATTAGTAAGCCACGGAGGTTTATACCAGGGTCTCCAACTCAAATTGCTCCGAGGGCCAAACGAGGGCTTATAAAGTAACCTGAGGGCAGCAATAATGGCGCTGACGCAACAGTGGCTGTATCTGAACCTTATTATAGAAACATTTAAACCTGCGAAAGGTATCGCGAGTTACAAGCAAATCATTTCTAGCCATCTCAACGTTCGTTTAAACTTTAAAGGGAACTTGTTCACTCGCTGGCCGAGCACTTTTAAACACCTGCGAATTAACTAAGTGACGTAAATGTTGATCATTTGAAAATTCTCAAAAAGTATCGCGGGCCGCATGAAACACATTTGCGGGCCACATGCTGCCCGCGAGCCGCGTGTTTCAGGTCTGGTTTATAATATATGTGTAAAACAGCATGAGTGAAAAAGAAGCACTGCTGCCAACAAAGTGCATTTTTTGCAACCAACACTCCCTCGAAAGTGCGCAACTGTACAGACCATTTGCGCAGTGAAATCTCATCTTGCGCACTTGCGACATTCCAAAACAGAAAAAAAACACAAAAACAAGAAGAAGCTATTTGAATTAAATGTGTACTATGTTCGTATTTTGATAAGATTTTATATACTTATTCAGTTTTTTTTAAGGAAAATGTTAGGCATCCGGTATGGACCTGTAGGGACCCGATTTCTCTGATTCTACCGACCCGATTTTCAATTCTAGGAACACCATTCGGGTCCCTAAAACGCCGTAAAAATCCCTGTACTTATTCGAATAATCCACAAAGCTTGTAATTCATTTAGAACTCTGCAAGCTCAGTCTTAAACTATTCATGCACACTAAAACAAACATTTGCTCAGTGTAAAATTATCTTAGAGGGAAAACCCGTTTGCAACTGTTGCCGTAGCTTCAGGCGTTTTCTTTTTGGTGTAGAAAGGGTGAATCGCTTTGTGCACGTCCATTTGCGCTGCATTGTCAATAAGCCGAAAAGGATAGGCCGAAGCTAAATTTCGACTTTGCCCCCCCCGTGGAAAAATTTCTGTGGACGCCGATGACCTGGATAACATATTTGGTCATAACAATAAAAATTTGAAACAGCTAATCAACTAAAAAAATATGTAGGTTATTGGACATTAGCAAGAGGCAAAGACTTAGAGAAAAATTAATGCTGATTTTATTCATGCGTAAGCTGAATGCAGACATGCTAGAGCGGCATTTCAAAGTTTTGATGTAAGAATACCTTCATTTCTCTCACACTACTGTATCCCTGTAATATGGTGGGTGCATGACATTGACGCTAGAATTGGGGTGATGTTAAAAATGTTTTTTCTCCTGTCCGTTTGATCATATGCAAACATCTATTATCTAAAGAGTTATGGCTAACCTTTGTTTTGTGCTCATGCGTTGTTTACTGTGCCTACGATATGGATCATGTGTCTGCAATAAATCATTATTATTATTAATACGATAGTTATGCGCCAAGGCTTACGCTGGCGATCGACGAGCTTAGCGACAACGCAATACCGCATCAGTCGTAAAACAGCGAAATCATTACGCTGTTTAACCAAGGAATGTTCACCTTCAGTTTTCGTTGTTGTTTCTACGCAGTTACTGTTACCGGAAATGGAAGTTTTAAAGGAATATTAATTCAAGCTAGAAGCAGCTCAAATGGAAACGCTGAAGGATCATGGCAATTACCTGCATCTTCCGATTTCCAGCATATAACTTGCAATGGCAACTTGCTCGGTGCAGCAAGTCACACAAATAGAAATTTCAAGTTTTTTCCGGTAGAATTTTCCTGGAGCCCACCAGAATCTACGGTTGCTATCACATACATATTTTAGTAAGTGTACGACGTTTTGAACACTAAAATTCTTGTTGCGTGAAGTTTTAACTGTCTCACAACGTTATAACTGCATACACTTACACTAAGCACGTCATAACCTTGCCCACAAAATTTTTGTTGTAATGTTGTTTCTTTGCGTGATTGTCCAGACTTCTTAGCTTAGTAAAAGGATTTTTATTTAACAATGTATTTTCGTTTTTAGTTTGAGAGGAAATTTTTTCCTTAATTCCACAAATAAATTTGTTGTTAGCGATGATACGGTGGTTTTCTTCGCCATGTGTGACAACTACATGTTACAGGATTGGAATCCGTATTGAGTTCTCTCCGATCCATTATGACTTTCCTACTAATACTCAAAGTCGCACACAAGCAAAGGGCGGTAATGTCTGTCGTTGCCATCAAGTCAACCAGTAAAGTTTAAGGCTTGAGCAGTTAAACCCACAAAGACTCTTCATTAAGTATATGTTCCACGGTCCGGGCTATTCTGGAAAGGTAATTACAAAAAAATGTCTTTCATTTGTTTCATCAATGTCTGCATTGTTTCAGCGTCACAATTGTGGTGGACAAGCCAACCTTTTTCGTGAAGATACCATCTGCTTCGGTCTCTTATATAGTTTTGGAGCAAGTATTTATCAGGTAAATAGTGCCATTAATACTTTTTCTGCTCCAGAAAAATAGTTCGTGCAAGCAGAAAATTGTGTCTGGTTGTGATTACGGAGAAGGTTGGTTTACAAATTCTTCCTGTTTTGAGCATTGAATGACATTTATACCTTCAACGTCTAGTCTTATGAAAAATTTTTTGATTGAAAGTTTTCGCTATTTTTGCAGCAATAACACTTGAAAAATTTTTGCAGCAGCAATGCAAGCATGGAAAATTCAACCTCCCAAAGAATTGAAACCTCAACTCCCCAAAGCATGGAAAACGCAACCCCTCCAAGCATGGAAAACTCAATCGCCCTTCCTTCTACACAGGCCCAGACCCAAACGGCTTCTTTCAATACCGAAAATGTTTCCAACGCGACCATGTCCCCCTTTATGGATCCCGCTGGGGGATGTTCCGGTCGTCCATTTGCAGCAAAAGCAGCATTGCTGCGTTTTCTTCCCTTCTTCATTTTCATTACCGTTTATTAGGTGCCCGACAATAATCTTACATTGTGGAAAACAACTGCGCTGCAGTTACGTTTCGAATCGTGCTGGAATATGATTTGGAAAACCAGCTCGTTAAAACGATAATTATGGGCGCCAAGGCTTACGGTGGCAATCGACCAGCTCGAATAGCGACAAGGCAATACCGCACCAGTCGTGTAAATGTCTTCCCAGTCACCAACGTCACAAAGTGTTTTAAATGTGTTTGATATGCCAAGCTTCAACATCGGCTTCCAGTACAAAGTGCGACATATTCTTTGAGGTACTTGCAATTATGAACGGTCCAGCATTGATGTCTTTATTGATCTGCTGACAAAATAATTGTATGAAGTTTTCAGAGCTTTTTTTCACAGCTGTAGATTTCTGGTGAACTTTCGAATGCAATAAGGCATAAGGCATGCGACAAATGAATTTCTGCTGCTCTTTGCCTGGGCTTGCGCTATGTTGAGTGGGCGTTAACTACTGAAAAATGACTATCAACACATCTTTTATTAGTATTCTGAATATACTCAAGCAGACAAACTCGAGTTTTTCAAACTTTTCAGCACTCAAAAGTCTACAAAGATTAAATGTGTGTCATACGCACAAAGGTAATTTAAAACGGTAAAAACTAAAGCGAAAGCTTACTTACCTCTGCTTATTCTTTCTCTGTAAACGCCATGGTTGGCAGAACCTTTTTCAAAGTGGGGGTCACCATTGCACGTCAAAAAACTCTAGAAAATTTGTGTGATTTGAATTGGAAATTGTGACGTCACAAAAACTGAAATATGACGTCATTAACTTTTGTCAGCATGTTTAAGCAATTTAATGCAATGTTTTATAAGCCCTCTACGCCCCCTATCTACGCTACACCCTATCTATCTGCGCTGCACTGATCTGAGAACATAAATGCAACCAACTAGTTGTTCTTAGTCCAGGGGTGGCCAAACTACGGCCTGCGGGCCGCATCCGGCGCGTCGACCAGTTTAATCCTGCCCGCCAAATGCCTTGCATATTTTTTTCAGACACCACATTTCCAACCGTGGACAACAGTGCAACAGCATTAGCTACTGCTTGTCTGCCGCAGCAGGACTTAGCTGCAAGCAGCGCTATAGAAGTGTAAACAAATCGGTATGACTTTAGTGTTCTTATTGTAGTACAATACATTTTAACAACCTGTTTTTACATAGATTACAGATTACGTAAATCGCACTCATAAGCGTACGGGAAGGCATTTTACTGGGGGGCGGAAAAAATTTGCCCCGAAAATAAACAGTTTGCCATGAAAATAACTTTTTAGTTTAATCCGAATGGGGCCTGAAACTTTATGAAAATCTTTTCTATAGAGTTGAATTCGTTTATAACGGCTTCGTCTGGAGCGTCAATTCGCCCATAACGTTACATTTTGTTTGGTCGCGATGGCTTCTTTCACATGCATTTCAATTCGCTGATAATACCAAACTGTCAATTCGGCAATAACGTTCTTTATGCTATCCCCTAGAGGTGCCGTTATAGGCAAATTCTGTAGTTAACTTGCTTGCTAAGTTAAGGGGTTGAAGTTCCTTGCGGGTTGTGTTTTCCCAGACAAGAAAATTTACGCCTTACGGTAATTTCTTTACTGATGCAAACAGGCACACAACTTTGTTGACGCAACGCAATGTTTCAAATGCGACGGTTTCGGATCATACGGTCTGGCTCCCTAAACTTGCTGGTGTTATCGCTGCTGTGCCCTTGAGCAATGCACTTAAAAATGCGCACTCAAAGGTGCCAAGCAACGTGCACGTCCGTGCTGCCCGTTTCTAAAACTGTTAATAAAAAAATCTATCATCTTAAGACCCTACACCTCTACCCAGCGCAAACTCGAAAACGAACAAAGAAAGAGTTACCGAATTCTTATATCAAGCTGTCATCCGATTGTTCGATTTTAACAGAAAATGAGGGATTGGTCCAGATGAAAGTTACTATAACTAATCACAACTTTGGTCCAAATTACAAACTACACTAGCACAAATTACTGTACACAGATCACCCCCAAGTGAATACACACTGTATTGAAAAATTTTTAACCGTTCGCGATTTTTTAGCAACTTGCGCTTGCCCTGAAATTTTTCACTGTATTGAATATACGTTTTACATTCAGGATTTTTGAGCAACTTTGTGCTCGCCCTGAAAAACAGATTTGCCCTGGAATTTTTCACTGTATTGAATATAGGTTTTACATTCAGGACTTTTGAGAAACTTGCGCTTGCCCTGAAAAACAGTGTGCGCTGAAATTTTTCACTGTATTGAATATACGTTTTACATTCAGGATTTTTGAGCAACTTGCGCTTGCCCTGAAAAACAGTGTGCCCTGAAATTTTTCACTGTATTGAATATACGTTTGACATTCAGGATTTTTGAGCAGCTTGCGCTTGCCCTGAAAAACAGTGTGCCCTGAAATTTTTCACTGTATTGAATATACGTTTGACATTCAGGATTTTTTAACAACTTGCGCTTGCCCTGAAAAACAGTGTGCCCTGAAATTTTTCACTGTATTGAATATATGTTTTACATTCAGGATTTTTGAGCAGCTTGCGCTTGCCCTGAAAAGCAGAGTGTGCCCTAAATTTTTCACTGTATTGAATATACGTTTTACATTCAAGATTTTTGAGCAACTTGCGCTTGCCCTGAAAGCAGAGTTGCCCTGGAATTTTTCACTGTATTGAATATACGTTTTACATTCAGGATTTTTGAGCAACTTGCGCTTGCCCCGAAAAACAGAGTGTGCCTGAAATTTTTCACTGTATTGAATATACGTTTGACATTCACGATTTTTGAGCAGTTTGCGCTTGCCCCGAAAAACAGTGTGCCCTGGAATTTTTCACTGTATTGAATATATGTTTTACATTCAGGATTTTTGAGCAGCTTGCGCTTGTCCTGAAAAACAGAGTGCGCCCTAAAATTTTTCACTGTATTAAATATACGTTTTACATTCAGGATTTTTGAGCAGCTTGCGATTGCCCCGAAAAACAGTGTGCCCTGGAATTTTTTACTGTATTGAATATATGTTTTACATTCAGGATTTTTGAGCAGCTTGCGCTTGTCCTGAAAAACAGAGTGCGCCCTAAAATTTTTCACTGTATTGAATATACGTTTTACATTCAGGATTTTTGAGCAGCTTGCGCTTGCCCTGAAAAACAGTGTGCCCTGAAATTTTTCACTGTATTGAATATAGGTTTTACATTCAGGATTTTTGAGCAACTTGCGATTGCCCTGAAAAACAGAGTTGCCCTGGAATTACTGTATTGAATATATTTTTTTGCATTCAGGATTTTTGAGCAGCTTACGCTTGTCTTGAAAAACAGAGTGTGCCCTAAAACTTTTCCCTGTATTAAATATATGTTTTACATTCAAGATTTTTGAGCAGCTTGCGCTTGCCCTGAAAAACAGTGTGCCCTGGAATTTTTTACTGTATTGAATATATGTTTTACATTCAGGATTTTTGAGCAGCTTGCGCTTGCCCTGAAAAACAGAGTGTGCCTGGAATTTTTCACTTTGTTGAATATACGTTTCACATTAAGGATTTTTGAGCGACTTGCGCTTGCCCTGAAAAACAGAGTTGCCCTGGAATTTTTCACTGTATTGAATATAGGTTTTACATTCCGGATTTTTGAGCAACTTGCGCTTGCCCTGAAAGCAGATTTACCGTGGAATTTTTCACCCTATTGAAATATTTTTTATCATTCAGGATTTTTGAGCAATCTGCGCTTGCCCTGAAAACAGAGTTGCCCTGGAATTTTTCACTGTATTGAATATACGTTTTACATTCAGGATTTTTGAGGAACTTGCGCTTGCCCTGAAAACAGAGTTGCCCTGGAATTTTTCACCCTATTGAAATATTTCTTTTCATTCAGGATTTTTGAGCAACTTGCGCTTGCCCTGAAAACAGAGTTTGCCCTGAAATTTTTCAAGACCGGAGGGCAGCCTCTCCCCACCGACCCCCCCGCCTCGTACGCCTGTGATCGCACTGTATCCGGCCCTCCAGTGGCCAGGTAGTCGCGAATTCGGCTCTCGGGTCAAAACGTTTGGCCAACCCTGTCTTAGTCTTACACAAAATTCATTCACAAGCCACTACACAAAATTAATTCACAAGTCACTACACAAACACAACATGCACAAAGCTAAAGGAGCGTCAGCATGTTACATCAGTAGACAGAGGTTGGAGGGGCTTTCAAAATGATGATGGGGTAAAAAATAGATATCTACAATTCTGATGACGAAATACGTGAACGATCCCTAACAACAGATACACTATGCTACACTACTGTACAAACTTCTTTCCGAAAATGTTAATTCTGCGATCATTTACTGCTATGAATTCTTGGAGTATTGTTATGAGAACAACCTGTTCTATTAAGTGTTTGTGAATGTGCAAAAACAACCTGTGGTTTAAGTACTCTTGGTTAAGTTTGTTTGTCAAGACGTTCTTCAGCCGTCGAAGGCAGGAAAATTACCGGTCTGCTGTAGCATTTGACATTGGCACTGTCAAGTACAGACGTGACAGTCGTGCAGTACTCCTGTAAATTCCCCTTAGAGCAGGGGTAAGAGCTTTGCTGACATCACGTACAGTTTCGAAAGCATCAGGCACAAAAGACGATGATATATTCTTCAGTAGTTTTAGCTCGGTTGCAAAGGCATCAACATATACGTTGTCATGCAATTTAGCCATTGTGCTATCTTTGAAAGAGAAAGTGGATTTTCGAAACGAGAGTAAAATTGTTTTTGTTTGTACAAACGAAAAGATATCAATTTGTAAACAAAAGTGAAAGTGTTCCCGAAACGAAAATAAATTTTTTTTAAAACGAAAATGCTTGTATTTAGAAAAAATTTGCAAAACGAGAAACATTGTTTTTGCTGTTTTTTTCAAAAAAATGCCCAAAACAAAATCTTTTTAGGGTGACACGCATGGGCCACCATACACAGAGGCCTATTTTCAACAAGTCTGCATAAGTCTAGTTTGACTAAGCAATTCACTGAGGCACGAGTCACATTCACACAAGCGATGGATTCTTCAGACTTGTCGAACTCATGGTTCTTTTCACAATATGAAAATGCATGGGGTATCGCTATTAGCAGTCGCTGTTACCCTGCAAAGGCGTTTGCGTTAAACTGCTTGGTTTTGTATGCGCGGCAAAAGTCTCACTTTCGTAACTTGAAGTGAACCTTTGAAGATTTATTGCCATGTCATTCTTGTGCAATAACGGCCAATAGATAGGAAAACTCTCACAAGTTTCGCAGAGCGGGCAAGAGTGAATTGCGCAATCTTATCACTGCATGATACCAGAACAGAGAGCTTGGCTCTTGTGCAGTGTGAGTTTTTACCGGCAAAATAAATTGTTAATGCAAGAATTAAGCCAATTAGTTGGAATTATGCGACCGACTTCAGGTTTTCTTGAAACTTTTGGTTCTTAGTCACAATTTCCATGGGCAAATGCCCGTTTTGCAGCTTTGTTCCCGCGCAAACAAGAAGAGATATGCATCTGTGCGAATCAAGACTGCTTGAAAAAACGCCCATGACGAAAAGAAATGTTCACTGAACCCACACAGAACATGAAGACCTGCAGAGCAAAGTGCGAATTTACCTCTCTTACCAAAAAGTGCAAGGGCAGCAAGTTTGTAAAGTTGTTTGTCGGCATCACATCACGCGATGAACCAGCGTTCGTCCAAGTCCAAGGCCACACTTATCGTCCCGAAAAAACAGGATGGCATAAACAGGGTATTTACAAAAAACGACTTTGTATTGCCAGTTGTCGAAGGTATGTTTGAACAAGGGCCGCAATCTATTTTCGCTATCATCACCGGCACGCGGGTGGCAAAAATAGCATTGACCTCCGATTAGCTAGTAGAAGTGGTAAGATAAAATCAAAGGTCATGTGCGGTCTGTGGCTCAAAGGTCATAAAAGTTTTGATGATACATGGAGCTGAACGGTCGTAAACTTTGACAAGACAACTGACATACCGGTACCAGATCAGAGATTTGCAATTTTATTGTATTGTGGGCTACTCATAAAACCTGCGGTCACGAGAGCTAACTAGTTTTTACTCCTATTTCAGGCCTGATGTTCCAGCCATCGATGTTTTATAGGTTGATTCGGCAACAAGAAATCGGTCATGTTACCTTTTCCCAACAGGACAACTTGTTCACTCAAAATGATCAGCTCAAGTTTCACAAGAATTTTTGGGAGCAATCAGCTGTAAAGTGCACGATTTATTGCACCAAATAACAGTGATTAATAAGTTTGATCTGCAACTGTTTAAAGGAAAGCCTTGCAGAATCTCTAAAAGTTGCAATTTTGGCCAGAAGTTCACCGATAAATTACACTAAGTCTGCAGAATTCATGTGCAGTGGAAAATGTTGGACAAGTGGGAAGTCAAAACAAAAGGATTCATTTTGCTGATAAATCCAGCACTCTAATCTTGAAAGCGCTTTTCATTCCATACTAAAACTGGCGATAACGCAACCAGTAGTGCCAAACCTGGGGTTTTGTTCCCAGAGAGAGAGAGGGAGTGATGTAGTTAGCGACGGTGATGGATTAAAGTACACGTATTCACAGAAAGACGACGAAAATAGAACATCATGCTTAGCAAACGCTACAGTTGACAGCAAAACACAAAAAATACAATCTTTACTGTGTATAGTGGGTTATTTATATATAGCCTATTTTTTCCCGAAGCTCGGACATCGGCAAACACTAAGGTTATCTGGTCAAGATGTCCTATGAAATGTGTCTTACAAGACCAATATGTAAATAGTAATGTAAAACAAACTCACACGTTCAAAAACGGAAAAAAGTTACGAAGAAACAAAACATAAAAAAATGAAAGTAATACTTCATGAAATTCGATAGGAACCAATAAGAATGAAACTTTTATTGCTTACTTATTACTGTGAAAATAAGAACTCTTGTAATTGATTGCAAAAAGTACTGAAGAGTACAGCCTTTAAGTTTTGTTCCACCTTATTTCAGAGGGAAGCTCCCCTATATGAAATTAATTTTTTACCTGCATTGCTTGAAACTTGATGAATGAAGTAATTTTCTGGTTTGATAAGATGAACAGAAATCTCTTGAAAAAATTCATTGTATATTTCTGGTAATTTTCTGTGGTGAAATTTGTGCCTAAATTTTTCTAATTGAAATTGAAATTGATAAATGTGACTGAGTTTCAATGTTTTAAAGTTCTTGATGGAATTATGTGACATCTTTATGTGCTAAAAGTCATTATCCGTAATATGTTGTTTTGTAATACTGACAAGGTTATGGAATAGAGTTATTGGCTGTGCCCCATGAAATAACACAATATTTTAAGTGATAATGAACGAAACTAAAGTATAATAATCTCAAAACGTCAGTGGGAACAAATTTACGAATTTTAAAGAACATTTAGAGACACAGAGACGTTTTCTTTTAATTCACTCAACATGGGATTCCCAGATCTGGGGTTTTTCGCCTTATGACTTTATTGGTTTTTCTTCTGAAGATCTGGGTTTTTTATGATTTAACCGTGCAACGGTGATTTAAGATACAGTATATGGTATGATTGATTGTACCTTTTATTTCTAGTCTCATCTTTTTTGTCTTATTTTATCTACAGTAAGTGCCTTATTCTTCGTCGTAACTGATGAACAAGCAACATACACCAAATAAGCTCAAAATGTTAGCTTGATGCAATGAATCCAAGTGACAGAGATACTAAGAAAGCAAGCACAAAGAAAAGGATTAAGTGGTACACACAGCAATTTATGGTAGAGTGTTTGAAAGATACAAATCTCAAAGATTGGCTGCAGCAGGACAGTGGGCATGAATATTTTGGTTATCGTAAATGCTGTCAGATCACTCTCATAAGGGCCATCAAGTCCATCCTATTGTGACATAAAGATTCAGACATACACAAAAGTTCAGTAGCAAAGTTATATTCAATAGCACGTTTTATGACTTACCAATGTGCAAAATCTGTTTCTTTTTATTGGTCTACATGGGGCCTTCCAAAAAATCTCACTGGCAGCCCCGAACGAAACTGTGAAACTAGTGGCCTGGTCTGACTTCCGTACATGGGTGGTTATTTTTGCACGTTTATGTGTAACAACGACTGTTCTCAAATTTCCGAAGTATTGCAACTTGCGCATCGGCCTCGAAGTACGCGTGCAGTGTACAGCTTGACATAGTATTCGCTGAATTTCTTTTTGTGTTTTTTTTT
>JGI24158J21664_10005473_pt1 | contig 16599 bp, 9 predicted proteins | sample Ectturendosymbi3_FD_21664 | JGI IMG/M metagenome (IMG submission 21664)
GTATTGTCTGTTTTTATCAACCTGCGTTCTGCAGAGTGTGTGTGTTCATACTATGGACTTCGTGTCTGCTCACAAACAAATAAATTAAATTAAATTCCCAACCAGCATTGATTTCACGGCTGCAGCAAACACAGTATGCACATTCGTTATGTACATGTGACCTTATAACTGTGGTGTGTCCACGCTCCAACATCGATTTTCAAAGCGGTTCAGTGGTGACGTTTATCATTCCAATAATGCTTTGTTAGTGGGTGACGTCGCGTGAGATACAATGGCAGGGATAAAGGCTCTGTGGCTTCTTTTGTGACACAATCGACTTGTCTTGCAACACTTATAAAGGTCCATCAAGGAGCAGAGCACTCTTTCCTTACTTCATTCACTTTGTCTGGATCAAATGCGCAAACGTTTACGAGATGTTCCTAGCTCCTTACTGACAAAAACGCGAATTCCTGCAAACCTGTGAGAAAAGCACACGACGTTGTGGAATATTGTAGGCGGAATTGAATTACACAGTAGCCTAATCTTTATCTATTCGGTGAGAATCATTTTATTCTAAACATGCCAACAGATGTGTAGAGCAGTGCTTTTCAAACCTTTTTGTTATGGTGCACCCTCAAAGATGTTTTGACGAACTCATGCACCGTATTTACGTAAACATGGCATGTTATATTCACACCGTCTGAAAAAGTGGGGAACACGTCCCCCGTGTCCCCCACCTAATTGCGCCATGTTTGCAAGTACCCTGGCCTAAATAAGCAAGTACCCTAATTCATGGGCGTCGGAAGGGGCTGGATGTTGAAATTATTGGCAAAAAAGTTTTTTTTCAATTTCGAGGGGTAAAAAACAAATTTCACCACTTTTGGTCTCCCCCCTGGAAAAAATCCTTCCGACGCCCATGCCCTAATTCATTAACTCAGCTACATAATTCAATTGCTAATGGCACATTGTCTGTTGCTTATGAATCGCAAATAAAACCAACTAATTACAACAATTAGCTTGATATGGTCTGATGTTTACGCACCACACCTTAGAATGTGCAAAGCCGAGGTTAAATCCTGAAAGTCATTGGTTGGTTAATGGTCCACTTTCGCTAACAGAAAGTTTTTGAAAAAGTATCTGTTTCGTGTGGCAAGTTTGCGATGCACCCTTGTGAACCCTTTTGTAGTGGTGCACCTCACGCACGTTTTGGTGCACCGTGCGCACCATTTGAAGAGCTGTGGTGTACTGCACAGTAGAGCATGTTCTCATGAGCTTAGTCCTCTGGATTATTATTGCATAAAATATTGTGAAGAAATTAGGAAAAACTGTTTGATCGTAAAGCAAAATTGTGCCTCTCATACAAATAACCTTTTAATATGTAGTTTTCAACACTTTGTGGACAAGATTGATGGGCATTGTAAATGACGTATAGGGAGTGAAACTGTAGGTGAAGCAAAAATTGTATTTCAATGCATAGTTTGTAGCTTGCGTTTCAATCAACGTTGAACGTCATTGCATAATCTTCCTTGCTATTGTTCCACAACTTAGACCTACGACTCCCCAATATCAGTTGTATGTGGAAGATGCGTAGAATATGCACAGGGTTCCTTATGTTTATGTTGCTAGAACACCAGAAAAATCTTTGCGGCTGCTTACCAGTGGATTTTNAAAAAATGTATATCTTTTCGCAAATACTGCTGCGTACAACGATGATGCAAATAAAAAAACCTGCTTGATTTTAATCATGCTACAAAAAACATTCCATTTGGCTTTGTCTTGATTTGGATTTTGTTTCGTTCAAGAAAAATGCAACAGACATCTTTTATCGGAAACTGCTTTTAAAACGTTCACATGGATTTTGCATTATTTAGTGCAAGACCTGCCCTCCTTTTCACAACTTCCTTTTTCATATGAATATAAACCAAACTCTCTCAGATGAAAAGAAAACAACTCCAAAATATTTTCAGGATAATTGAAAAGAATGATAATGAGAAAATTTCATTACGACATGAAGGAACGTCATCAGTGCTGATTGTTTCCTTACTATTTAATTTTTTGGAAAAGCATCTGCACTTAACAAAATCTCATTTAATGTAACCCGCGTAATAACCACATTCAAGTCACGTGAAACATTTAGAAAAACATTTTTGATCACTAAAAGCTTTCTTCCAAATCAACGTGTTGTTTTTTTCAAAACTATAGAGCAATCGAGTGACAGATAGTTAACAAAATTTTCATATTTCTTTATTTAAAAACGTTGAAGGAAACAACTGTGTTAATTGTTTTAAAGACCAAAGCAGTAAAACTGGAAACGGGCGCATAGCCAGAAAACAATTTTGGGTTAGCGAGCATTGTCTACTCGAATAGTGAATTAGCTTTACGCGTTCATGAAATTTTTTTCACAACAGTTCAATAATTGCTGCACAAAACTTTGGGGGAGCGACTGCACCTTTCGTCCCCCTCCTGCTACGCCCTTGGATGGAAATACACGCAATCCAATTGTTTGAGCTCGATCCGCCCACGATAATTTTTCAAATGCCTACAGAGTCAGCAACCTGAAACAGTATGTATGAGATGAAAATATAAGTTGCGTCTCTACGTCAAGTGCGCATCGATAACCTACAGTATTTCTCGCTTAGCAACAAGTTAACGCTAAACACAAGCATTCGATCTTGTTTTTCGCATGAAGCGTGTTTAATTTTATTGTTTTGTAATGGCATCTGACTCAGGAAACCATAACTTGCAAATTTGCGCGGCAACCTTTTCACTTGGGTCACAAGTTTCGACCGGACCATGTGGTGTTTTTCAACTGCAAATCAGTACTATTTATTCGCACTTTGATCAATGTAAAAATTCCTTGGGTCGAAAATAAGTTTATCTCGGTTCAACATACACATTGGCCGAGTTGCAAAACTGTTTAGCATTGCTCTGACGTCAGGCAACGGTGCGTTGGCACATCAGGAGTGATCGCGATCAAAGCATTATAAAATCGATTACATTCACTTTATAGCGGTCTTTTATATCATCGAGTCCAGGCTTTGCCACGATATCGTCAGTGCCACTGAGCCATTAGAACACAGAAGCCATTTCACTAATCGCGGCAGCTGATAACGACCTGAACAGCATATGTTTTACACTGGTGCCGCCTTCTTTTTGACCCAATTGATTTGCTTGATGCAATCAATGCTTAGGCTTGCGAAGATCGCTCGATTCTCAATTGTTTGCAGCAAAAGGAAAGGTAGGTTTGTCTTCAACTATGCGCGGCAGAAGAGAGGAGGCATTAAGTGGTTAATGAATTGTATAGCAGCAAAAGAAATGTTGGGAAAATTATAGGAAAGTCCACAAGAATTTCCCGATATTAATAATAAATTGATCCATGACCGGGGTAGAAATGTAAGGTCCTAGATTTGCTGACTTTTTGTTGACTTTACAGAGGTTTAGACAATTAACAGTGTATATATACAATAGTCAAGTGTTTCGCGTAAACACTAAAGTATAATTTAGATTTTACTGAAGTTTGGAATTATTTTTTTTAGAAGTTTGGAAGTGTGAAGCTCACCTCTTTTGAAACACTTGTAGAAGCAGGCGATGGGACTTACAGATTCCAGTGATTAGAAAATGGCAAATGCAAGAGCTGCAGTAGTGCTTAAAAAGTACCTGAATGAAACAGCAATTTTGATTGTAGGTGACGTTTGACAGAAAGGATGTTTTACTTTTTCCCTTGGATTTCAATTTTTAGCAACATTACGTTTTTAAACTAATTTACTCTCTGTGTCATTCACATAAAATAAAGGCTTTCTTTGCATATAAACCTTTCAAAATTTTACATTACATGAATAAATATTGTAGTTAAAATGCATTTCGAACTATTTGGTTCCAAATCTTTTTTAGTAATATAAAATTAAACCTTGTTACTTTGCACGTTAATAAAAATATTGTACCACTAATCACTAGCTTTTTGAGGCTGGAAGACTTTTTCTTAAACTTATCTTCTTCCAAAAGTCAGTTATTCAGTCCAAGGTTCTGTTTGAAAAAAACTCCAATGTAAAACTTCTAACGAAGCATTGAAAAAAGACGATAAATTTTCCCTCGATTTACGATGTTTTTCACCAAAGCCCAAAATATCTTATGAAACTTTTGAAAAATATTATCAAGATCCCTGCACAACAACAGAAAAGTTTTTTCAGGTGAGCAATCATGTTTATGCTCGGGTATTACAGCACAAACATGCGCATCAAATTTGCTCAACAAAGTTTTATGATGCGCGGCACAACGTATTGCATAATACGTCGCTAGCCAAAACCTTGATCCACAATTAACCACTGATTTGATGGGACGCAGTGATGAAGGCAGACCTCGGGATGATCACGAAATTTCACAGCGGAATATAGATTCGATTCTCAGCATCGATGGTTAACAGCTTGCAAGTTGTGAACATCCGCGATTACGCAATTTATACACAACTACCTAAAATGGCGGTTTCGATCATTGGAACCATGTCAACATCATGAGCGTTTGAGTCATGAACCGTACAACGTTTGGGGTTTACTGCCTCGGCGTGGTACAAAACTCCATCCGCTACCACAGCTTCTGGTAATGTCAATAACGTACAAGGCATAAAGAGGCTCGTATTATCTTGTGCGCTTACTGCTGGTGTCTTTATAACTTGGCGCGTAATAGGACTGGCGCCCGCCTGTCGCGACAAAGAATTTATTGCCAACCTTTCAAATTGTAGTTCCGTTTTACGTCTTTTTTTGCTAAAAGTCCCTTGATTTTTTATGTAGTAGCATAATTGGTTTTGTGCTTTATCCAGCGTCGAGGCGCCAAAGACGTAACATTATTAAATCATGTTTTTTTTTATTGAAGCGAGAACAGGCGATGCTGTGTTTGAAACAAGGCTACTCCACTTTCGACGCCAGCGCTTTCAATAGCTCAATGCAAATGACACGTTTAAGAATTCAAACATCCGTTTATTGCTTTTATGGCTAGGCTGCGATGGTTTGACATCATGGCGCCGTTGCACATTTACGCCGACCCGAATATAAAATCGTTGTGAAGCCCAAAGAAAGGACGGGCTGATCGTTGTAAAACGGCAGCGACGGCTTTTGATACAAAATAACAGAAAGAATAAACCATCAGCTCAGTGAGAGCTGCATCCAGCCTGAGAAGGAGGTGTAAAACATTTGCGACTCCAGAGTCTTGCTTTTGTCTTTCTTTGCATTACGACGCAAATGCTGCTGAGGTGACGAGGTTAGAAAGCAGGTTGTCGTGATGTTTACAGTGATTTCAACGTCGAAAATGAATCGTTTAAATACATCATCGCATAAAACACCACGCTTGTAAAACTTAGCCAATAATTCTGCAAGATGAAAATGCAGCAAGACGTAGGACAGGGTAATGTTTGCGAAATCTCAAAAAAGAGAACGGCTTTCGTAGCAGATGAAACCGAAGATTAGCCGCACAATAAAAATGACAAAAGACTGTTTTGTATTTCAGGTTTGAAGGATTGACAGAGCAGTTAAAACGTTAATTGTGGCCAAATCAAGAGGCAAAACATGAATCTTACAACAACCGACGCTTTACCGCATTACTCCAGACAAACAGGACCTCCTTCCCTCAATGCTCCGACGCAACATCTTCATGTACTGCAAGCAGATGGGAAATCTGATGAAGCAAAAACGACAAATCCCACATTTTATTCTTCAGCGGCGATCACGAATCCGGACTCTACCTCCGTATACACGAGATCAGAAACTGGTTGGATGAAGGAAACAACAGAAGATTCAGGTATACAATTATTTTTTAGTTTCGGTGCAAAATGCTATTTGACAGTAAAAGTAGAATGTTGCCAGAAAGTCCTCAACAGGTGGGCTTCATATTTGTGTAAGGGGGGCTTGACATTCTAAAAAATTGAAAAAAACTCCATTGATTTATAGTTTTTCACATTTCAATTTAGGAGGCTTGGAGCTTTGTTTGGGAGGACTAATCCTACCAAAGCCCCCTTGCGGCGACAGGATTGAGTAAAAGTAACAGTAAATTTGAACGAATAGGTAAAAACACAGTGCAGTGACGTAGAAACATATTTTTTCCCAACTAAAATACGATCGTAGCAGACACTTCTTGGTATCAGTGGATGATGCAGCCACCGGATGTGTGGTTAAACTTTAAGACCCACTATACAGTACAGCTAGTGCACTTTTCGTTATGAGTTTCTGTCAAAATTAGCATCGAAGCCTTGAAGTTTAGTGTGATTTGTAAAGAGTTGCATTATTTTGAACAACCATGATATAATAGAACAAGCTTGAATTTTGTTGTTTCCTCATTATGATTCAACTTTCATAAGTTTTTCAAAAGTGCTTTAAGCCATGATTCAAAAGCTTTTACAGTAAATGTTTAAATTAGCACACTTACTGTTTTATTCAGAAAATAGTGACCAGATGAGAATTGTTGTGAAAATCAATGTGGAAACATGGTTTCAACAAATTGCTTTTGATTTTATAGGATCTACGAGACGATCTTCAAGCACATCAAGCAGCAGAAGTTCCAGAAGCCTGGGAAAATTATCAGAGGTAAGATCCGTCAAGTTTAAAGTTCTCTTTCCAACGTAATCAAAAAATAGCCAACACGCGATGCTCTGAATTTATGCTTGGTTGGCGATTTTTTGGTTTGGCGATTTTTTGGTTGGCGAAATACGGATTACTGCACTATTCTAAATCATTGCATGTTCACTTTGGTAAGAATTCCGTCATGATTTTTCTGTTACGGCAACAATACTCTCCTCACATGTCAACTGCACGCTAGTTGTGAAGTTTATCCGCGATTGATTACATTTATCTTCGAATTGACGTATTTTCTTAAAGTTATATCAAGCTTAGCGAATCCCTTGAAATTTGCACATTACAAAATATACCCTAATCCAGGGTCACCAACGTGGTGCCCGCTGGCACCAGGTCGCCCGCAACGACCATGTACGTCGCCCGCGGGCCTGTTCTAAAACTAACTATAGCATGATAAATGTCTTCACATTAACGAATATCAATACTACTGCAAAATAATTAAAGATAAATGGAGCAAAATTTGTATTTCAGAAGCATGTATCAAACTAGTAGCCCTTCGCATTAATCGGTACACAAGACGTAGCTCGCAGTTTGAAACAGTTTGGTGACCCCAGTCCTAATCTCTAAAACTGCGATGGACTTACAGAGGACAGTGAACAGTACGTAAACGGAAAGTGATAATACCTTGAATGTACTGTCTCTCTTTGCAGTTCAGCAGCATAATGGAATTAAGACAATTACGATACTCCACCAGAGTTTCGCATCGTTTGTTGTCGATTTAAAGTCTTCGCAGTAAAATTACTTTCAAAGATATCTGTTGTTGCGGAAGAGTGATCCTGATTCCAGTGCCCCTCTTTTGACAGTTTGCTAATGCAGTTAACCTATAATGGACCAACACTAAACAAACATGGCTTCTGTTTGATGCACCGCAGGCTTCTAGCTGGTTCGCATTACGCGGTCTTTTTGTTGCTTGACTTTGTGCGTAACGTCTGGACATTGCAAGATAAACCTTGACTACAGGCAACACTAACTCCTTCCACAGCACCCTGATATGTAGCTTGAGTTTTTCATGGAGAATTGATGACGACATAGCTCACAGGTGTATGAGCAGGTAATTTTTTGAGGTGCAAACTATATTTTCTAAGAATTTTCCCACATTCGGAAAATTTTATGCAATAACCATTCTCCATACAAAGTTATGTAGCTGTTGGTACATTCAAATTTCCTCTACCATGTTGCCATAAACTTGAAAGTAGAAAATTTTATAGGCCTACTTGAAATTTGGTTCTCAATAACCCAACTGAAAAAAGTACGCTAGGCTGTGCAAAAACGCTGACCAGTACACTGAGCATCTGCCTCACAGTTCTGAGGTTTGGCGTTCCATTCACATTGCAGGTGTTGCTGTCAGCAAGAAACCAGACACCTAGCTGAGGACATATACTTGCATGCAACATACTGTATGGTAAAATGTGTTCATCTAAACAGTGTTCTTAAAATTTTAAGCACAGTTTTTCTGTATTTGCCTGGCACTGACTCTGCTAACATGAAGTAAGTGCCCTGCAGCATATTTCATTCCCACAGTGCACAATGCATAAAACACATAACTGAAATGCCTTTTTTGCCAAAACTTTCAAGGTGAGTCAGTTACTCATCAACTCTCACACACTACAACACAAAATTACTAGAAACGGTTGTTGCTTTTATATGTATTTAATATATTTTTTATGAAATTAAACTTGTACTTATACACTCAATAACAAGGAAATCTAATTTCGTAAATATCGAAGCTTCTTTGCCCAAATTTTTTGAGATTTGGCCCAATTTTCTACAAATCAAAACTTTTGGGGGTGGACTTGCACCCCTTGCACCCCCAATTCCTACACCACTGACATAACCAGAGTTCCTGAAACGAAATGCGAATTATGCGCTGCACAATCAAACTGCCCAGTTTTCCACATTATCTCTAGCTTAGATCTGCAAAGCGAATGTAAAACCCTTTCCATCAGCTAGATACTGGCGTTTTAAGTCAGCTCGGACAACGCCGTATTAAATGAATCGGATGTACGTGGGTTCCTAGGTCGGGGACAGAAATATTTAACTCTTTCTTTTTTGGCCTTGACCTTGGTTTCAAGCCTTGGTTAACTTTTATGACATTCTATCCGTTCAGAGCGTGTTTGAATTAAGTCCACGGTTCCTACATGCTGCGTCACCGCTGGTTAGTTGCTCCGCCTGACCTGCGCCATTTTGTTTGCGTTGGCAACACTTGTTGATCGTGAAACAAAAGGCAAACAACCTGTCAGCACCACTTTCAAATTTCAGTTCCGTAACATACAACAATCCTATTTCGGTTGTAAATAATACTTAAGTGTGGAGCCTTCAAAAAGAGGGAACTGTAATGAAAATCTCACTTAACGAGGTGCATTATTGTTGTCTAACAGAAATTCAAAGCACTTTTGCTGACGTTTTGCAATAAACTGGATTCCTGAAAATTGTTCATTCTTTTTCTGTTTTTCAAAATCTGATTGGTGTACCTGTGAGTGTAAAGCGTGTGTGCATGTGTGTGCACGTCTGGTGTGCATGTGTGTATAAGCGCGATAATTGTACAATAACAGTAACATGGTTTAAAGTTCTGAAGTAAATCTCGCAATAAGAGCATTTCAAATACCTTCTGTTAAAATCTAAACACACCTAATGTAACTCACAAAAAGTTTACAGAACTTTGCAAAAATCTGCAATTTTTTCTACAACCAACACTTGCAAATGATTTTATTATTTGTGGTGAACAGACACGAAACAACTTGAAAGTGTTTACCGCTGTCCGCCATTTTTTCTGATATTTTCGATTGCTACAGTCGACAAACAATATTGGCTGCGGTGAAAAAAATTGTATTTTACGTTTTTTCTTCATATAAATATTTTAATAGATAAGGAAGTTTTCAATTGATAGGTCCCTGCTCCAACACTGGGTTGAAGCTGGTACGCAACCTTGAAAGTTTCCTTTCATTTTTTCTGCTCACTGTCAAAAACAACAGCCTTCACAGAGATTTTGCTTTTTCAAGCCGTCTCGCGACTAAAGATAAATTTGTTTCTTCTTTCCAATGGCGGCAATACTGACCCCGAAGCAAATGACTGTGGATGAAATCAGTGATATAGTTGCTTCTTTAAATTACGCAAGCAGATGTGATTAAACAAAGGGTGCGTTACGCTTGATTGGCCATTTGCTGACCAGCGACAGAAAGCTTCTAGATGTGGTTGCAACGCTTCTTATTAAAAAAAATATTTTTCAAAACTTATTCTTATGATGTCACCCTCGATGTTAGTCTATTTTCTAAGCGATTCAATGCAACAGTTCTGTTTTATTTTCGCAAGCGATATTTGAGACACACCAAACTGTTTCATCACTTTAATCAACCCGTCTCACTAAAGTTGCTTATCACATTCAGGAATTGACTGACGCCGAACCTAACTGTGCTGACAAAAACGGCATATCATTTTTTCACAACCCTCAAGATCAAAACGTGGGGAGACGATACAGGACTGCTTTCACACGAGAACAGATTTCTTGCCTGGAACAGGAATTCCAAAAAGAAAACTACGTTTCGAGACCAAGACGCTGCGAGTTGGCCAAAGAGTTACAACTGCCAGAGTCGACGATCAAGGTACTTTGGTTTTCAATTATTAATCAGTGCATAGGCGTAGCCAAGGGGGACAGCGGTTATGTCTCCCAAATTTCTACTTCTAGTTTTTCACGTGTGCGGAAAGACTTCTTTCTATTTTTTTTTGTGCGGAAAGACTTTTTTGCAGAAAGACAGAAAGACTTCTATTTTTTTTTTGTGCGAATTTTTTTTTTTTGTGCGTAAACACGTGTGCGGAAAGACTTCTTTCTATTTTTTCACGTGTGCGGAAAGACTTCTAAAGACTTCTATGTTTACTTCTAGTTTTTCACGTGTGCGGAATTTCTACTTCTATTTTTTCACGCAGTCCAAAAACCTCCACGGGATGACAATCTTCAATATTCGGGCAAAGTGGCAATACCTTTTCGGAATCCTTGGCGACATTAAGCTTTTCTTCACCCTAACACACTCAGCTCTACTGTAGTACAAATGTCTCTGCATAAACTTGATATTTTAGGAAGTATTTACAACCGTAAAATTTGCGTTTTTACTACAATTCCATTTACAATAGGGGCAATCCCGTCGCCACGGGGGGCTTTGGTGGGCTTATCCCCCCAAAAAAATCTCCAAGCTCCCCCAAATTGAAATATGAAACATTATAAATCAGTGGAATTTTTGTTAAATTTGAATGTCAAGCGCCCCCTGCACAAACGTCAAGCCCCCCGCACAAACCTAAAGCCCCTATTGACGACTTTCTGGCGACGGTTCTGAGTAGGAGATAACAGCCCGTCACTACAGTGAACCTAAAAGTGAAGCGAATTGCTTTTCAAGACAAAGTGGCACCAAACGTTTACCCCCAAGATAGTTCAAAACATTGAAAACCAATGTTGATGATCAAAGGGTAGCCCATACAGAAACAAACGTTAACTTTGTGTTTCATCTCCATCCACAAGAATTATTGTTAGAATATGACATCTGGACGCTCGTATTTTGAACTGAAACGATCAGCTGCCAACCACAGTTGCTCGAAACATTCCTTCTGTCAAGGTTTATTAACATACGCTAGAAACTTGACCTTGCCAAAACACACCAGCAAACTGGATTCTAGTCTCTGTCTCCCTCTCTTCGCACATCAGCTGTAAAACAGTAGGCAGGCACACTTTCTTTAAGAGCTTTTGTCTCAATTGTTTTTACAACCGATTTGCCCATTGCAAGCTACGTTTGATAGTTACGCAGTCTTGCGTTGTTAAGTTAAAATATTAGGTGTATTTTAAAGCTTACAATCGATTGCACGTCTGAGAGGAGAAAGACATTCGCCCCCAAGCGCTTGGACCTGTCACGAAGAATGTCACTTTAGATTTTTCATAACTTCACGTCGCGACGTCGATTCATAGAATTGGCAGAAACTTTACAATAGTTGCGATGACAATGAAAGTGCGTAGTGGATTAANNGTCATTGTTCTGTGCAAGGCACACATTTTCTGAAACCGTATTTGTAAAGAAANGAAAGGAGGAAATATGCACCTGGGGGGTGGGTTAAAAATTAATTTGCACAAGCGATGCCATCTTAAAAGTCAATGATGGCNCAACGAGCAAATACTCATCAAAATATTGGTCGNAAATTTTGGTTTTGAGATAGCTGTCAGTTAAAAAAAATCAATTGTGAATGAAGCTCCTCACAAATTTTATCAGTATTTGAAACCAGCTGCCCTGAAACCACAAAAGGGAAAGCCAGCTATGAAAGAACTTGGCACGCCGCTGTGTACAATCTTGCATGTTTCCGCAGTATAGGCATGCGCGACGGTTTTAATTTGAAGTGCACTACTCCGAAGATCTGACATTCAACCACTTGCAACACTCACCCAGTCCCGTCGCCACAGGGAGCTTTTGGGGGCTTAAGCCCCCAAACAAAGCTCCAAAACCCCACAAATTAAAACATGAAACACTATAAATCAATTGAGTTTTTGTCAACGTTTATTAGAGTGTCGAGCCCCCCGCAGCAACGCAAAGCCCCCCTATTGAAAACTTTCTAGCGACGGTTCTGCACTCACCTCAACGTCACCGATAAACAGTTAAAGAAAAATTGGGAGTTACCATAACCTTTGCTTGATTACGCTAAATCAGTCTTAGCCTCTGGTACTGACCAACAAAACGTTCAAAAAACGCTTTTTCAAACCCAAACGCATTTCTTCCGCTTTTGTGACCAATTTGAAAAGGTGAATTTTTATTGTTGGGAAACTGTTTGTTGCGTCAAACGACCTGCGAAGCACCTGCAAAGCAGAAAAGACTTTAACACTAATTCAAGTTCACCCAATATCTGTTGTTTTAGTGATGTCTCAATTTTGACAATGTGAAAGAACGTTAATTAACAAGTAATTGCGATTAAATAGCTGCAAACTGAATGAAAGATTAGGCCTCCATGTTAACCAGCTTCTATGAGGGACTAAAAAAGGTTTTCAAGATTTTTCCCTAAAGTCAATTCTGCCGAATTTGATATAAAGTCTGCTGTCCTCACATTGTCTTGCAGCTTACACAAAACTTTCGATTTCAGTGCGAAAGTGCATAACTTCAAACTTTCAAAACACAAATATCTTTTTCTAGGATTTTGTTACTTGCGAGGAAGTAGTTGTAGGCTGTGTGACTCCAAGCCACTGTATGTAAAACTTGAGACCATACAGATTAATAAGCGTTTGCACCACTGATAAAATCACTCATTTTGATATTATGACGATGATATTATTAAACATTTTTCCCGGCATCAACACGAACAGTTTCTAAAGATGAGGGCGCTTGGCTTTCTGTGTGAATTCTTGACAAATAAACCATTTTATACTGCTTCTTTAAAAAAAGAGACACTCATTTCAGAACCCTCAAAGTGAAAATAATTGCAGAAACTTTGTGTCACAAACAACAATCGATCGACGCAAAGCAATTAATATGTTGGCAACTTTCAGGTCTGGTTTCAAAACCGAAGAATGAAAGATAAAAGGCAACGTCAAACCTGGCCCTTTCCGTTCGAAGCTTCCCTTTGTGCATATTTGCTGAATCAATTGGCCAGCTACCAGCAGATTATCAGAAACGGGAACACAATGCAATCGAATAGTTTTCTGCTGCAGAGAGCAAGTGAGCAAACCGGGGAGAAATCATGCGTGAAAATGTTTTTGCAAAAATGCTACGACAATGGACGATTGTTTTATTAACAAACAGTAACCTCTCGGCAGGAAGCTCTTATTACCTTGTTTTCAGCTTTTTTGCTTCAATTCTGCTCAAAGTTAGAGCAACGTTTATGATGCCCTAGCACGCAAAAGTGCTTGCCATCCCATTTTGCATTTACTTTCAGGCTTTTATTGCCATACGTACGACTGACGAGTGTTTCACATATCTGCTTTTTAGCTTGACCTAAGTGGAAATTAGCATTGCCCAACCAGCGCAGAAATAAAAATATTAAGAATATTTTAGTTTTGGTTTTGCGCAACGTCACTACGTAATGTCACAGGATTGGAAAGAACTAAATTTTAAATTTCATCTTTTATTTGCTAGAAATATGGTAACTAGTAAAATTAATTCACAAATCAGAAAAAGGAGGAATAAGAAAGGATCAGAAGTCACATCTCAATCATTTTACAACTACCCGAAGAGACGCCTTAATTTAGCTTTTAGCACTTTTGAAAATGCTATTTTTATGAGCAGAGTAGGTGGTGCTCTGCAGTAGTTCTAACTGCATATTTGGCTTCCAACAAACAGGGTTTTCTGATTTACTAGATTTTGGAAATTGTCTTTTTGTAAAGAGTTGCGAAGTTGTTTTCCGTCCAAAGTTCAGGTTTAACTNTACTATTCTAGCACCATCGTTCATAGCAGAAAACGTTTGGTTAGAGTTTTGCATAAATATTTTTAATTATGTTTCTCCTTCTTTCCTGNGCACATCCTATTTTTCTACATGTAACTATAATCCACAGCTTTTTGTTTTGTCTTGCTTTTAAACCGCATGATTTTCTTTACTTTTTGTACTTTGTTTAAACATTTTTTGACCACACCAAATTTCTTCAATTAAATTTGACCCACTCCTTTGTGTACATAGGCATGCTCTCCTCATCTGGAAATTTGCTTCACCATGTTCTAAGTTTGATGTTTGTTTGTTTCTTTTTGCATTTGATTACCAACTATTGTTTTTAGCACTGCACATAAAGTGATAAACGGGTTGGTTGTCAAGATGACCACCATGGTCCTTCGCCAATGCTATATGACACAGTGACTCTCGTATTTACTTTAATCAGCTATTTTCCATTGTGGTTTTATTTATTTTTATTTCCACTGACAATTGGTTTCCTTATTGCGCAATGGCCGTCAGTATTGTTTCTGTTTAANAGCTGAGTTATATGAAACGATAAGCTTGAAACTTGTCCAAAATAAAGGCTTTGTCAAAGACGTTTCATCAACCTTTATGCTGTCAATTTTTTGCATTAAACATTTAAAATTTTCTTTTCTAATACTATTTGTTCTAAAATACAGGTCCCAGACCAAGCCAGACATCCCCGTCACGATCTAATCCGCCTTCTTTGTCCAGCCACCAAACTGAATTGACAACTCGGACAACCAAAGCATACACCACAGACAAGGGTTGCATCAAAGCTTCCGGCTCGCCATCACCATTGACATGTGCAAAAGAGGAGAATGCGTTTGGCACAAGTGAGGCTTTGCTTGCCAGTTATTTACGCCACTGCACACAAACTAAAAAAGATCATCCATACCAATTTCCTATCGCGCCTGCTGATTTCCAGCAGCCATCAGTTGTCTTTAATCCTCGATCACCCGCTTTGCCAACGGACTTGCAGCCATCCCTTTATCCCCGAAACCCCTTTCCTTTTTCTATAGTCTCTCTGCTGGATCGTCCCTACGCTCCGCAGCGTCTGCCGTTTCCTTCTCCATTTGGTGCGCCGTTTTCAACAAGCCTGTTCCTCAATCCGTCCATGACTCAAACGGGCTACAACGGACTACCACCGCAGTGAAGCAGTTTTACAGTTTTTTTTCGAAACTACTTTTGTGATTACACAGGAACATACACAATGTTGCATGTACAGTTTCTTTTGTTTGTATCATCGTTTCTGGAAATAAAAATTTACAACACGTATAAGTCCATCGAAGAAATTTTACATGTTTCAACAGTTTTGGCAGTGCTATTTTGTAGATGGAAATGTGGGTGTAGTTATCTTGTCATAGCTGAATGAGCTTGAGCGATAGCTTAATTTTGGGCCACAGTAACTAACGGTAGTACACTGGCACGCCAGACCATTTCACTAAAATATATGAAGTGCAAGCATTTGAAAAAATTTTGGCATTATTTACTTGGGTCGAGCACACTATTTAGGAGCACCAAGTATTAACTTGCTACAGAGGTTAGATTTTATAGGAGCTGCATTTGGGATTCTGGCATGGGCGTAGGAAGGATTTTTTCCAGGGGGGGAAATACTAGATTTTTACAGGGGTAGCCAAAAGGATTTTTCCAGAGGAAGCTAACAGGGTGAAATTTCATTTTAACCACTCGAAACTAAGAGAACAACTTTATTTTGATGAAGATTTATTAAAAAAATATCAAAATTCGAAATACAGGGAGGCATTGGCCCTCCCCAAACCCCCTTCCGAGTTCCGACACCCATGGATTTTGGTAAATGTATTATCAAATCCAATACATCGCAGTTGCACAATATATTTACAAATATTTTTACAGTAATCGGTGTCCATGAGCATCGAATCGAAACCATGAGTAAAATATGTTTCCAGTGAAAAACAACCAAAAAGTTGGCAACAATCCGCTGAAGAGGATTAAATTGCAAATCACTGCCATCAGACTTGCGTCCCAGCAACCCGAGTTTTATGAAAATCTTCTTTCCTGGAAACGACATTCCCTGTTGCCGAAATTTAGGATAGTGGTTCCCAACCGGTGGTCCATGAACCCCCAAGGGTCCGCAGAAAGACTTTGGGGGGTCCATGGTCTTCATATGTGTTAGACGAAGGCAAAATAGCGAAAAGCCAAATCACGTTCCGTGGTGGTTGACCTTGCAAAGGCAAAATGAGCGCAACTCTAGAAACCAGGGTGCCAGGTCCAGATGGACCAAAAATGCTAAAGAGTTTATCAAAATATGCCCAATAACTTCAAACCACGCTAAATTAGCCGAAACAGGCTGATGGCTGTCAGTTCCAAAATACCCTGATGAGCAACGACAGAATGCAATTTTGCTAAGGAACTAAGCCTAGAATTATTGCATATGGTGCTTTTTTAAGGCGCTTTGAAGGACCGAAATTTTCGCAAGGTCTCTCAAAATACAGAAGAACCTCCCTGTACAAGCTTCGTCAAAATGCACTAAATCTTTTTTTGTGACCATTTCAGTATTCAGATGAAGTAGTTGCGGTCTCTCAAAAGTAGTTGCGGTCTCTCAAAAGTAGTTGCGGTC